>Ga0209507_1002294_pt1 | contig 13163 bp, 10 predicted proteins | sample AD_UKC028_MetaG_FD_184414 | JGI IMG/M metagenome (GOLD analysis project Ga0209507, IMG submission 184414) | Active sludge microbial communities of municipal wastewater-treating anaerobic digesters from USA - AD_UKC028_MetaG (SPAdes) (version 2) | ecosystem: Engineered > Bioreactor > Anaerobic >...
CGCGCTTCGGGAGGGGGCCGGGCTGGCTTCCGAGACCGCAGAGCCGTAGGCCGTACGGATATTGACCGAGGCGGGGTGCTGCATATGCTTGTAGGGGGGAGGCGCCCGTGGGCAGAGGCAAGAAGATCGATGACGTGGCCGTCGTCGTGGACGCGGCCATCAAGCTGATCGAAGAGGGCGGCATCGAGGAATTCTCCACGCGACGCCTGGCGGCCGCCCTCCATATCTCGGCGATGACGCTGTACAACTATTTCACCGACCGGGAGGCCATCCTCAAGAAGGTGGCCATCCGCTGCCTCAACGAGTTCACCGCGGAAACGGAGGGGGAGATCGGCGCCGCCCGCGCGAGGGGGGAGGCGGCCAATCCCGTCCAGGCCCTCAGGCTCCTCGCCCGCCGCCTCTTCGAGCTCGGCATGGCCAGGCCCAAGCTCTACCTCTTCCTCTTCGACTCGTCGATGGGCGGGGTGCGGGAGGATCCGGAGGTCTCGCGGGAGTACGGCTACTTCGCCCAGGCGGCGGCGGGGGCGCTCCGGGACGGCTCCCTCTCGGAGGAGCTCCGGAAGGATGCCCTCCTCTTCGAGCTCCTCGCGAACAGCCTCGTCGTCGGCTCGATCCGCTGGCCGGGGAGCATCGACCGGGGCTCCTGCCTGGCCCTGGTGGACCGGGCCTACGAGCGCATCCTCGCGCGCTACGAGTCCCTGGTGGCCGAGGCGGCGCCGGGCTAGTCCTCGACGTAGATCCGGGGCACCCGGCCGCTCACCATGCAGGTGAGCTCGTAGGGTATGGTGCCCAGGCGGCGGCAGAGCTCCTCGGCGTCGACCGACTCGCCGTCCTTGGTCCCGAAGAGGAGGACCTCGTCCCCGTTGTAGGCCTCGCCCCCGGGGCCGAGGTCCACCATGAGCTGGTCCATGCAGACGCGGCCGACCACGGGGCAGCGCCTGCCGCGGATGAGGGCCTCGCCCTTGTTCGAGAGGGCGCGGCTGTAGCCGTCACCGTAGCCGATGGGAATGGTCGCGAGGCGGGTCCGCCCCGGGGCCTTCCAGGCGAGGCCGTAGCTCACGCCGGAGCCCGCCTCCACCACCTTGAAGTACACGACCTTGGACATGAGCCGCATGACCGGCTCGAGCCCGACCCGGGCGAGGGGGCTCGGCTCGTAGCCGTACAGGAGGATGCCCGGCCGCACCATGTCGAAGCGGGCCTCCGGCAGGTTGACCAGGCCGGCCGAGTTGGCCAGGTGGACGAGGGGAGGGCGCTTCCCGATCGAATCGAGGTAGGCCAGGACCTCGCGGAAGCGGTCGAGCTGCTCCCGGGCGAAGGCCAGGTCCTCGTCCGCCGTGGCGAAGTGGGAGAAGATGCCGGCGATCTCGAGGTTGGGGAGGGCGAGGACCTCGTCGAGGAAGGGCCGGGCGCTGTACCAGTGCACGCCGATCCGCTCCATGCCCGTGTCGATCTTGAGGTGGACCCGGGCGCGGCGGCCCGCGGCGGCTGCTGCCTCCGACACGGCCTTGGCCTTCTCCACCGAGGGCAGGGCGAGCTCGAGGCCGGCGGCGAGGAAGCGGGGGATCTGGGCCGTGGCCACGGCGCCGAGGACGAGGATGGGCGCCCGGATGCCCGAGCGGCGGAGGAGCTCCCCCTCCTCGAGGAAGGCCACGCCGAGGTAGTCGGCGCCCTCGGCGACGAGCTCCGTCCCCACGCGGACGATGCCGTGGCCGTAGGCGTTGGCCTTGACGCAGGCCATCAGCTTGACCCCCGGGCCGGCCAGCTCGCGGGCCCGGCGGAAGTTGCGCCTGAGGGCGCCGAGCCTGATCTCGGCCCGGGTGGGGCGGTCGGCGTCGAGGAGGAGGACGGCCTCCGCCGCGCTCACGAAAGCAGCCTTGAGAGCCGGGCCGCGAAGTCGACGGGGTCGGCCAGCTTGGCCCCCTCGACGAGGAGGGCCTGGCCGAGGAGGACCTGGGCCAGGTCCTCGGCCTCGGCCTCGGGGGCGGCGGCGAGGCGCTTGACCAGGCCGTGGCCCGGGTTGAGCTCGAGGATGGGCTTGACATCGGGCAGCTCGCCGCCGCCGAGCTGCTTCATGAGCTCGCGGAACTGGAGGCTCGGGTCGTCCGAGTCCACGACCACGCAGGCGGGGCTCTCGGCCAGGCGCTTGGAGGCGCGCACGTCCTTGACCGCCTCGCCCAGGGCCTTCTTGGCCTTCTCGACCGCCTGGGCGACCTCGGCGCCGCCTTCTGACCCCGCCTCGTCCTTCTCGGCCTCGCCGAAGTCCGCTTCGCTGCCGGAGCGGCTCACGCTCTTGATCTCGGCCCCGTCGAACTGCCCGAGGCCCGAGATGACGAGCTCGTCGATCTCGTCGGAGCAGACGAGGACCTCGATGCCCTCCTTGCGGTACATCTCGAGCAGGGGCGAGCGGCGCAGGCGCTCCTCGTCCGCCCCGGCGATGTAGTAGACGGCCTTCTGGCCCTCCTTCATGCGCGACCTGTAGTCGGCGAAGGAGGTCCAGCCCTCGGCCGCGGTGCTCTTCCAGCGGACCAGGCCGAGGAGGGCCTCGCGGTTGGCGAAGTCCGAGTACAGGCCCTCCTTGAGGGGGCGGTTGAACTGCTCGACGAACTTCGCGTACTTGTCGGGATTGACCTTCGCGAGCTCGGCCAGCTCGCCGAGGATCTTCTTCACGCTGGCCTGGCGGATGCTGCTCATGACCCGGTTCTGCTGGAGGATCTCGCGGCTGACGTTGAGGGGCAGGTCCTCGGAGTCGATGACGCCGCGCACGAAGCGGAGGTAGACCGGCAGGAGCTCCTTCTCGTCGTCGGTGATGAAGACCCGGCGGACGTAGAGCTTGACCCCCGGCTTGTAGTCGGCGCGGTAGAGGTCGGACGGCGCCTTGGAGGGGATATAGAAGAGGGTCGAGTACTCGATCGCGCCCTCGGCCTTGGTGTGCATCCACAGGAGGGGCTCCGCCTCGGCGCCCTCGGCCCCGAAGCCGAAGCCGCCCAGGCTCGCCGAGAAGGACTTGTAGAACTCGACGTAGTCGGCCTCGGAGAGCTCGGACTTGGGCCGGCGCCAGAGGGCCGTGGCCGCGTTGACGACCTCCTCCTTCCGCTCGGTCCCCTCCTCCTTGCCCTCGTCGCCGTACTTCTTCTCCTCGGAGACGAGGCTGATGGGGTAGGCGATATGGTTCGAGTACTTCTTGAGCAGGCCCTCGACGGTCCAGCGCGCGAGGTACTCCTGGCCCTCGCCGTTCAGGTGGAGGCGGACCTCGGTGCCCGGGCCGACGCGCTCGGCCGGCTCGACGGAGTACTCGCCCTTGCCGTCGCTCGTCCAGCGGAAGGCGGTCTCCGTCCCCGCCTTCTTGCTGGTCACCTCGACCTTGTCCGCGACCATGAAGGCCGAGTAGAAGCCTACGCCGAACTGGCCGATGAGGTTCGAGTCCTTCCGTGCCTCCTCGGGCAGCTTCTCGAGGAAGCGGCGGGTGCCCGAGCGGGCTATGGTGCCGAGGTTCTCCTCGAGCTCCTTCTCGTCCATGCCCACCCCGTCGTCCTCGACGACGAGGGTCTTGGATTCCCGGTCCAGGACGACGCGGATCGAGGGCTCGAAGGAGATGGACTTGTAGGCCTCGTCGGAGACGGTGAGGTAGCGGAGCTTGTCGATCGCGTCCGAGGCGTTGGACACGAGCTCGCGGAGGAATATCTCCTTGTGCGAGTAGAGCGAGTGGATGATGAGGTCGAGGAGGCGAGAGACCTCGGTCTTGAAGTGGTGCTGGCTCATGCGTTTCTCCCGGAAGCGGCGCGCGCGGGGCGCCCGGCTGATCAGAAAAGATACCAAGGCGGGCGGCCCCGGGGCAAGCGGAGGAGGGAGCTCGGCCGAGGGCTCCCCTCCCCCCTTCAATCGGGGCGCCCGCTCGGCTACGATAGCCTGCGTATGGCTAGCTCCAAGAAACCGGGCCTCCAGTACCGCTGCGCGAACTGCGGCCACGTCGAGCCGAAGTGGCTCGGCCGCTGCCCCGAGTGCGGGCAGTGGAACAGCCTCCGCGAGGGGGCGGCGACGGGCCGCGCCGACCGCGGCGGCGAGACCTTCCCCCTGCCTATCGCCTCGATCGAGGCGGGCGACGGGGCCCGGGTCGGGACCGGGCTGTCCGAGCTGGACCGCGTCCTCGGCGGCGGCCTCATGCGGGGCTCGGCGGTCCTCCTCGGGGGCGAGCCGGGGATCGGGAAGAGCACCCTCCTTTTGCAGGTCGCGGCGCGTTGCGCGACGAAGGGGCGGATCCTCTACGTCTCCGGCGAGGAGTCGCCCGCCCAGATCCGCCTCAGGGCCGAGCGCCTGGGCTGCCTGCGCGAGGGCCTCGAGGTCTTCTGCTCGGGGGAGCTCGAGCTCGTGCGCGCGGCCCTCGACTCGACCAAGCCCACGGTGGCGGTGATCGACTCGATCCAGACCATGCGCGCCGAGGAGGCCGGCGCGGTGCCCGGCACGGCCAACCAGATCAAGTACTGCGCCCAGGAGCTGACCGCCTGGGCCAAGGCCCACGACGCCTCCCTCCTCCTCGTCGCCCACGTGACCAAGGAGGGCCTCATCGCGGGCCCGAAGGCGGCGGAGCACCTGGTCGACGCGGTGCTCGGCTTCGAGCTGGGCGAGGGCGAGACCAGGCTCCTGCGCGCGAGCAAGAACCGCTTCGGCTCTGCCGAGGAGGTGGGCCTGTTCCGCATGGGCGAGAAGGGGCTCGAGGAGGTGGCCGATCCCTCGGCCCTCTTCCTGATCCGGCGGCCCGGCGAGGGCGCGGCGCCGGCCGAGATGCCGCCGGGGGCCGCGGTCGCCCCCGTGCACGAGGGCTCGCGCATCCTCCTGGTCGAGATCCAGGCCCTCACGGTGCCGGCCAAGGCGGGGCTCACGCGGGTCTACTCCGAGCGCATCGACGCGGGCCGCGTGTCGCGCGTGGCCGCCGTCCTCGAGAAGCACGCCGGCGCCCGCTTCTCCGACCAGGACATCTACGTGAACGTGGCCGGCGGCATGCGGCTGACCGAGCCGGGCATCGACCTCGCCTTGGCGAGCGCCCTCTACTCGGCCCGCAGCTCCCTGGCCCTGCCCGCGGGCGCGGCCTTGGCGGGCGAGCTCTCCCTCGCCGGCGAGATCAGGCCCGTCCGCCACATGCGCCGCCGGGCGAGGGCCGCCCAGTCCCTCGGCTTCGACCGCGTGATCGGCCCCGCCGAGGAGGGCGGGCGGGAGTGGCGGGCCGTGGCCGACCTCAAGGCCGCCCTGCGCGAGCTCTTCGGGGGAGCGAAGGGCGGCTGAGGGGGGCTCGCCGGAGGGCCGGCCCCGCGGCCGCGCCGCCTATTCGAGGGCGGCGTTCCGCAGGACGTAGTGGTCGTGATCCTCCCAGCGCCCGTCTATCTTGAGGTACTTTGGGCTCGAGCCCTCGAGCTCGAAGCCGAGGGCCCGGACGACCCTGATGGACGCCGCGTTGCGCGGCAGGATGTTGGCCTCTATCCGATGCAAGCCGTACTCGGCGAAGGCGAGCTCGAGGATGGCCCGCAGCGCCTCGGCCATGTAGCCCCTGCCCAGGCGCTCGGCGTCGAGCCGGTAGCCGAGGAAGCAGGAGAGGAAGGGCCCGTAGACGATGTTGGACAGGCCCGCGTAGCCGGCGATGCGCGAGCCCGGCCCCGCCTCGGGACCCGGGCCGCCCTTCTCGAAGAAGTGGAGCTTCAGGCCGCGTCCTTCCTCGAGCTCCCGGCGCTCGAGCGCGATCGTCTCCGCGCAGGAGGGCAGCTCGAAGAAGGCCTCGTCGCGGGAGGGCTCCCAGGGGGCGAGGAAGGCCCGGTTGCGCCGCCGGAACTCCAGGAGGGCGGGGGCCTCCCCGGCCTCGAGGGAGCGGAGGACGAGGCGCTCGGTCTCCAGCCTCACCGCCCCGATCCCGACCTCGCCTGGCGCGGGTCTGTCCCCAAACCCCGGCCCGTATCGGCAGGGGCGAAGGCCTCGACCTCGGCCCGCGAGGGGATCGAGGGGGCGGCGCCGCGACGGGTGACGCAGATAGCCGCCGCCTTCGAGGCGAGATCGAGGGCTGCGGCGGGGGTCTGTCCCTCGGCTAGGGCCGCGAGGAAGTAGCCGGTGAAGGTATCCCCGGCCGCCGTGGTGTCCTGGGCCTGGACTCGGTAGGCGGCCTGGCGGATGCGCTCGCCGGAGCGGGGTCTGTCCCCAAGCCCGCCTCGGGCATAGATCGAGCCTTCGGCCCCGAGGGTCAGGACGACGGCGGCGTTCGGAGAGCGCTGCAGGAGGGCGGCGATAGCGTTTTCGGGGTCTGTCCCTCGATCGACAGTCAGCGAAAAAGCCTCAACTTCGTTCAGGATAAAGAAATCCACGAGCTCGATGGGATAATTCCGAACCGATTCTTCCATAGGCGAGGGATTGAAGGCGATTTGAAGACCTCGCTCCTTGGCCAAGCGCATGGCCAGGGCGACCTCGTTGATCTCGTTCTGCAGGAGAACGAGGTCTCCCGGGCCGAAGGGCGCGAGGAAAGACTCGATATCCTCTCGGGAGAGATCGCGATTCGCTCCCCCATAGAGGAGGATGCAATTCTGTCCCGCGGCGTCCACTTGAATGAAGGTATGGCCCGTCGGAAGATCAGAGCGGCGAAGGAGGGAAATATCGACCCCGGCTTCGGAAAGCGTTTCTCGCAATATATCCCCTCCTTGGCCGAGCTTCCCCGCGTGGAAGACCTGGGCTCCTGCCCGGGCGAGGGCGACGGACTGGTTCAAGCCCTTGCCCCCCGCGTGAACCGCGCGTGAAAGCGCCGCCTTGGTCTCGCCGGGCGCGAGGAAGCTATCGACCCGATAGACGTAATCGACATTGAGCGAGCCGAGATCGAGGATGCGCATTATTCCCTCCGAAGGAGCAACTATATCTGTGGTACGGGAGAGAGTCGAGTATTCCGCCTCGCCGAGCCTGGGGCTATACTGATAGGCGGAGGCTCCCATGCGCTTTGCCCATGCCGGCCGCTTCCTCAGCGGCATTGTCGCCCCGCTCTCCGCCCTTAGGACCTCCGGCTCACCGGGTTGCGGCGAATTCCCCGATTTGCTCGCCTTGGGAAAGCTCGCCGAATCGTGGGGGTTCAATCTCCTCCAGCTTCTTCCCGTAAACGACACGGGTACCGACTCCTCACCCTACAGCGCCTGTTCGGCCTTCGCCCTGCACCCTCTCTACCTGCGGATCGGGGAGCTCCCCGAGCTCGCCGTGGCTGAGGGATCGACGAGCTCTCCTCTCCCCTCCACCGAGACATACCGAGCGGAGGAGCAGTCCTTAGTTGACCGTTTCGGCGGTTCGGCTTGCGTTCCCTATGAAGAGCTTCTCGAGGCTAAATTAGCCTTATTATGGAAGATTTGGTTAGGGAAAGCCGCCTGCAGCGGCAGTAAACGGGGACAGACCCCGAAAAGAGGGGGACAGACCCCGAACGAGGGAGCCGATCCCGAGCTCGAACCGTGGATCGAGGCGAATCCCTGGATAAGAGCCTATGCCGCATTCGTCGAGCTCAAGGCCCGCAACGGCGGCAGGCCCTGGTGGGAGTGGAAGGAACACCGGGATCCCGGGCGGGACGAAATCGAGGCGCTTTGGAAGGCGGATGGGCTCTCCGATCGGCTTCGCTTCCATGCTTGGGTCCAAATGCGCGCCGAGGGGCAATTCCGCGGCGCCGCGGAAGCCCTCGCGGTGAAGGGCATCGCCCTCATGGGAGACCTTCCGATCCTCATGAGCGACGATTCCGCCGATGTCTGGGCTCGACGTTCCTGCTTCAACCGCGAGCTTCGAGCGGGGGCGCCTCCCGATATGTACTCCTGGCTCGGGCAGAATTGGGGTTTCCCCATCTACGACTGGGCCGCCTTGGCTGCCGAGGATTATGGTTTCTGGGTCGAGCGCCTGGCGGAGGCCGATAAATTCTACTCGGCCTATCGCATCGACCATGTGCTCGGCTTCTTCCGCATCTGGTGCCTCGGCGAGCGCGAAGGCTCGGGCTACCTCGGCCGCTTCCTGCCCGGATCCCCGATCGGCCGCGGCGAGCTCGAGGCCGCGGGCTTCTCCCCGGAGCGCCTGCGCTGGCTCTCGCTGCCTCATGTGCCGAGCCAGCGCCTCGTGCAGGCGGCCGGGGAAGCCGCCGCGAGGGGCGCCATCCACGCCGCCCTCGATCGCATCGGCGACGAGGAGCTCTTCCTTTTCAAGCCGGCGATTATGGGCGAGCGCGACATCGAGGCGCTGCCGGGAGTCTCCCCCGCGGCGCGCGATTGCCTCCTCCAGTCCTGGCGCGACCGCGTGCTCTTCGAGGAGTCGCCGGGAAGCTTCGTGCCCGCCTGGCGCTACCGCGAGGCTTCGGCCTGGCCCACCCTTTCCGAGGGGGAGCGCGCCTGCATCGAAAGCCTCGTCTCGCGCAAGGCCGCGGAGGCGGAGGAGCTGTGGGCCTCGACGGGCGAGCGGCTCTTGGGCCGCCTGCAGAAAGCGGTGCCCATGCTGCCCTGCGCCGAGGATCTCGGCGCCGTGCCGGACTGCGTGCCTCGCGTCCTCGGCTCGCTCGGCATCCTCGGCCTCCGCGTCCTCCGCTGGACCAGGCGCTGGAGCGAGCCGGGACAGCCCTACGTCTCGCCGGCCGAATATCCGCGCTTGTCCGTTGCCTGCGCCTCGGTCCATGATTCCTCTTCCCTCAGGTCGTGGTGGGAGGATGAGGCGGATCGCGCGGGGATCTGGGGCTTCGCCTCCTCGTTCCTCGGCCGGGAGCTCGGGCCCTGCCCCGAGAAGCTCGGTCCCCGGGACGGAGAAATCCTCCTCGAGCTCATCGCCGCCTCGAACTCGCTCTTCGCGGTCTATCCGATCCAGGATCTCATCGGCTTGAGCGAGTCGAGCAGGCCCGCCGACCCGCGCGATGAGCGGATCAACGTGCCGGGTACGGTCGGGCGCGGGAACTGGTCCTATCGGATGCCCGTATCGATCGACGAGCTCCTCGGCGATAAAGCGCTCGCCGCCTCGGCCAAGCGACTGGCCAAGGCTCGGCCGAAACAGGAGAAGCGCGGCGTCCCTGATGACGGCAGGGCTTGAGCGCCGATGCTGGCCTATCCCTCCCGTACCGCGCTTACCTCCCCGCCGTCCCTAGCGTACAATGCAGATCGAGGGGGATGAGGGTATGGCACGGAGCAGCGCCGCGGCGAGCATGGTGCTCGCGGGGATCCCGCTCGGCGATCCGCCCGCGATGACCGCGACCATAGAGACTCTCTGCGTCGCGGGGATCCGCGCCTTCCTCCTCCCTGGCGGCCTCCTGGGCGAGCCCGAGCTGCTTTCCGGCCTTTCCGCATCGGCCCAGCGCGCGGCCGCGGCCGCGGGGCTCGGCCGAGCCCTGGTCGCGCTCGGCGGCAGCTTTGTCCCCGCCTTCGGCCAACCCTTTTTCCCCGCGGCCCTGACGGCCCTCGGTCTGGCGGCCTTGGGATCCCGCCCGGCTGCCCGCCGCTCAGGCAGGGTCCTCGGCGAGGCCCTCGCCGCCTGCGGCATCGACCTCCTCCTCGGCCCTCGGCTCGATCTCGCCGTCGATCCCAAGGATCCGACCGGCATACTCGATCGCTTCGGCGAGGACCCGGCGAAGGTCGGGACCTACGCCTCCGCTTTCATCCGCGGTCTCCGCGCGTCGGGAGTCGAGTCCTGCGTCGGGCGTTTCCCCGGCCTCGGATCCGCCATAACCGAGCGCGCCGAGGGCTTGGCTATCGTGGACCTGCCCGCGGAGCGCCTCGCCTCCGTCGAGATGCGGCCATACGCCAGCGCCGCGCGGGCCGGGGCGGCGGCGGTCCTCGTGGGCAGGACCCTCGTTCCCTCGCTCGAGCCGGGGCGTATTCCCGCGGCCCGCAGCTCGAGGGTGATCGAGGGGAGGCTCCGCGAGGGATTCGGATTCAAGGGCCTCGTTATAGGTGATGAAGCGCATATCGAACATGAGATCGGCGGGACCGTCCTCCTCGGAGCGCTGGCTGGCTGCGACCTCACCTTGTACGGCATCCCATCGGAGGCCGAGAGGGCGGCCAAGGCGCTCGAAGAGGCGGTAGCCGAAGGCAGGCTTCCCGCCGCGCGCGTCGCCTCGAGCATGCGGCGGCTCGATCGTTTCTTGGCATCGAGGAACGGCCCGCCGCGGGCCCGGGCCGGCAGCGCTGACCTTGACCGTGGCCGAGAGCGCATCGAACGCGATCGCGCGGCTTCGCTCTCTATATTAAAGGGTGATTTTCTCCGAAGGCCGGAACCAAGCCTGGTCCTCGTCTTCCTTCCCCCGGAAGATAGCCCCGAGTCCTCGGAGATACCTGCTGTCATGAAGGCCTTAGAAGCGGCCCTGCCGGAGACAGAGCTCGTCGCCCTTCCCGCCGACCCCTCTCCTGCGGATGCCCAGGGGCTCATGGAGCTTCTATCGGCTCATGGGGCCGAGTTGGCCGCTTCTTCCGCAGCGGCGCTGACTTATGATGCCCATTTCCGGCCTGCGCAGGAAGGGCTCGCGCGGCTCGTCGAGGAATCGGTCCGGTCCTTTTCTGTCATCGCGATGCGCGATCCCTACGATGCCGCCTTCTTCCCTCGCGCATATGGCCTCGCCGCGGCCTATGGCTTCACCGTCGGGGCCGCGAAGGCCGTGGCCCGACTCCTCAAAGGTTCGGTGCATCCCGTCGGGGAATGCCCGGTGGGGGTCCTCGGACTGGAGGTGTAGGCCCTCGTTCTTGACAGAGGGCGGACGCGCCGCTAGATTCGGTTCGTCATGGACGAGCAGGGACGGAGAGCGATTTTGAGGCGCGCGCAGGCCGCCGCGATCAAGGGTGTCGGCGATGCGATCAAGACCGCATGGTTCCTGGTACGGATCATCGTGCCAATATCGCTCGGGATATCGATTCTCGATTGGTGCGGAGCCCTCCCGGTCATCGCCCGGATACTCGCCCCCCTCATGCGCCTCCTTGGCCTCCCGGGCGAAGCCGCCCTCGTTTTTCTCTCGGCCGCCCTCCTTAATATTTACAGCGCCATTGCTGTCGCGGGTTCTCTTTCCCTCGATCTTCGAGAGGCGACGATACTCGCTATCATGTGCCTAACGGCCCATAACCTCATCGTGGAAACACAGGTGATGCGAAAGTCGGGATCCTCGGGACTGAAGATGGCCGCGCTCCGTATCGTCATAGCCCTCGCCGCGGGTTGGGCCTACAGCCGTTTCCTCCCGGACTCCCTCTCCGCGCTGTCCTTTTCCGCCGCTGAAGCGGGCGCGCATCAGCCGCTCGGGAGCATGATCCTCGCCTGGTCGATCTCCACGGCGAGGCTCACGGCTAAAATAGCGATACTGGTAGTGGCGATAATGGTCGTCCAGCGGTTCCTCGAGGAATTCGCCATCATGGATGCCCTGTCCCGGCTCTTCGCGCCCATGATGCAAGTCTTCGGCCTACCAGCGAAGGCGAGCTTCCTCTGGATCGTCATCAACGTCGTCGGTTACGCTTATGGGGCTGGAATCGTCGCGGAGCACATCGCGTCGGGACGCATGAAGCCTCAGGAAGGCGACCTGTTCAACCATCATGCGAGCGTCTGCCATTCGCTCGTCGAGGATACGGCGCTTTTCCTCGCCGTCGGCCTGCCGCTGTTTTGGCTGATCGTGCCCCGGCTTGCGCTCGCAGCAGCCGTGGTATGGTTGGAGAAGGCGCGTAGGCATTTCGTGCGGCGATCATTTCGAGTCGGAATCAGATGAGGGAGGCGGTCAGATTAGGGGGTCTGTCCCCAGGTTCAATCGACTTGTCGATATTTGTGCGTAATCTTTGCATGAGAATGCCACGTCAGCTTCGCCCTGGCGCTCGCTACTCGGTTACGGCGCGCGCAAATCGAAAAGAGATGCTCCTTGATCCCGATTCCATTAAGGAGTTGTTCCTTTCGGTTGTCAGGAGAGCCCATAAGAAATATGCGTTTCGAATCGATAATTTCTGCATAATGGGGAATCATATTCATTTCTTGATAAAACCAGTACATGGAGAATGCCTATCCTCGATAATGCAATGGATCCTCGGGGTATTTGCCATGGCATATAACAAAAAAACCGGGCTTACGGGACATGTCTGGGGAGATCGATTCTATTCGCGTATTATACAGGATCGTCATGATTTCCTGCGAGTCTTCGAGTATATCGATATGAATCCCGTCCGCGCCCATTGCGTAGCTCGACCGGAAGACTGGCTCTATGGCGGCGTACGGCATGCGCTTGATGGGAGGATCGATATTGTAGCGGGCGTCCCGATCTGGGCGGTTGGACTCGCCTCGAGCCGCCTCGCGCTTCGCCTCTGAGCTCAAGCCTAGGCCAGTCTCAATCGGATCCGCGCTTTCACCTTGATGTAGAGTCTCGATTCCTATAGATTGAAGCCGTGGGTATCCGCGTTCTATACGTAAGCGAGATCGTCGGCAAGGCTGGCGTCTTCACCGTCAAGAAGCTCCTCGGCGCCGCGCGCCGTGAGACGGGGGCCGATTTCGTCGTCGGGAATGCCGATTCCGCTACCGGCGGAGCGGGGCTTGGCAGGCAGCACTCGGTCTACTTGCGAAAGCTAGGGCTCGAGGCGATCACGACGGGAGAATGCGCCTACTATAAGCGTGATCTCGTGGAATACATGGGCAGCGCTTCCTTCCTCGTCAGACCGGCGAATTATCCCTATGGGAATCCAGGCCGAGGCTATCGCGTCTTTAAATGCGCCGCCGGAAAGGTTGGAGTCCTGCAGCTTCTCGGGCAAGCCGAATTCGCTCGAGTGCACCTGGCAAATCCCTTTCACGCTGTCGTGGACCTGGCGCGCAAGCTCCGTGAGGAGACGCCATTCGTGATCCTGGATTTCCATGCGGCCACCACGGCGGAAAAACGAACGATGGCCCATTGCGCCGATGGACTCGTCTCGGCGATCATCGGTTCCCATTGCAAGGCCTTGACCGCCGATGCGCAGATATTGCCCGGCGGGACCGCCTACATCACCGATGCTGGAAGGACCGGGAGCCTTCTCTCGGTCGGGGGCCTCGATCCCGACACGCGGATAGGGGAGTATCTGCGGGGCATCCCTGCATGGGCGAAAGATGGCACGAGGGGCTTGGAACTCCAGGGCTGCCTCGTGGAGATCGCGGATGGGGGAAAGGCCGTATCGATAGAGGCTTTGCGAATCCCCTGCGAGGAGGCGCTC
>Ga0209507_1002298_pt1 | contig 13152 bp, 13 predicted proteins | sample AD_UKC028_MetaG_FD_184414 | JGI IMG/M metagenome (GOLD analysis project Ga0209507, IMG submission 184414) | Active sludge microbial communities of municipal wastewater-treating anaerobic digesters from USA - AD_UKC028_MetaG (SPAdes) (version 2) | ecosystem: Engineered > Bioreactor > Anaerobic >...
ATACAACCGCCTACCCGCATTGAAATACTTAGTTCGTTCAGTTTTTAACAGATTTCTGTTGAGAAAACGCTCAATTCGTGAAGACACTTGATCCAAAATCATTCCAAGAAGAACATCGTGAGTCGTGTCAGACTTCTCTAAGAATGTCTTGAGTGTCTCCAACGAAATGATCTTCATTTATCTCATCCTCTGCGCCTGAGACCCGCTGACTTCCCGTTCAGGAGAGCTCTGTTGGGCGACCCTTCAGGGAAAGACACATGGGGATCTTCTTTCGATTGTTCCGGAGGAGGGAGCTCCTCCGGAACATTCTCGATCTGATGCCCATGTCGGCGGGCTTGTTCCTCCGTTAGATCCACAATCGAACCACCGGGGTAGTACTTCTTACCCTCCAGGTTGATTGCGTACCCCTGACGTACCCGGTACTTCATACTAACAGCCTCCTTTTACCAGTTAACGGTTAGACCGGTACCGCCCGAGCCTCTCCCAGGATGCACACCGCGGAAATCGGGAACGCCGGGGTGCTGCCATCGATAAACTGGGGCGTGATGCCCAGTTTGATGTACCTCTCGGCCGCCAGCAGGCTCAGATTGATCTCCGTGTCGGTGTTGTTCACGGACGCGGGCTCGCCCGAGATAGACCCTGTGCCACCCGAAATGGCAGCGAACGCCCCCGTGGAAGTGGCGCACGTGTAAACGACGAGTCCGGCACCGATCCTGGTGGGGCTACCGGAAGCAGCCCCCACCTGTACCTGGAGCACGCACCCCTCGAAACCCTTCCGGTCGATCACTTCCCCGAACTCCTCCGCTTCACCCGAAACGAATCTCGGGTAGAACGCAGGGGTTGCATGAATTTCCTGGCCAATATCTTTAATCATGGCTTCCTCCTTACGGATATTTTGCGATTTAAGAATGGGGGTGGGGTTGGTTACCCACCCCCTCGAGATCTACCGTTGACCGTTATCAGGTCGCCTTCGCGTCAGAGATGAGGCAGAAGGACTGGTCATGCCGGACGCCGACATCGACTTCCTGCAGGATCCTGATCCAGGTCTGGTCCTTCTCGAACGCATCCGAGGTCTCCTGGGAGGCCATGATCTCCATGCCACCCCACTGGCCGATGATGAGCTCCGCCCAGTTGCCGAAGTAGACTTCGGTCAGAGCCGTTCCTTCGTTCTTGGTCAGGTTGATGGGCACCTGCGTGGTCATCGCGTACTTGTACCCCAGCCAATCCTGGAGCACCCGCTCCGAGATCGGACTGATGATGTACGCGCCGGCGGTGTCACCGGAATACTGCGCGACCTTCAGCTTGAGCAGCTTCCTGCGGATTGCCGGATGGAAGACGAAGCCGAGGTTCCCACGAAGGGCGTTGTCCGAGGCCAGCTCGTACTCCATGTCGATCAGGTGATCGAACGTGAGATCGCCACCGTTCGTGCCGATGGTGACCGTGTTCAACGAACCACCGATCTGGGCAACACCCGTGGGCTGGTTGGCCCCACCCGTGCCGCGCAGGCCCGCGAGGTCGATCTTGAGGGCCAGGGAGAGCGCGATGTCCCTCCGCACGAGGGCTTCGGCCGACGGATTCGAGAGCCGGAGCAGCGTGTTGGAGAGCTTCACGAGCGCGCCGACCTTCTTCGGGGTCAGACTGATCTGACCGAGGGTCAGCTCGCTTTCCGTGATGGCCTGGTTCTCACCCACCCAGTAGGCGGTGGAAGCAGCCGTCTGCTTCGGGATGTTGACCGGGGAGCCCTGAAGGTCACTGAGGACCGTGGCGCCCGACCGGATGAGAACCGACTCAGCCCGGAACAGTTCGATCAGTTCCGCGATGTAGATGGTGGGAACGATGTACGTGCCCGTACCGGACAACGCGGCCATCGCCTTCTTGCGCGTGTTGTCGAACACCTCCTTCTCGAATCCGGCATCGTCCCAGTTGCCGGACTTGATGGCCCGAATGGCCTTGAAGAAGGAGAACGCGGTCTTCTCGTCCTCGAGACCGGGAAGATCCACACGCCGTGGACGGGAGATCTTCTCCATCTCCTTCAGACGGGTGTCGAGCGCCTCGTACTGCGCCCTCAGAGAGACGATGTTCTCGTCCACCTTCGCCAGGAGCAGAGTCTTCTGCTCGTTGAGGGCCCCGCGAATTTCCGCCAGTACCTTTTCCATTTCCATATTGATTCCTCCAGAGTGTTTTTGTTCAACTTTTCAGTCGTTAAATGTGATTTACTCTAGCCGCTACGCGAGAACCCCCTTTGTTCATTGCCCCTTGGGCTGAACGGAGAGTTTTTTGCTCATCTCTTCGGTGATTTCATCGAACAGTCCCTTGATTGACGCCAGTGCCGCAGTGTTGTCAGCGGGCTTCAGTGCCTCGCGGATGGATTTCTCGATCTGCTCGACCTTCTCCTCGGACAGCGGTGGAGTTGCCGTGTCGGCCTCCTCTGCATCCTTTTTCTCGGGGTCGGGAGCGGGTTCTTCCTTCTTCTTCTCAGGCTCAGTTGCCTTCAGAACGGCTTCGGCAATGGCCAGGTTGTTTTCCTTGAAATACTGCAGAAGCTTCTCGGGGTCCACCGCATTGATGGTGATGTTGATGGGCTCCGCCTTAACGGCTTCCAGGACAGTGCCCTTCTTCTGTTCCTCCACGAGCTGCTTCAGTTCAACGAGAAGCTCTTTGATTTCTTTCAGCATGGGCTCTGTCACCTCCTCGTCAGATTGTTCGGAGGGAATTTCTTTACCCTCCTTTTTCAGTTCTCTCTCACGAAGTTCCTCATGAAAAGCGGAACTTGCCGCGTCGAGGTCCTTCTGATGCTGCTGGGCAATCCCCAAGACCTCCTTGTAGAAGTCTTTCTCGACGGGGTCCTCAGCCTCGTCGAAGCTCTTCTGAAGAGCCGATGGGTTTGCCGGAACAAGGACCTGGCTGATCTCGAGAAGTTCCAGGTCCTCGTAAATACCGTAGGCGCCGCCGTTCTTTTCCCGTTCCTCATCCGTGAATTCTTTGAACTGCTTTGGAATGAAACCGATGCTGAAGGCAGCGATGCCTTTCTCAGCCAGCTTCCATCCCCAATCAGCCTCGGGGTTGCCCTCACCGACAAACCACTGACCCTTCGCGATGGACTCGCCGGTCTCGAGATCGACCTTGATGCTCAACCACTTCCCGATCTGGGACATCAGTCCCCGATATGCATGGGAAGAAAGCAGAACAGGGTGCTCCATGAACGCCTTCTTGGCCTTCTTCATGGCGGAAGCGGCCACGATCTCCTTGTAACGGTCAACGGTCTGATCCGAAACTACGACCTCGGCAGTGTGCTTCTCAACATCCAGGGAGCGCACCTTCGCCCTGAAGAATTTTACCTTTTTGCTCATGTTTTTCCTCCAGCAAGGGGTTCTTGAAATTGGAAATGAAGGGTTCAACGAAGGTCTTATGTTTGTCACTGCCCACTTCGTTCATAGCGAGCATCCTCCCATACGCGTAAACCAACGGGACATCCTTCATTGTCAACACGTAGCATTTTTCGGAGAGAAGATTGTAAATCTCACGAATTTTTGAACCAAGCGCCTCACCGCACGGCTCTTCCCGCTCGGTGTAGTTGTTCAGTAATTCCACCAAATTATTTGCCAAATCCGAAAAGTGCTTTGACATGAGTGAGGCCTTGGTGGCGACGTAAGAGGAGGAGTTTACGAGAACCGTCTGAAGGTCCTCTACAGAGATTTCCCGTCCAGAGGTCTCGCAGAAGGTGCGATAGCCGTTCACCAAGGCCTCACCGTAAAGCTTTCTGAAAGTGTCTTCAAGTTTTTCAACTTGTTTCTTTGCGGGAGCCTGAACGGGTTTTCCACCGTAGGCAGCGGCCAAAGCAACCTTCCTTTGTTCGAAGAAGAACTTACGGACCTTGCTGCGAAAATCTTTGGAAAGAACATTGCAGCTCACGTCGTACCCTTCAAGGGCAAATGGCACCTCCTTCTCCACCGGTGGAAGTGACATTCTCTCGTTCGTAATTTCAAGAAGCCCCTTCTTGTCGTCCTTCTTGTCGTCCTTCTTGTCGTCCTTCTTGTCGTCCTTCGCGGGGAGTGGCACAGCCTTACCACCATTCGCCAAAGAGGAAAACTGTAAAAGGGCAGTCACTGGGAGGAAACCACCAGGGACCCACCACTCATTGCCCCAGTTGACATCCTGAAATCCCAGATCCAGACGCCGATTAATCATATTGATAGGCCAACCCATGTGGAACAACTTGGTGGCCGTTTCAACCTTGTCAGAGTAATTGGGCTGAAGAACACCAACGGTGGCAAGATCAAACTCTCCCCAAATCCGACCCTTACCACGACGCTGGCCGATCTTGGAGAAAAGCTTTGACCAAAGAACTTCCTCGATCCAGGTGACCTTGGGAAGCAAGCACTCTTCCCAAAATGCTTTGTGTGCGTACTTGATGCCTTCCTGAGACTTGATCTTGTCGTAGATACCCAGAACAACTTCGTTCACCTTGAACGCAGCAAGAATCTCCGTCATGGTCATCTTCTTGCCGGCGATGAACTCCATGTCTTTCTGGGAAACTTTGGCCTCGTAGAATTGCCCACCACCTTCAATGACAGCCACCTTGTGGGCTTTGTCAGGCCCCTTGTGTTTCTCATCGAACTGCTTCACCAAACGATCGTAGGCATCCTCTGAAAGCTCACCATCGATCGATATGTAACCACCGACCTTGGCGCCGTTTTTGAAGAATGCTGTGTTGTACCGCTGCGCGAAGTTGTCTTGATTGATACTTGCTTGAGCAGCGTCGATGGGGGCCATACCCCGGATGTCGTCATAGGGATTGAAATAACGGAAAAACACCACTTCCCAGTTGGAAAATGATGCTACAATCTGATTCCCGCGCTTGTAATGCCAGCCAACGTGCAGCTTTTTGCCTTCATCCCACGCTGGCTCAAAACGCAATGGATCAAACACCCAAATCTCTTGGGGTATTTTGGTAACATCTTCCCTTCCATCAAGGATCCAGATGCACTCACCACGAAGACCTAAAAAGGTCATTGTAGCGCGGAAAAGGTCTGTTCCTGTCATGTATGGATTGGGATTTTGAAAAAGGGTGTAAAGATCGCCGTCTTCAACGTTGACGGGGCCCTCATCACCCTCCTTTTTCAAACGAAAGGGGACTCGAGCTAAGTTGTCTGCTATTGCGTTGATTGCCGCGTAGACCCAGAGGCTTTGCTTGTATGGAAGATGGACTCCCGATTGTGCCTCAGCAAGTATCTGTCGGAGGGACTTGTAAATCCGATGATCGTCCCGGAGGGGCCCGACAGCTCCTCGTTCTGTGGGTGACAAGGATAGCCCTTGTGTGAGCTTCTCGAAGAAGCCTGCTATGACCCCGAGTCCCCGATCATTACTCATAGATGGCACCCATCATCTTTACGACTGCTCATTGAAATAAAAGAAAGGTGTTTCCTTCTGAACATAAGAAATTCTGCATTAAGCATAGGTTACACGAACACGAGCGCGCTTCCCGATCCTGTCCGCGAAACGGGTATGCAATCCATAACGAAGCGCGTCCATGAAGTGATCGTTGAATTTGATTGGTTCGTCGTACGTACGACCATCACGATCGGTCTTATAAGAATAACCACGAATTTCTTTTAATCCATCCGTGCAAGGGGTGATCTCGTTGTCCACCATCTTCAACTGAAAACGCTTCACGGTGTCGATGCCAGTTGACACCATCTTGTTTGCCGCCACACAGCGGAACCCGGCAGCGTTGATCTCTGCGATTCGGTTGGGCTCCTGCGCGTCCGCGTAGATGACGTCCTTGTCCCTACGGTCAGGGGGGATAACATCATTCAAACGCTCAATGATCTGAGTGTTGGTCAGTCCCGTAGCGTACAACTTTTGAGTAACATACGCCTTCCACCCATCCACCGCTATGTGCACCAAAGCAGAGGGGACGTTGAACCCGAAGTCCAGCCCGTAAAACTGCTCTCGGGTGTCCTTCCCCTCAGGAACGGTCTCCCAGTTACTGTAGATCAGATTGTCCAGCTTGCCCCAAAGACCCAGAGCGAAGATCCTGTAATAGTTCATATCCTGATTGATGAGGTCCCTCATCAACTTCAGGTAATCACTAGGCAGGAACGGGTTCTCAAGGTAAGTAGAATGGATCTCGGTGAGGTCTTCTCGCCCCGGGTCAACTAACTTTGTCTTGATCCAATGGTTTTCATCGATGGGGTTGAAGGAAAGAATCAACTGGTTGCGCTGCGTGTATCCCACTGCGGGGGCCGACAAGCGGAGTTTGAGGTTGGCGAAGTCATCATAGGTGAACTCCGTCGCCTCCTCCATCCAGATGTCATTCCACTCTGTGGACTTGATCTTCTCCGGGTCGTCAACGGAGCCAAAGTGTATCAACGCCCCGTTGTACCAGATGTTCATATTGACTTTTTCTTCTACGATCTCATCCTTCAGACCCCATTGATCGATCAAGCCCTCCACCAACATCTTCGTGGAGATACGGAGTGAGGGCAATGTCTTCCTGAGGATCAGGATCTGACGGCGGGGCATCGTGAAGAATCGCTGCAGCAACAACTGAGCGATGCTATAGGACTTTGAGGATCGGGCTCCCCCACGAGATACGATAAGCTGGGTAGTGCAAGCACGGGTGCGAGTATAAACACGCGTCACTTGCAACTTCCGCTTATCGTAATCCTCGTCGTTAACCTTCTTTGGCGCTGGCTTCCTGGACTGCTGCTGTGGGCTCTGCGGGGGCAGGGCCGGCAGACTCGCTCCCTGTTGGGAAATCAACGCGGTTGTCGTTTCCGTTTCCATTCTCCTCCGTCAATGGGGCCACCTCTTCCATCGTGAACATGATGGGCTTGCGCTCCTTCGGTGGCTCGACAACGTTCTCCACCCACCCACGGTGACGACCCTTGCACTTCAAATGAAACATGATGGCGTTCAAGTTCCTTGCTGCCATCAACTCCTTCAACTTTGCCTCTGCAAAGTCAAGGGTCAACTCCGTGACGTCATTCACCAACTCCCGAAGAGTCGGGTGGTCCTTCATGTACTGCAGCAGTGTCTTGTGGGAAACCCGCAAAGACGCCGCCGTCTTCATCATGTACCCTTCATTCGCAATGATGGCGGTGGCAACCTGCCCGACGGTCAACTTTTTCCGACTCGTTGACCCTGGTTCGTAAATCCGAAACCCCTCAAAAGGATCGGGTTTCGGTTGCTCGGCAGATGACTCTTTCTTCTTCCCCAAAATCGTTCGAAGATCGGTCACCTTTCCAGAACCACCACCGTTTCGTCTTTTCAACATAACAGGTCACCTCACGAAACGAAAGTTCTCACACTTTCATAAAACCAAGAAACAAAATTCAAAAAAAGATGAAAAGAAAAAATAGTAGAAAATTTTTCCAAAGAAAGAAAAACAAAACAGCAGCAACAGGAAAAGTACCTTAGTAATCTTAGTAAACAAATGAAACTTTCCAACAAAAACATGAATTCCACCCCATGGAGAGAGTCCCAATAAACACATCAAAAATAGAGTCATCTCATCCCTTTCCTCACTTATTCACTAAAAACAAAGATCGGGTCATCTTACCCCACCATTTCAATGATTCCACCCTGTATGGAGGGTGTGGGGGGAATAAAGAACTCAGCAAAAAGATGACAAAAAAGATGAAAGAAATTTTAGCCCGAAATTCAGGGAGGATACAGGTGCGTGGGGAAAGATCGAAAAAAGATGAAAGAAATTTTAGCCCGAAATTCAGGGAAGGTAGTAGTACCTCCTGGGAGCGCCCGTTTTTACTCGCGGGCTGGGGGGGACGTATCATGATGATACGCACACGGTCTCCCGCTGATACCTTCATCTTTTGCAGCCGCTACATCTTTTTGTGTTGCACTTTTGATACAGCATCATCTTTTTGAGCTGTTGCACTTTTGATGCATCATCTTTTGCTGTGCATCTTTTGCATCAGCGTCACCTTTTGCAGCGTGCCGTCTGTCAGCGCCTGTGATAGAAGGTGCCGTCTGTGATAGTCGGGTGGGTTCTGTGATAGAAGGTGCCGTCTGTTGGGGACTATCATAGTCCGCTACCGTCTATGATAGTCGGTGGGGACTATATGTGGACGGTGGGGACTATATGTAGACGGGGTTAGAAGGTGCCGTCTGTTGGGTTCTGGTGCAGTCCCGTCCCGTCTACAACAGTCAGGACGTGTCTGTGATAGAAGGTGCCGTCTGTGATAGAAGGCAAGCGCCCACAGAAGATGACGCGAGCATTCATTGGTACCCCCATATACATGCATGGGGAGAGACTTATAATCGGTCGCGTCACCTTTTGCTAGTTATCCACAGTTTGAGCAGTCCTGTTAGTCCTTTGCCGTCTGTGATAGTTCCCAACAGTTTGCTCATTCTGTTCATAACTACTGCCGTCTGTATCAACTAACAGGATGGTGTCACCTTGTGGATAACTTTTCCTTGTTTCCCCATCAACAGATCGCCACCTACCTGTTGATAGAGTCACCTTTTTCCCGGCAGTGAGGTTATCAACAGGGTGGTACGGGTCTGTGGATTAGTGGGCATGGTTTCTGTGGATAGCCTGTTGACAACCCACGGTTTTTTGCATACCCCGATTTCTCCTACAGAAGGAGATCGTGGTCGCGTGCATATCATGATAGCGGGTATTGGATCCTTATTTGCTGTTCACCCACAAGAATATTCAATCAATTCAACCATTTAGCCATACAAGATGACCCCATTTCACCATGTTATTTTCGCGGTACGATCTCCTCCTGTAGGCGCTTATAACGATTCGTCATGCATCATTCATGATGCATGGAGAGAGCGGATGGTCATGGGGCATGGGGAGAGAGGTGGGCAGATCGCGTCATCTCCCCGCCTGCTCACCCCTGATTCTATCCACAGGGTGGTAAGGGAGTGTGGATATCTTTTCGCGTCATCTGTATGCACAGATCGGCACCACCCTGTGGACAGGGTGATGTGCTTTGGCGCATGGCAGGCCCATCTCAGACCCACCTCCCGACCCACCTCCGCTCCCCCATCTGCTTACGCGTTCATCTTTTTCCTTCCTCCCATCCCGCTCCCTGCCTTTATTCATGCCTGTTTCAGACCGCCTTACCGCTCAGGACAGCGCCTTGACGAGATGAACCTTGCATGATGCATGATGCCCACCGCTAACATCATTCATCTGCCCATTGCCCATCCCCTTACCCACCCCTTCCCCTCCCATGCCTGTTCATTCTCCCTTCTGTTTTTCCGTTGTTTTTTCGGGTGGTTAGAGTCATCTTTCCCCTTGTTTCGCCTTGCCTCGTCTGCCTTCCGCTTTTTCGCTTTGTTTTCGGCATGTTAGCGTCATCTTTTCATGATGCCTGCACCTTCCCCTTCTGCCTTTGCCTGAGCCTTGTCCCTGCGCTGTTTCCTGGCCTTACCTGCTCCCTTTGCCTTGTGGCTGCGCTGTTTCCTTTTGTTAAGGTTCAACTATTTTTTGCGGATTCGCGTCACCTTGGCCATTTTTTGCATCATTTTCGGCATGATGCATGAGCATCCCGACACTACATTTCATTGGAGGTTTTTTATGATGCGACGACGAGATGTGAACGGACCGAGTGATCGAATTTCTTCAACTAGTACACGATGTTATCGCGGTAGAGTTGCCATGGAGTGCTTTTTTGTGAATGATTACGACGAGTTACTTGTGGATTCCGTGTGCAAGCGATATGGCGGTTTTTTGGTATTTGAGACATCACGATATAATGATGCACGCGACCGCGAGCACGGATGCGTCGTAACTAACTGTGTTCATTACGGTTTTCGTAACATTGCAATCGCGGATGCTTGTATGCATGAATTGTATGACATGCGAGTCATTCAATGGCGCATAGGATGGCGATATTATTACAGAATTTGCGATTCGGATAACATGCCGCCATGGTCGGATTGGCGTCGCTAACACGCGATCGAATGGCCATCATTTTCATGATGGCCATTTTTTCGTGTAATGCTTGCCATTGCGCTGTTTCATCGGATTTGAGTGTGCAGGGCTTGCTCTTTGGTGCATCGGGTGGCGCCTACAGGAGGAGATCGTTCCCGGTCGCGTATGACACCCCATTTCCTCCTTGTGGGCGCTTGCATTGCGCGTCGTGTTTCTTTACACTTTTTGATAGCGTCATCTTTTTCAATGTTTTCATGTGGTTAGCGTCATCTTTTCGTGTTTTTCATCTTTTCATGTCAGGATTCCTTACATTTTTTCGCATTTAGCTTTTTGTGGCGTGTTTTCAACCATTTGAACGTGTTTTTCATCTTTTTCCGGTCGTTTCCGCTGTTTTAGTGTCGGAATAGTTGACACTTTTCAGATTTGGCATGGCACCTGGCACGCCGAGGCCCCCTTGTGAATGCTTGCAACTGGTTGTTTTAATACACGTTTTTTCATATCATTTTTTTTCATTATTTCTCATCATTTTGCATGGATCTTGCAGTATGTCGGGTGTAGCACATATTGAGAGCGGAAGGAGGTGACAAGCGGCCCCGACAGACAATCCGACCCGATCTGCGATCCGGGTGTTCTGGCAGGAGTGACGGTGCAATGCGATTTCAAAATTTGGTGCCGGTCAAGAGCCAGCGAGGGTGGGAGTGGTTGCAGAGACAGGCGGAGGTGAAAATGGCAATAGCGCCATCAGCAGGCCGAAGCTCTTTGAAAATTGAATGATGGACCCCCAGCAAGCGAAGCCAACGGGCGCGCGAGCAGGAACCGCGAAGCGGGACGGGTGACGGGTTGCAACCCATGAAGGTCAAGCTCATGGGACGCGGATTGAAAAAGACGCGTTAAGCCGGCCGACAGTTACTGCGACGACGGACAGCCTCTGCACGAGCAATCAGCGGACGGTGCCGGGGATGCATCATTCAAAAGTTTTAAGCGAGTACGACGGCGCTTGAAGCGCACCACAGCGGATGGTTTTCGGTGCGCCCGTCGAAATGGCGAACCGCTCCGGATTATTCAAATTCACGCTCATCTAAATCATGATGCAACTTGACGATGCATCATGATTTCCCCTCATTCACCAAACGCCCGGGATGGCGGTGTAGCCCCGCTTTTGTCCTCCTCAGGGACGGGAGCGTTCTGGTCTGACGCGGTGGTTGATGCAATCATGCATCCATGTGACCACCGCGAGTGACCGCTGCCGGGTACGTTCCGGTGGTGGTCGGCCATGCCGCGAGGCAGAGCATGTCAGACCCCGTCGCGGTCAGCGGTGTAAATGGCCCCTGGGTGGCACGCCAGTGTAAAGGTGCCCGACGTTAAAGCACGTCGGTAAGCAAGAACTCGGGGATGCATCATTCATGATGCATCGGTCGCGCCCGTTTAAGCGGCAAAAAGAAGGACCACGACCGTAGGCGTGGAAACGCAGTAAAAAGCGGAAATGATGCATAGCAGTCGGGATGCATCATTTCCGCTTTTTTGTGAAAAAATCCAAGCATCATTCAATGAATGATGTTTCGATGATTTCACAAAAAATCGAGGAGGATGCATCATGAATTACTACGAAGCGATTGTAGCGGCAGCGCAGATGACGGGCAATTCGAGAGCGTCTTACAAAACGGTGGCGCCCATCATTATCAAAGCGGCGCAGGCCATGGGTCAAGCGGTTGACGAACGAGCGCTTAAGACCGCCCACCGCGAGTTTAAAGCGGTGTTTACGAAGAAGCAGTTCTTCAGCAAGAATTAAAAGGAGGTTGCATATCATGTTCGAGAAAGTACATTACAAAACGGACGAAGAAGGCAATGTTTTTTGCAATAACGTCGAGGAGTTAGCGGAGTTTGCAACGGACGGCATGTGGAAAAGCGTTGAAGATTTGGAAGCGGACACGGGTGTGGGCCGCGAGGAAATGATTGGAAAATGGTTCATTATCGTGCACGGTCGCGTGTATCACGTGTAGCACTCCAAGCAGAGCACGACCGCGAAAGCGGTCGTAATGCTACGGTCCGGTTGCAAGTCCGGACGGAGGAAAAACATGGACGCGAAAAAAGGTACGCGGTTTGGGGTGCCCTGCTCTTTCAGAGAGCCAACGTCAAAACATCGGCCCGCCATTTGGGAGAACATGCTGGGCACAGTTTTTGCAATGAATGACGAGCGCAAGATTAAGTATTTTGATTACGATTACGAAGCGGCAAAAGCATACTCGGGAGTGACCGAGGACGAGCGCGATTGCCGGTTGGCAGCATGGAAAGCGGTCGTGTATGACACCGACGGAAACAAGCCGCGCCGCGGTCAGATGGTTCTGTGGTGCAAGTGCAAGTAGCTCAGGCAGAGCACAGCGGCAGTCATTGCCGCTGTAATGCCACAGCCCGGTTGCAAGTCCGGGCGAGCAAAAAGAGTACTTGACAAGAATGGGAAATGATGATAGAACACAAAATACGAGGAGGAGGCATCATGAACGAGCAGCGCACGTTTGGCATCGAGCTGGAATTCAAAAGCTCTGCCAACCATGCGGACGTTACGGAGCGCATCAACACGGCGCTCAGGAGCGTCGCATGGGAAACGGGTGAGGACCACCATACCGCTTGGAATTATGGTGGTTATCGGCACGACACCAATCAGAGCAACCGCACGACGTGGACGGTCAAAACGGACGCCAGCATCAATAACGATGGCGTCATGGCGAGCCACCCCCATGGCGTGGAAGTTGTCAGCCCCATCCTGAAAGGTTCCAAGTCGTTCAAGATTATCAAAGCGGTTTGCGAAGCAATCACACCCATCGCGAAAATCACCAGGACTTGTGGTTTTCACGTTCACCACGGGGTGCTGGCCGCCGAGCTGCGAGACATCGCAAACGCATGGTGGAAAGTTGAACGTCCCATCATGACGTTGGTTCCCAGCAGCCGTCGTGACAACCGTTTCTGTCAGACATGGCAGCGGCAGTTTGGAACTCGGTCGGAAAATTACTTCTTCAATCCGTCGGTGGGTGTCGATCGGATCCGCCACACGTTTCAGATGACCGGTCGGTACTTGACGCTCAATTTCTGCAGCTTCTGGTCTCATGGGACTGTCGAATTCCGCGTTCACAGCGGCACGAACGACGCCGACAAAGTCATCAACTGGGTGGTTTACACGCAGTCGGTGATCGAGAAAGCGCATGTCATTGCCAGGTCGGAAGGTCAGCCCGCGAACGAGCAGG
>Ga0209507_1002299_pt1 | contig 13150 bp, 8 predicted proteins | sample AD_UKC028_MetaG_FD_184414 | JGI IMG/M metagenome (GOLD analysis project Ga0209507, IMG submission 184414) | Active sludge microbial communities of municipal wastewater-treating anaerobic digesters from USA - AD_UKC028_MetaG (SPAdes) (version 2) | ecosystem: Engineered > Bioreactor > Anaerobic >...
TCCGCCGCCAGTTTGTCGTTGATGCTGGAGAACAGACGACGACGGACGATCTCGAACGCCTCCTCAGTGCCCACCGGTTTCCACAGCGCCTGAATGCGGCCGAAGTAATGCGCCAGCGCGGCCAGCGCCTTCACTCCCCGTTGGCTGCCGGCTTCCTTGTCTGACTCCGGCAACGATGCCAGCAACACCGCCGTTGGCACGGCCTTCAGCGCCTCTGTCAGCGCCTGAATGAAGCTCAGATTGGAATCGAAGCTGCCGCCCGTCAGCACTTTGCTTTCCTCGAACTGGCGGACATAGGCGACCAGCTCGTCGATCAGAATGACGCAAGGTGCATAGCGACCGAGCAGTGTCTCCAGGACGGCCTTGCCGGGTGAGGTACCCGACGCATCGGCATCAGCTACCAGGGCGTAGCCCTCAGCCTTGCCCAACTGCCAAGCCAGATCGCCCCACAGGGTGCGAATCGTCTGCCCATCACGCGCCACCGGCTGGTTGGGCGAAGACTTGATCCCGTCCAGCACGGCAACCTGTGCGCGCGGCAATTCGGTCACGCCGGCCGCATCGAGAATGGCCGGAACACCTTGCAGATCACTGGCGACAGCATCGCCCTTGGCGAGGTGATAGACCGCCAGCATCGTGTGCGTCTTTCCGCCGCCGAATGCAGTCTGCAACTGAATGACCGGATCGCCGCCCTTGCCAGCCAAGCGCTTGACCACGGAATCAAGCAGCAGGCGCATGCCTTCGGTGATGAAGGTGCGCTGGAAGAACAGCGTCGGATTCTGATATTCGGGCGTCGCCGTGCCTTCATGGACGCGCGACAGATCGGCAGCGAATTCGGCTTGCTGGAACGTGCCCTTGAGGACATCTTCATGCGGGACGGCAACTTCACGCCACGGTTTTAGGCTCATTGTTCTCTCCCCAATCAAATGTCCAGTTGCGCCTGCGAGCCCACGATGCCCGCATCCGCCGATGCTTGTTCAATGCCCGACCATGCCGCGACCAGCTCGTTGTAGGCGCGGGCTTCCTCGGCCCATCCCTTGCGCTCGCAGAGGGTGTAGAGGCGGTAGGCCAATGCGCGGATAGGCTCTGCTCGTGCAGGCATGCGGGCGAGCAGCGCGCCAGCAGCCGACTCCCCATCCTGATTGAGCGCGCGGATCAACTGGTGCAGGGCTTCCCAGACGGGTGTGCGGGTGTCGGTTTCGGGCGACCAATCCTTGGGAAGCTCGGCCCAGCGCAACAGGCGCAGTTTGCCTGCGCCACTCTCGACAACGCCGGCTTCCTGCAGGCCGCCGACGCTGGTGCCCTTGGCACGGGCCAGCACATCGGCGTCACCGTACTTGCCCTCGGCCCAGCCCTGACCCTCGAACCAATGCAGGCAGAACTGGGTGTCGTGGTCGAAGTCGTCTTCGGCCAGGAAGCGGTTGATGAGTTGCAGTGCGGTGCGCACGCTCATGGGCTTGCCATCGGCCTCCAATACGGCGGCGTACTGGCTGAAAATCGCCATGCCGGGGCCGATGATCGCTTGGCTTAGGTCAACCGGTGCTACTGGTGAATTGACGCCTCCACGGGTCATTTCGTCCAGCGCATCAGGGAGGACAGCGTTCAACTCCCGCAGAAAATCCCGGCGCCCAACAGTAAGCGCATTGGCTGCACGCTTGCGACAAACTATGACAATGCTGGATGCCAGCGCATTGGAATCATTTCCTCTGACCCTGCCCACCTTTTCCGTGTGCATTGGCCAGGTCCCAGTGATAGAGAACCCTGCACTCAAGACTGCCGCAAGAAAAGTCTCCCAACCCGTGCTATTTGTACCTTCACTATCGGTGGTTTCAGATTGCTTGAACGCGTAGTAGATGGTGACGGGGAAGGCCGGGTGCGCATCCTCAGCCAACTTGTGAACAGCACGGGTCATGCCATCGAGAAAGAAAGACTCTGCCTTTCCTTTCCCGCCGTGGCGACTCGGTGTAGCAACCAACTCCTCAGACTTTGGAACTACTAGCGTTGCGTAAATTCCGGGGAATATTTCCCTCAGACTCTTTCGCAACCATACATAGAAGAAATCAGACAAATCGGCGTATCCGATGTTGTCGTAATAGGGAGGATCAGTTGAAACGACTTTCGATTTCGAAATATTTTGAGAAGCTGCGTCGGCTTGGAATGCGAATCCTGGAATTAGGCCTCCGAGTGCCTCAAAGCCTTTGACCTGTCGCTCGAACAAGTTATTGAAGCTACCTGATGAATCCGAAAAAACATTAGCCTCGGCATAGTCCCAGTTCATGGGGAGTGCTTGACGGGAAAACACGCTTCGCATCTGCGTATTTGGATGATTCCACCCACATAAGCTAGATTCGTGGTTAGCGACCTGATCCACCAGGAATGCAAGGTATATCCCGATAGCTTCCGCATATGCCCTTGCCCCGACTCCTCCGCCGTCTAATCCCGACGCCTCGTTCGGCAGCCCTGCACGTGTTGCGTCCCGCTGGCATAGATCGATAGCTTCGTGAACGAGATCTGAAAAACAACCCAGTGCTACCAACTGCCGCTGAGTGAAGAGGTCGCTCCACTTCGAAAATCCGTAGTTCCCCACCCGAAATCCAAGCGCCTGTTGGAAAAACTCAACATCAGGTCTCCAGTCCGGGGTCGAACTCAAGGCAATCGCCTCGTGCTCGGTTGTGGGCTCAAGATAGATACGCCCGCGCGGGCCTTCAGCCACGATGGCCATTAGACGTGCGCCTAACCGCCCTGCCTGCCCTTCGGCCTTTATGTACTTGCCGTCGATTGGAGTGTCGGAGATCAGGCAGCGGAAAGCACCCCGCCCCCCCGCCTTGGTACCCTCTCTTGCGGATTCCGGTGGAATACCTAGTCTCACGGTGAACCGGTATGAATCACCATCGACGATCGGTTCTACCCATGCGTCCTTCGATTCTTTACTGGAGAGGATGAAGCTTGAGACAAGCGGTACCTCTGCATGCGAAAAGGCAGGATTGGGACTTCTCACTGTCCGTGCCCAAAGCCACGCAATCACCGTTAGCTGCTGACCGACCAACGGCTTCAAGTCGGGCCGCTTAGCTGCCATTTCGGCGGTAACTTCGATCTTCGGGTAGAGGTGGCCGATGCGCTTCTCGGCTTCTGCGCGCATCCATGCACCATAGCGCCGCACGTCCTCAGCCAAGCCCTTGGCACCAGTCCAGTCTTCCGATAGCTTGGCTTGCTTGTCACCCATCACACGCGGCCCTACCGGCTCTCGGCCGGCAAACTTGGGTGGGATTTCGATCATCGCCTTGTTGATAGTCACCGCCACCGGATTGAGGTCGCTGGCATAGCTTTCCAGCCCCAGCCGTTGGGCTTCCAGCGGCAACGCGCCGCCTCCGGCGAAGGGGTCATGGAATGCCGGCAGCTTGTCCGGGTTGAACAGTTCCGCCGCTTGCGGATGTCCCTTGTTCAGCTCGCAGGTCTCGCGCCAGCTCCGCACGATCTCGGCGCGGGCGCGGGCCAGGACCTCCTCGTTGTTGGTGTTCTCCCACTGCACCAGGTCTTCGATGATCTTGAACAGTCGTTCGCGCTCGATGGCGGCCTTTTCCTTGTTGACCCCATACTTGAAGCCGCCACCCTGCTGATAGCCAGGGTCGTTGACCATTTGCGCAAAGATGACTGCCCGCGCGGCTGCCAACGGACGACGCGCCCACCACAGGTGCAGGGTGCTCGGGTGGCCGTGGCGAATGGATTTCTCGCGGGCCGCCGCGACATTGATGGCATCGAGCGGGAGCGCGACTTCGATGAGTTTCTTAGGGGTCTTGATTGGAGTCGTCATTATTTCTTCTCTCAGCGGGGTGCCAGTACGACTGATGTCAGTTCCTGATGCACGCGCATAGTGGGTGCCAGAAGTGGTGCGAGGGTGACGCGTGCAAAAGCCTCCGCATCGTTGCCGCATTGGGTCAGGCCAAGCGTCTGCTTGCACTTGTTGTAAAGCCGACCAGATGCCGCTTTGATGTCGTCCGGCGGCAATCCCCTACCAACTCCATCGGCAAGTGCTACTGCTTTCTCGGCCTTAAGTTCTTCCACTTTTTCCGGCTGTCCACTTCGAATGCAGAGGGCTTCCAGCACTTCGTCATCCCACAGATAGCTTTCCAGGTCGCGACGCTGAAGCACTTGTGTTCCATCACTCTGTAACTGCTGAATCTCGGACTCGTGACGGTCGTCGCGGTCGAACACCTTCCACGTCTTGATGCCCGGTGCGAGTTTGCTGAGCAGCAGCCCGAATGTCTTGCCATCCTGATTAACCTCGGTGGTGCCACCAAGAGGTACGAACTCGACGTCGGGGAACTGCGACGAGAATATGGTGCTGTATACCTCGACATCGAAGCTTGGCCTGCGTCCACCGCCGCCGAGGCGTTTCCCCTCACAAAAAACCACATGCTTAGGCACTACCAGCTCGGCGAGATCATCCAATGCGGTATGGAACATCAACCCCCAGAAGCGACGGTCAGGCTGAATCGGCTGCAGAACTACTGGTTGGTCGAAGTCCCGATCGTGGAAGTCGATGAACGCGACCTGCCCAGGATTGGCCGTATTCAGTTCGGCTGCTTTGCGGGCCATTCCGATGGAATGCGTGGATAGCCATAGCTGGCAGTTGTCAGGCACTAGGTCGAACATCACTTCCAGCAGTTTGGACTGGAGGCGGGTATGCATGTGGAGCTCTGGCTCGTCGATGCAGTACACCGTGTCGTCAAAGGCTCTGCGCTTGACAACAAAATCCAGTAGCAGGTCGAAGGCGGCTTTTTCTCCTCCGGACAGGTTCTTGTAGTGAAAACCAGTGGCGGAACCTTTCTTGAATCGGAACGTGCCGCTGTTCATTGGGTTGCCAGGGCCCTGGAGTAGCAAGTTGCCAAAGACCCGGCTCATCGCCTCGCGGACCTCACCGATCAACTCGTCGGCAAGTTCAGACACCTTCTTTTGCTGGTTGATGGGATCTTCCGAATACAGCGCCATGACGGTTTCGGCGACCATGCGCTGATAGTTCTCAGACACTCGCTGCTCTTGATGGATGAGACGCTGGGGACGGCGGGCATCGTTGAGAATGTCCTCAGCATTGCCAAGCCCGTTTGTCGTGAAGTCGGCTTCATGGCGATAGGCCGAGCGGATATAGAAGGCCTTGCGCTTCCGGTCCGAGTCGTTCCGTACATCATCCGTTCCATGAAATTTAATCTGGGTTTTTTGCAGCAACGCGTTTGCATCTGCCACGCTGCCTGGGACCGCACGCACGTGATACTCGGCTTCAAAGTTGTGCTGGCCACGCGCAAAGCTCATCCAGAAGTTGAACGCCTCGAACAACGAGGTCTTACCGCTTCCGTTTGGCCCGGTAAGCAATACTAACTTGGCCATCGCTGGAATATTGGTGACCGATAAATCATGGAAACGCTTGAAGTCCCGGATATGGATGTTCTCGATTCTCATAGGGAGGCTCCCGGCGGAATAGACCTGACCAAGAGCTGATCGAGATCAAGATTGATGCTGGTCACCGCCCAATCCGGCTCCTGCGTGAACGGTTTGGTGACGTAGAACGGCCCCTCGTGTTGTTCGCCGTCCACCAGGACGATGGCCAGGATGAATTTTTCGTCCTGGTTCAGCCCGTAGAGGATTTCGTTGCGGGTCACTGTAATCGTGCTTTGCCCCTTGGCGCGGCCCTTCACCTCGATGTGGCGTGAGGCGGGCAACTTGCCATCGACGGCCTTCGGCAGACTGGTCACGTCCCAGCCGCATTTCTGCGCCGAGACATCGATGACCTCATGGCCAAGGGCGCGCTCGGCATTCATGACGGCATTCATGGCCACCCACTCCACACGAGCACGGGCGTCGGCATCCGCCGTCCATCCGGGCTGCCCCTTGCGTTGCGCCAGCAGGCCCGCCGGGATCACCAATGCACCGCCGACCACCACCGGTGTTGCCGAGATCACGTGGCGCATGGCCAGCAGTTCCTTCTCGCGCGACTCGCGGCGTGCCGTCAGGTCGTCAATGGTGCGGCGGACGTTTTCCAGGGTGAGGCGCACGTCCTTGCCCGCCGCGATGTCGTCCTGCAGTTTGATGTAGCGATCCGACCAGTAGTTGATTTCCTTGACCAGGCGCTCATGGACGGCAGCCAGGGTCTTGTCCACGTTCTTCTCGCGCCGGCTGCGCACCTCGTCGAAGTGCTCGGGCACCAGGTGGGTGGAGGCATGCGCCAGTGCCTGCTGCTCAAGGTTCTGCGTGATCCATGGCGCGGCCAGCACATCTTCGATCAGGCCCATGTCGGCCTTGCCGATGGGTTCGAGGTCGAGGTGAGGCGCCCAACCGGCATTGATCGCGCCGCCCTGTGGGTCGATCTCGACGAACTGCATGCGGCGGGAAACGACGTGGGCAGGGTCAGCACCTTCCTTCACGGAGTGGTCGATGATGAACATCACCTTGGGCGTGAGGCCCATGTCGCTGGGGTCAATCAGCACCGCGCCCTGCTTGAGCTTATTGCGGTGCTGCTCCATGACGAGGTCGGTGACCGACTGCATCAGCGGATGGCCAGGATGCATCAGGCTGGCCATCGGCGCGCCAATCCGGTCGGTAAGCCGCACGTACTGCTTTTCGAAGCACACGCGCTCGTATTTGCGCAGCACGGGATCGAGGTTGCGGCGATCTCGCCCGGTGATCTGGCGGTCGCGCTCGCGGACATTGGCCGGGACGTGGGTGATCTCGTAGCGGCCCGGCTCGCGGGGGCGTAGTTCGCCGCCGAGTTGCTGGAACGCCTGGTTGAAGAAGGAGCGGATGAAATAGGGCTGGAGCTTGCGCGCTTCGGCCTTTTCCATTTCCTCCTTGACGGCGAACAGACGCCGCTCGTCCATCACCTCTTCACAGAGGGCGTTGCGCTTGATGATGGTTTCAAGGTGTTGGGTATCGAGCGCACCTTCGACCTTGCGGTGTAGGCGGGCGCGAACCTCGGGATCGGCACCGTAGCGGATAGCCTCGATCAGCAGATCCTTAAGGCTCTTGTCTTCGAAAACCTCGCCGAGAATGTCGAACACGCGGCCACCCAGGGCGGCGCGCTCGACTTCCAGTTTCTCGAACAGGCGCTGAAATACGTCGCCCTCGCGGGTCTCGTTGGCCACCATATTCCACAGATGGCAGACCTCGGTCTGGCCGATACGGTGGATGCGGCCGAAACGCTGCTCCAGGCGGTTCGGGTTCCAGGGCAGGTCGTAATTGACCATCAGGTTGGCGTTCTGGAGGTTCACACCTTCGCCCGCCGCGTCGGTCGCCACCAGCACGCGCACGGCAGGGTCATTGCGGAACATCTCCTGCACCTTGCGGCGTTCCTCGCGTTTGACGCCGCCGTGGATCACCACCACGGCTTCTTCGTTGCCGATCAGGCCGCGAATCTTGACCGAGAGGTAGTTCAGCGTGTCGCGGTGCTCGGTGAAGATGATGAGTTTGCGCTGACGGCCATCGGTATCGTGCATCTCCGGCGTGTTCTGCAGCAGTTTGGACAGTTCGTCCCACTTGCGATCCTGGCCGGAGTGGACGACCTGCCGGGCCTGCTCCTCCAGCCCTTCGAGGATGATGATCTCGGCTTCGAGCTCCTGGATGGTCTGCGCGGCAGTGGCCTGATCAACGACGGCTTCTTCGAAGTTTTCGTAATCGTCGGGCGACAGTGCGTCGTCTGATTCCCAAATATCCTCGGGGGCGATGTTGAAGCCGTTCGGGCTGAGGGTCTCGGCCAACGACTGGCCGCGCTGGCGCAGTTTTTCTTCTTCGACCCGGCGCGTGAGCTTGTGGCGGCGACGCTTGAGCGACTGGTAGATCGCCTCCGGGCTGGAAGCCAGGCGGCGCTGCAAAGCTGTGAGGGCAAAGCCCACGGTGCCCTTACGCTGACCGTCGAGCTGATCGGCTCGGTTCATTTCCTCCTTCACGTAATCGGTGACGGCGGCGTAGAGTGCGGCTTCGGGGTCGGAGAGCTTGTAGTTGGTGGTGTAGGCGCGGCGCTCGGGGAACAGGCGTGTGCCGTCGAAACGCAGCATGTCTTCCTTGACCATACGGCGCATCAAATCGGTGACATCGACCTTGTGCGCACCGTCGCGGAACTTGCCGTAGAAGCGGTCGGAATCCAGCAGCGACATAAACAGCTGGAAGTCTTCTTCCTTGCCGTTGTGCGGCGTGGCAGTCATCAGCAGGAGGTGACGGGTGACCGAACCCAGCAACTCGCCAAGCTGGAAGCGCTTGGTCTTGTTGACCTTGTTGCCGAAGTAGCTGGCAGAGAGCTTGTGCGCTTCATCAACCACCACCAAGTCCCAGTGCGAGAGGCGCAGTTTTTCCTGCAGATCTTCGTTGCGGGATAGCTGGTCAATGCGGGCGACCATCAGATCGATGTCATCAAACGGATTGCCGCTGCGCGACTGCTCGACCTGCTCGCGAGAAAACAGCGTGAATGTCAGGCCGAATTTCTCGAACATTTCGTCCTGCCACTGCTCGACCAAACTGCCGGGAGCGACGATCAGCACGCGCTTGGCGTCGGCCCGCATCAGCAGCTCGCGGATGAACAGGCCAGCCATGATGGTCTTGCCCGCGCCGGGGTCGTCGGCCAGAACGTAGCGCAACGGCTGGCGCGGCAGCATCGACTCGTAAACCGCCGTGATCTGGTGTGGCAGCGGCTCGACGTTGGACGTGTGGACGGCCATCATCGGATCGAAAAGGTGCGCCAGATTGATCCGGTAGGCTTCGGCGGCGAGCTTGAAATCCTCGCCCGGCGCATCGAATGCCCACGGGCGACCGGCCTCGGCGAGAGACAGCTTGGCCTCGTCCGTACGAAACAGCATCCGCTCCAGAAGCTTGCCGTCCGACGTCTTGTAGTAGACGGTGAGGGCATTGTCGCCGACGGGTTCCGTCGTGACGACGCGCACCACCTGCCCGGGCTCGATGCCCGAGATGGCGGCGTTCTTCTGGATCTGCTCAAGTTTCAGCATGCGGGCACCCGTTCTATTTGTGACCCCGACGTATCAAGGCTTGCGCCGGTTGTAGGGCGACTGGTTGGTCGGCTTCAGCGAGATGCTCTCGGCGCTCGTCTTTTGCGCAACGGCATCGGGAGTGCGTCCCATCTTCAGGCCGATGACGCGGGTCGGTGTGTTCTCCTTCGCCAGTTGCTTGAGCTGGGTGACATCCTGCGGGGTCCAATGCTTGCCGTGGTTGCCAGGGGTCTTTGCCATGATGAGCATCCTTATCTGCCGAGAACGGGAATGGAACGTGCGGTGAACAAATCAGCTGCGAGGTGAAGCAGGTACGCCGAGCCAACGAGCAGCGCCGCCATGCGCAGCACTTCCTGCCCATCGGTTTCCGGCTTCCAGTGATAGGCGCGATGCAGGCCGTAGCCGACCAGGCCGGCGAAGGTGACACTGTGGAAGAACTGCCGATGATGCGGGTGGATGGCAGGCTCGATGGCATCGGGCAGACTGGCCAGGAGCGCGGAGGCGGTTCCACCGACAAGGGGGTGCGCGATCCCCTTTTGCTGATCCTCGGGCCGAGACGCAAGGTAGCTCGCTGTCGCGGTGAAGTTGATGAGGCGATGGGTTGTTCCGCAGGGCATTGGTCGATTTCCTCAGCTGGCAGTGGATCGTGTGGGTGCCACGTACCCCGGTGCAAGACTGAGGTTGGCCACATCGACGAGTGAAAGGTGGTTGCGCAGCCATAAGTGGTATTCCGCCCCTTTAAGGCCGTGGCTTTCGGTGCAGTCCACATTCCATCGGCGGAGCAGGTAGCCCGCTAATGCGGCACGGACCCGAATACGGAGCGCCCCGCCCTCCATGCCGTAGTCGGCCTCGATAGTGTCGGGGTGCTGCACGTTCGCCGGGTGGGGCACCAACTCAAGCTCGACAATACGGTTCCACTGGATGTCCTGATCTGGCAGCTCGTGTTCTTCTGGTGACCCCGGTATCAATCGGGCATCGGCGATTCGGGTCAGGACGAAATCCCGGAATTGGCCACTTCGCCGATCATAGGCACGAACATGCCAGCGCAACCCATTGTCGGCCAGCGCGAAGGGGACAATTTCCCGGGTGGTGAGTCCGCTGGACAAAGCACGGTAGGTTATCTCGACAGCCCCCTTTCGGTGAATCGCGCGCGTCAGCACAGACAGCGTTTCGAGATCTGGCTTATTCAGCAGTGCCGGCCCCTCGCAGGGCACGAAGGGCTTAATTTTCAGTGGTTCGCCATCCCCAAAGCCCTGCGACAGCCAGGCGAGCACGCGTTCTGCTGGGAATTCGAACACCGGGCGGAACCACTCGTCACGCACGTAAACCTTGCCCCTCGTGTCGTATTCGAGGTTGCGCGGAGCGATTGCCTTGTACACCCCGATGTCCCTTGTGGCCGCCGCCGCCTGAATACCAAACCGCGCCACCAAGTCCTGGCGGCGAATCTCGCCGATGAAGCGGATGCGCAGCTCGATAAATGCGAGGCGGTCGCGTTGTGGCTGGGTCAGTTCGGTAATTTGCTCTGTCATCTGGTCATCTGGTCATCTGGTCATCTGGTTGGCGGCGGAGACATGTTTGGACTATTGCGCGCAGTATATTGGCTGCTCTAGAATATGTACAGCGTCGCATAACGATACATCATGCATCGCAAAATGATGATGGTACTGGTTGGTGCGATCTGGGGCCGCTCGGTCTCTTTGATTGATGAAGAATCTTGGCCGGAGATAGGCTTATGGGAAACTTGAATGATCTACTGCAGAAGACGCACGAGTCAGTAAACTATTCGTGCGCGGAAAGTTGCGACGAAAACCCTGGCGCTGAAGGGGGCTGCATTTCCTGCCTTGGCGATCAGTACTTCGGGGAAAAGGCAATTGACTATTCCTGCGAGCACAAACGTAGCGCCTACGTGTTGCGCTATCTGCCGGTGCATATTCAGGAGGTAAATCAAGTACTCGATGGCTTGCGCGATAGCCAGGGGTTGCCAGCAAGCTGGCCCGATCCGGTACGCGTACTATCGATCGGCGGAGGGCCTGGGTCCGATATTGCTGCTTTCAAAAAATTCATTTCCGAGGGCGGCTTCTATGATGATGACGCGCACAAGTTCCAGATCTACCGATTAGAGAAGGTTGAAGACTGGAATAACATCGCGACCGAAGTCATTCATCTTTTCAGCCCGAAGGGCTACGAGTTCGACCACAAGAAGATCAACAACGACTTGAATAACCTCCCGAAGTGCGCGAAAGGCCCCTTTGATGTATTCCTCTTGTCATATGTCGTGTCCGAGCTGAATGATGCGGAATGCGATCGACTCGGTAAGGCGATCGACGCGCTGTCCGGCGATCGAGCAGTCGTGATCTTTAATGATCGAAACCAAGATTCAGTCTGGCAGAAAATTCAGGTCATCGCCTCGCAGTTGAATGAGGTGGATTCCTTTAAACGCACCGCCGAGGAGTGGTGCGGCCTGCACTATCCCGATGACTTGAAGGGCATGACGCTTCCGAAGCTGTACATGAAGTCGGTTCGCTATGGCTTAGTCATTCAAAAATGATAATCAGCGCCAGCCGACGTACGGACATCCCCGCCTTTTATGCGGAGTGGTTTATGAACCGCATCCGCGCTGGTTATGTATTGACGCGAAATCCGTTCAATGCAAAGCAGGTTAGGCGGGTTTCATTGGCTCCTGAAGACGTGGACGCTATCGTTTTCTGGACGCGCAACCCACGGCAGCTTTTGCCCCACCTACAAGAGTTAGACGCGCTTGGCTATCGATACTACTTTCAGTTCACGATTACTGGATACCCTAGGATCCTAGAGAGTTCCGTTCCTCGTCCGCAAAATGCCGTGGAACTGTTTTCCCAACTCAGTGATTTGATTGGTCCAGATCGCGTCGTTTGGCGTTATGACCCGATCCTCCTGTCATCGCTGGTTAACCTGTCGGAGCATAAGCGACTGTTCGCAAAAATTGCGGGCCTGCTCCAAGGGAAGTCTCGCACGGTCGTAGTCAGCTTCGCGGATATCTATGACAAAGTTAAAAGGAATCTTGCGTCGGTTCCTGACCTATCACACGAAGATGTAGTGCAGCAGCCCGATGCTGTGGCTGAACTTTCCTCCTTCATGGCCCATGTTGCGGCTGAGCATGGCATGGCGATCCAGAGCTGTGCAGAGGAAATCGATCTATCGACACTGGGAATTCCGCATGGGAAATGCATCGATGACGATCTGATCAGGCGGGCGCTCGGGGTTGATGTCAGCCGCCGCAAGGACAAAGGCCAGCGCGAGGCCTGCGGATGTGTGGAGAGCATAGATATCGGCCAGTACAATTCGTGCCTCCACGGATGTAGCTACTGCTACGCGACCTCGAACACACGGCTCGCACGCACCAATTTCGACAAACACCACCCGGATAGCCCATTTCTCATCGGATTGCCCGACCCAGTACCCTCCCATGTTTCGTCCACCGACGATGAGAATAGTCCCCAGGGCGGCTTATTTTGAAGGAATCGAGCCCCCTTCGCAGCCAGCACCAGTGTGACCAATGGGAACAGGTTCTTGCGGCGCGGGTGCAAGTACTGGTTGACCAGTCCGCGTGGTTCACGCTTGGCGCCAGGCTGCCCGCAACTGTGGATTGGGAAATGTCTCTTCTCGGTGCTCTAGAAATAATTGCCTGCTGGGTCAACTGCCGCCCGTCACACTCGGTGCTATTCCCTAATACCGAAATCCCCCTCACGATGACTTGATTTCCCGGAGACACAGCAGCCATCCCTCTCTACCCTTTGGTCATGTGCTCACGCGAACCATCCGCAGCTATTGACTAGAGGTAAGTGCCATGTTCCTCCCTACACCGACGACTCGCCAGTACGAAGCTGCATCGCCCTTGGAGAACAACGAAGCTCACGATGTCATCGAGACGCGCCTCTGGGTTGAGGAGCATGATTGGCTCTACAGCCTGCTGCGAAGCGAAGACAACGTCTCGCCGACCTTCCGCTTCCCCGATCTCATCAGCGCCAGCGTCTCGCTGGTCTTCTCGCATGAGGATGCACCTGCGCGCATTTTCAAGTTTCTCGGGACCGAATTGGTCCTTCGCTCGCCCGAGACCCCGCGCCGCCGCGAATCGATGTGGCGGCACCAGTACCAGCTGCTGTTGGACCTGCAACGTTCGCCCGCCAACC
>Ga0209507_1002302_pt1 | contig 13143 bp, 14 predicted proteins | sample AD_UKC028_MetaG_FD_184414 | JGI IMG/M metagenome (GOLD analysis project Ga0209507, IMG submission 184414) | Active sludge microbial communities of municipal wastewater-treating anaerobic digesters from USA - AD_UKC028_MetaG (SPAdes) (version 2) | ecosystem: Engineered > Bioreactor > Anaerobic >...
CGATCTGGTGGCGGCCGGCCGACAGGGCTTCGGCGTCGCGGCGCAGCTTGTCGATCAGGCTGGCCATGTCGACCGTGTCGTTCGCTGGCGGCGGCGCCGATTCGATCGTCGACAAGGTCAGCAGGTCCTGGACGATGGACTGCATGCGCTGCGACTGTTCGCTCATCAGCGCCAGATAGCGTTGCCGTTCGTCACGGTCGACCTCGATTTCCTGCAGGGTTTCGAGAAATCCGGCCAGGACCGTCAGCGGCGTACGCAATTCGTGCGAGACATTGGCGACGAAGTCGCGGCGCATGCGGTCGAGGCGGTCGCTCTGCGTGACGTCCTTGATCTGCATGAGACGCCGTTGGCCGGCATAGGGAACGACATGAATGGAAAGAACGCGATCTTCGGCACGCTCCGAGCGCAGGGTCAGTGGCCGCGAGAAATCGGCGGTCTCCAGGTAGGTGACGAATTCCGGCTGACGCACCAGGTTCACCACCGGCTGACCACGGTCGGTCGCCACCACAAGGCCGAGCTGCATTTCGGCCGTGGTGTTGCAAAACACGATCTGGTTATGCTCGTCGAGCAGCACGACGCCGTCGGTCAGCGCCTGGCCGGCAGCGATCAGCAGGGCAATTTCTTCGTCGCGCCGGGCGATCTGCGCGCGCAAGTCCTTCTCGTGCCGATAGAGGCGGCCGAAGACGCCATCCCAGGCACCCTCGCCTTCAAGGCTGCTATCGACGACCGGTGTCCGCGACCAGCGGTCAAGGCGGGCGAAGTGGCGAAAGTGAAAGGCCATTTGCAGGCCCAGGCCGAGCGAAAAGAGCGCCCAGCCGGCCCACGGTGCGACAAAACGCCCCACCGGCAGCGCGACGAGCGCCGTCAGCAAGGCCAGCAGCAGGGCGCGGATCAATTGTGCCGACACCCGCTTCAGGCACCCCGGAAGCGATACCCGGTGCCGCGCACGGTTTCGATCCGCTCGTGATGGCCGGTCGCTTCGAGCGCCGAACGCAGACGGCGGATATGCACATCGACCGTGCGTTCCTCGATAAACACGTGGTCGCCCCAGACTTCATCGAGCAATTGGCCACGGGTGTACACGCGCTCGGCATGGGTCATGAAGAAAAACAGCAGACGGAACTCGGTCGGCCCCAATTCCACCGGCTGGCTGCCGGCGAGAACGCGGTGCGTCGCCGGATTGAGCACCAGATCGCCGATCTCGACCGCCTCGCCGGCCAGGTGCGGCGCGCGCCGGCGCAGCACGGCGCGGACGCGGGCGACCAGCTCCTTCGGCGAGAAGGGCTTGGTGACGTAGTCGTCGGCGCCGGCTTCGAGGCCCTGCACCTTGTCTTCCTCATGCACGCGGGCGGTGAGCATGATGATCGGGATCTCGCGGGTGCGCTCGTCGGCACGGATCTTCTTGGCCAGCGCGACGCCAGACTGTCCCGGCAGCATCCAGTCGAGCAGCACGAGGTCGGGCAGCGCGGCGCGGATCGCCGATTCGGCCTCCTCGGCGCTGCCGGCGCGCACGGCGAGGAACCCGGCGTGCTTGAGGTTGATGACGATGAGTTCCTGGATGGCTGGTTCGTCTTCGACAACCAGAATCGTCGGTGTCACGCCTTCGCCTCCTTGGGCGGATGCCGGATGTCGCGCCCTTCGACGATGAACACCACGTGCTCGGCGACATTCTTGGCGTGGTCGCCGATGCGCTCGACGGCGCGGGCGATCCAGATGATGTCGATCGAGGTGGTGATGGTGCGCGGGTCCTCCATCATGTGCGTGATCAACTGGCGCATGATCGACTTGAATTCGACATCGACATCGGCATCGGCCTTGATCACCGCGGACGCCAATCCGGTATCGAGCCGGGCGAACGCATCGAGCGCCTGGCGCAACATGCCGAGTGCCGCCTCGGCGATGTGGCGGACGCCGATCCCGTATTGCGCGGGCATCTGGCCGGCTTCATAGATGCGACGCACGCCCTTGGCGATCTTCTTGGCTTCGTCGCCGGCGCGTTCAAGATCGGTGACGATCTTGCTGATGCCGAAGACCAGGCGCAGGTCGGATGCGGCCGGCTGGCGTTTGGCGATCAGGTGCGCGCAATCCTCGTCGATGGCGAGCTCGAGATCGTTAACCTTGCGATCGGTTTCGACGATGCGCTTGACGCTGCTCACCTCGCCCGTGCTGTAGGCGTCGATGGCGGCCGAAATCTGGGTTTCGACGAGACCACCCATTTGCAGCACGGCGGTGCGCAAGCGGGAAAGATCTTCGTCGAACTGGCTGGAAAGGTGCTGGCTATCGTTCATTTCACTGTCCTCGTCAGCCCATGCGGCCGGTAATGTAGTCTTCGGTGCGCTTGTCCTGCGGCTTGATGAAGATTTCGTCGGTCTTGCCGAATTCGATCATCTCGCCAAGATACATGTAGGCGGTATAGTCCGAGACGCGCGCCGCCTGCTGCATGTTATGGGTGACGATGAGGATCGTGACACGCTTCTTCAGCTCATGCACCAGTTCCTCGATGGCGCCGGTGGCGATCGGGTCGAGCGCCGAGGTCGGCTCGTCGAACAACAGCAGTTCGGGATCGGTGGCCAGGGCGCGGGCGATGCACAAACGTTGCTGCTGGCCGCCAGAGAGATTGGGGGCCAGATCCTGCAGGCGGTCCTTGACCTCTTCCCAGATCGCGGCGCCCTTCAGGGCATTTTCAACCTTGTCGTCGAGCACGCGCTTGTTGTTCTCACCGCGCACGCGCAGGCCGTAGGCGACGTTTTCGTAGATGGTCTTGGGGAAGGGGTTCGGCTTCTGGAAAACCATGCCGATGCGCATGCGGACTTCGATCGGATCGACTTCCGGCGACAGCAGGTTGGTGTTGTCCGGGAAGAAGCGGATCTCACCCTCGTAACGGTTGCCCGGATAAAGGTCGTGCATGCGGTTGAAGCTGCGCAGGTAGGTCGATTTGCCGCAACCGGAAGGGCCGATCAGGGCGGTAACCTTCTTGTCGTAGATCGGCATGTTGATGCCTTTCAGCGCCTGGGCCTGACCGTAGAAGAAGTTGAGGTGGCGGGCTTCGGCCTTGAGGGCCGGACTGTCGTGAATCTGCATTGGCGACTCCTGTTCGGTATTCATTTTGGGCGACGATTACGGGTTGACCGTGGCCGTTACCATTTGATGTTCTTGCGCATCTTGTAGCGCAGGTAAATGGCGATGGCGTTCATCGACAGCACCATGACCATCAGCACGAAGCCTGCGGCGGCAGCGTTGACCTCGAAGGCCGGGTCGGGGCGCGAGGTCCAGTTGAAGATCTGGATCGGCATCACGGTGAAGGGCGACATCACCCAGTCGAACAGGCCGGCTGCCGGCTCGCCGGTGAAGGGCACGGGCGGCAGGAAGGCGATGAAGGTCAGCGCACCGATGGTGATGATCGGGGCCGTTTCGCCGATCGCCCGGGCGAGGCCGATGATCACGCCGGTCAGGATGCCGGGCATGGCGTAGGGGATGATGTGGTAGCGACAAGTCTGCCAGCGCGTCGCGCCGACGGCCATCGAGCCTTCGCGGATCATCGCCGGAATGGCACGGATGGCCTCCCGGGTCGACACGATGACGATGGGCAAAATCAGCAGCGCCAGGGTCAGGCCGGCCGACAGGATGCTCTGTCCGAAGCCGAAGGTATAGACGAAGATGCCGAGCGCCAGCAGGCCATAGACGATCGAGGGCACCGCCGCCAGGTTGGTGATGTTGATCTCGATGATGTCGGTGACCCAGTTGCGCTTGGCGTACTCTTCCAGATAGATGCCGGCAGCCACACCAAGCGGCACGGCGGCCATGGCGGTCACGAACATGACCAGGATGGTGCCGACCCAGGCCGAGAGGATGCCGGATTGTGCCGCCTTGCGCGAGGCGAAGCTGGTGAAGAAATCGAGGTTCAATCGTGCCAGGCCACGCAGCAGCATGTCGCCGACGAGCAGGAAAATAACCAGGAGGCCGACCGCCAGGCAGATGATGCCGAGCGCCTGGAAGATCGTGTCCTTGGCTTTGCCCCGGGCAATCAGGGCGCGGATTTGTTCGGTAGTCATCGGAGTCATGTCAGTAGGCCTCACGGAAGCGACGACGGAGCCACTGGCCGGCAATATTGAAGGCCAGCGTGATCAGCAGCAGGGTCAGGCCGGCGGCGAAGATGGTCTGATAACCGATCGAGCCGTGTGGCAGGTCACCCAGTGCCACCTGGACGATGTAGGAGGTGATGGTCGCGGCCGGTTCCATCGGGTTCCAGGTCAGGTTGGGCTGCATGCCGGCGGCGACGGCGAGGATCATGGTCTCGCCCACCGCCCGCGAAATGCCGAGAATGTAGGACGCGGCCAGGCCGGAGACGGCGGCTGGCACGACGACGTGCAGGGCGGTGTACAACTTGGTCGCCCCCATCGCGTAGGAGCCTTCGCGCATGCTCATTGGCACGGCGCGCATCGCATCCTCGGAGAGCGAGGCGATGTAGGGGACGATCATGATGCCCATCACCAGGCCGGCGGAAAGCAGCGAGAAACCCGGCAGTTCAGGGAATATTTTCTGCAGCAGCGGGGTGACGATGAGCAGGGCAAAGTAGCCGAAGACGATGGTCGGAATGCCGCCGAGCAACTCAAGTACCGGTTTGGCGACTTCGCGAACCTTTGAATTGGCGAACTCGGAAAGATAGATGGCGATGATGGTCCCCATCGGGATGGCCACCAGCAGCGCAACCCCGGAAGAAACCAGGGTGCCGGAAATGAGCACCATGATGCCGTAGTGGGCATCATCGAACAGCGGGGTCCACTGATTGTCGGTCAGAAAGTCGACGATGCTGACATGCTGGAAAAACTGGATCGATTCGCTGACCAGAACATAGACGATACCGACGGTCGTCAGGACCGATACCGTGGCGGCAGCGAACAGCACGAACTCGATCAGGCGCTCGGTGACGTTGCGCATGGCATTCCTGGCCAGACGGTCGCTCACCTGATGCAGGTCGGAAACATTATTGGAAGACATGGCGTGATTCACTTGAAGTTTCCCTTCGGATGAAAAGCCGGCCCCAGAGGGGCCGGTCTTTCGGCGTCGGGCACCTGGGCGCCCGCCCGCAGTTTACATCTTGGCTTCGCGCTTCATCAGTTCTTCGATGGTGATGCCAACTTCGTTCTTGCCGCCGAATACGGTACCGATCTTGTTGTCCTTGACGTGCTTCAGGTTGCCATCGTAGGCAGCCTTGGGCAGCGGCACATACTTGACTTCACGCACCAGCTTCTCGGCGTTCTTCATGTAGAAATCGACGAATTCCTTGACTTCCGGCTTGTCCAGCGACGACTTCTTGACATAGACGAAGATCGGACGCGACAGCGGCACATAGGTACCGTTCTCGACGTTGGCACCCGACGGCTCGACTGCCTTGCCGGTCTTCGGATTGACGATCGGCAGGCCCTTCAGGCGCGCCATGTTTTCGGCATAGTAGGCATAGCCGAAATAGCCAATGGCATTGACGTCACGCGAGACCCCCTGGACCAGCACGTTGTCGTCTTCCGAAGCCGTGAAATCGCCGCGCGAGGATTTGGCCTTGCCGACGATGGCTTCGGTGAAGTACTCGAAGGTACCCGAATCGGCACCGGCGCCGAAAAGCTTGATCGGCTGGTCGGGCCAGGCCGGATTGACCTGATTCCACTTGGTAATCTTGCCCTGGGCAGCCGGCTCCCACATGGCCTTCAGCTCTTCGACCGTGGCTTGCTTGAGGAAGGTGTTCTTCGGGTTGATGACGACGGTCAGCGCGTCGTAGGCAACCGGCATTTCGATGTACTCGACACCGGCGGCCTTGCAGTCTTCCATTTCCTTGGCGGTAATCGGGCGCGAGGCATTGGAGAAATCGGTCTCGCCGCGACAGAACTTCTTGAAGCCACCGCCGGTGCCGGAGATACCGACCGTCACCTTGATGGCGTTCTTCTTGGCCTTCTGGAACTCTTCGGCAACCGCTTCGGTAATCGGATAGACGGTAGAGGAACCGTCGACCTTGACGATCTGCGCATGGGCCGCCTGAGCGCCGAAGAGGGCGATACCGGCAACGGCCAGGGCGGAAACGAGCTTGGACTGCTTGAACATGGTGGGGACTCCTGCATGGGTTGAATTGACAACAACGTGCAGGTTAGCCCCCGATTGTTACAGCCGAATGACAGGCTGTAACAATTCGATGCTCCCTATTTTGACCGGAGCTACTTTTTCGGACGGCCCGTCTTGATGCGCTCGATACGGGCCATCATGGCCGTCAGCTGGACATTGTCCAGCGCCGCCAGGGCAGCAATGCCGGCGCGCACCAGTTCGCTACGCCGGGCCTTGCCGCCGAAGTCGGCGATGCGCTTCTTGAGCAGGGCAATCTGCGCATACTCGGTTTCCGGCATCGAAAAGCTGTGACGCACCAGCTTGACCTTCTTTGCTTTGACGGGCTTGGCCGGCTTGGCGGGCTTGGCGGTTTTCGTGGTCTCGGGCAGCGCGACCGGCGGCGGCGGAATCTTGACCGCCTGCACCTTGACCAGTGCCTCGGCCAGCGCCTTCTTGTTGCGCGCCTTGGTTTCGTCCAGCTTGCTCGACCGCTTTACCGCAGGCTTCTTCGCCACGGGGGCCGCCGCGACGGTGGCGGCCGCAACCGCAATTTCCGGCTTCGCTGGCGCGGCCGGTGGCGCTGTTTCGGGGGAAGCGGTCTTTTCTTGCGCTTTGTTTTCTTGTGACATCAGGCTCTCTCCATAAAAATGGTATGCCGAGTTTAGCGATTTTCCAAAGGCACGAAGTTAAACTTTTTTGACAGGTAAAATGCCCGCCATTCCAACAGCGAGGCGCATCATGACTCAGGACGAACTCAAGCAGGCGGTTGCCCGGGCCGCCGCCGACTACGTGGCAGAACACGCGCCGGAAGGCAGCATCATCGGCGTCGGCACCGGCTCGACGGCCAATTTCTTCATCGATGCCCTCGCCCCGCTCAAGAGCCGCTACAAGGGCGCCGTCGCCAGCTCGGAAGCAACACGCAAGCGCCTCGAAGGCCACGGCATTCCGGTCTTCGACCTCAACGACGTCGAGAACATCCCGGTCTATGTCGATGGTGCCGACGAAATCGACGCCGGTCTCAATATGATCAAGGGCGGTGGCGGCGCGCTGACGCGCGAGAAGATCGTCGCCGCCGTGGCGCAGACCTTCGTCTGTATCTGCGACGCCTCGAAGCGGGTCGACGTGATGGGCAGGTTCCCGCTGCCGGTCGAAGTGATCCCGATGGCGCGCGCCCACGTCGCCCGCGAACTGGTGAAGCTGGGCGGCACGCCGGTGCTGCGCGCCGGCTTCGTCACCGACAACGGCAACCTGATCCTCGACGTCAGGGGCCTCGCCATCAGCGACCCGAAGGGCCTGGAAGCGCAGATCAACCAGATCACCGGCGTCGTCACCAACGGCCTCTTCGCCATCCGCCCGGCCAACATGCTGCTGCTCGGTACCGCCGAGGGCGTCAAGCGCATCGTCTGAGTCATTTGCCTGTCACATTCCCGCGCTAATCTGCCTGCACTCGACGCGATTCGAATCAGCAACAGGATTCCGGATACCCGACAGAGATCACGCGGACAACAAGCAGATCAATATCCCGCATTGGAGACTGCTCCTCTCTCTCCTTCAGCCCGGCGCCGCCGGGCTTTTTTTTGCGCCGCGCCAGAAAAGTGCTGGTAGCCTGTTGCGGTCAACCCGGAAAAAATACCGAATTTCATGCCCCCCACCAAGACGTTCCGCCACCCCACGGTCAATCTCGCCCTGCAGGGTGGTGGCGCGCACGGCGCCTTCACCTGGGGCGTGCTCGATGCGCTGCTCGAAGACGGTTATCTGAACTTCGAAGGCGTCAGCGGCACCAGCGCCGGGGCGATGAATGCCATCTGCCTGGCGCAGGGGCTGATGAGCGGCGGGCGCGATGGCGCGCGCGAAGCCCTGGCGAAATTCTGGACGACGACTGCCGAAAGTTCCCCGTTCGCCGATAGCGCCAGCAACGCCGGCGGCAATCCACCGGCCATCCCGGCTGCGCTCAAGCTGATGCTGCAATGGACCGAGTATCTCTCGCCCGAGCAGTTGAACCCGTTCGACCTGAACCCGCTGCGCGACGTCGTCACGGCGCAGATCGATTTCGAGCGCCTGCGCAAGCACAGCCCGGTCAAGCTGTTCATCGCCGCGACCAACGCCAATTCGGGCAAGCTGCGCATCTTTCACAACCACGAATTGTCAGTCGATGCGCTGCTCGCCTCGGCCTGCCTGCCCAACATCCACCGCACCGTGATGATCGACGGGGAACCATACTGGGATGGCGGCTACAGCGCCAATCCGGCGGTCTTTCCGCTGTATTACGACTGCGCGGCGGCCGATATCCTGCTCGTGCTGCTGACCCCGCTGCACTTCGGCGAGACGCCGGATTCGGCCCAGGATATCCGCATGCGCCTGCGCGAACTGGGCTTCAGCGCCACCTTCCTGCGCGAGATGCGGATGTTCGCCCACCTGCGCGAACGGGTTGGCGAATCGCGGCTGCCCGGCTGGCTGCAAAACTGGATACCGATGGGCCAGCTCGAACAGCGCGTGCGCGAGGTCCGCTTCCATGCCATCAGCGCCGATGCCTTGATGAGCGAGTTGTCGGCCGACAGCAAACTCGCCGTCAGCCTGGCATTTTTCCAGCGCCTGCGCGACGACGGGCGCCAGCACGCCCAGGACTGGCTGGCCGCCAGGCGCGCCGCCATCGGCCGGAAGGCAACGCTGGACCTGGCGGAAATCTACTACTGACGCCGCCCGGCCACTGGATTTCGGCCATTTTTCCGGGTCGACCGAAGCATGCTGCACTGCGCCGGTTTCATCATCCTGTAACCGGCCGAACGCATCCTCGCCCATGTGGAAACATGCCACTGGCCGGAGATTGCAATGAGCGACAAGCGCTACTGTTACTGCTGCAGAACCCATCACCCCGCCGAGCAGATGCGCCGCTTCGCCACCCGGAACGGCGAGCGCTGGCGCTGCCTGCGCAGCATCGAGGCGGCCCGCGGGCAACCCGGCGAACGCGACGCTTTCGGGCGCCGGCAGTCCGAGCTGAACCGGCTGGCGGCAACCCAGATGGCCGAGCGGGTGGCCATGCTGCATCTCGACCGCTAGCCTCCGTGAGCAAACTGCTGATCCGGGCACTTGACGTGCTCGATCTGGGGCAGTTCGAAGCCAGCCTCGCGCTGCTCGAAACTGCCTTTGCCGACCCGCACCGCTATGGTCGCGAGCGGCTCGCGCGCGAAATCCTCGCCGACACGCCGGCGTTCTACCGTCAGTTTTTCATCGCCATCAAGGGCGGCCGGATTGTCGGCTTCGGTGGGGTCAAGGCAGCCGACTGGGCCGCCGGAACGCACCTTCTGTATCTCTCGGCGGTTGCCCCGGAAAGGCGCGGGCAGGGCATCGGGCGAGCCATCGTCAAGGCTCGCATGGAGTGGATCGAGCGTCGCTTCGAGTCGGGCAGGGTGCTGGTCTCGACCGCCAAGACCCAGCGCTTTCGGGAACTGGGCTTCGTCGAAATCCGCGATAGCGAAATCGACGGCCGTCACCTGATGCTCTATCGCTTCGCCAAAAAATAGGAGCGGCACAGCGGTTCGCCAATCCATCGGTATCGTCACGCCCGTGAAACATCCGTTGGCGATAGTCGTGGTGACTGATCCCTCGAGAATTACCATGACCAACGCCTGCTTTGACCCCACTACCGCCAGGACGGCCCCGCACCCGGCCCATGACCTGTTGGCCGACCCGTTTCGCCGCCGCCTGCTTTCGGCCGCCGTGCTGACGGCGAGCGGCGGCGCCCTGGCCGCTGCCGGGATCCCGCTGCCCAGCCTGGCCGCCAGCGCCGGGCGCGCCGCGGGAGCCATTCATGACTTCACCGGCATCCCCGCATCGACCCGCGATCTCGTCATTGTTTCCGAGGGGTACGCGGTCAGCCTCCTCTATGCGTGGGGCGACCCGATCTCCGACGGCCCGCGCGCCCGCGCCGATGCCGGCGACGATGCCGCAGCGCAGATGGCGCAGGCCGGCATGCACCACGACGGCCTGCACTTTTTCCCTTTCGTCGAGAACGGCAAGGCCTCGTCGACCCACGGCCTGCTCTGCATCAACCATGAATATACCGACGACGGTCTGCTACACGACACCGGCATGCAGGAATGGAGCGCCGGGAAAGTGGCGAAATCGAAAGCCGCGCACGGTGTTTCGGTGATCGAGGTGCGCCAGACGGCGGACGGCTGGCAGCTTGTACGCCCTTCCCGCCTGGCCCGGCGCATCACCGCCGACACGCCCTGCCGCATCAGCGGCCCGGCCCGTGGCCATGCGGCGATGCGCACGGCGGCCGACCGGCGCGGCGAGGTCGTGCTCGGCACCGTGAACAATTGCGCGATGGGTTCCACGCCCTGGGGCACTTACCTGACCTGCGAAGAAAATTTCAACGGTTACTTCAAGGGTCCGCCAACACCCGGCGCCGACCAGAAGCGCTACGGCCTGACCGAGAAAGGCTTCGGCTTTCGCTGGCACGAGCATGACGAACGCTTCGATGTCACGCGCCACCCCAACGAGCCCAACCACTTCGGCTGGGTCGTCGAAATCGATCCACGGAACCCCGAGCAAGCACCGGTCAAGCGCACCGCGCTCGGCCGCTTCAAGCACGAGGCAGCGACCGTCACCCTCGCCCGCGACGGGCGGGCCGTGGTTTACATGGGCGACGACGAGCGTTTCGAGTACGTCTATAAGTTTGTATCGCGCGACCGCTACCGCGCCGGCCACCCGGGCAACGCCAATCTGCTCGACGACGGTACCCTCTACGTCGCACAGTTCGGCGCGGACGGCAAGGGGCGCTGGCTGCCGCTACGCCATGGCGAAGCGTATTCAAACGGTGCGCTGACCGCGGAGTACGGGTTCCGCGACCAGGGCGACGTGGTGATCCGTTGCCGCCAGGCCGCCGACATTGCCGGCGCGACCCGGATGGACCGGCCGGAGTGGGTTGCGGTCAACCCGAAAAACAGTGAGGTTTACGTCACGCTGACCAATAACGGCAAACGCGGCACGCCCGAGGCACCCGGCCTCGATGCCGCCAATCCGCGGGCGGAAAACACCTTCGGCCACATCGTCCGCTGGCGTGAAAGTGGCAACGATGCGGCCGCCACCGACTTCACCTGGGACATCTTCGCCCTGGCTGGCGATCCGCAGAACGCGAATCCGAACACGCAGGGCAACATCAAGGGCGACGCCTACGGCAGCCCGGACGGGCTGTGGTTCGACCCGAGCGGTCGACTCTGGATCCAGACTGACGTGTCGAGCAGCGTGCTGAACAAGGGTGACTTCGCCAACCTGGGCAACAATCAAATGCTGGTGGCCGACGTCAAATCCGGCGAAACCCGCCGCTTTCTGACCGGGCCGAAAGGCTGTGAACTCACGGGCATCACGACGACGCCGGACGGCAAAACCCTGTTCGTCAATATCCAGCATCCGGGCGAGACCGCTAGCGAGCGCTCTGATCCCGCCCACCCGAACGCCATCTCGGCATGGCCGGCCAACCAGTTTCCCGAGGCACTCGGCGGCCGTCCGCGCTCGGCCACCATCGTCATTACCCGAACCGACGGCAGGCCGGTCGCCGCCTGATAACAGAAGCCCCGCCGCAGCGGGGCTTCCTTGACGACACCAGGGAACTCAGGCCTTCGGCGGAACGTAGCCCTGAATGCTATCGGCGCCGTCGCCAAAGAAATGCTTCTCGACCTGTTCGGCCAGATACTTGCGGTGCTTGGCGTCGACCAGATTGAGACGATTCTCATTGATGATCATGGTCTGCATCTTGATCCACTGCTGCCACGCCTCTTTCGAGACATTTTCGAAAATGCGCTGGCCGAGGGCGCCGGGATAAGGCGGGAAATCGAGGCCTTCGGCCTCGCGGCCGAGCTTGATGCAATTGACGGTACGTGCCATGGGTAACTCCGTAAAGTTGATTCGGCGAATTATAAGGTCTTGAACAGACTCTTTGAATCGGCCGCCAGCCCAATGAATATAAGGGTTTGTGATTATCCGGTTTTGCCTAGCTACTTACGTAGCCACACACAAACCGGCCGCTGCAATCATTTTGACCGAATCCCGGCAAGATCGCCAGCTAACCCCCCCTTCCTTATTTCGCGCCGCTGCGAAAAGAGGGGGGGCGTCCGGTCTAGACCCGACAGGCCCTAGACTTTTAACCCCCCCTCCCGGCCTCCCGGTTTAGACCCTTAAGCCGTCTGCACCTAAAGACATGGCGCGCGCGAATGTCCCTCGAGACATAAAGCCCAGGGAGGACCCGCAATCAAGCCAAGGGCCGCCGCCTGAATATCGGCTCCCTGATATAGCCCGGCCGAAACTCTAGGCCCTGATTGAGAAAGTAGCCTTCTACCAACACGCCAAACCGGCCCAAGACCCCGGCGTTATCCAGACAGGTGCGAAAGGACCGCAGCGACGACGCAGAGGGCGGGCGCGGTTGCCAAGGGTCGGTACCGATGAAAACAGCCAGGGCGAACGAATCAAGGATTGCATTCTCTGTTGCCTCGTCTGACAGCTCCCACACTTCCCGGACAACCTCGCAGCGCATCATCATGGCCAGGCTGTAACCCTTGCGGCCGCGCTTGCCTTGGTCTGCCTGGTAATGCGGCCGACAAAGCGCCTCCAACTCTGCCCAATCGACCGTCTTTTCGATCAACCCCAGGACAACAGCGCGCGCCGGTTGCCTCGCCTTTGGCCAGCGTACAGAGCCAAACAGGCTTGGCGACACCGAAGCCGCAATAATCCGTTTCTGTCTGCTTATCATCGTTTTACCCTTTTCACTATGCTATGGAGTTGCGGCCTAAGGCTTTCACGCGGTGCGAATTACCCGCACCCTTAATGCCCAGGAAGGACCCGTGCACTTGCCTTTGCCTCCCGTTTTCTGACGCAAAATCATTTACTGCCCGCCCCCTACGCGCGCCGGTTGCAGGGCTTTTCCTTCCCACCCCTACCGTTTTATGCCGGGACAACCGGGACAACCGGGACAAACGCCGGAAACCCTGACCAATAGGGCATCTAGCGTTTTCATTCTAGATATTTATGCCGGGACACAGCCGGGACACGCCGGGA
>Ga0209507_1002303_pt1 | contig 13131 bp, 7 predicted proteins | sample AD_UKC028_MetaG_FD_184414 | JGI IMG/M metagenome (GOLD analysis project Ga0209507, IMG submission 184414) | Active sludge microbial communities of municipal wastewater-treating anaerobic digesters from USA - AD_UKC028_MetaG (SPAdes) (version 2) | ecosystem: Engineered > Bioreactor > Anaerobic >...
TCGGCCGGCTGGGCTTCTGGCAGCTCTACCAGTTCGGGCCCAACAAGGTCTTCGAGCCCTACGGCGACTCCGGCGGATCCTGCCGCCTGGGCGAGACCGGCTGGTGGGAGCTCTCCACCGACTACTACGCGCGGCTCTCGAAAAACCCCGCGCTCATGGCCGGCGCCGACTACATCCGGAACCGTTCGCCGATCCCCTACGGCAAGCGCCCCTACTACTGGTACGCGGCGCTGTCCTTCGACCCGGCGGTGCGGCCCAGGGAGAACTACGACCCGGCGGCGCCGGAGCTCTGGATGCGCGAGCACCTGCCGCAGGCCATGCTCTTCGGCCGGAAGTCGATGGGCGTGGCGTTTCTTCGAGGCAAGTGGGGCGACCCCGACGAGACCTACGCCACCTTCAAGGCCGGCGACATGATGGCCCACCACGACCACTACAACGCCGGCCACTTCGGCATCCAGAAGGGCGGCGAGCTCGCGCCCCAGACCGGGCTCTACGGCCCGGGCGGCTACACCGGCAAGCACCGCCTGGGCTACCTGGTCCAGACCGTCTCCGTCAACTCGCTGCTGGTGCTGGCGCCCGGCGAGGAGAGCGCCTACCTGCTCGACAAGCGCAGGAAGGATCCGAGCTTCTGGACGGCGCTCTCCGGCGGCCAGCGGGTCATCCGCCCGACCGGCTTCACCTGCGTGAGCCTGGAGCATTTCCAGGACATGCTCGACCGCGGCCCGCACCTGCGGCGCTCGGTGATCACCGCCTTCGAGAGCGCGCCGCGGGACTTCGACTACCTCGCCGCGGACATCACCGCCGCCTACAACTCGACCCGCTGGGCCGAGCCGGGCGCGGTCGCCAAGGTGTCGCTGGTGACCCGGCAGTTCCTCCACCTGCGCGGCACCGACGCCTTCGTGATCTACGACCGCATCGAGACGACGAAGCCCGAGTATCTGCCCAAGTTCCTCGTCCACCACCTCGCCAAGCCCGAGAGCGCCGAGGAGAAGCAGCTCGCCGGGCCGGCTCCCGACGACGGCATCCTCGAGACCCTCTCGCGGACGCTCACCACCGGCCAGGCCCGCGGGCGGCTGACGCACACGGTCGTGCTCCCGGAGAAGGCCCGGGCCCTCAAGATCGGCGGGGCGCACTACTACTGCTACGTCGAGGCCGACGGCGACCAATCGAACGGCTTCACCGGCGAGAACCTGGGCATCGAGGGCGGCCCGCTGCCGCCCCGCAAGGAGCGGCAGCTCGGCCTCTGGCGCACCGAGGTGGAACCGACCGAACGGACCAAGAGCACCCGCTTCCTCAACGTCCTCGCCGCCCGGACCGTCGACGAGCAGGCACCGCCGCCCGAGGTCCGGCGCGTCGACGCCGGCGCGGACGCCGACGCTGTCCTGGTGGGAGGCACGGTCTGCGTCTTCGCGCGGGGGCCCGGGGCGCTCAAGAGCTTCAGGCTGACCATGCCCGGCGCGCGCTGCCTGGTCCTCGACGCCGCGCCGGGGGCGAGCTACGCGGTCGGCGAGGCTCATGAGGCCAAAACGAAGGGCGCGCGCGTCATCGAGTTCGGCGGGGAGATCAAGGCCGGCGCCGAGGGCGTCCTGGTCATCGACCGGCTGCCGGCCGGGGAGTGCACCGTGCGGCGGGTCAGGGGCTAGCCGTCCCGGCTCCGGAAGAACCCTTGAAAACCCGCCGGCGGGCGGCGAGAATGCCCCGCGCAATGCTGTCCGACAGGAGGGCCTCCGGAGTGGCGTTCCGCAGTTTTCTCGCGGCGGTCGTGACTGTCCAGATCTTCGCCTCCGCCCGCCCGGCTCCCGCCGGCGAGGACCCGGTTCCGCGCTGCGTCCGGACCAACACCATCGATATCTTCCACCGGGTCGCCAAGTCGGCCGACGCGGCCTTCGTCGAGGTGTGGGTCACCACCGACTACGGCGCCACCTGGGCGCCGGCCGGCGAGGACCGGGAGTTCACGGGGCGCCTGACCTTCAAGGCGCCGGCGCAGGGCACCTACGGCTTCGTCGCGGCGGCGGTGCCCAAGGGGGGCAAGGCCGGCCGCCCGCCCGCCCCGGGGACGGCGCCGACCGAGGTGGTGGTGGCCGACTGGACCGCGCCGGCCGGCAGGCCGCTGCGCCCCGTGACCAGCGGGTCGCTGGACGTGGAAATCGCCTACGAGCTCCGCGACCAGGGGCCGGCCGGGGTGGCCTCGGCCGCGCTCTGGCAGACGGAGGACGGCGGGCGGGTCTGGCGCAAGCTGGCCGATCTGGTCCCGGCCGAGGCGGCGGTCAAGGCGCGCCTGCCCCGCCAGGGGGTTTTCGGCCTGGCCATCTCCGCCGCGGACCAGTCCGGCAACATCCTGCCCCCGCCGGGCCCCGGCCAGATCCCGGTCTTCACGCTGCTGTGCGACACCGACAGGCCGCGGCTCAAGATCGTCGGCCCGCGCGAGGGGGCGGTCTTCCCGGGCGGCGGCGTCGTGCCCATCGAGTGGGCCGCCGAGGACGACCACTTCGGCGACGCGCCGATCACCGTGGAGTGCTCCACCGACGGCGGCAACTCCTGGGAGAAGGCCGGGCCCGGCGTGGCCAACACCGGCCGTCTGGAGTGGCGCGCCCCGCGGATCGACTCGGCCAGGTGCCTGGTCCGGGTGACGGCCGTCGACAAGGTCGGCAACGAGTCGAGAGAGGTGAGCCGCCCGTTCGCGGTGGACAGCACCGCCCCGTCCACCCGCCCCGTGCCTCCCGCGCAGCTTCCGCCGGTCCAGCCGGCCCAGCCGGTGCCGCCGGCCCCGGACGTTCCGCCGGTCTCCATCCGCAGGCTGCCGCCTCCGCCCGAGCCGTCCGAGGCCGAGCTGCTGGCCGCGGCCCGCGGCCACCTCGACGCCGGACGGCGGGCCGACGCCGCCGCCGCGGCCGGGAAGATCCTGGCCGCGAAGGCCGACAGCGTCGATGCCCGGATGATCCGGGCCAGGGCGCTCCTGGAGTCCGATCCCGCGGCGGCCGCGGCCGACCTGGAGGCGGTCCTGGGGCTGGCGCCGGATGCTGCCGGGCTCTGCGAGCTGCTCGGCGACGCGCACTACCGCCTGGGCACGGCCGCGCTGCAGCGCGGGGACCAGGCGGCCGCCGGGCGGGAGCTCGGCCGCGCCGCCGAGGCCTTCCGCCGGGCCCGGGCCGGCCGCCCCGGCTCCTGGGTGCTGAGCTACAACCTGGCGCTGACGCTCATCGGGCTGGCCCGCACCGAGGCCAAGCCCGGGGCCGCCCGCGAGGAGGCCCGCCAGCAGCTGGCCCGCGCCCTGGAGCTGGTTGACGTGAGGGATCTTGCCTCCCGGGCGGACATCGCCTGGTACCGGGCGGTGCTCACGGAGGATGAGGGCAAGCTGGCCGAGGCCGCCTTCCTCTTCCGCAAGGCCGCCGACCTCTTCGGCCCCGAGAGCCCGTCCGGCCGGGCGGCCCTCGAGAACGCCAGGCGCGTCGAGCGCAGGCGCTGAGCGCCGGCGGGCGGCGGGCGGCGCGGATGGCCGGCGGCAGAAAGGCATCTCGCAGGCCGTCCCCCGGCGCGGAATCAGGATCGCTCTTTCCCGAACCTGAAGACCTCCGGAAGCCGGAGCGCCCGGAGCGCCCCGCCTCCGGCGGCCACGTCCTGGTGACCGGCGGGGCCGGCTCCGGCAAGACCTGCATGCTGGCCGCGCGGGCGGCCGAGCTCGTCCGCGCCGGCCGCGGCGGTGAGGTGCTGGCCATCGTGCCCAGCGGCGGGGCCGCGCGCGTCTTCGCCGCGATGGTCATGGGGCGCGCCGGGGCCGGCGCCCTGGTCGGCCCGCGCCTTCTGACCCTGGGCTCGCTGGCCCGCGAGGTGCTGGCCGCCGCCGGCGATGGCCGGGGCGCGCCGGAGCTGCCCTCCGCGGCGCGGCGCGATTTCATCGCCGCCCTGGCCCGGGCCGCCGACGGCGCCGGCCGCCTCGGGGTGCTGGCCGGCTCGTCCAGGCTGGCCGGCTTCCTGCTGGCCCTGGAACGCCTTGTCTCCGAGCTGCGCTCCGCCGGCGTCTCCGCCGGGGACTTCGCCCGGGCCCTGACCGCCGCAGCCGGCGACATGGCCGCGGGAGAGGAGCGCGGGCTCTTCGCGGCCAAGGCCGCCGACCTGGCTGCGCTCTACGCCGCCTACGAGGAGCGCCTGGCGGCCTCCGGCCTCGACGACGCCGAGGGCGCCATGCGCCGTGCGGCCGGGCTGCTGGCCTCCGGCCGGGCTGGCCTGCCCGGCGGCGCCCGGGTCGTGCTTCTCGACGGCTTCGCCCGTTTCACCGCCGCGCAGGAGCTGCTGGTCTCCGCGGCGCTGGCCCGCGCCGCGGAGAGCATGGCCGCCCTGTGCTACGACGGGAACGCCTCCGGCCGGCTGGCCCACGTGCGGGAAGCCTGGGCGGCGGTCCGCGCCGCCCGGCGCGACTGGCGCGAGGAGCGGCTGGAAGTTGCGCACCGCTTCGGCGCGCCGGACCTGGCCGGGCTCGAGGCCCGGCTCTTCTCCGGCAACGGGCCCGGAGGGGCCCGGGCGGAGTCGGTCGAGGCCGTGGCCGCCGCCGGGGCGCAGGCCGAGTGCGAGGAGGCGGCCCGGCGCGCTGCCCGGCTGGTCCGCGACGAGGGCTTCCGGCCAGGGGAGATCGCCGTGCTGGCGCGGAGCCTGGCGGCCTACGCCCCGCACCTGGAGCGGGCCTTCCGGCTGGCCGGGCTGCCGCTGGACCTGGCCGAGGGGCGCCCGCTCCGGGACCTGGCCGCCGCGGCCGAACTGGGCCTGGCCATGCGCGCCGCGCGGAGCGCCTCGGCCGGCGAGTTCGCCCGCTGGCTGGGCGCGGCGGCCGAGGCGGACGGCGCCGGGGCCCTGATCGAGGCGCTGCGCGGTCCGCTGGCCACCGCCGCCGAGCGGGCGGGAGCGGCGGAGATCGCCGCCCTGGCCGCCGCGGACGGCATCGCCGACGCCGGCGCCCTGGAGGACGGCTCCGGGCGGCTCTCGCCATCCGGCCGCGCGGTCCTGGCCGCCGGGCTCCGGCGTTGCCGCGCGCTGTCCGGGCTGCTGCCGGAGGAGGGTGCGGCCGCGCCGGGCCGGTGGGCCGAGGCGGCCGGGCGCTGCCTGGAGGCGCTGGAGCCCGGCCGGCGGATCCTGGCCCTGGGCTGGCCGGAGGCGGTCGTGCGCCGGGAGCTGGCCGGGCTGGAGGCCCTGCGCGCCGCGCTGGCCGCCGTCGGGCCGGCGGCCGAGCGGGCCGGGCTGGGCCAGGTCGGGCTGGGGGATTTCCTGGAACTGCTCGAGGCGGCCCTGGCCGGCCGGAGCCTGCCGGCCGCGCCGCCGCGCTCCGGGGCGGTGCTGGCCGCCAACGTCTTCGAGTCGCGGGCCGAGGAGCGCCGGGCGGTCTTCGTGCTCGGCGTGGCCGACGGCAGCTTCCCGCGCGACGCGGCCGAGAGCCCGCTCCTGGGCGACCGAGAGCGCCGGCTGCTCGCGCCCCGCGGGGTGGATCTGCCGCTGGCCGCCGCGGCCGCCGAGCGCGAGCGCTACCTCTTCTACATCGCCTGCACCCGGGCCCGCGAGAGGCTGTGCCTGTGCTCCCCCCAGCCGGGCGGCGCCGGGCGCGGGGCGGGGCGGGGCGCCTTCCTCGACGAGGCCGCGGCCGCCTTCGCGCCGGGCTCGCTGCGCCTGGCCGAGGCGGGGCGGGGCTTTCCTCCGGTCGGGGAGCTGGCCTGGCGGGGCGAGGCGCTGGGCCTCCTCGCCGCGGCCCGACGGCGAGGCGGCCGGGGCGCACTGGCGGCAGGCGCTGGCGCTCCACGGGCGGCTGCGCGCGGCCGGGGGGCTGCCGGCCGGGGCGCTGGCCAGGCTGGCCCCCCGCCGGAGCCCGCCGGGGGAGCTAGTCGACGGCCGCGCCCGCCGGGCGCTGGCCCAGGCCTTCGCGGTGCAGACCGCCTCGGCGCTGGCCGCCTTCGGCAACTGTCCCTTCGCCAACTTCCTGCAGCGCGGCCTGGGACTGGCCGCCCGGCGGCGGCTGGAGTTCGACGCCCGGCTGGCCGGCGACGTGCTCCACGCCGCGCTGCGGCGGGCCTACGCCGCAGCCCGCGACGGCGGCGAGCTGCCCGCCCCCTCGGCGGCCGGCGCGCTGCTCCGCGAGGCGCTGCGGGCCGACTTCCCGGGGCTGTCCGGACGGCCGCAGACCGAGGCCTTCCTGGCGGCGCAGGAGCCGCTTCTGCGGCGGCTGCTCGCCGAGGACGGGGAGCGCCTGCGTTCCTGCGGCACGCGGCCGGCCCGCCTGGAACTGACCTTCGGCGGGGGCCGTTCCGGAGGCGATGAGGACGCGGCCGGCAGCGGCCGGGGCCTGCCCCTGGGCGAGGGGCTCCGGCTGCGCGGCCGGATCGACCGCGTGGACCTGCTGGGCGGCGACGGCAACGGCGCGGCGCTGGTCATCGACTACAAGCGCAGCCTGCCCTCCGGATGGAAGCGCGATCCCCAGGTGCTGCTCTATGCCCTGGCGCTGCGCGAGGTGTTCGGCATGGAGCCGGCCGGCGCCGGGCTGCTGGGGCTGCGCGGCGCCGGCGGCGGCCGGCGCACCGCCGGGCTGGTCCGGCCGGAGTTCCGCGCCAGGCTGGCCGCCTACGGCTTCAGCGCGGAGCTCACCGACGCGATTCTCGAGGAGGCCCGGGCGGCCGCCGCGGAGCTGGCCCGCCGCGCCGCCGGCGGCGACGTCCGCGTCTGGCCCGTCAGCTGCGCCGGCTGCCCGGACAAGGAGGCCTACAACCCCATCTGCCGCTTCGACGGTGCCGAGTGGCGCGCCGAGCACGGCTGGGCCCCCGAGGACGAGGGCGAAGGCGAGGGAGAAGGCGAAGGGGCGGGGGAGGGCGGCTAGAACCCTATCCGGCCCCGGGGATCCTCGTCGGGCGCCTCGAGCTCCATGGCCATGGCCGCCTCGAAGTCGGCCCGGGTCACCGGGCCGGCCGAGCGCTCGGCCAGGGCCAGCCGCGCGGCGTTGAGCAGCACGTTCTTGATCTGGCCGCCGGTCAGCTCCGCCTGGCTGAGCCAGCCGGCGTCCACGTCGCCGGAGAGCGGCAGCCGGGCCCCCAGCATCTTCTCCCAGATGCGCCGGCGCATGGTCCGGTCGGGCGCGCTGAACTCCACCTTGAGGGTGATGCGCCGCTCCAGCGCGGGATCCAGCGCCACCCGCCGGTTGGTGGTCAGGACGCAGACGCCGTCGAAGCGCTCGATCTCCTGGAGGAGCACGTTGACGGTGCGGACCTCCCAGGCATGGAAGGCGTTCTCCCGGTCGAAGAACATGGAGTCGGCCTCGTCCCAGAAGAGCACCGCCCCGCTCTGGCGGGCCTCGCGGAAGATGGCCACGATGTGCTTGTCGGTCTCGCCGATCCAGCAGCTCTGCAGCCGCGCGTAGTCGGCGACCAGGATCGGCCGGCCGAGCTCATGGGCCAGCGCCTCGGCGCAGGCGGTCTTGCCCACTCCGGGCGGTCCGGCGAAGAGCAGCGTGACGTTGCGCCCGTACGGCAGAACGGCCTCGATGCCCCAGTCCTTGAAGACCTGCGCCCCGCCCCGCGCCTGGGCTAGGGCCATGCCGAGCGTCCGTTCGACCCGCTCGTCGAGCACCAGGGCGTCCATCCTGACCGCCGGCTCGCGGACCACGAAGTCCGAGCTGCCCCGGCGGATGCGGGCGTCCTCCAGCCCCAGCGCGCGGCGGGCGACGGCTCCCAGCCGGTAGGCGGTCTTCTCGATCGCCACCACATTGCCGGCACCAGGGAGCTTCTGCCCGGCGCCCTCCTCGACGAGACCGGCCTCCGCGAGGCGTCCGTCGGCGGCCAGGGCCGCCAGGCTCGCGGCCATCTCGGCGCTCGTTTGGCCGGCCGCGAGCGCCAGGCCCGCGCCGGTGAAGAGCCGGTCATCCTCGGGCAGATGGCCGAGCTCCCGCCCGACCAGGGCCAGGAGCACCAGGCGCTCGAGCCGGCCGAGGGCGGGGCCGTCGGCGGCGAAGAGCGCGCTCAGCCTCCACTCGGGGTGAGCGGCCAGCGTCGCCTCCAGGCGGGCCACTTGGCGGTCCGCGCGTCTGGCCGAGCGCAGCGAATCCTCCGGATCGCCCAGGCCGCGGCGCTCATCGTCGAAGGCCTCGCCCTTGGCGCGCAGCGCGAAGGTCAGCGGCAGGAGGTACTGATGCAGCTCGGCCTCGCCCCGCACCGGCCAGGGGAGGGCCGCGCGCCCGGAGGCGAGCGGTTCTTCGACGAGCGCCGGGGCGGGCACGATCCGCCGATCGGGAAGCTCGGCGTCGGGATTGAGGCAGTGGATCAGCCCGCCGACCTGGAGCCTGCCGCCATCCAGACAACGGCGCATGGCCGCGAGCTTCTCGCCCGCGGGGACTCCCAGGAGGTCGGCGAGCTCGGCGAGCTTGCCCACCTCGCCCTTGACGAGCGAGAGCCGGCCCAGCACCAGCGCGGCCAGCGCTTCGCGCTCTAGCTCGTCGAGACCCGCGCGGCGGCAGGCCGCGGCGAAGCCGACCGTGTCGGGAGTCGCGTCGAGCGAACGCTGCCACCAGCGCCGCCAGGCTTCGTCGGCCGTCCGGGCGGACCGGATCTGCCCCGCGGGAGCATCCTCGTCACCCTCGGCACCAACGCGCGCAGCGCGGGCCTCGAGCATCCGGCGCGCGCCCTCGAGCAGCGCGTCGTGCGACGCGAAAGCGGCCGCCCTACCGGGCAGCGCGAGCTTCCTGTTCTTCTTGTTGTCCTTCTTCTTGCTCATGGCTCCAGACCCGTCAGATAACGGGCCTCCTCCGTCCGAAGCAGAGCTCCGGCCTGGGTCCTCTCGGCCCGCGACACTGCCGCGGCGCACGAATGACGCCGGGCCCGCGACGCGGGACCTCAACACTACACTCAGCTGTTTGGGGAAGACGGGCTCAGCCCCACCGCGGCCGGCCCGTCCCGAAGAAGGTCTTCTAGACGGGCGAGCGGCCGCAGGAGAGGGCGAGAGACCCGTTGCCCCGCTCGGCGATCATGCATTCTGCAGCGAGCACGGTAACGCTCCCTTCTGTTCCTGCGCCAGCCAATCTGGCTCGACAGGGTATAACGCATGTGGTCGGAGATCGGCTTGGGAAAAATGCCAGAAACGAGCGCTGATCGAATAGCGTCTGCGCGGGGCTCCTTTACGGCCTGTAACCGCCTTTGTGAGAGCCTGACCGGACGAAGTATCGAACTCCTGGTTGAAGGTCCCTGATCATCTTCTGCCTCGCTAAGTCAGCTAGGGCTTTGATAATGTCGGTAGCTTCTCAAAGGGCGTGATCGGGTTCAGCGACTGCCAGCAACGCTCACTGATCCACATGTCAACTTCCAGCTTATGGAAGCATTCGTGGCATACAGTCACGACGCGCCAATCGGCAGCACCCTGGCAGTCTATGGCCATTAGCGGTTCTATTGGATCAGTGATGATGCCGTCGTCAGGGTACGGATACACCTCCTTGATTGAGGGGTCCTTCTCCACGCCGCAAGCTAGGCATCGCTGTTTCATGTCATGTCACCTTCACCTCTTCCTCACAGCCTCGGATCCACCGGCTCGCTCTCGAGCGCCAGCACCCCGAAGACGCACTCGTGGACGCGCCGGAGCGGCTCGTGGCGGACGAAGCGCTCCAGGGCCTCGATGCCCAGGGCGAACTCGCGGAGGGCCAGCGACCGCTTGCCGGAGAGCCCCCGGGAGCGCAGCCGCTCCAGGTTCTCCGTCGCGTCGTACTCCGGGCCGTAGATGATGCGCAGGTACTCCTTCCCGCGGCACTTCACGGCGGGCTGCACGAGCCCCTTCGTCCCGCGGGCGACGAAGTCAAAGGGCTTGACCACCATACCCTCGCCGCCGCGGCCGGTGAGTTCCTCCCACCAGCGGATGCCCTCGGCCTGACTGGCTTCATCAGTCACGTCCACGACCTTGTAGGGCGTGGCTAGAAGGAGTTCCTCGTCAGTATGGCAAAGCCTGGCCAGCGTCTCCATGTGCCAGACGTGGTCCCGGTCGATGTGGACGCCGCTGTCGCTGGCCATGATGTGGAAGGGGGCCAGCTTTAGGTCGGTCACCGACTTCACCGGCCAGCAGTATTCCTGGTAGGCCCGGACATACTGCGCGGCCATCTCCGCGCGCTTGCGGAAGCTCTCCAGAAGCCCGGCACCGCCTTCGCTGCGGGCCGCAGCCTGCTCCAGGGCGGCCACCACCTCCGGCAGTGCCGCCCGGGCCGCGGCGCCCACGGCGGCGTACTGCTGCTCGAGGAGCGCCTGGGCCTTGGCCGACCAGGGCATCAACTCGCAGTCGAGGCAGAACCAGTCGGTCTTGAACTCCTCCCACAGCCCGGAGGCGGTAAGCGCCTTCTGAATGCGGCCGAGGAACTCGCCCTGGACCGCATGGCCTTTCTCCGGGAAGAAGTGCCGGCCGGTGCGGGTGTAGCAGGCGCCGATGCCCTCTCCGGCCACGCCGAAGCGCTTGCGCGCGGCATCCTCGTTGCGGCAGACCACCACCACCGCGCGCGAGCCCATGTGCTTCTGCTCGCACACGGTGCGCGGGATGCCCTGGTTCCGGAAATGTGCGAAGGCTTCGGCCGGGTGCTCTAGGAGCCCTGGGAGGCCCGTGGTCTCGCACGGCGACATGGTCGGCGGCAGGTAGATCAGCCACTTGGGGTTGGCGGCGAAGCGGCTCATCACTTCGAGCGCCGCGGCGGCGTTCTCCTCGCGGATGGTCACGGTATGGTGCAGCCTGGTGGGGATGATGCGCTTGCCGATCACGTCTTCGATGTCCAGCACATCGTCGAGCGCCTGCTGGGCGGAGAGCGCCGGGGCCTGGCCACCCTCGGGGATGAACGGCTTGGCCGGCTCGCAGTAGGTGTGCGCCGCCGGGACGGAGACCAGCTCCCGCTCCGGGTAGCGCAGCGCGGTCAGCTTGCCGCCGAAGACGCAACCGGTGTCGATGTTGATGGTTCGGTTGACCCACTCGGCCTCCGGCGTCGGGGTGTGGCCGTAGATCACCATGGCCTTGCCGCGGTACTCGGCGGCCCAGTCGCAGCGGACCGGCAGGCCGAACTCGTCGGTCTCGCCGGTGGTCTCGCCGTAGAGCGCGAATTCCCGGACCTTGGCCGAGCCGCGGCCCTGGAGTTCCTCGCGCATCCCGGCGTGGGCCACGACCAGCTTGCCGTCGTCGAGGACGTAGTGGCTGATCAGGCCGTCGATGAACGTGCGCATCCCTTCCTGGAGCGTGGCACGCTCGACCTCGGGCACGGCTTCGACCTCAGCCAGCGTGCGTTCCAGGCCATGGGTGATCTGCACGTTCTTGCCGCCGAGCTTGCGGAGCAGCTTCACGTCATGGTTACCGGGGACGCAGAGCGCGCTGCCGGCCGCGACCATGTCGCGCACCAGGCGGTAGGTGTCCAGCACCCGCGGTCCACGGTCGAAGATGTCGCCCAGGAAGACAGCCTTTCGGCCGGCAGGATGCCGCCAGACGGTCGCCCCGCCATCGACCGGCTGCTTCTCGTAACCCAGCTGGGCGAGCAGCTTCTCAAGCTCCTCGTAGCAGCCGTGGACGTCGCCGATGACGTCGAAGGGGCCGTGGTCTTCCTTGCGGTTGTTCCAGAGCGGCTTGCGTTCGATGACCGCCGCGTCCATGTCCTCGATGGAATCCAGCACGAAGACGTGCCGGAAGCCCTCGCGCCGGAGGGTCTTGAGCGACCGGTGCATCTGCCGGGCCTGCTGGCGGATGACGTGCGGGCCGAAGCTGCGGTCCGTGCGGCCGGCGTTACGCTCGTAGCAGACCTTCTCAGGGATGTTGAGGACGACCGCAACCGGGATGGCGTGGTAGTCGCGGGCCAGTTGCACGAGAGGCTTCCTCGACTCCGACTGGACGTTGGTGGCGTCGATCACCACCAGTCGCCCGGAGGCCAGGCGCTTGCCGGCCACGAAGTGCAGGACTGCGAAGGCGTCATTCGTTGCCGTCTGGTCGTTCTCGTTATCGGAGACCAGTCCCCGGCAGAAGTCGGACGAAAGCACTTCGGTCGGCTTGAAGTGCTTCCGGGCGAAGGTACTCTTGCCTGAGCCCGACGGGCCGATCAGGACGACGAGGAAGAGTTCGGGGATGCCGATAGTCATGGGCTACGTCCTCAGCCTGATCAACAGATCGTTGAGCCCCGACCGCGCCGAGGCTCGCTCCGGCAGCTGGCTCGCCTCGCTGGCGATCTCCAACTCCTTGGTCAACCGCTCGTACTCCGACCGTTGGAAGGCCAGATCGGCATCTGGCAAGAAGGACTTCTCTGCGCCCTCGACTTTCCTGGCGATGAGATCTGGAACCTGGGAGAGGCGGAAGTCCTCGTTGAGCCTGACCAGGTTGGCCTCCACCCGGCCGGTGCGCATCAGGTGGATGCCGGTGAGCAGCACCCGGTAGACGTAGAGCAGAGGCTTAACCCGCCGGGGGCTTTCCTTCTCGAAGAGCTTCCACTGGGTGGCGGCGAAGCCCAGGTAGTGGTGCGAGTGGTGCCGAGTGATGCAGCCGGCGGCCAGAGCCTTGAGCTCCTCGTGCTCCGGCGTGGTGTGGACCACGAGCGGCGAGAGCAGCTGCTCGAGAACGTAGCCGTTCTTCTTGAGCATCAGGCCGAAGAACTTCTTGGCGTCGTGGGTGACGAGGTCCAGTTCGAGCCCATCGCGCTTGGCCGAGACCTCGATGGTCTCGTGGTTGACGTCCAGCCCCAGCACTTCTCTGGCCGGCAGGATATGCACGCCCCGGAGATCGTAGTCCGAGTCTGGTGACGGGAAGCCGTAGAGGTGGGCGCCGCTCACCGTGGCGAAGATCAGCGGGTAGGGATGGCGCCTAACCTCAGCGCGCAGCATATCGTTCACTTGCCGCCCTCCTCCGCCATGTAACGCCGTGCTCTGATCAGGAAGGCGTTGACCCGCTCGTAGTCGGGCTGCTCGGGCAGCTTGGTGTCGGCGAACGCCGTGTCGAACTCCTTGTGGAGCGCCAGGCGCCACTTGTCGACCTCGGCCCACTTCAGCTTGCCGCTCCGGACGGCGAGCAGCTGCGCGCGGTGCTCGTCCACCCGCACGGGCACGAAGCCCTCGCGGAGCACGGTGACCCCGGACAGCAGCAGGCGGATCAGGTGCATGGCGTGCTTCCACTTGATGG
>Ga0209507_1002306_pt1 | contig 13122 bp, 10 predicted proteins | sample AD_UKC028_MetaG_FD_184414 | JGI IMG/M metagenome (GOLD analysis project Ga0209507, IMG submission 184414) | Active sludge microbial communities of municipal wastewater-treating anaerobic digesters from USA - AD_UKC028_MetaG (SPAdes) (version 2) | ecosystem: Engineered > Bioreactor > Anaerobic >...
GAAAACCCGCTGGTCGCCCCCCTGACCCGCGACCAGTTATGGCAGGGGCTGAACCACCGCATTGAGAACCCGGTGCCCTTCCTGCCCGGGCTGGAGTCCTGCACCATCCTCGAACGGCAAGCCAACGAACTGCTGCGCGAGCTGGATTTCGGCCCGGCCACGATCCAGGATCGCGTCACGCTGCTCGAACGCCACTGGGTGCGTTTCGAGATCATTCCGTCCGAGGCGCATGCCGGCGGCAGCCTGACGATCACCATCGAAGAGCCCGAGCCCGGCTTCCTGTTCCTGCGCTTCGCCTACCAGACGACGCTGGCCAGCAATCCCAATTCCGAAGATCGCGCCTACATCGAATACGTGAAATCGGCCTACCACCAGTCCGACATCGATTGCGTGCGACTGATCCGCACACTGGCGGCCGAAGGCTTGCCCCAGTAAAAAGGCCGAAGACGCATCGCGTTTCGGCCTGTTGCGGTCGACGCCCGAAAATGGGCAAAAACCGGCGGGCGATCAATCCACGCCGAGGCTCGAAAGATAATCCTCGTAGCCGCCCAGGTAATCGACGATCCTGCCGTCGCCCTTCACCTCGAACACCCGGGTTGCCAGCGACGACACGAACTCGCGGTCGTGCGACACGAAAATCAGCGTGCCGGGGAATTTCTCCAGCCCGCTGTTGAGCGCCTCGATCGATTCCATGTCGAGGTGGTTGGTCGGTTCGTCCATCACCAGAACGTTCGGCCGTTGCAGCATCAGCTTGCCGAACAGCATGCGGCCCTGCTCGCCGCCGGAGATGACGTTGACCGACTTTTTCTGCTCTTCGCCGGAGAACAGCAGCCGGCCGAGCGTACCGCGCACCAGGGTTTCCAGGTCGCCGCCGTCTTCGATGGAGGCGCGCGCGTAGCCGCCGATCCAGTCGGTCAGGCTTTGCGTAACAGCGAACTCGGCGCTGTGGTCCTGGGCGTAATAACCGGGCTTGGCCTTCTCGGCCCATTTCAGCGTGCCGTATTGAGGCTGCAATTCGCCCATCAGCAGCTTGAGGAAGGTCGTCTTGCCGACACCGTTCTCGCCGATGATGGCGATCTTCTCGCCGCCGTTGATGGTGATGCTCAGGTTGTCGAAAATCTTCCGCTCGCCGCCTTCGTAGGCGAACGTGAGGTTCTCGATCTCGACGGCCTGGCGGTGCAGCTTTTGTTTCTCGTCGTATTCGAAACGAATCCACGGGTACTGGCGTGACGACGGCTTGACGTCTTCCGGCTTCAGTTTGTCGATCAGCTTCATGCGGCTGGTCGCCTGCTTGGCCTTGGAGGCATTGGCCGAGAAGCGGCGGACGAAGGTCTGCAGTTCGGCGATGCGTTCCTTGGCCTTGGCGTTAGCGTTCGACTGCCGTTCGCGGGCTTGCTGCGCGGCTTCCATGAAGTCGTCGTAGTTGCCGGCGTAGGTGGTGATCTTGCCGTAGTCCAGATCGGCCATGTGGGTACAGACCTGGTTCAGGAAGTGGCGGTCGTGCGAGATGATGATCATCGTCGAATCGCGACCGTTCAACACATCTTCCAGCCAGCGGATGGTGTTGATGTCGAGGTTGTTGGTCGGTTCGTCGAGCAGCAGGATGTCCGGGTTGGCGAATAGCGCCTGGCAGAGCAGCACGCGCAGCTTCCAGCCCGGCGCGACTTCGCTCATCGGGCCGTTGTGCTGTTCGGTCGGGATGCCGACGCCGAGCAGCAGTTCGCCGGCCCGCGCTTCGGCGGTGTAGCCGTCATATTCGCCGACCTTGCCTTCGAGTTCGGCGGCCTTCATGTAATCGTCTTCGGTGGCTTCCGGGTTGGCGTAGATCGCGTCGCGCTCCTGAATCGCCGACCACAGTTCTTCGTGGCCCATCATCACGACGTCGAGCACGCGCATGTCTTCGTAAGCGAACTGATCCTGCTTGAGATAGGCCATACGCTCGTGCTTCTCTTTCGAGACATTGCCGGCGGAAGGCTCCAGCGCGCCGCACAGGATCTTCATGAAAGTCGATTTGCCGGCCCCGTTGGCGCCGATCAGGCCGTAGCGGTAGCCCTCGCCGAACTTGACGTTGACGTTCTCGAACAGGGGTTTGGCCCCGAACTGCATGGTGATGTTGGCGGCGACGAGCACGGCGATTCCGATCTACGAATGAGCATTGAACAATGCGGTAAAACCAAGGGGCGGATTTTACCTGTTTTCAATGGGTTGACCGCGCCAGGCCGCCCCATTTTTGTGCACTGCGGTGTAAGATTTGCAGCCACTATAAAAACTTCTGAAACGAGAGACAGCAACCATGGTTCCGCACCTGACCACCGCCCTGAGCGGCCCCCTGCTCGAACTGGAACGCCGCTTCCTGGCCTCCAGTCCGCAAATCGAACACTGGCTGCGCGGCCAATGGCAGGAATACTCGCCACCCTTCTATTCCTCCTGCGACCTGCGCAACTCCGGCTTCAAGCTGGCGCCGGTCGACACCAACCTCTTCCCCGGTGGCTTCAATAACCTCAATCCGGCCTTCTTGCCGCTCTGCGTGCATGCGGCGATGAGCGCCATCGAAAAAATCTGCCCCGACGCACGCAACCTGCTGCTGATCCCGGAAAACCACACGCGCAACCAGTTCTACCTGCAGAACGTCGTGCAGATCGCCGCCATCCTCAAACAAACTGGCCTCAACGTTCGCCTCGGTTCGCTGAACCCGGAAATCACCCAGCCCACGCCAATCGACCTGCCCAATGGCCAGCAACTCGTGCTCGAACCGCTGGTGCGCAGCCAGTACCGCCTCGGGCTGGACGACTTCGACCCGTGCGCCATCCTGCTCAACAACGACCTTTCGGCCGGCATCCCGGAAATCCTGCAGAACCTCAACGAGCAGTTCGTCCTGCCGCCTTTGCACGCCGGCTGGGCCGTGCGCCGCAAATCCAACCACTTCGCCGCCTACGATCAGGTCGCCAACGATTTCGCCAAGGAAATCGGCATCGACCCGTGGCGCATCAATCCGGCCTTTTCCGTCTGCCGCAGCGTCAATTTCCATGAGCGCCAGGGCGAGGAATGCCTGGCCGCCAACGTCGCCGCCGTGCTCGACATCGTCCGCGAGAAGTACAAGGAATACGAGATCGACGAGACGCCCTACGTGGTGGTCAAGGCCGATGCCGGCACTTACGGCATGGGCGTGATGACGGTGCGCGACGCCGACGAGGTAATCGCGCTCAACCGCAAGCAGCGCAACAAGATGAGCGTCGTCAAGGAAGGCCTCGAAGTCTCCGAGGTGCTGATTCAGGAAGGCGTCCATTCCTTCGAAACGCTCAACGACGCGGTCGCCGAACCGGTGATCTACATGATCGACCGCTATGTCGTCGGCGGCTTCTACCGCGTGCACACCGGGCGCGGCAAGGACGAAAACCTCAACGCGCCGGGCATGCATTTCGAGCCGCTGGCCTTCGACACCGGCTGCAACCTGCCCGACTACCGCTGCGGCAACCCGGATTCGCCGCCCAACCGCTTCTACGCCTACGGCGTCGTCGGGCGCCTGGCCTGTCTGGCGGCCGCAGTCGAGCTGGCGCGGTCGACCCCGGAAAACACCTGAAAACCATCATGCCCCTGAAACTGGCCTTCGTCCTCGACCCGCTCGATGCGCTGAAAGCGTGGAAGGACACATCTGTAGCAATGATGCGCGCCGCCGAAAATCAGGGCCACGCGGTTTTCGCCATCGACGCCGCGACCCTCGGCTGGCGCCGGCCGCAAGCTGAAGACGCCGGCGGCGTCTTCGGCGAAGCGGTACAACTCGCGCTGCGCCCGGACGATCACGACTGGTTTCGCGAACTCGGCTGCGAGGTACGCCCGCTGACCGACTTCGACGCGGTCATCATGCGCAAGGACCCGCCCTTCGATTTCGAATACCTGACCGCCACCTGGCTGCTCGAACGCGCCGAGGCCGATGGCGTAAGGGTCTTCAACCGGCCGCGCGCCCTGCGCGATCACTCGGAAAAGCTGGCGATCACCGAGTTCAATCAATTCACCCCCGAAACCCTGGTCGCCCGCGACATGGCGCAGCTCCAACAATTCATCGACACCCAGCGCGACATCATCCTCAAGCCGCTCGACGGCATGGGCGGCAGCCAGATCTTCCGCGTCCATCGCAACGACCCCAACCGCAACGTCATCGTCGAAACGCTGACCCATGAAGGCGAGCGCACGGTCATGGCGCAGCGCTACCTGCCGGAAATCACGCAAGGCGACAAACGCATCCTGCTAATCGCCGGCCAGGTCGTGCCGTATTGCCTGGCGCGCATCCCGAAAGCCGGCGAAACGCGCGGCAATCTCGCCGTCGGCGGCACCGGCGTGGCGCAGGAACTCACCCCGCGCGACCGCGAAATCGCCGAAACCCTCGCCCCCATCCTGTTCGCCCGTGGCCTGCTGCTGGTCGGTATCGACGTCATCGGCAACCACCTCACCGAAATCAACGTCACCAGTCCGACCTGCATGGTCGAAATCCGCCAGCAGACCGGATTCGATGCGGCGGCTCTGTTCATCACCGCCATCGAAGACGCATGCGGCGCCTGCTGAAGCTCGTCCTCGCGGCGCACCTCGCCCTGCTCCTCGCCGCCTGCGGCCGCACCCCGCTGCAGGAACAGCAAGCCTACGTCTTCGGCACCCGTGTCGAAGTCATCGTCGTCAGCGCCGAGCCGGAACAGGGACGCAAGGCCATCGCCGCCGTACTGCGCGAATTCGACCGCCTGCACCGTGCCTACCACGCCTGGCAGCCCTCGGAATTGATGACGCTGAATTCGGCCATTTCCGAGGGTCGACCGCAACAGGTCAGCCCCGAACTCGCCGCCTTCGTCAGCGAAGCCAAGCAATTCAGCCAACAGGGCGATTACCTGTTCGACCCCGGGATCGGCCAGCTAATCAAGCTCTGGGGCTTTCAGGCCGACGAATTCAAGGCCGAAGTCCCGCCCGCCGCCGACATCGCTGCCTGGCTCGCCAAGAAACCCTCCATCGCCAACCTGACGATCACCGGCAACACCGTCACCAGCAGCAACCGCCACGTCGCGCTCGATTTCGGCGGCTACCTCAAAGGCGTCGCCCTCGACCGCGCCGCCGCCATCCTTCGCGAACAAGGCATCCACAACGCGCTGATCAACATCGGCGGCAATGTCATGGCGCTTGGCAGCAAGGAAGGTCGCAAATGGCGCGTCGGCATCCAGCACCCGCGCCAGCCCGGCCCGCTGGCCACTGTGGAACTCGAAGACGGCGAAGCGATCGGCACTTCCGGCGACTACCAGCGCTTTTTCGAAGTCGATGGCCAGCGCTACGCCCACCTGCTCGACCCGCGCACCGGCTACCCCGCCGACCACACGCAAGCCGTCACCATCCTCATCCCGCCCGGCCCCAAGTCCGGCACCCTCTCCGACGCCGCCTCCAAGCCGATCTTCATCGCCGGCCCGGAACACTGGCGCGAAATGGCGCGAAAAATGGAAATCGGCCTGGTTTTGCGCGTCGACCGCGACAACCGGATATTCGTCACCGACGCCCTGCGCAAGCGCCTGGCTTTCATTGGCCAACCGCCGGAAATGACCGTCGTCGAATAAATCGTTGAGCGCTGCGAGCGCTATTCGGGCGCCCGCGAATCAAGGCTCAAGGTAACCGGACCATCATTGACCAGAGCGACCCGCATATCGGCGCCAAAAACCCCGGTCTGAACTTCCCGCCCCAACTCCGCCGACAACCGGGCAACGAAACGCTCGAACAAGGGCCGCGAAACCTCGCCCCGCGCCGCCCGGCTCCACGACGGCCGGTTGCCCTTCTTCACCGAGGCATAGAGCGTGAACTGCGAAACCGCCAGAATCTCCCCGCCCGCCTCCTGCACGCTGCGGTTCATCACGCCGTCCGCATCGGCAAAGATGCGCATGCGAACGATCTTGCCCGCCATCCAGTCAAGATCGGCATCGCCATCGCCGTCCTCGAACCCGGCCAGCACCAGCAAGCCCGCATCGATTTTGGCCACTTTTTCACCGTCGACCGCAACAGATGCCTCGGCTACGCGCTGGATGATAGTTCGCATTGCTTAGAAACTGTCGAACCAGCTTTGATCGACACTGACCCGTTCCACCAACTCTGTTCTGATACCTAAAGAGAATTCCTTGAGTTTTTCAGCCAGTTCATCTCCATCAACCAGGTCGATCGGCGGTGCGCCGTCACGGGTTGCCTCTTTTACGGCGGCTGGCGTAAACGATCCCGTCGTGATGAACAGACCTTTGTCGGCGCGCCCAACCATGGCTCCACGGAAATCCCGGATTTCTCCCGCTCCTACCGAGCCCTTGTATCGTTTGCACTGGAATAGGACATGAAAACTCATAAACCCATGAATACGCGCGATTCCCTTCCCATCGATACCGCCATCGCCAGTTCGACCAGTAACTTCAACATGGATAAAACCTGACTCACGAAGAAGTCGTTGAACCAATCGTTCAAAGCCGGACGGGTCAAGGCTACTTGTCAAAACAGATGAAAGTTTGTCCTTCCAACCCTCTTCCTCGGCTAGTTCACGGACTGTTTCATCCACTGGCCTTTTTTTCGGAGTTTCCGTTTTGTCCAGAGCGCGAACAAATCGAACTACCTCATGGGGATTAATCGAATCGCTTGTTTTTGCTTTTTCCGTCAGCGACCAGATTCCACGGCTGGAGTTTTCCAGCAAACCGTATTTCTTGAGATAGGTTCTCGCCCATGCAAGGCGATACCCCACCTCCGTCAAGCTGCTTTTTTCAGGATCATGAAGCTGCGCCAATACCTCATCGGAGACTCCGATTATCTCGACCGTCTTGGCATATATTTCCTCTATCGATCCAGAGCCACCAAGACCTCGCAACGCGGCCAATAGGGGAATCATCAATTCATCGAAGGTTGGAATCGCGACTTCACCCATTGACATTTTCCTCATGCAATATTGAAAAAAGCCCGGAATCCGGGCTTTTCAATTTCTGAAAACGAATCTGTAGGTTCTCAAAATACGTTGATAGACACCCGTACACAGATCAACTAGTTAGGAAACTATTTTGAGAACGGGCTACTACCCAATTCTCAAATTCCTTGAAAAATCCTACACCATTCTTGCAACCGAAAATCCCATCAATTTTTAACAAAGAAAATGGTACTTAGGAAGACCCCTCTTCGGCCAAAGCGGTCAGTTAGCCGCCGTACAGCAAATGGCAGATCTATGTTGCCAAGCAGACGCCAAGACTTGTCTCCGAAAATCGGGGCAATTCATGTCGGCATTCGCATGGCCAATGAATTATGATTTTGGTCTATGACCAAATACAGCGCACTTAGCCAGCACCTCTCTGCCCTCTCAGCCAACTCCGCTTCTCTGACCTTCAGTGAAATTGAAGAAATCATTGGCGACAAATTGCCCAGTTCTGCTTTCAAGCACCACGCTTGGTGGGCAAACGAAAGTGATGGAACTCATACTTGGGCGCATCTATGGCAAGCAGCTGGCTGGCTAAGAGATTCCGTAGACTTCGAGCAGCGAATTGTCACATTTCGTCGCGCCAACGAAACTGAGATAGATATTCTCGAAACTCTAAAGAATCGTCAAATATCGATCCGCGCATTCAAGGCGTTCGATTCTATGAACGCCCTTCTCGGCTCCACCAACTCGCCCATCAACGTCGTGAATATTTCGTCGGCGGCAATCGCGTCGTCGATCTGCACACGCAACAGGCGGCGGACTTTGGGGTCCATCGTCGTTTCCCACAGCTGCTCTGGGTTCATTTCGCCCAGGCCTTTGTAGCGTTGCTTGCTGATGCCACGTTCGACATCGGCCAACAGCCATTTCATGGCGTCGGCGAAATTGGTGACCGGCTGCTTCTTTTCACCGCGCGCCATGAAGGCGCCCGGCCCGAACAGGTCGGCCAGGGTTTCGGCGGTGCGGCGTAGCTGGATGAAGTCACCGGAAAGCAGCAGGTCTTCGTCGATCAGGCCAACCTTGAGGTTGCCGTGGTGCATTTTTTCGACGCGCAGGGTCCAGCGTTCCTGGATGTCGTCGAACTTCGGTACGGTACGGATACCGACCGGCAAATGCTGGGCCAGCAGGTCGGCACTGGCGCGAGCGCCTGCTTCGCTGGCGAGGTCGAGTTTGAGGTTGTGCTGGACGAGCGCCTTGAGGACGAGCGGATCGACGAGGTGCGAGACGCGCTCGATGACGGCTTCGGTCAACAACCAAGAACGGGCAAGTTCTTCCAGCGCCGGGCCGACGATGGGTTCGCCGCCAGTACTTGGCGTCAAGCTGGCTTCATCCATTGCCATGCGCAGCAGGAACTGGTGGTATTCCTGGTCGTCCTTGAGGTAGCGCTCGGTCTTGCCGTGCTTGACCTTGTAGAGCGGCGGCTGGGCGATGTAGACGTAGCCGCGCTCGATCAGTTCGGGCATCTGGCGATAGAGCAGCGTCAGCAGCAGGGTGCGGATGTGGGCGCCGTCGACGTCCGCGTCCGTCATGATGATGATGCGGTGGTAGCGCAGCTTTTCGATCTTGAATTCGTCCTTGCCGATGCCGGTGCCGAGCGCGGTGATGAAGGTGACGATCTGCTCGCTGGAGATCAGCTTTTCAAAGCGGGCTTTTTCGACGTTCAGTACCTTGCCGCGCAGCGGCAGAATGGCCTGGAATTTGCGGTCGCGACCCTGCTTGGCGGAGCCGCCGGCGGAGTCGCCCTCGACCACGTACATTTCGCACAGGGCGGGGTCTTTTTCCTGGCAGTCGGCCAGCTTGCCGGGCAGGCCGACGCCATCCAGCACGCCTTTACGCCGCGTCAATTCGCGGGCACGGCGAGCGGCTTCGCGAGCCCGCGAGGCTTCGACGATCTTGCCGGTGATCATCTTGGCATCGACCGGGCGTTCCAGCAGGAAATCGGCCAGTTTTTGGGCGACGACTTCCTCGACCGCCGGGCGCGCTTCGCTTGAAACCAGCTTCATCTTGGTCTGCGAGGCGAACTTGGGGTCGGGCATTTTGACCGACAGCACGCAGGCGAGGCCTTCGCGCATGTCGTCACCGGCGATCTCGACTTTGGCCTTCTTGGCGATTTCGTGTTCGTCGATGTATTTGTTGATGACCCGCGTCATCGCGGCGCGCAGGCCGGTCAGGTGGGTGCCGCCATCGGATTGCGGAATGTTGTTGGTGAAGCAGAGCACCTGCTCCTGATAGGAGTCGTTCCACTGCATCGCAACTTCGACGCCGATGGTGACGCCGGTATCGCCGACCTTGGCTTCGCCGGCCGAGTAGAAAATGTTCGGGTGGAGGACGCTCTTGGTGCGGTTGATGTACTCGACAAAGCTCTTGACGCCGCCGGCGAAGGCGAAATCTTCTTCCTTGCCGGTACGCTGGTCGATCAGGCGAATGCTGACGCCGTTGTTGAGGAAGGAGAGTTCACGCAGACGCTTGGCGAGAATTTCGTAGTGAAATTCGATGTGCTCGAAAATTTCCTCGTCGGCCAGGAAGTGGACTTCCGTGCCGCGTTTTTCGGTGTCACCGATAACTTTGAGCGGCGAAACTTCGACACCATCGCGCATTTCGATTACCCGGTCGACGGCATGACCACGGCAAAATTCCATGGAATGCTTTTTACCGTCGCGGCGAATTGTCAAACGCAGCCATTTCGAGAGCGCATTGACGCAGGAGACACCGACCCCGTGCAGACCGCCGGAAACCTTGTAGGAGTTCTGGTTGAATTTGCCGCCCGCGTGCAGTTCGGTCAGCGCAATTTCGGCTGCCGAGCGTTTGGGTTCGTGCTTGTCGTCCATCTTGACGCCAACCGGGATGCCTCGGCCGTTGTCGGTCACGCTGATGGAGTTGTCGGTGTGGATGGTGACGACGATGTCGTCGCAATGCCCGGCTAACGCTTCGTCGATGGAGTTGTCCACGACTTCGAAAACGAGGTGATGCAGGCCGGTTCCATCGGAAGTATCGCCGATGTACATACCCGGGCGCTTGCGCACGGCTTCCAGCCCTTCGAGTATCTGGATGCTGGATTCACCGTAGGCCGGTGCGCCCGACTGCGGGTTTTCTATTGGCTTGCTATCTTCGCTCATTACTTGTGTTCCACGTGAAACTTGTATTTGAAATCAGGGGGTCAAATGCGCATCGGCATGACGACGTATTTGAACCGCGCGTTGCCCGGCAGGGTAATCAGCGCGCTTGAATTGGCATCGTTGAAACTCCACTGGATTTCTTCGGCATGGACGTTGTTCAGCACGTCCAGCAGGTAGCCGACGTTGAAGCCGACATCGATGGGATCACCGGTGTAATTGACTTCGATTTCTTCCTGCGCTTCTTCCTGCTCGGCATTGGCGGCGATCAACTTGAGGCTGTTTTCGCTCAGGACGACACGCACGCCGCGGAATTTCTCGTTGGTCAGGATCGCCGCGCGCTGCATTGCCTGCATCAGCGTCTGGCGGGCCACGGTCATGTGATTTTTCAAGGTAGCCGGGACGACGCGCTCGTAATCCGGGAACTTGCCGTCGATCAGCTTGGACACCAGCACCACCGAGCCAAACGCGAAACGAATCTGGTTGGGGGCCAGCGTGATGTTCAGCGCATCGTCGGTATCCACCAGCAGGCGGTTCAGTTCGAGCACCGTCTTGCGCGGCAGGATCATTTCCTGGCGCGGCAGATCGGCTTCGATCTCGACACTGGCGTAGGCCAAGCGATGGCCATCGGTCGCTACTGCCCGCAGTTCCTTGCCTTCCACCAGCAACAGCAGGCCATTCAGATAATAACGAACATCCTGCGCCGCCATGCCGTACTGCGTCTTGGCGATCAATTGGCGGAAAGCCTTCTGCGAAATCGAGAACTGCCTGGTGTCGCCCTCGCTGATCGTCATGCGCGGAAAATCGTTGGCCGGCAGGGTCTGCAGGCTGAAACGGCTCTTGCCCGAGCGCACCTGGAGGCGCTTGTCTTCCATTACGAGACTGACTTCCGAGTTATCGGAGAGCGAACGCAGGATTTCCTGCAACTTGCGGGCGCCAACCGTTACCGCACCGTCGCCGTCACCCATCGCGCCTTCCGTGCTCGTCGTGATCTGGATCTCGATATCGGTGGCCAACAGCGTCAGTCGATCGCCCTTCTTTTCCAGCAATACATTGGAGAGTATCGGCAATGTATGACGACGTTCGACGATTCCCGACACAGACTGCAACGGGGCCAGAAGCGTGTCTCTAAGGCTTTTGATAAGAACCATAAATTAAATTCCTAAGTTAACTATACCGGGAACAATTCTGTTGATAACTACAATTATCTGTTTATTTTCAGTTACTTGATTATTGTTTTTCAGGTCGATCAAGGCTCTGGATTGCCTGTGGGCGAATTCGGGACAATTTTCCCACAAAGCAGAAATCCCCGGTTGCCCCACAATCGGCCGACAGCATGCGCACAGGCTTATCAACAGCTTTCATCCCTTCAATACCTGGAGCAGCACGTGCAGGTCGTGGTTGAGTTCGCTTTCCTTGAGCCGCAACGAGTCGATGGTCTTGACCGCATGGATGACCGTGGTGTGGTCGCGGCCGCCGAAGGCTTCGCCGATTTCCGGGTAACTGTGCGAAGTCACTTCCCGGCACAGCCACATCGCGAGTTGGCGCGGCCGGGCGATGGCGCGCGTGCGTTTCTTGGAAAACAGCTCGGCAACCTTGATCTTGTAGTAATCGGCGACGGTCTTCTGGATATTGTCGATGCCGACGTTGCGGACCGAACCGATGATGTCTTTTAACGCTTCCTTGGCCAGATCCAGCGCGATCACGCGGCCGTGGAAGGAAGAATAGGCCAGCACCTTCTTGAGCGCGCCTTCCAGTTCGCGGACGTTGGAACGCAGATGCTTGGCGATGAAGAAGGCCACTTCGTCGTCGAGTTGCAGGCCCTCGGCCTCGGCCTTCTTTTTCAGGATGGCGACGCGCATTTCGAGTTCGGGCGGCTCGATCTGTACCGTCAGGCCCCAGTCGAAACGGGTCACCAGCCGGTCGTCGAGGCCGTTGATGTCCTTCGGATAAGTGTCGCAGGTGATGATGATCTGCTTGCGCGCTTCGATCAGCGCGTTGAAAAGGAAGAAGAACTCTTCCTGCGAGCGGTTCTTGCCGTTGAAGAACTGTACGTCGTCGAGCAGCAGTACATCCAGCGTACGATAGGTGCGCTTGAAGGTATCGAAGGATTTTTGCTGGTAGGCGCGAACGACGTCCGAGTAGTAATCCTCGGCATGGACGTAGCGGATGACCTTTTCCGGTGCTTCGGTGCTTATGGTATTGCCGATGGCGTGAATCAGGTGTGTCTTGCCGAGGCCGGCGCCGCCATAAATGAACAGTGGGTTGTAGGCGCCGCCCGGGTTGTTGGCGACCTGGACAGCCGCTGCCCGGGCGAGGTCGTTGGCCTTGCCGACGACCAGATTGTCGAAGGTGAATGACGAAATCAGTCGCGTCTTCTCGTAGCCGTTGCTTTTGCCATGCGATTTCTCGGGGATTGCCGATGCTGCCGACTGGCCGGCGGCCGAGCCGGGTTCAGGCACGACGCTGCGAACTGCGGCATTACCGGCGGTACTGTTTTTTCCGCCATCGATGATCAGTGAAATGCTGACCGGACCGCTGAAGAAAGCGCGGCTGTAATCTTCGATGCGCACCAGATAGCGGTCGCGCACCCATTTCATGATGAAGCCGTTGGGCGCGATCAGGCGCAGGCCTTCGAGGGGCTGACTTTCACCTTCCAGCCGCAGCGGCTTGATCCAGGTATTGAACTGCTGTACCGGCAGTTCCTGCTCAAAGCGCTTCAGACACGATTCCCAAAAGCTGGACATCGCCAACGACACTCCTCCCCGCGCAGTCGGAAAACCATGCTGGCGGTTATATTAACTAGCTGATTCTGTGGATTTGTTCGATACGGCAAAACGACACTGAAGTCGCTTGCGAACTTGCGATTCTACCCGCCCGGCGGGAAGTTATCCACAGCTTTAATAAATAATTCACCTTGACAGGAACCGTCAAAACACGGTGTAATTGCGCGTTTTTCTTAGCACATCAAGGGATTACCAACATGAAACGCACGTATCAACCGTCGGTCGTGCGCCGCAAGCGCACCCATGGCTTCCTGGTTCGTATGCG
>Ga0209507_1002309_pt1 | contig 13108 bp, 15 predicted proteins | sample AD_UKC028_MetaG_FD_184414 | JGI IMG/M metagenome (GOLD analysis project Ga0209507, IMG submission 184414) | Active sludge microbial communities of municipal wastewater-treating anaerobic digesters from USA - AD_UKC028_MetaG (SPAdes) (version 2) | ecosystem: Engineered > Bioreactor > Anaerobic >...
GCGCAGTTCAAACTTGAAGGCTTGAAGACGTTTCATTGCTGGACGAATATACAGTCCGCAAAAGCCGAAAGCAAGAACAGCTAAGCTGTCCGCGCTATCCTCCATCGTCCTGAAGGACAAGGTTTGTCGCGCACTTGATCAGTTTAACAAACGCAACGAACTATGCAACGAACAAATTAAAAATAACTACCGTTATTACAATGGGTAAGCGCTGCGATGTGCGATCAGAGCGCAACAAAATTTGCGCATTTCCGCAGGGCGGAACCGACTGCCGAAGCGAATTCGAAAGTTGCTCATGGATCGAGCCCGATGGGCTGCCAAGTGTTTCCTCGCCGCCATGTGCGAAAATGTCGTATTCACGTTGGCTTCCCGTGACCAAATCAAACCTGTACCCGGATTCCCGCATGACCACTCCCTACACAGCCTGTTGCGGTCAACTCGCAAAAACACCCAAAAAGTGGCTTATCACCGGCGTTGCCGGCTACCTGCCGCACATTGTCGGCCACAGCGTCCAACCCGCCCGTGTCGCCCACATTGACGGGTTGCTGGGATGAGTAGCGCAATGGAAATCGCCGGTTACGGAACACTGTTGACCGAACTCAAAACCCGCATTTACACGGCGCAATATGTGGCGTTGCGTGCGTTCAACAAAGAACGGATCGTACTTTGCCGGGATATTGGCAAGTTGATCGAGAAGCATAGCCGAGCCTTTTTTCTCCTTGGGGTAACACAAATATTCCTTTGACGGAATATTTCTGTTGGGCTATATTCCAGTATGATTTGGGAAATCGAATACACAGACGAGTTCGGCGATTGGTGGTCCAGGCTGTCTGAGGAAGAGCAGATCTCTATTGCTGCGTCTGTTCAGTTGCTTGAGGAGCGCGGACCAAACCTGGGCTTCCCGCACAGCAGCGGAATCAACGGCTCAACGCACAATCACATGCGAGAGTTGAGAACGCAGCACGCGGGCCGGCCGTTCCGGACACTCTACGCGTTCGACCCAAGACGTAACGCCATCTTGCTGCTGGGTGGCGACAAGACCGGTGATGATCGCTGGTATGAGGTGAATGTCCCGGTTGCTGATCGTCTTTACGATGAGCATCTGACAGAGTTGAAAAAGGAAGGACTGATCAATGGCTAAGAAATTTGCAGAATTGCGCGCAAAGATGTCGCCGGAGGCTCGCGCACAGGCAGAAGCGAAGGCCAGCGCGATGCTCGCTGAAATGCCGCTCAATGAGCTACGGCAGGCCCGGGGCTTGTCCCAGAAGATGCTGGCCGAGGTCTTGCGCGTCCAGCAACCCTCCATCGCCAAGATCGAGAAGCGCACGGATATGTACATCTCCACCCTACGCAGCCACATCGAAGCCATGGGCGGACAGTTGGAAGTCATTGCCAAGTTTCCGGATGGCGTAGTGAAGATCAGTAATTTCTCGGAGTTGGACAAGGTCGCCGCAGCATAAGCAGTATCGGATTAGCACTACACCAACCGCCATCCCCGAAGTCATTTTCCCCGGCCTGTCTTCAACCAAGCCGAACCCAATCTCCATCGCTAACCACCATGAACACCCCCTACACAACCTGCTGCGGTCAACTCGCAAAATCACCCAAAAAATGGCTGATCATCGGCGCGGCCGGCTGCATCCGTCACGACAGCAAAGCGGGTACGGCTTGCCTTCATCTGCTGAAAGGCACCTTGATAACGACACGGAAGACGAGCGACGGGAGTTTCGGCGAAGCCGAAAAACAAAGGCCGCTGATTCGCTACGCGGGTTCAGCGGCCGAGACCTCGATTGGTCCAAAGCCGATAGGCAGTGAGCTCAGCGCCGGATTCTATTCTTGGCGCAGCGGCTGTCAAGGCATCAAACGGCGCCGCCGAAGCGCGGTGGAAAAACCGTGGTCTGGCCTTGTTCTTCCTAGTAAACTAAATAATGAGAACAGTTGTTATATAATCAAGAACAACCGTTCTAATTATTGGTGTGATATGGAAGCCACAGCCGCTGTCTTGTTTGGCAAAACGCGTCAGGCCGTGCTGGCGCTGCTCTTTGATCAGCCCGAGCAAGCCTGTTACCTGCGCGAAATCGCCAGGCAGACCGGGATCAGTCCAGGCGCCCTGCAACACGAACTGGGGCAGCTACAAAAAGCAGATCTGGTCGAACGCATCCAGGATGGCAACCGCGTCACCTACCGGGCCAACACGGCGCATCCGGTCTTTGCCGAACTGCAATCCATCGTCCGCAAAACCTGCGGCCTGCCGGCCCAAATCAAGGCCGCGCTTCAGCCATTGGCTGGGCAAATCCGCTTTGCCGCCCTTTATGGCTCCTTGGCCAAAGGGGTCAATCATGCCCGTAGCGATGTCGATCTCCTGATCGTCGGCGACCTCAACCTCGAACAGGCGCTGGCCGCCATCGTGCCGGTTGAGGGGCGCATTGGTCGGGAAATCAGCGTCCGCATCTACAGCGCAGAAGACTTCCGCACACGTCGTGAACAAGGCGAACACTTCATCAACAACGTGATGAGCGGCCCGCTCACCCCCCTGATTGGAAGCGCCGGTGACGCTTGAAAATCTCATCGGCAAAGGGCTCCAGCGCGAACCCGCAAGCGCGGAAGAGATCCACCGCTTTCTGGCCAGGATCGCCACCAAGTTGGCGGATGCCCAAAAAGATACCATCAGCCTCGACAGCCGATTCGACCTGGCCTATGAGGCGCTGCTGCAGATCGGCCTTGCCGCCTTGCGCGCCAACAGCCTGCGACCGGACTCCCGGGGCGGCCACCACATTCTGGCACTGCAAACCCTCAACGCCAGCATCGGTTATCCGCGCGAAAAGCTCAGGCTGCTCGACGAATATCGGCGCCAGCGCGCGATCGGCCTATACGACGGCTCGTTTGTGCCAACCCAGGCCGAATTCGATGAACTGCTTGCAACAACAATAGAACTCAAGGCACACCTCGAAGCCTGGCTGAACAAACACCCCCCGGCGCTGACATGAACAAGCAACAGTCAGCTTCCGTCACTGTTCGACATCGTCTGCTATCAAACTCGAAGCAATTGGCCGATGCCAGAGTGTGCTTGGAATAATCATGGCGCTTGAAAAACTCAGCTACATCACCAACGGCCAGCCCACTTGGGCCGCCAACATTGACGGGTTACCGGGATGAGCGACGCAATGGAAATCGCTGGTTACGGAACGCTGTTGACCGAACTCAAAACCCGTATTCACACGGCGCAATATGCAGCGTTGCGTGCGGTCAACAAAGAACTGATCGCCCTTTACCGGGATATTGGCAAGTTGATCGAGGAACGTCAGACAACAGAAGGCTGGGGCAAGGCGGTTGTCGAGAGGCTGTCCGCCGACCTGCGCGCAGAATTCGGCGAAAAGAGCGGTTTTTCTGTGCAAAACCTCTGGTACATGCGCAAGTTCTACCGTGAGTATCAGGAGCAGTCAAATCTCCAGCCACTGGCTGGAGAAATCGCCTGGACCAAAAACACACTGATCCTTGACCGGTGCCAGAACCCGCTACAGCGTGAGTTCTACCTGCGCGCCTGCGCCCGTTTTGGCTGGACTCGCCGAGTGCTGGAGCATCAAATCGAGAACCAGACCTACGAAAAATACCTGCTCAACCAGACCAGCTTCGACAACGCCTTGCCGCAAGCCGTCGCTGCGCAAGCCAAACTGGCGGTCAAGGATCATTACACCTTTGATTTCCTCGAACTCTCCGACGCGCACGAAGAAAGAGAACTCGAAACCGCCCTGATCGCCAATGTCCAGCGGTTCCTCACCGAAATGGGGCCGCATTTCACCTTCGTCGGCAGTCAATACCGGCTGAACGTGGAAGGCAACGACTACTACATCGACTTGCTGCTCTACCACCGGGCCCTGAAAAGCCTGATCGCGGTGGAACTCAAAATCGGTGAATTCCAGCCCGAGCACAAAGGCAAGATGGAGTTCTACCTCGTGGCGCTCAACGAACAAGTCAAGCTCCCCGAAGAAAACGACGCCATCGGTATCATCATCTGCAAGAGCAAGAAAAAAACCGTAGTCGAATATGCGCTGAAGACGGCCACTCAGCCCATCGGTATTGCCACCTACAGCCTGACGCCACATCTGCCGGCGGCCTACCAGCACCTGCTGCCGAGCGAGGAGGATATTCGGGAGCGGCTAAAGGGATGGAAAGGGGATGAGATTGACTAACACTAACAAGGCCACACCAACCGTCACCCCCGGCCCGTCTTCAAACCAAGCCGAACCCAATCTCCATCGCTAACCCACCATGAACACCCCCTACACAACCTGCTGCGGTCAACTCGCAAAAACACCCAAAAAGTGGCTGATCACCGGCGTCGCCGGCTTCATTGGCAGCAACCTGCTCGAAACCCTGCTCAAGCTGGACCAGGAAGTGGTGGGGCTGGACAACTTCGCCACCGGCCACCAGCGCAACCTGGATGAAGTGCAGCGCCTGGTCCCGCCCGCGCAATGGGCGCGCTTCACTTTCATCGAAGGCGACATCCGCAACCTGGGCGACTGCCGGCAGGCCTGCCAGGGCGTCGATTACGTCCTGCACCAGGCCGCACTCGGCAGCGTTCCGCGCAGTATCGAAGACCCGATCACCGCCAACGAAGCCAACATCACCGGCTTCCTCAACATGCTGGTCGCCGCGCGCGACGCCGGCGTCGCCAGCTTCACCTACGCCGCCAGCAGCAGCACCTATGGCGACCACCCCGGCCTGCCCAAGGTCGAAGACACCATCGGCAAGCCGCTCAGCCCTTACGCCGTCACCAAATACGTCAACGAGCTGTATGCCGACGTGTTTGCCCGCAGCTACGGCTTCGCCACCATCGGCCTGCGCTACTTCAACATCTTCGGCCCGCGGCAGGACCCCGAGGGTGCCTATGCCGCCGTGGTGCCGAAATGGACGGCCGCGCTGCTCAAGGGCGATACCGTCTACATCAACGGCGACGGCGAAACCAGCCGCGACTTCTGCTACATCGCCAACGCCGTGCAGGCCAACCTGCTGGCCGCTACCAGCGAAAGCGCCGAGGCGCGCAACCAGGTCTACAACGTGGCCGTCGGCGACCGCACCACGCTCAACACCCTGTTCGGCCTGCTGCGCGACAACCTGGCCGCCCACGGCGTGAAATCCACCGTACAACCCGTGCACCGCGACTTCCGCGCCGGCGATGTGCGCCACAGCCTGGCCGATTTAGGCAAGGCGCAACGCCTGCTGGGCTACGCGCCCACGCACCGGCTGGCCGAAGGGATTGCCGAGGCGATGCCCTGGTACCTTGGCCAGAAACCGTGAAAAGCCTTGCTTTCGTCATTGCGAGTGTCTCGCGGCAATCCATGCCTCAGATTTCAAGCTTTTTTTAGCCACTCTCAAGTCGCACCTCTTTAGCGGTTGATTTTCAATGACATTTTCTGGGCGACTTTCGGGTGATTTGCGGCCGTACCCGATTACTACGCTAACCCATCAAATGGTAATAGTTAGATATGAATGCCATAGTATTCCGGAAATGACAGCCTCTTTGTCCATCAGTTGGCCGATGTGCGGACCACCCCTGTCCACACACATACGTGCATCTGACTTTCCGTGCTAACCAGCAATCGGTCCATGCAGGGTTGCGTGACCACTCACAGGTTGACTGAGGACGTGCCCGAGGCGATGCCCTGGAATGGAGGGCAGCCCTCCCCATGAGCATTCGCCGCAACACCGCGTACAACCTGCTTGGTTCGGTCATCCCGCTGGCGGTGTCGCTCGTCACCATCCCCATCTATCTGGGGTTGATCGGCGATGCACGCTACGGCGTGCTGGCCATTGCTTGGTTGCTTCTGGGCTATTTCGGGTTGTTCGATCTTGGCCTTGGGCGGGCGACCGCGCAGCGCATAGCGGCGCTACGTGATGGCACAGCGGGTCAGCGCGCAGAGACGTTCTGGACAGCCCTTGCTCTGAATGTCGGGCTGGGCGTCGTCGGTGGATTGCTGATCTGGCCTATCGCGGCCTATTTCTTTGGCAATGTTTTCAAGGTCGAAGAAGCCTTGCGCCCTGAAGTGCAAGCTGCTGTGCTCTGGCTGATCCTGGCCGTTCCCATGGCCACCCTTTCTGGCGTGTTGAGCGGCGCGCTTCATGGGCGGAATCGGTTCTTCGAGTTGAACGTGATCTCGATTGCCGGCACGGTACTATTTCAACTCTTGCCGCTGGCAACCGCCATGCTCTGGGGCAGCGATCTCGGTGTTCTGCTTCCCGCTGCACTCTTCGCTCGCCTTTTCACGCTGCTGATGCTATTCGAGCGCTGCCGCCGGCACGTTTTCCAAGGGCAGTCAGTAACCTTTGCGCGCACACAGGCCGGGCAACTGTTGCGTTTTGGTAGTTGGGTAACGGTAACCTCATTCGTTGGACCGATGATGGTCGTTCTTGACCGTTTCATCATTGGCGCCATTGCCGGCGCAAAGGCCGTGACTTACTACACCGTACCTTTCCAGCTGGCTGAGCGCAGCACTATCATTTCCAGCGCACTTTCGTCTGCGCTGTTTCCACGCTTGGCTGCTGCCACGCGCCAGGAAGAGCATCGCTTGGCTCTTGAGGCCTTGCGCACGCTGGTGGTCGTCATGACTCCGCTGGTAGCAGGGGGCATCTTGTTAATGGAACCCTTTCTGTCGTGGTGGATCTCTCCAGCGTTCGAACAACAAGCTGCAGGTGTTGGCAAGATAATCCTCCTGGGATTCTGGGCCAACGGCTTCGCCACCATCCCATCCGCACAACTGCAGGCAAGAGGCAGACCAGATATCGTCGCCATATGTCATTTATTTGAATTGATACCGTATTTTGCCCTGCTGTACTTCGGCCTAAACTATTTTGGCATGGCAGGCGCGGCGCTTGCATTCTCGTTTCGTGTTGCAGTCGACCTAATTCTTCTTGCGAGTTTGGCAGGAATACTAAAACTGTTCATTTATAGCTTGTTAACGCCGGCACTCTTTCTTACTGCAGCATTTTCAATCTCCACGCTCACTATCCCAGGTCAAACCACATGGATTCTTCTAGTCGTCAGTATCTTTTTTATGATCGCGACTTGGGCATGGTATCAAGCCCCAGCAGCGATACGTGACTTTTTACTTAATTGGATAAAGACTCAATCGAAATAAATACAAGATATATGATAGTTAAATATATATATAAAAATGGATATAAACCAATATGGTAAATGGGAAGTATAACGAGTCATCTGGCAAGACTCCACTCGTTTCAGTGGTAATGACAAGCTATAATCACGAAAAATATATTGCTAGCGCAGTTGATAGCATAACTTCCCAAAGTTACGATAATGTCCAGCTTATTGTTGTTGACGATGGATCAACTGATTCATCCGCGGACATTATTCGAAAGCGAGCCAAGGATAAGGGCTTTCTTTTCGTTGAGAAAAAAAATGGTGGTTTGGTGTCAACCATAAATGAAGGCTTCAAATATGTAAAGGGGGACTATGTTGTCTTTCACGGGTCAGACGATATAAGTGTTAATGATCGTATAAAAATACAGGTCGACCAGTTAAGCCGGTTTCCCAGTGTTGGCTATCTAAATAGCAACCTTAGGTTTATCGATGAATTAGGAAATCCATTCGACGTATTATATAAAGAGGACACCGATGCCGAAATATATACATTTGATGACTTTATGCGAGGGCGAGCACATTCGACAATTGTAAGTTGCATGTTTAGACGCAGTGCTCTTGAAAAAGTCATGCCGCTCGATGAGTCTTTGTTATCAGAAGACTTTCAGCTATTCATGAAAATAACTTACGCAGGATACCAATGTTTGGCTTGGGAGACGGTGCCTATAATAAATTATAGAGTTCATAAAGCTGGTTTATCTAAGACTAAACTTCCAGCGTTAATGCGTGCACAAATGCGTATGATAGAAGAATACAAAGACCATCGATATTATAGAACCGCAATTGTACTGACTAAACGGCAAATCTTTGCCGCAATGGTTGTAGATGAGAAATTAGCGGCGTGTAAATTTTTATTTAAAAATATACAAATACTGAATTTTTCACTTATGAGGTCAATAGGCAAGCTATTTCTGCCTAAGAAAATAATAGTAGACATCAAAAAAATTCTGGTTAATTCGAAGTATTCCAATATGGGTTCGGTAGATCGTGAGTAATAAGGATGCCATTAGGGTCGAAAATAGTGCGTGGCCTTCTCAAGGCTTGGAGACAATAGATCACTGTCCAGTTTGCGGTAGTACACAGCAAGAGTTGTTATACGAAGGCCAAAAAGACATAACCTTTTTCTGTGCACCGGGAAATTGGAATATGCAGATGTGCATGAAATGTGGGAGTGCTTATCTCAATGATAGACCTAGCGTAATTACAATTCACTTGGCTTATCAAAATTATTATACTCATAAACAAACAGAGCGATTACCTGCCGAAGACCTTCGGGGGCTAAGATGGTTTAAACGTGTATTGGCTAATGGGTATAAAAACTGGTCGTTCAACACAAATTTACAACCATCGTCACCGCTAGGGGTCCCGTTGGCCTACTTAATGCCAGTGTATCGAGCAATTTTAGATCGGCAGTTTCGTCATTTGCCGGATCATTATATCGGTTCATGTTTGTTAGACGTCGGTTTTGGGGACGGAAGTTTTCTAGAGAATGCAAAATCTATAGGCTGGGACGTAATGGGTTTGGATCCAGATATAGAAACTGTAAATAATGCTCGCGATAGAGGCCTGAATGTTAAGCAAGGAAGTTTGGATACCTTAGTAGGAATGGATGATCACTTTGACGTCATTACTTTATGTCAGGTATTGGAGCACATGCATGATCCGATAGCATCTTTGCGGGCATGTTATCGACTTTTGAAACCAGGGGGCCAAATTTGGATAGAAACGCCTAACATCAATAGTATCGGCCACTCTCGTTTTAAGGCAAATTGGCGCGGGCTGGAGATCCCAAGACACCTCGTCATATTTAGTCATGAATCACTTCATGAAGCTCTGCATGAAGTGGGATTTTCACGAATTAAAGACTTGTCTCAGCCAAGTCCCTGTGATGGAGTTTATACGCACAGCCAAAGAATTAAAGAGGGACGTGATCCATATATTGACTCCGATATTTCTCTACTATTACGTATTAAAATTCAGATAGATAAAATTAAAGAGTTTGTATGTACGTCTCGCAGGGAATTTATTGCAGTAAAAGCATTCAAATGACTTCGGGGCAATCTGGTAATATGAGGCTGTCTATAGCAATGGCGACTTATAATGGTGCCGATTATATCGGCGAGCAGCTCGAAAGTCTCTTCAAGCAAACACGTCAGCCCCATGAACTGATAGTATGTGACGACGGATCTAATGATGCTACTTTAGAACTGTTGGAGGAATTCAAAAAGAGAGTGCCATTTGCAGTTCGCATATTTCGAAATAAAGAAAACATAGGACATGAGAGGAATTTTGGCAAAGCGATTGACTTGTGTGCAGGTGATTTGATATTTCTGTGCGACCAAGACGACGTTTGGTTCCCTTCGAAATTAGAAGTAATTGAAAAAATTTTTCGAGCAAATAAAAATATTCTGCTTGTTGTCAACGATGCAGAAATAACTGATGGATATTTAAATCCTACAGGTCGTACCGTTTTCGGTCAGTCAAAAGCTGCAGGTGTGTTTGGGCAAAACGGTAAAAGCTTAACTTTAGGCTGTGCCACCGCTTTTCGTGCCGAACTTCGATCACTGATATCACCTGTTCCTGCTCTCGAATATGGGCATGATTCGTGGATTCACGATTTTACCCACATTATAGATGGACGATATGTTTTAGACGAAGAACTTCAGTTCTATCGACGCCATGGCAAGAATGTTTCAAATTGGGTTTTTGACGGTTCTGAGAGAGCCTCCATGAAAGCTGTTATGCGGCCTAGTGCGGGAAAAGATTTGCGGCCCGCATATGAAAAACGTATTGCAACTTTGGAACTAATGACAGTTCGTGTAAGAGATTTAGGACAAGAAGGTTATGGAAAACTCAACGCTTCAACCTCTTATGCTAACGTGTTACTCGAGCTAAAACATGCGATAAGTGCGTTGAACAACCGAAGGTTAATTTTCACTTATGGGTGGGCGAGGAGAAAACTCCTCGCTATTGGAATGTGGTCCAAAGGTGATTATCGTTATTTTCTCGGTTGGAAGAGTTTTTTAAAAGATTTGCTAAGATGAAAAATGGGCGCGAAATTTTGTTGATTTATCACCGAACATTAAAGTAATTAAATGTCAGATATTAATGTCCTATTTGTCACTTGGGATGGTCCCAAATCATCCTATCTTGAAAGTCTTTTTCTTCCGATTTTTCGTCATTTAAAAAGTAAGGGAATTAATTTTCATGTTATGCAGTTCACATGGGCTGGAAAATCCGAACGAAATTCATTGCATGATGTTCTGGAAGCTTCAGGCGTGACTTATCAAGTTATACCAATATGGAGATGGCAAATATCTCTTGGTAGTTTAGCCGCACTATTTTTAGGTTTTTACAAAATTGATAAAGCTATTAGAAGATTAAATATTAATGTTGTCATGCCGCGGAGTACACTTCCCGCCATTGCATCGTTATATGCTTTGAAAAAGAATATTGACCTGAGGTTGCTATTCGATGCAGATGGATTGCCACATGATGAACGTGTTGACTTTGGTGGCATGTCGTCCGACAGTTTTGTATATAGATTACTTAGAGATTTTGAAGCGTTAGCTGTTAGACGGGCGGATGCTGTATTGACAAGATCAAAAAAAGCAATTGATATATTGGCGGCACGCGGTGGTTCTGGTGTCAGCCTTGGCAAGTTTCATGTGGTTACGAATGGTAGAGACCAAGATTTATTCAAGCCATTTCCGCTTTCCTGTCGGCTTGCTATACGTCGAACCCTTGAAATCCAAAACGATGCCCCTTTGGTGGTCTATGTGGGATCCTCCATGCATGGTAAGTACTGTGGTTTGGAGATGCTTGATTTTTTTAAATGTGTGAGAGCCCGGCGTGGTGACGCCCATTTGTTGATATTATCTTCTGATTTAGAAGAAGCATGTATTCTCTTAAGCCGATATGCGAGTTTTCGCAAATCTTGTCACATCATGCATGTGGAACCTGACCGGGTTGCGGAATATCTGAGTGCCTCCGATCTAGGGCTGGCTCTTATTCATCCGGCATTCTCAATGCAGGCTGTAGCGGCCATAAAAATGGGGGAATATCTGCTTTGCGGCGTTCCTGTATTGGCAACCGCTGGGATTGGCGATTCGGATGTCATCTCGGCTGACGTTGGTATGGTGGTTCAGCGGATGGATGCGGCAGCTTTGATGGCCGCTGCGGACTGGTTCGTTGATTCTGTGTTGCCGCATCGCGAGCGCTTTCGTGCGAATAGCAGAGCACTCGGCCTGGCTCGTTTTGCTATTGGGGCAAGCGCTGCGTCTTATCGTGACGCATTGCGGGATTTGGTTCGCTAGCCGTGAGACTTTTGATGCTCACGCGTTACGGTCGGCAGGGCGCCAGCAGCCGCTTGCGTTTGTATCAGTACCTCCCATGGCTGGCGGCTGCAGGCATTGATGTGACTATCTCACCATTGTTTTCAGACGCTTATGTTGCGGGTTTGCAGCATGCACATACGAGCGTGTATGAAGTGGTAGCGGCCTACCAGCGGCGCCTCTTTGCGCTTGTGAATGCCCGTCGATTTGATCTGGTGTGGATTGAAAAAGAGGCTCTTCCATGGCTGCCCGCCTGGATGGAGCGGATTTTTCTGCCCAAGCGCATCCCTCAGATGATTGACTATGACGACGCAGTTTTTCATTATTACGATCAGCACCAGAATTCAGTGGTCAGGATGTTCCTGAGTGGGAAACACCCGGCCCTGATGCGTGGTGCAGCGCTGGTGGTGGCGGGCAACGACTATTTGGCTGGTTTTGCGCGGCAGGCGGATGCCAAGCACGTTGAGGTGTTTCCTACGGTGATTGATCTGGCCCGCTACCCGCCGGCAATGCAAACAGGGGCGGCACAGCGCGCAACAGCACCCATCGTCGGCTGGATCGGTCAGCGCGCCACGGCCGCTTTCCTAGCACCGTACAAGCCGCTTTTTGAGCGGCTCGTGGCTAGCGGCCAGGCGCACTTTGCCGCCATTGGCATTGATGCGCAATCGCTTGGTCTGCCGATGGCATCGATCCCGTGGACTGAGCAAACAGAAGTGGCTGCCATTTCCAGCTTTGATATTGGCATCATGCCGCTGGCTGATGCGCCCTTTGAGCGCGGCAAATGCGGGTACAAGCTGATTCAGTACATGGCCTGCGGGTTGCCGGTGGTGGCCTCGCCTGTGGGAGTGAACTGCCAGATCGTGGAGCATGGCGTGAATGGCTTTCTGGCTGAAACCCCTGAACACTGGGCCGAGGCGCTGCAAACGCTGCTGGCAGATCCGGCGCTGCGCCAGCGTATGGGCCAGGCCGGCAGGCAGAAGGTTGAGCAGCAATACAGTCTTCAGGTCACCGGGCCGAAGCTTGCCTCATTGCTGATGACAGCCGCGAGGCCGCGGCCGCGAGAACCGGGAAAGTAAATTTGCAAGGTTGCAAATTCAAAGTCTGCAGGTGTTTCGTGGCCTTGCCGCGCTCGGCGTCGTTGCGCATCACGCGGCATTGGGTACAGAGGCATTCGTCGGCGCGCGAGCAGATCGTTGCCGTGCGTTGGCCAGCTTTACTATTGATTTTCGGTAATGGCAGCTATTCCATCTACCTGATTCACAACCCGCTGCTTTCCGTTACCCAGCGGGTGGCGGGCCGCATCGGGCTGACTTGGCCGGGCGCCATGGTGTTCAGTGTTGCGTTGGGTGTGCTGGGCGGCTTGATTTATTACTTTCTGGTTGAACGGCCAAGCTTGCGGTTTTTTCAGCGGCAATTGAGGAATCAGTAAATATGTGCGGCCTTGCCGGTTTTTTGACTACAGACGTTGGCGCGCTGGGCAGCCCGGAGGCTGTTGCCACCCGCATGGCCTTGGCTATCCAGCATCGCGGGCCGGATGACGCGGGGGTGTGGGTGGACGCGCAGGCAGGCATTGCGCTGGGGCATCGCCGCTTGTCCATCGTCGATTTGTCACCCG
>Ga0209507_1002311_pt1 | contig 13102 bp, 16 predicted proteins | sample AD_UKC028_MetaG_FD_184414 | JGI IMG/M metagenome (GOLD analysis project Ga0209507, IMG submission 184414) | Active sludge microbial communities of municipal wastewater-treating anaerobic digesters from USA - AD_UKC028_MetaG (SPAdes) (version 2) | ecosystem: Engineered > Bioreactor > Anaerobic >...
CAAACTGGCATTCATGGGGGTCGAGGCGGTGATCCAGCAGGTGATGATTCAGGACAAGACGCTCTACCGCGTCCGCGTCGGCCCTTACACCAAGATCGATGAATTGAACAAAGTCCGTGCGCAGCTTGCCAAATCCGGTATCGATGCCCAGCTTGCCAAATAGGAGTCCTTCATGAAGTTTGCACGTCGCAGTTTCGTCACCACCATTTTTGCCCTTGGCGCGGCGTTGACCGTGGCAATGCCGTCATTGGCACAAACGGCCGGCAAGGATTACACGCTGATTTCGCCGGCGCAGCCGACCGAGGATGCGAGCAAGATCGAAGTCGTCGAGTTCTTCGGCTATTTTTGCCCGCATTGCCGCGATGCGTATCCGGCCTTGCAGGCCTGGGCCGCCAAGTTGCCGCCGGATGTTGTTTTGAAGAAAGTGCCTGTGTCATTCGGCCGCCAGCAACTGGTGCCCTGGCAGCGCCTGTATTACACGCTGGAAGTGACTGGTGATCTGGCCCGTCTTGATATGGCTGCTTTCAAGGCGGCACAGGATGATCGCCTGGTTCTGGTCAGCGAAGCTGATGCAACTGCCTGGGCGAAAGCCAATGGCGTTGATGCCAAGAAGTTCGGCGACGCCTGGAATTCTTTCGGGGTGTCGAGTAAGGTGCAGCGTGCCGGGCAACTGGAGCGGGCTTACAAGGTGTCGGGGGTTCCGGCAATCGCGGTTGATGGCAAGTACATGATCGGCGACTTGGAATTCAAGGACAAGCTGGCGGTGGCTGACAAGCTGATTGTTAAGGCCCGCGCCGAGCGAGGCAGCAAAAAGTAATTGGCTTTGAAAGTCTTTATCACAGGCGCCTCGACCGGCATCGGCGAGGCGCTTGCCGTTTACTACGCCGGCCAGGGCGCGACGCTCGGTTTGGCGGCGCGGCGCGCCGAGTTTCTGGACGGTCTGAATCGGCGTCTTGGCGGAACCCATGCCACCTTCGCGCTCGACGTCCGCGATGCGCCGGCCCTGCGCGCGGCGGCGGCGGAGTTTGTCGCCCGCTTCGGCGCGCCCGACATCGTCATCGCCAATGCTGGCGTTTCGGCGGGCACCCTGACCGAGCACGCGGAGGATCTCGAGGTTTTCCGCCAGATCATGGACACCAACGTCTTCGGCATGGCGGCGACCTTTGCCCCCTTCATCCCGGCGCTGCGCGCGGCTGGCGGCGAGCCCGGGAAAATGCGGCGCCTGGTCGGCATCGCCTCGGTCGCCGGCATTCGCGGCCTGCCCGGGGCGGAAGCCTATTCGGCCTCGAAGGCGGCGGCCATCACCTATCTCGAAAGTCTGCGCCTCGAGATGCTGCCTTACGGCATCAAGGTGGTGACCATCGCGCCCGGCTACATCGAAACGCCGATGACTGCGGTCAACTCCTACAAAATGCCCTTTTTGCTGCCGCCGGAAGAAGCGGCGAAACGTTTTGCCCGGGCCATCGAGCGCGGCATCAGCTATACCGTGATTCCCTGGCAAATGGGCGTCGTCGCCAAACTGCTGCGCATCCTCCCCGACTGGCTCTATGACCGCCTGTTCGTCAAGGCGCCACGCAAGCCGCGCATTCGTTTGCCATAGAGGGCCGGCCGGCTGCGTGCATTTGTCGGGCTTGCCCGTCCGTGCCACAATCCGCTGCAAAAAGGGGGGATATGGAGTTCATGCGCGCTTGTGCGCTGCTTTGTCTGGCGCTTCTTGTCGTTGGCAGCCCGCCGGTGCTGGCCGAAACCGAGGATGCCCCCGATTTCGAGGCCGCCGCCCTGACCGGCAACTGGGGCGGCAAGCGTGACGATGCCTGGCGCGCCGGCTGGTCGTTCGATGCGACGATCACTGTTGACCTGCTGCGCAACCGCGGCGGCCTGAAGAACGGCAACGGTGTCCTGAGCGATGTCGATGTCCGGGTCAGGGCAGATCTCGAAAAGCTGGCCGGGTGGTCTGGCGCGACCGCCTACCTGAATATCCTCGATGATCGCGGCGATGCGTTCAACACCTTGTACGCCGGCACCCTCAAGGGGGTGAGCAACATTGAGGTTGCGGCGCCGTCGATCCGCGTCTTCCAGGCGTGGATCCAGCAGAATTTTTTCGATGACCAGTTTTCGCTGCTGGCCGGCCTCTATCCGATCGACAGCGAGTTCTTTGCCATGGAGTCGGCTGCCTCGCTGATCCACCCGACCTTCGGTACGCCGGGCGACCTCGCCCTGACCCATGTCCCGGCCGTTTTCAACAATTCCGCGCTCGGCCTGCGCGCCAAGTGGCTGGCCAGGGACCGCACCTTGTACGGCATGGCCGCCGTGCTCGACGGGGTGGCTGGCGATCCCGCCAATCCGCAGCGCAATTCGGTCAAACTGGGCAACGGGGATGGCGTGTTCGTGATCGGCGAGTTCGGCTGGATGCCGCTCGAGTATGGCCATACCTTCGAACCGGTCGAGCCGGTCGGCACCTTGCCCGGCGAGACACTGTATCGCCACGAACGGTATGGCGGGGTGAGCAAATACGCGATTGGCTACTGGCGCTATTCCAGTCCGCCGCCCGATCAATATCAGACCGGCCCTGACGGCGAGCCGGCACAGGGGCACGCGTACGGCGCCTACGCGCTGGCCGAGCGCACCCTGTTCGGTCTCGACGGGCCCGGTCGCGACGTCAGCGTGTTCGGACGCTACAGCTGGTCGAATGGCCTGGCGACCGCCGTCGACCAAACCTGGAATGTCGGGGTGCGCGTGCGCGGGCCGCTGGCCAGCCGCCCCAACGATGAATTGCTGCTCGGCGCGGTCTTCGGGCACCTGTCGTCGGGTTTCCGAGCGGCGCAGGCAGCGGCGGGCATTGCTACCGTGGTCAATGGGAATATCGTCGAAGTGAGCTGGCGGGCGGCATTGACCCGCTATGTCGCGGTTCAGCCGCTGTTCCAGTCGTCCGGCAATCCGGGTGGAGCGACCGATGCCAGGCGGGCCAACGTGTTCGGCGTGCGTCTCGAACTGGTGCTTTGACCCTGCAAGGAGCGCCGTCGTTTGTCAAACGGGGTATCATTTGCCGGGCAACCACGGATTGCTCGTGCACCTTTTCAACAATAACGGAACGGAGTTACCCATGAAAAAATCAACCGCATCCCTCGCCTTGTTTGGCGCCGCGCTCGTCGCCGGCAGCCAGTTCGCGTACGCAGCGCCTGATTGGAGCAATGTTCCGAAGCGCCAGATCGAAGTGTTCACGCCCGGCGTGACGCCGATCGAATGGGCGATGAACAAGTCCGACCACAGCGGCCGCACCGGCATCAGCAAGGGCGAGAGCTGCGTCGGCTGCCATGAAGAGAAGGGCGCGCTGAACTTCGACTTCAAGCGCCTGGCCAGCAAGGAACTGGAGCCGGTCGGCGCGCCGAAGACGATCAAGTTTCCGGTGACCGTGCAGGCTGCCTACGACAAGGAAAACCTTTACATGCGCCTGACCTTCAAGTCGCCGACCGACGCGTCGGCCGGGGCCGACAAGGAAGAGGCAGCCCCCCACCATGAAGTCAAGGCGGCGATCATGCTGGCCGGACCGAAGGTCGAGAAGGGCGAGCAGATCGGCTGCTGGGCGACCTGCCACAAGGATGTGCGTTCGATGCCGGGCGCCGATCCGAAGAAAAAGAAATACGTCAAGGATGCCAACGTGGCGGGCGGCAACTACATGGACTACTTCCAGTGGAAGAGCGGCGAAGGCGGCACCGGCGCTACCCGGCTCGACGGCCATGTCGCCGCCGAGCGCGTCAACAAGGGCGGCCAGGCGCTGGCCTCGGCCGAGGGCGAATGCAAGGACGGTCTGTGCACGGTGACCTTCACGCGCAAGCTGACCGGTGGCGAGGGCGATCTGGCGCTGGCCGAAGGCCAGAAGGTTCCGTTCGGCATCGCCATTCACGCCGACAAGACCATCCATCGCTTCCACCACGTGTCGCTGGGCTACACGCTGGGCCTGGGTACCGACGCCGACGTCAAGGCGGTCAAGTAAGGCAGCAAGGCCGATGCCGGGTGACCGGCATCGGCGGCAGCCTGCCGCCGGTAGGTGGCTCGGCAAGCATCCGCTTTAGCCGTTAAAATGGCGGCATGTTGAATATCACCATCAATGGCGAGTCCCGCCAGTTCGCTTCGGCGCTTACCGTCGCGGGGCTGATCGACCAGCTCGGTTATTCCGGCAAGCGCATTGCCATCGAGCGCAACGGCGAGATCGTTCCCAAGAGCCGGCACGCGTCGACGCCGCTCGTTTCGGGCGATCGCCTGGAAATCGTGGTCGCCGTCGGCGGTGGCTAAGCAAAGAGAGAATTTCATGCATCAACTGACTATCGCCGGCAAGGCGTATCGTTCCCGTTTGCTGGTTGGCACCGGCAAGTACAAGGATTTCGCCGAAACGCGGGCGGCGATCGACGCCTCCGGCGCCGAAATCATCACGGTGGCGATCCGTCGCACCAACATCGGCCAGGACCCGGGCCAGCCCAATCTGCTCGACGCCCTGCCGCCGTCGCAATTCACCATCCTGCCCAACACCGCCGGCTGCTTTACTGCCGACGACGCGGTGCGCACGTTGCGCCTGGCGCGCGAACTGCTTGACGGACACCCGTTGTGCAAGCTTGAGGTGCTCGGCGACCCGAGCAGCCTGTTCCCGAACATGCCGGAAACCCTCAAGGCCGCCGAGACGCTGGTCAAGGATGGCTTCCACGTCATGGTCTACTGCTCGGACGACCCGATCCAGGCGAAGATGCTGGAAGAGATCGGCTGCGTCGCGGTGATGCCGCTGGCCTCGCTGATCGGTTCCGGGATGGGCATCCTGAACCCGTGGAATCTGCGCCTGATCATCGACAACGCCAAGGTGCCGGTGATCGTCGATGCCGGCGTCGGCACCGCTTCCGACGCGGTCATCGCGCTGGAACTGGGCTGCGACGGCGTCCTGATGAACACCGCCATCGCCCATGCGAAAAACCCGGTGCTGATGGCGAGCGCCATGAAGAAGGGCGTCGAGGCCGGCCGCGAGGCCTATCTCGCCGGCCGCATGCCACGCAAGCTTTATTCCGCCGACCCGTCGTCGCCGACCAGCGGACTGATCGGTTCGTGAGCGAGGGCGTTTACACCGAAGGCCGCGAGGGCCATGGCCACATCAAGAGTTATGTCCGCCGCGCCGGCCGCATGTCGGAAGCGCAGGCGCGCTACTACGCCGAGCTGATGCCGAAGATCGGCGTGGCCTATACGCCGCAGCCGATCGACCTGGCCGCGGTCTACGGCCGGAATGCCCCGAATATCCTCGAAATCGGTTTCGGCATGGGCGAAACCACGGCGAAGATCGCCGATGCCTGCCGCGATAACGATTATCTCGGCGTCGAAGTCCATGTGCCGGGCGTTGGCGCGCTGTGCAAGCAGATCGCCGAACGCGGCCTGAGCAACCTGCGCATCTGCCCGCACGATGCCGTCGAGGTCGTGCGCGACATGCTGCCGGAAGCCTCGCTCGACGGCGTTCATGTCTTCTTCCCCGACCCGTGGCACAAGGCACGCCACAACAAGCGCCGGCTGATCCAGCCGCCGTTCGTCGCGCTATTGGCCTCGCGCCTGAAGCCCGGGGGCTATCTCCACTGCGCCACCGACTGGGAAGAGTACGCCCACCAGATGCTGGAAGTGCTCTCCGACGAGCCGGCGCTGGTCAATTCCGTCGCCGGCCCTTCGGTGGAGCCGATGGCGGGCTTTGCCCCGCGTCCCGATTACCGGCCGCTGACCAAGTTCGAGAACCGCGGTCTACGTCTCGGTCACGGTGTCTGGGACCTGATTTTCAAGAAACGCTAACCCGAATAGATCATGTGGTTCAAAAACCTCCAGCTTTACCGACTGCCGGCGCCGTGGAACATCGACCTCGCCAAACTTGAAGAACAACTTGCGCGTGGCCTGTTCGTGAAGTGCCCGAGCAACCAGCCGCTGAGCCGCGGCTGGGTTGCGCCGCGCCGCGATGGCGCGCTGGCCTTCGCGCTCGGCCGCCAGTGGCTGCTTGCCCTGTCCGTCGAACAACGCTTGCTGCCCTCTTCGGTGGTCAATGACGAAGTCAGGGAGCGCGCCGAGGCGATGGAAGCGCAGCAGGGCTATGCGCCGGGCCGCAAGCAATTGAAGGAACTGCGCGAGCGTGTGACCGAGGAGCTGATGCCGCGCGCTTTCACTCGCCGCCGCAGCACTTTCGTCTGGATCGATCCGCAAAATGGCTGGCTCTGCGTCGATGCCAGCAGTCCGGCCAAGGCCGATGAGGTCATCGAGCACCTGCGTCACTGCCTCGACGATTTCCCGCTGACGCTGCTCCATACCCAGCTTTCGCCAACCTCGGCGATGGCCGACTGGCTGGCCGGCGGCGATGCTCCGACCGGTTTCACCATCGACCGCGACTGCGAACTCAAGGCGGCCGGCGAGGAAAAGGCGGCGGTCCGTTACGTCCGCCACCCGCTCGAAGGCGACGAGATCAAGGCGCATCTTGCAGCTGGCAAGTTGCCGACCCGCCTGGCGCTGACCTGGGATGACCGGATTTCCTTCATCCTCAGCGAAAAGCTGGAAATCAAGCGTCTCGCCTTCCTCGACCTGCTCAAGGAAGCGGCCGAGAAAAGCGCCGAGCATGCCGACGAGCAGTTCGACGCCGATTTTGCGCTGATGACCGGCGAACTGTCGCGTTTCCTGCCGCAGCTGGTCGAAGCGCTGGGCGGCGAGGTCGCCGGGGAAAAGTGAGCGCCTGCCCCTGCACCCCAAGGGTACTTCCTTCGGGGCGCGGCAGCAGCAAGCCGTATGCCGCCTGTTGCGGTCGACTCCATTCCGGGGCCGAAATTGCCACGACCGCCGAGGCGCTGATGCGCTCGCGCTACAGTGCCTACGTTCTGCGGCTAGAAGAGTACCTCCTCGCTACCTGGCATCCGGATACCCGCCCCAGCGAACTTGACCTGACTGCCGACGACACCAAATGGCTCGGCCTGGAAGTGAAAAAGCACGCGCTACAGGACGATAGCCACGCCACCGTCGAATTCGTCGCCCGCTACCGCGTCGCCGGCAAGGGCCACCGCCTGCACGAACTCAGCCGCTTCGTCCGCGCGGATGGGCGCTGGTATTACGTTGATAGCGACATGATGGGCGGGCGGGCTGAGCGAACCTGACGCCCGCAAAACCGAGCGCCTTTCCCCCGATCACCCGGTGCGGGTAAGGCTGGTGCTAGCCTTTGCGCAGTTTCTCTTCCTTCTTTTCCTTCTTCGCTGCCTTTTTTTCCTTCATGGTTTTCAGCGGTTCCTTTTTGACTGCCTTTTTGGCGTCCTGGGACTTGGCCATGATCTATCTCCTCGGGTTGAGTCAACATTTGTACAGTGTAACGCTAATTGCGGCAGCGCGAAGCGGGCGCTGATACCACAAAACCAGGGGCTGGCACTAGTGCCAGCCGTTGTCTTTCTGGTACCAGAGCGGGCGGGTTGGCAAATTCCCGGAATTCCTGCCATGCTCCTGCCATGGCATGCCCGAACGTATTTTTTGTGGAGTGAATAATCATGAGTCTTCTCGATCAAGCCCTCGGCGCGCTCGCCGGCGGGCAGTCCGGCGATAGCAGCGCCTTGCTTCAGACCGTCATGCAACTCGTCAATAATCCGCAGAACGGCGGACTGGAAGGACTCATCCAGTCATTCCAGCAGGGCGGGCTTGGCGAAATCGTCAACTCCTGGGTATCAACCGGGCAGAACCTGCCGATTTCAGCCGAACAGATCCAGAGCGTATTGGGTGATTCGTCGCTATCGGGGCTTGCCGCACAACTCGGTGTCAGTCCGGAGCAGGCTTCGGGCAGCCTGGCCGACATGCTGCCGCAACTGATCGATCAATTGACGCCGAATGGCCAGATGCCGCAAGGCGGCGACCTGCTGACGCAGGGGCTGGACATGCTGAAAAAGGGCGGTCTGTTCGGCTGAAACCGAACGGGGCGAGCCGGTTCAGCTTGCTTCGCCGTCATCCAGAAAGCGTTCCAGCAGTACGTTCAGAAAGCGCCGCCCCTTGGGTGTCGGGGCGATGCGTTCAGGCGTCACCGCCAGCAGGTTCTCCGCCTCGGCCGCCCGAATGCCGGGCAGGATGACGGCCAGCGGTTGCGCCGTCCGCGCCTCGAACAGCGCCGGATGGAAGCCATCGGCGAGGCGCAGGGCGTTCATCAGGAATTCGAAAGGCAACTGGCGGGCCGGGACTTCATTTTCCTCTTGCACAGGCGATCCGGCGCGGACGTTCTCGAGGTAGGCGCTCGGGTGCTTCCATCTCATCTGGCGCAGCACGCGGTCGTGCAACGTGAGTTTCGAATGGGCGCCGGCGCCGATGCCGAGGTAGTCGCCGAAGTACCAGTAGTTCAGGTTGTGGCGGCACTGCTTGCCGGCCAGTGCGAAGGCCGAGGTTTCATAATTGGCGTAGCCGGCGGCCGCCAGACGGGCTTCGATGGCCTCCTGCATGTCGGCGCAGGCGTCGTTTTCCGGCAGTTCCGGCGGGAAGGCGGCGAAGCGGGTGTTCGGTTCCAGCGTCAGCTGGTAGCAGGACAAGTGGGGCGGCGAGAAGGTCAGCGCGGTTTCGATGTCGGTGAGTGCTTGCTCATGCGTCTGACCCGGCAGGCCGTACATCAGGTCGAGATTGAACGCTTCGAAATGCTCGCCGGCGAGTTGTGCGGCGCGTCTGGCCTCGGCGGCGCCGTGGATGCGGCCGAGCGCCTTCAGGTGTTCGTCGTCGAAGCTCTGGATGCCGAGCGACAGGCGGTTGACGCCGGCGGCGCGAAAGCCGGCGAACTTATCCGCCTCGACCGTCCCCGGGTTCGCTTCCAGCGTGATTTCCGCTTCCGGCGAGAGCATCGCCAGCGCGCGGAAGGCGGCGATCAGTTCGTCGATGGCGGCCGGCGACAGCAGGCTGGGCGTGCCGCCGCCGAAAAAGACACTGACCACCGGGCGGCCCCAGATCAGCGGCAACGCGGATTGCAGGTCAGCGATCAGCGCGGCGACGTATTGAGTCTCGGGAATTTCGCCGCTGGCCTCGTGCGAGTTGAAATCGCAGTACGGGCATTTCCGGACGCACCATGGCACATGGACGTAGAGCGCGAGCGGCGGAGATACGCGGAATTCGAGGGCGGTTACGGTCGACGCCGGTTTTTGGGCAAAAATGGGGATGCTGCGCGCCACGTCGATTACAGACTGGGTAGACGCTCGATCAGCTTCTGCATGGCCTGACCGCGGTGCGATACCCGGTTCTTGGTGTCGGCATCCAGCTCGGCGCCGGTCATCCCGAATTCCGGCAGGTAGAACATGGGGTCATAGCCGAAACCCCGTTCGCCGCGCAGTTCGGTCAGGATCTGGCCATGCCACTCGCCTTCGGCGATCAGCGGTTGCGGGTCGTCGGCGTGGCGGACGAGGACGATGACCGAAACGAAGTGGGCGGCGCGGTTCGGGTTGGTGCCGAGTTCGGCCAGCAGCTTTTCATTGTTGCGCTCATCCGATTTCGGTTCGCCGGCGTAACGGGCGGAATAAACGCCCGGCGCGCCACCGAGCGCCGCGACGCAGATGCCGGAATCATCGGCCAGCGCGGGTAGGCCGGACAGCTTGGCGGCATGCCGTGCCTTGGCGAGGGCATTCTCGACGAAGGTGCAGTGCGGTTCCTCGGCTTCGGGAATGCCAAGCTGATCCTGCGGAATGACCTCGAAGCCGAGCGGCGCCAGCAAGGCATTCAGCTCCTTCATCTTCTTGGCGTTGTTGGAAGCGAGAACGATTTTTTTCATGATGCGAGGGCGCGCTGCTGGGCGGCGATCAACTGGCGGATGCCGGCTTCGGCGAGGTCGGTCAGCGTGTTCATCTGCGGTCGGGTGAACGGTTCGCGCTCGGCGGTGCCCTGGATTTCGACGATGCCGCCGGCGCCGGTCATGACGATGTTCATGTCGGTGTCGCAGTCGGAGTCTTCCGGATAATCGAGGTCGAGGACCGGCGTGCCCTTGTATATGCCGACCGAGATGGCGGCGACGTGGTCGCGCACCGGGTTGGCCGCCAGCTTGCCGGCCTGCACCAGTTTTTCGCAAGCCTCGTACAGTGCCACCCAGGCGCCGGTGATCGAGGCGCAGCGGGTGCCGCCGTCGGCCTGCAGGACGTCGCAATCGAGCGTGATCTGGCGTTCGCCGAGCGCCTTGAGGTCGGTCACGGCGCGCAGGCTGCGGCCGATCAGGCGCTGGATTTCCTGGGTGCGGCCGGTCTGCTTGCCCTTGGCCGCCTCGCGCGCGGTACGGGTGTGTGTCGAGCGCGGCAGCATGCCGTATTCGGCGGTCACCCAGCCCTGGCCCTTGCCGCGCAGGAAGGGCGGCACGTTTTCCTCGACGCTGGCGGTGCACAGCACGCGGGTGTCGCCCATCTCGATCAGTACCGAACCTTCGGCGTGGCGGGTGAAGTTGCGGGTCAGACGGACCGTGCGGAGCTGGTCGGATTGGCGTTGGCTGGGGCGCATGCTCATTGTCCTTGTCTCTTCGGATTGAATTTGTCGATCGCAGCGCGGATTTCCTCGATCGCCTGCTCGATCTCGCTCTCCGAGAGATCGGTCTTGTGTGCCGGGTCGCGGCCGAATTCCTCGATGTGGGTGGCAATTTCGTCGAGGGCCATGGTCTGGGTCGAAATGCTGCTGCTCGCTTCGTCGAGGTAGGTTTCCTCCCAACGCACGGCGACCACCGAAAGGTTGTCGACGTGCTGACCGCCCTTGGCTTCCGCCTGCGAGAGCAGCATCGGCACGGTGTGAACGATATTGCTGCCCTTGAGCGCCTGGGCCATGGCGTTGCCGTGAATTTCGCCCCACAGGCCGTCGGTACAGAGCAGCAGGATGTCGCCGTGGTTGAGCGGCGTCTTGCGCGAAAATTCGATTTCCGGCGGGGTCGGGCTGCCGAGGCAGCTGTAGATCTTGTTGCGGTCCGGGTGAGTGGCCGCCCGCGCCTCCGAAAGCAGGCCTTCCTCGATCAGGATGCGAATCCGCGAATGATCGCGGGTCTGGGCGACGACCTTGCCGCCGCGCATCAGGAACAGACGGGAGTCGCCGGCGTGCGCCCAATAGGCCACGTTGTCCTGGACGAGGCAGGCGACGCAAGTGGTGCGTGGCGTGTCCGAGAGCTTGTGGCGTTCGGCGAAGTCGAGGATGGCGTGGTGGGCGTTGGTCATGCCCTTTTGCAGGAAGCGGAAGGGATCGACCAGGGTCGGCCGGGCTTCGCGCTGAAAGTTGTCGGCCAGCGTCTGGACGGCAATCTGGGCGGCGATCTCGCCATAGTGATGGCCGCCCATGCCGTCGGCGACCACCATCAGCAGGGCTTCGCGCGAATAGCAGTAGGTGGTCCTGTCCTCGTTGTTGGAGCGCCCTCCCTGGCGGCTCTCCTGGTAGATGGTGAATCTCATCGGCCGGCTTTCTTGTATTTTTCGACAACACGATCAAGCCAGCTCGCTGTTTCCTTGGGAACCGGCGGGGTAATCGTCTCGACCAGTGCCTTCTGCAGCGCGAAGACGCTCTGCGGCCGGTAGAAATGATTGAGATTGAGGCACCAGTCGATGATTTCCAGGAGGCGATCCGAATATTCGCCTTCCCAGCGCATCATCGCCGGCACCAGGGTGTCCTTCGTGTAGCGTTCGTTGGCCGCCTGCGGTGCGCAACCGGCGATGCAGGCGTACATCGAGGCGCCGACGCTGTAGATGTCGCTCCACGGCCCGAGGTCCTTGCGCGAGCCGTAGTGCTCGGGCGAGGCGAATCCCGGCGTATACATCGGCTTGAGCATCGGCTGGTCGGTCGACAGGGTCTGGCGGGCGGCGCCGAAGTCGATCAGCACCGGCGTATTGTCGCTGCGCAGATAGACGTTCGACGGCTTGAGGTCGAGATGCAGCAGCTTGTGCGAATGCACCTCGCGCAGGCCGTTGAGCAGGCGGGTGAACACCCCGCGAATGAAGCGTTCGGAGACTTCGCCGCGATGCGTCTGGATGAATTCCTGAAGGGTGCGTCCGCGCTCGTACTCCATCACCATGTACACGGTTTCATTGGCGCGGAAGAAATTGAGCACGCGGATCACGTTCGGGTGCGACAGGCGCGCCAGGGCGCGGCCCTCCTCGAAGAAGCATTTCATGCCGTAGCGAAAGGCGCTTTCGTGATCCGCCGTGATCAGCGGCTGGATTTCGCCTTCGCCGCGCAAGGCGAGGCTGTTGGGCAGATATTCCTTGATCGCGACGCGATTGCCTTCGCCATCGGTGGCCAGGTAGACGATCGAAAAACCGCCGAGCGAAAGCTGGCGGGTAATCGTGTATTCCTCCAACTGGTGGCCGGCGGGTAACGGGTGGTTGGCTTGTTGCGCCATTGATCTCGCGGTTATGATGCAATCCTAGGCATTGTCGGGCGTGTTGTCCGGCCTGTAAAGCTGGAGAGCCACGAATAATGATTTGCAGCATGACCGGTTATGCAGTGAAGACACTCGATATCGAGCGTGGAACGCTGCAGTTGGAACTCAAGAGCGTCAATTCGCGCTATCTGGATTTTCACTTTCGCGTCAGCGAAGACTTGCGCGCGCTCGAAATGCCGCTGCGCGAATTGCTGGCGAAGCACCTCGCGCGCGGCAAGGTCGAATGTCGCCTGTCGTTCAACGCGGCGGCGGCGCGGGCCGAGCAGTTGCAGCTCAATGGCGAGTTGCTGGCGACCCTGCAGTCGCTCAACGACAGGGTGTGCACACAGATGCCCGAGGCCAGGCCGCTGTCGGTGAATGACGTGTTGCGCTGGCCGGGCATGTTCGGCGACCAGTCCATCGACTATGCGGCCTTCGGTCCGCCGGTGCTGGCGCTGGCGCGCGAAGTGCTCGACGAATTTTCCGCCAGCCGGGGCCGCGAAGGTGAAAAACTGGCCGAAATGATCGTCGACCGCGTCAATGCGATTCGCGACATCGTCACCCGGGTTGCACCGCGCATTCCCGAGGCGCAGGCGCTCTATACCGAGAAATTGCGCCAGCGGTTGACCGAGGCGCTGGGCGGCGCCAGTGACGAACGCGTGCTGCAGGAAGTCGCGGTGTTCGCGACGCGCATCGATGTCGCCGAGGAACTCACCCGCCTGACCG
>Ga0209507_1002319_pt1 | contig 13044 bp, 14 predicted proteins | sample AD_UKC028_MetaG_FD_184414 | JGI IMG/M metagenome (GOLD analysis project Ga0209507, IMG submission 184414) | Active sludge microbial communities of municipal wastewater-treating anaerobic digesters from USA - AD_UKC028_MetaG (SPAdes) (version 2) | ecosystem: Engineered > Bioreactor > Anaerobic >...
GAGGCCCCAATCGTGATCGTGTCCGGGATATCGGCGTCCACCAGGGCGCGGAAGGTCGGGTCGCCGGCCGACCCGTTGGGGGCCGCAAAGACATAGTTGGCGGTCTGGCTGTCGAGTGTCAGCTGCTGGGTCGAGAGCCCGAGCAGCGCGTCCGCGTCCGCGGCCAAGGTGACGGGATCGTGCGAGCTGCCGGATGGTGTTGCCCATTCATATACCGAGCCAGTATAGTGCAGATAGCCTGAGCTGGGCGTGGTGCCCGCGATGCCGGCCAGGATGGCGCTGTAGGCATTAAAGTCGGTCCCGGCCTCCAGGTCGAGCAGGCCCCGCATGGCCGCATAGTTGGCGGCTGATACCAGCGCTTGACCGTTGGCCGACGGGGTCACGCCTGCCCAGGTCGTAAGGTCGGTATCAAGCGGCTGATAGAGAGACGCGTGCGTGTGATTGCCCAAGGACACGGTCGATGAGGTCGTGCCGGTCGGCAGGTAGGAGATACCCACCGTGCCCGAGGTGATGTCCGCCCCGGAGTGCGCGTGAGATGCCGCTGCGGCCCCCACCTGGTTGTAGGTGATCCCTGTCAGGCCTGAACCGTTACCTGTTGGTGTTAGGTAATCAACTCCAGCAGATGCAACTGATGGAGTAGCAACTCCTCCAGCAACAGAAATTTTTAGTAACCCAGTAGATAGGCTTCCAAGATTAACTCCATTAGTAGGTGCATTTGTTGATCTAGTAAGTAAGTAGTATCCAAGAGCATTTGCTCCAGAACCAGCAACGACAGCGTCTAAACCGGCCTTAACAGTTGAACTACCATACTCGATGTCTTCAGCTTTTGGTGCAATCATGACATTACCGGTTAAGGGCTCATACCAAACACCTGCACTTAAGAGGGTAGGTAAAAAAGTAATTATCAGTATGAAAAATAGTTTTTTCATGCCTTACCTCGCACGATAGGTATAAGTTGTTCGGTTGGCCCATACGTTTATGGCATTTGATTTTGAATCAGCAAAAGATGATCCTTTGTAAACTCCAGTAGCAGACCACCAATGCTTTTTGATCACCCAAGCAGCTTGAGTAGTGTTTGCAACTGCTGGTCCATAACCTTCATAAAGGACTCTACCATTGCTATCATAAGCATAAACAGTCTGCATAGTTAATTTTGACTCTTCTGCTATGACGTAAGAGCCAATAAGCAGGGACAGTCCAACTATAATGGCTATTATTAAGTCTTTCATTTTTATCTCCTTACTTAGATAGTAATATTGCAATACTTTGTGTTAAGGTTTGAACTTTATCTGATAAAGTTGAGACTTGCGACCATAGGTTATCTATTAATACGCTACCTATACCTACAACAAAGACTAATGTAGTCCAAATCCAATTAGTTCTAGTTTTTATTGTTTCATCGGCATTATGGGCGCAATCTTCTGCTTTTGTCACTCTTTCCTTTAGCCCACCTTGACCATTAGTGCCTTCTAAAATTGTATATATCTTATTGATGGTTGTTCTGATCTCTTGGATGTCAGTCTTTGTTATACCAAACACCATCGACTTTATCTCCTTTAAAGAGTATATTTTATATTATTAATAATAAAGGAAACAGTAATAATGGTAAATCATTAATTTCATGGTATTGTGAATTTATGTTGGTATTTTTGGGTAAATTGATGCATCATAGATAACTAGTTCTAATTCTGCTGATAAGTCTTCTCCTGGAACTATCGCCTTTACTATGCATTCAAATGCCTCATTTTCATATTCTCCAAACATAAAAAGGCAATCTTCAGTTATATCACCATCAATAGCTTCAAGAGATGGACTGACTAAAGAAATAGTTAATAAAGTATTATCACCTTCAACAGTTAGGACTGAGTAATAAACTGCCGTTCCTCCAGTTGATCTAATAATTATTCCATATGACTTATTAGCTTCCATTGTGCATATATTATCAACAACTATAGTTTCACCTGAGTAAGTCTGTAAACGTCCTACAGTTAAGGTTGATGAAAGTACATCTGAGCTATAAAGAACTTTATCTCCTCTTGTGCAAACTATATTCTCAACATCCATGTTTACGAAGAAGGAAGAGCGGCGTGTCCGAAGTTGGCCAAAGTGAAATGCGACTAAATTATTGATTTGAGTTGTGCTTGTTACTCCTGGGTACTCAAGCTGTTCAAATAAAGTTGCACTTTCTTCATCATAACCGTCATTGTACACTTCTATTTCTGATAAATTGTAGTCATGAGCAAGATCAGCATATTCAACTCGGTATGCATGTGGAATGTCATAGAATTTTTTAGTTGCCTTGAACCCCCAAGAATTGCGTGGGGTAATCATTTGCGTAATAGTAGTGTTTACATAGTCATACACGACTGAATAAAGGCCATCTTTATATGTTGGAGAGGCTAGACAAGTGGCACACACTTCCTTTAGTATTTCATAAATAGATGTTTGAGAATCAATATAACGATTGTAAGTAAAGCCTAGACTCTGTGATAGGGAGTAAAAAGTGGCCAATGTAGTTAGATCTATTTGATCATTTGTTAAAGCTTTTTTATTAAATGGACCAGTATAAATATGTCTGACTATGTCTGATACATTGTTGCTAAAAACGTAGCTAGGTGATTCATCAGTAGATGGGATTAAAGCTCGTGCGAGCACACTAATTGTGTCTAAGGAATTGTTAAATGTCTCACTTGCTTTGACATACATCTCTAAAAATGTTAAGCCAGACATATTGATAGCTTGTTTACTGGTATTTACTGACCTAAGTGCAGTCCAGTGAATAGTGTCTTTTGTGCGGCTTCCGACAGGATCATGATCTACAGTTGTTCGTCTTATACGAATTTCATATTTTGCCGGAGAAGGAAGTTGGCAATAGTATGACTGAATTATTTTGTCTGCTGAATTGCCAGTTAAACCACCTTCAGATGTTAAATTACCACCTGCCATATTAACTACGCTATATGTGTCATATTGTAAGCTTATTGTAAGGCCGCCGAAGGGGACTATATCTAAGATAATACCAAATTCAGTGTCAAGATCCTCAAAGGCAACTGTCTCAGCAAAAGCCCATGACTTATAGTAATTACCTTGTCTAATGATACTTCCTATGTAGACGCTAGCAGGATCTACACTGTCATCATAGATTGAGCATAAAAAATCGTAACTATTTTCTCTTGGCGGGCTGCCTGACGTTCGGCGGTCAGATACTGAAGTTAATGGATCTTCTGCTGCGTAGGTTCCAGAAGACCCAGAAAATATTTTATGTATTCTTCCGAGAGGATATATGTTATCTGGAAAATTGCTATACAAATTAGTTGAGTCATTAGATATCCAATAATCTATTCGACTATATGGCATACCAGTTGACTTATTTATTCCAAATTTAGCACATTTATGTTTATTATAGTAAACTCTGCTTTCCCCTATGTCTATATAAGCAGCAGGTGCACTTAAGTCACGCGGGTAAAAGAAATTCATTTCAGGTACATTAATGAGACCATCTGCATCATACCAAGTCTCAGTTCCATATTCACGATACTGTATATCAAATTCTACAGTAGCTTCTTCATAATTACCATCTCCATCTAAATGGTATATGCCTGATAAAGCACTTATATCTAGTATAACATAATCAGTATCATTTTTTGTGTATTGTGTAACATATCCTTCTGACTCTTTTAATTCGATTGATAAGGTTTCCTCATTAACAATATTGTTGAAAAATTTTGTTCTATCATTAATGTGGTCGAAGTCATCATAAATAGTGGCTTCATAGTCAACAGATCCGGAGTTGTCTCCAAAATCAGTATTTGATACTATTGAATCAGTAATGATGCATTCGCCTATTTTTAATTCAAGTATTTCCATTGGAGCGTAGCCTAGACAAAAAAGCATCCGAATGTATTGTTCATTGTTAGTAATCACTGAATATGGTTTAGCTGCATATGGAGGAGAAAATTTATGGGTGCCTAAAAGGACAGGTATGCTGCCCCAAGGGTCTACTTTATTATTAGCAGCTCCAATGTTGTAAAATTCTTTTGAGTCTTTAGAGGAGCTTTTTGTAAGTGCTGTATTTTGAGTAGGAATTGGTGCAATAGCATCAACGAGGGCTAGACCAGCATATGTGAGGGCAAGTTGAGTTACAATAGTTGTTGCGGCTAATCCAGTAAGTCCCATTGCTGCTGGGGTCAAAGCTAAAGCAAGGCCAGGAGCAAAAAAGTTTGCTGCGACAATAGCGGCTAACGATAAAATTGTCCTAGTGACATTCTTGCCTCCACTTCCTCCCCTTGGAATAACTCTTACTGATACTAAGTCTTTTTCAGTTGGAAAAGTTAATTCCCAAGCATCTTGCGGAATAATTTCTCCATTTATAACGATAATAGCAGTTATTGCTCCAGTAAACTGCATGTTAGACTTTTCTATAAAATCAAATAGATTGCCGCCTATAGGAACAGTAAATTCCTGTGGAATATTTAAAAGTGGATTCATGTATATTTGAAGATTATTCATTAGGCATCCTTCTCACGAAACCAAAAATGCGCTTTTTCCACATTGGATTATTGTAGGATTCTATAACAGAATTGCAACCCTGTAGAACATGCAACATTTTATTATTGTCTATAACAAACCCAACGTGAGTTGGTTGATGAGCAATGTTTAGTATAATAATGTCAGAAAACTGTGGTGACGTAATTGCCTGCCATTGGTGTAGATTATTTATAATAGTTCTTGAAACAGTTTTAATATCTCCACTAGTTATATAGGTGTCATAGGTCGGTAAAATAATGTTATATTCAGTTTTATATATGAGGTATATCAGACCCCAACAATCGACTCCTTCAAAGGATCGACCATGATCTTTATAAGATAAACTTATGTATTTATTTGGGTCAAATAGCATTTTTCACCTTGAAAAAATCTTAGAATAATCCAGGAAAGCGCCCTGGGGTGAAGGTGTCTCCTGGGAAAGGTTCATTAAAGAAATTCTCTATGCTAAGAGTTATTGTTATTGTGAGAGCGTCATAAGTGGCCTCTACAAACTTAAAACCGGAGAATGTTGCCTCAGGTCCATCTAAGGCTGCTGTTGAAACAACGTAAAAAGTAATGGTTGGGGAAGCATCAAGGTCATTTATAGCATCTGCTAATATTTTATCAACATTGTCAATTGTTAATGTGGCAGATGGAATATTGTCTGGGGAGTCGGATGGCAATTCAAGTTTAAACGGATAACCTATGTATGTGTTGCCACCAAATTCAACTGAATCAGTGTTATTTACGACTCTTATTGGAGTTGGTAGGTCATCATGGTCAATTTCAAGAAGGATTAGAAAAGCGTCCTCGGTTTCAGAAGCGAATACTGCTTCTCTAAAAGTTAGTGATGTTGAACGGCTCATTTACGCTCCTGTGATAACAGTTACTGTTGGTAAAATATGTAGGTCCATATCTATTTTAAAGTAATCGCCGCCTAATGGTGTAATTTTAGGTTGTCCAACAATTTTCATTTCGACAGATGTTCCTGTGATTGGGTGGTCCCAAGTAAATTTTATAGCACCACCAGCAGTAGTGGAATGAAAGAATGTTAGGAAAATAGCTCGTTGATCTTTTGTTACTATAATGGATCCTTTTATGGGAGTAAAATTAGCTGTTAATCGTCTGCGCGTCTTTGGTGGGCCAACTTCCATCTCCGTAGAAATGCTAATACTTTGCATTGTTTCTTCAAAACCATCTTCTATAAGTTCTTGTGGTAGTGTTGAGGGCCAATTACCCATAGCTTACTCCAATTTATCTTCTTATTGTAGTGGCTCTTATGCCATTTTGTCTTAAAGCAGCTGAGGTACGGCTAGGAGAACTTATTAATGCCGAAATTGCTTTATCCAAATAAATGTCTATTTTTTGTCCAGTCTTTGTCTTTGTAACGTTTGTTGAAGCAGTTGTACCTGCTGGAGCATTATAAATATTAATAGTCGTTTCTCCTGAAGAACTTAGTTTATTTAATGGCGTGACTACTTCTGCACCATTCTCACCTATGTTATATTTCTTACCAGATGTAAGGCCGTAACCAATGACTTCTTCATCTATAATTCCACCATTAGCTAATTTAAATCCGCCGGACAAACTGGTAAAGAATGATGTAATGTCTGGCATAGCTCCTGATAAGTAACCAGCAATAGGTTGTAATAAAGCCATTCTAACAACCATTCTTGTAATGTCAGCAATAACGGAGTCTGCAAGTCCTTTGAAGGCAGATTTACCTTCTTTTGCAAAATTAACAAAGGCATCTTCAGTTGAGGATGCAAAGTCCTCAACTGCCTTCTGCACTAATGATATGCTATTATCATTGATAATGCTATCAAGCCCACGCTGGAAATAGTCAGACCAAGTGCCAAATTCTTTTTCGTTGGCTCTAATAGTTGATTTAAGTTTTTCCAGTTTCTCTATTAACTCATTGATGGATTTTTCTTGTCCTGGCTCTACCTTCAAAGTCGGTAAAGAAGCAATTTCATTTTTATAGTAATTAATAAAACTTGCTAACGCTTCTCTATAATCTTTAGTTCCTTGTTCAAAGGAGGCGTTAAGAGAAGCTTGGCCGGCTTCAAATTCATTTATTAACTTATTTATTCTTGTTGCAGTTGTTAAATTGTCAGTGTCAGCAACTGTTGCCATTTTTTGCTTCAATTCATCTAATTGCGCTTCAGACTCGCTTAAATCAGCTATAAGCTGTTTTTTCCAGACTGTAAGCGATATTTTAGCTTTCTCAGGAACAGTGTTAAGACTAAGGGCTTGTTTGACTTTATCAATGTGTTCTAAAAGAGTAGCCTCTTGAGCTGTTAACTCAGCCAGAACAGGAGATAGACTTACTCCTTCGACTGCATAATCAGAAGGCTGCAAAAGTGCATTGACCATGCTAATATTACCACTTTTAACAAAGTCTTGTAAACGTTGGTAAACATTAGTTGTTATACTATGTAATGAGTCATATAGATCGTCGGCCACTTTTTGTGGATCAGTTGGTTTTGTGGGAATGCCTGGGAAGTCACCAGTTAGGTCTTGCATGTTAGGGAATTTCTTTTTGACTTGAATCATCTTTTCCCAGATTTTACCAAGAGCATCACCAAAAGGAGTTGCTAAGGTGAGTAAAGAGCTACCAATAGCAGAAAATGAATTCAGCATATTAGCATGAAGTTCTTTATTAAAATCAAAAGTTTTACCGCTTTTCAAGCGATTATTAATATTGGCTATTTTTTGAGTTAGTGACACATAAGATTTTTCTAGCGCATTTAATTCAACTGCCTTTTGTTCGTAGATATAAGAGCCAGGCTTTAAAGCAGTCATACTAGTTTTTAAGTCATCAATGCGCTTTTTAGTGGCACTAAGTTGGCCTTCTAAAACTTTGAGTTCTTTTGTTAACCCTTTAGCTGATTGTGCATTAAGAGTTAAACCAGCTCCAAAGCCTACTGATCCTCCTATTAATGCACCTAATGGTCCACTGATTAGAAAACCAGACATGGCGCCTAATGCTGTTAACGTTAAGGAAGAATTTTCAAAAAGTTTAGCAAATTTATCAGCAAGCCAGGAAATGGCTTTTGCCAATTTATTGACTGGCTCTTCAAGATTAATAGTATAACCAGTTAAAGTTGAAATAACAGATCCAACTGTGAAGGCAGCGATGCCTAATCCTATAAATGGGGCTAGTGCAAAGTTGACAGAAAACCCTAATACTCTGAAAGAAGTAGTAAGACCTGCTAGTAAACTACTATTAAAGGTTGAGATAAAAGTTATCCAGACTAAATTGAGTGATCTTATCATACCATAAAGTGTTCCAAAGATTTTGGTAATTAAGATTACTCCTTCAAAGGCAAGTATTGCTTTTAATGCACTTTTTAAGCGAGGTTCCATGTTATAAAAAGCAGTAGCGAGTTGACCAACAAAAAGAATCATCTTTTCAAAGGCACTCATAACTTTATCAACGCCTTGAGCAATTAAAGTCATCATTATAGCAAAACGTTGGGCATCGACATTTTTTGCTAAGTCGCCGGAGAAAGCTTGATTCCACTTTTTGACACGTTCACTAATAGTTGCGGCTATAATATTTTGATTCTTTTGTTCACGTCCTGCCAGTTCAATAGAAGCTGTCATTACTCGACGTATGCTCTTTTCCCAAACTTGGTAAGCAACTGAGGAGTCAGTGGCGATTCGTTGCCACTTAATATCTTTATATGCATCACTGACTTTTTGGATTACTTTGTAGAAAATTTCTTGCCTATCGCCTGACTTTCTCAATATTTTTAGTTCTTCTTCATTTAATATGCCAAAGCTTTTCATGGTGCGAATAAGAGCATTACCGGCTCTTGTTGAACCATCTCCTAAGTTCTGAATTTCAGAACGGAGTTGTCGAACATCACTACCAGTTGTTTGGGCAATCATTGCAGTAAAGTTAGCAAAGTCTACGAAGGCCGGCATAAGCTTAGGTGGGATGAGAACACCTTGCTGTGCAGTTTCGTCTAGGGCAGCACTAAGCTCAGCAATACCGATGATGCTGGTCGAGGCTTCCTTGGCTAAGGCTTGAACAGACATTGCTGACATTTTCATACCATCAGCGAACTCTATAGTTCCACGAGAAGCCAATGTAGTAAACATTGCTAATTTACTTTGTAATGAAGCTAATTCGCCATATTCGGTAATGGCAGTTTTAATGGTGGAGAAAGTTTTAGTTAAAAGATTTTCAAAAGCATTCATGGCGCGATAGGCAATTGTAAAGCCAATAGCAATGCGCCCAAAATGCTGCCACCAAGAATCTATTAAGCTTATTGATTTAAAAGTATGTTGTCCGGTTGCTGCTAATGATTTATTGACGGTTGCTACTGCTGCTCTTGCTTTTTGGAAGGCTGTAGCAATAGCTCCACCAAATGATACAGCAGAGCGGCCAGCAGTTTGCAAAGAACTTCCCATGCCAACAATAGCTGATCGTGCAAGGTTTCCGAAGGAAACTAGGTTATTTGGCACGGCTTTTGTTACATTAGCTTGGAATTGTGCCCACTGGTTATTTAAGGTCTGTTGACGCTGAATAAAGTTTTGTTGGGCAGCCTGCACAGATAAAACTTTAGCTTCATAGTCTCGAATAGAGTTAAGTGTCTGTGAACTCAAGACTCCACCCATCTGTGTCATACCAGTGGCAAAACCTTTCATTGCCATAACTGTTTGTAACTTGTTCATTGCAACTTGCAACTTTGCAGTTTCTTGTGTTAAAGCAGTGTGGGCTTTTTCACTCCACTGTCTTATTCCAGCCGCCACATCTTGATTAGTAAACCAGTTTTGGCCGGTTGTTTTAGCTGCAATGTCTTTATTAATGCTTGCTGTAAACCATTGACTTCCCATGTTGACAGGTTTAATGCTTTCAATTTTAGCTTTTAACCTATCAGCAAGAAGAAGTTGACGATTTAACAAGTCTTGAGAAACTTTATAAACACTTTCAAGTTTTTTAGGAACAGCTTGCAATTTTACAGCTAATTGATCTATCCCTAAGTCAAGTTTAGTAAACTTACTCCCATCTTTGAGCTGTTTTATTTGTTGCCTAACAGCTGCAAGTTGTTGAGCAATATCAGCTAAACCTAAGTCAAGATCAATTCGGTAGCTCATTTTTTCATAGCTCCCATTAAACCGTTAAGCTCGTTATCATAAAATCCTTCTGTGTAACTTCCATGAACTTTTAATAGCTCTTCTAAGTGACTATCTTTCATGTTAAGAATTGCAGACATATGCATAACATCAAGTGCTCGTTGTCTGCTTGCCTCGTTGAAAAGCACATTAAGTTTGCGTGATGGAAATTTAATGCACTTTTCAAAATCTATATGCAGTATATGTGCTACTGTGCCTGCTCGTTTGATTCTTTCGATTGAGGCACGATCGAAAGTTTTGGGAGAAAATTTTCATTAATAACCTGCACAATTTTGTTAATGCCCACAATACCGTAGTCTTGTAGGAGTTCTATTGGGCAACCAAGAAGTTTTGACAAAAGCATTCTTGGGTTGTCTTTATTTTCTTCAAACATTTTCTGCACATCATCAGGCAAGTCAAGAATAGTGAAGTCTTGTCCTTTAATAGTTAAGGTAATCGCGTCTTCTGCCAATAGTTGATCAATATCATACTTCATTTTAACCCTCCAGTTTAATAACTTTATTAGTTGATGGATCTGGTCTAAATACCAGATTTACATCAATACTTTCCTGAGAATTTTTTCCAAAAGGAATAGATGGGGAAATAAATAGTTTACAACTATAAAGAGTTATTTTGTATTGAGTTGCATCTATGACGAGTTCTCCATAATCATATAAGGTTGGGTCGTCAGAGATGTCAAGAGATGAAGGCCAGTCATAAAAATGAATTATCCCAGTTCCACCTGTTATAATTTTAGTCGTTTCTTGCGAACGCAATGAGCGATAAGTTATTTCGTCTAAAGAGATTGAGCCTCCACCAGCAGTTTTTGGTAAAGTAACTGGTGAGTCTTCCGAACCAGCAACTTCTGGGGTGCCAAAGAAGAAGTCATCCAGATAAAGAGTTCCACTTGCAGTTCCTGTAGCAGTTCCAACAATTTGACATCCAACGCAGGTAGCACCAGCTGGTGCAGTGAAAGTGTCATCAAAGGTTTGATAAGAGGTGCTTAATGTTGTTGACAAGTCGATTGTATCAAGACCTACTAGATTGTATCCATCATCCATCCAGACAACTTGTAACTCAACTGTAATATTACTTATAGAACCTTTGGCTGCTATACTAGCAGTATATGTATCACCTTCAGTAACAGAAACTGCATTTGTATTCATTGCTAAAAATCCAACTACTTCAGATGCAATAGTAAGTAAACAGGCATAATCTCCAGAGTTAGCATCATTAGATTGAGATTCTTCTGTATCATCACCTGTAAAAAGCCAATTGCCTAAACCAGCCTCGAAGCCAGGATTATAGTCACCAAAGAAATTGACTACATCCTGGCCCGAGGTGATTGGTGTAAATGTGATGTCTGCGGCACCAAATAAAAGCATTAGGCTATGGTGTCGTCACCAAAACAACCGATTTCGGAGTTAGTATCAGGATAACCAGTTGCTTCAAACTTAATGACTCGCTGAGTTGACGCATCATAAGTAAGATCAAGTTGAGCGCGGATACCAGCTTTGAAAAGAGTTATCCATTTGTTGGCATCAGTTGTGGGAATGCCAGAAACGTAAGGCTTTATGACAAGCTTTTTAGCGTTAGTCATAAGTGACGTACCGGCATTAGGAACAATAACAACCTTTTTCTTAGTAGTGTCAGTCTCAACAGATCCTTTTAACATGAAAGCCATGTTTTCAAGAGAGATGTCAGCAAGGGCGGCAGAGACTTTGACTACTGTCCCAGTGATCATGTCATCTTCAGGAGTTTCGCCAGATTGGTCAGTTTTAAGCTGCTGAGAAGACTCTTCAATGGTAACTTTCACACCACCAAAGGTCTTTCCAAGATCAATCAGGTCCCCTGACGAGTCATCAACATCGGTATAAAGAATCTGACATGGACCAAGTTCATAATTAGCCATTTATTAATCCTCCTGTAGTCCTATTTTTAATAAAACGCTATGAACGGTTCGTTTCATAGAGTCTACGCCTTCATACCTTATTACTATGTCACCTATCACGCCCCAAGAGTTTCCATCAATTCCACGTTTTTCATTTAATGCAGAAAGGATAGTGTTTGCGTTATTTAATGACTCAACTGGGTCCAAATTATGGACATAAATGGTAACGTTGCGAGCGTTTAAGCTACCAAAAGGAGTGGTTGCATTTATCACCTTAATGACGATAATATTTTTCTCCTTAGTGGCATTTGGGTCTGTCCAAAGGTCAACTTCACGCACAAATGAAGTTTTATCTTCGAGATATTCAATTATTTCAGTTTCCACTTAATATCTCCTGACACTTATGCTTAATAAGTTCTTTTACGCGCCCTCTAGCAATTACTAACCCTGATGAAATAAGAGTTTTTACTTGCGCCTCTCTAAAAGCTTTCGTCAGCACAAATTCAGCATAATCAAATATTCTTTGTCCACCGTAGTAAGCAAAAACAGTAGCATTTGTGGTTGCTGGCTTTGGAGTGAAAAACTTTATGGTAATCCTTTTGACTCCTTGTGCATAGCCAAAACCTTCTTGTTGAGGTTCTTCTATTCCAAAGGAACTCTCATTGCGTCCTTTGTCAGTTGTTGCGACTAAAACACCATCAACATACCCAAAGCCGCTGTCTATAAGTCTAGCTTTGTCAACTGGTACGTTATCTTCAAATTCATTTAATATGTCTTCGCAGATAATAGTACCTTCTTCCTGTCCTATGGAGTTTACTAGGCGTTCAATATCTCTATAAAGTTGATTAACGCTTTTAGCCATAGTAAAACTCCACATGATGAACTCTTGCTCGATGATCCATGTTCTTCTGATATTTAAAAATCTCATAAGTTACACTATCATATTCCATGTAACAATCGAATAAGTTAATATCTGTAAAGATTAGGCAAAGTCCTTTTGGAATGTCTCGATGATACATATTGTCCATATGACCACCGAAGTACACAGTTAAAATTTCATCTGTCAGGTGTTCTTCAATCCAAGCGTCATACTCGCCTACAAGAACAGGGGAAGAAGAATCAACTTGAGTTCCGCGGTAGTCTTTAATTCGCTGATAAATTTTTACTCTCGCGTTGGTGCGACCCATTTATATCTCTCCAACGGATAGGCAGTTTCATCAGTAAAGTCAGTTGCGGTTGGAGTAACAGCAAGTTTGCCGGCATTTACTGACTGGGCATATTCTTTGTAACGCTTATCATAAGCTTTATATTTAGCAGAGAGTTCTTCATAAGAAGAACCCATTTTGTACGTTGGGAGGAATTTCTTACGCAGGAGATCAAAAGTTTTCATTCCTGCTTGACGGACCTGAGCATCTGTAAACAAAGCTAATATAGCTGTTTTTTCAGCAGTAGTCAGATCCAGGAGGGCTTCACTTCCTACTTCTAGCAATAAGGTAGAT
>Ga0209507_1002322_pt1 | contig 13029 bp, 15 predicted proteins | sample AD_UKC028_MetaG_FD_184414 | JGI IMG/M metagenome (GOLD analysis project Ga0209507, IMG submission 184414) | Active sludge microbial communities of municipal wastewater-treating anaerobic digesters from USA - AD_UKC028_MetaG (SPAdes) (version 2) | ecosystem: Engineered > Bioreactor > Anaerobic >...
AGGTAATAGCGTACTTTGCGTTCTGTCCTCGCCCTGGATGAATCGCTTCATTTGAAGCCTCCCGTTAATGCTTATAGCATTGACCGAAGGGCGCTACAGAAGTTCACGTTTTTACACAGTCTGGGCCGACTCCAGCCCAACAGCCCATTTCCTCAATACAGGCTCACCGCCCTCACATATTCCATTTTCGATACTTTTTCCCGGTCGACCGCAACAGGCCGGCATGCTCGTCGTCCAACGCAAACCGCATGGCCGCGTTCAGCACGAATGCTAAAATCGTGGCCCCTGTTTCATTCCGATCTTTCGATGCGCCAGTTGCTACTCGACCTGCTGCCCGCAAGCCCGCCGACGCTGGACAATTTCGTGCCCGGCGGCAATGCCGAAACGCTGACCGCGCTGACCGGCTGGCTGGCCGGCGAACGCTCGGCAACGTCGTTCTGCCTGTGGGGTGAAGCGGGGTCGGGGCGCTCGCACCTGTTGCTGGCCAGCGGTTTCGCCTACGTTGACGCAGCGCGCGACCCGGCGCTGGCATCGGCGCCGGAGGCGGAGCAACTGGCCGTCGATCACGTCGAGGCGCTCGACGAAGCGGGGCAGATCGCCCTGTTCAACCATTTCAATCGCCTGAAAATGGCCTCTGGAATGCTGTTGACCGCAGCCGACCAGCCGCCGGCCCACCTTGCCCTGCGCGAAGACCTGCGCACCCGCCTCGGCTCCGGACTGATCTACCGCCTGCAACCGCTCAGCGACGGCGAAAAGGCCGCCGCCCTCGCCGTCCAGGCGAAGGAGCGCGCCCTGAAGCTGACGCCGGAGGCGATCGACTACCTGATGCGCCACGCACCGCGCGACATGCGCACACTGTCCACCTTCATCGTCGCACTCGACCGTTACACGCTCGAACATAAACGCGCTGTCACGCTGCCGCTGCTGCGCGAACTGCTGCACACTCCGCCTACTTGATGCCAGCCAGACTCTTACTCTGTCGCCAAACCGCCCACCTGTGGCACGCCATTCGCGGGAGAAAGCATGGGTCATAACAAGTCGCCCACCGGAACCTGCCTTGTCTGCGGCAAGACCTTCCCGTCTCGCGAATTGATCGCCGCGCCGCTGATCCGCGAAAATATCGCCCACGACATCCGGGCCGACCACCCCGACTGGTCGGGCGCCAGCAGCATCTGCCAAGGTGACTTGGCCCGCTACCGCGGACAGTACGTCCATACCCTGCTCATCTCCGAAAAAGGGGAACTGTCCGAACTGGAGCGAGAGGTTCTGCACAGCCTGCAAACCCACCAGACACTGGCCGCCGACGTCGATAGCGACTACGAGGAAAAATGGAACTTCGGCGAGCGTCTGGCTGACCGGATCGCTACTTTTGGCGGCAGCTGGACTTTCCTGATCCTGTTCGGCATCTTCATCGCCCTGTGGATCATGATGAACTCGCTGGTGCTTTATTGGCGCCCGGTCGATCCCTTTCCGTTTATCCTGCTCAATCTGGTGCTTTCCTGCCTCGCCGCCGTTCAGGCGCCGGTGATCATGATGAGCCAGAACCGGCAGGAGGCGAAAGACCGGCTGCGCGCCCGCAACGACTATCAGGTCAACCTGAAGGCGGAACTGGAAATCCGCCAGCTTCATGAAAAAATCGACCATCTGCTGTCACATCAATGGGAACGAATGATAGAAATCCAGGAAGTGCAGCTCGATCTGCTCAACGAATTGCGCCGCCCTCGGTAAACTCCGCCTCTGACCGACACCCAACCCAAGAATCAACATGAACCTCGCCCTCTTCGACCTCGACAACACCCTCCTCGCCGGCGACTCCGATTTCGAGTGGGCGCAATTCCTGATTTCCAGGGGCGTCGTCGACCGCGAAGTTCAGGAAGCGAAGAACATCCGGTTCTACGAGCAGTACAAGGCCGGCACGCTGGACATCTACGAGTTTCTCGCCTTCCAGCTCGCGCCGCTGGCCCGCCACCCGCGCGCCGAACTCGATGCCTGGCATCGCGAATACATGGAGCGCCACATCCGTCCACTCATGTCCGAGCAGGCCCGGGCGCTGGTGCAGCGGCATCTCGCCGCCGGCGACCTGTGCGCCGTCGTCACCGCCACCAACAGCTTCGTCACCGGCGCGATCGCCCGCGAATTCGGCATCCCGCACCTGATCGGCACGGTTGCTACGGTCGACGTCGAAAAAGGGGCATTTTCCGGAGCGCCGACCGGCATCCCGTCCTTCCGCGAAGGCAAGATCGCCCGCGTCGACAGCTGGCTCGAATCGCTCGGCCTGTGGTGGGGCAGCTTCGCCGACAGCTATTTCTACAGCGACTCGCACAACGACCTGCCGCTGATGCACAAGGTGAACACCCCGGTCGCCGTCGACCCCGACGACAAGCTGCGCCAGCACGCCGCCAGCCGCGGCTGGCAGATCATCAGCCTGCGCTGAACCGGCCATGCTGCGCATCCCCTTCCTCAGCGCCGAAGCGCCGTATGTGCTGATCGCGGTCGCGCTGCTGCTGCTCTTCATCCTCAAGCCACTGCGCGGGTTGCGCCGCTCGCTGATCAACACCAGCGTCTTTTTCGCCGCCTGCCTGGCCGGCGACCTGCTGGCCGGCATCCTCCTGGCCGCCCACAATGCCACCGCCGCCGCTGGCCTGCTGCGCCAGCTGGCCGTCTTCGGCATGGGACTGGCAGTCATCCGCTTCGCCGGGCTGGCGCTGTTCAATGTCGCACTGCCGCGCATCAACGTCCGCATTTCCGGCATCCTCGCCGACATCCTGGTCATCGTCGGCTACATCGGCTGGGGCTTTTTCCGCCTCAACCTGGCCGGCGTCGAGCTGACCCACCTGTTCGCCACCTCGGCCATCCTCACCGCCGTCCTCGCCATTTCGATGCAGGACACGTTGGGCAACCTGCTCGGCGGCCTCGCCCTGCAGATGGACAATTCGCTGGAAATAGGCGACTGGATCAAGATCGACGACCTCTCCGGCCAGGTCACCGACATCCAGTGGCGCTACACGGCAATCGTCACGCGCAACGGCGAAAAGGCGGTGGTACCCAACAGCCAGCTGATGAAGGGGCGCTACTACGTGCTCTGCGACAAGCACAGCGAACACCCGACCTGGCGCCGCGCCATCGGTTTCAACATCGACCTCGCCGTGCCGCCTGGTCGCCTGGTGCAGATGATCGAATCCGACATCGCCGCCGCGACCATCCCCAACGTCGCCCAGACGCCACCGCCGAGTTGCGTGCTGATCGATTTCGGCCCCGGCTACGCGCATTACGTGCTGCGCTACTGGCTGGAGAATCCGCAACTCGACGATCCGACCGATTCAGACGTCCGTGTCCATATCCTGGCCATCCTGCAGCGCAACGGGATCCGCCTCGCCACCGACGACCACACCATCCACCTGGTCAAGGAAGGCGCCGCGCACCAGGAGGCCGTGCAGAACCGCGAACTGAAGCGGCGCCTGCAGGCCGTCTCGGCGATCGAACTCTTTGCCTGCCTGTCCGAGAACGAAAAACGCTATCTCGCCGAACGCCTGATCAACGCACCGTTCGCACGCGGCGACATCCTCACCCGCCAGGGCGCCGTCGCCCACTGGCTGTATATTCTGGTCAGCGGCGAGGCCGAGGCCTGGTGGCAGCCGCCGGAAGGCCCCCGGCGCCTGCTCGAAAAGCGCGGGCCGGGCAGCGTCTTCGGCGAAATCGGCCTGATGACCGGCGCCCCGCGCCGGGCGACGGTCGTCGCGACGAGCGAGGTCGAAGCCTATCGCCTCGACAAGGATGCCTTCCAGCATATCATTCGCGAACGCCCGGAACTCGCCGACAGTCTCTCCGGCATCGTCGCCAGCCGCCTGCAACGCTTCGCCGAACTGGAGCAGGGCTACCATCAGGACCGCAACGAAGCGCCGCAGCGCGTTCCCGGCGCCGCCGCCATCGGCCAGAAAATCCGCGAATTCTTCGGCCTCGACTGATTCCGGACCGCCTTAAGCCGATGAATAATCATCGCTTTGCGGTAAAATTTCGCTTTTCCCGCAGCGCCGCGCGCGCTCATTGAACGGTAATACGTGATCCGCAAACTCATTTCCCGCGTTTTCGGTGGCAAGAAAGCCGCCGCCAGCCACCACGAACCGGCGGTCATTCCCGTCTCCAGCCACGGCATCACTCGCGACCGCATCAGCAGCGGCAGCCGGCGCGTCTGCGAAACCCTGCAGGAAAACGGCCACATGGCCTACGTCGTCGGCGGCGCCGTGCGCGACCTGCTTATCGGCGCCGAGCCCAAGGATTTCGACGTCGCCACCGACGCCACGCCGGAAGAAGTGCGCCGCGCCTTCCGCCGCTCGCGCATCATCGGCCGCCGCTTCCAGATCGTCCATGTGATGATGGGCCACGAAACCATCGAGGTCACCACCTTCCGCGGCATGCTCGACGCCAACACCAAGAAGGACGAGCACGGCCGCGTGCTGCACGACAACGTCTTCGGCAGCCAGGCCGAGGACGCCGCCCGGCGCGACTTCACGGCCAACGCGCTGTACTACGACCCGACCACCGAGGCGGTGATCGACTACCACCACGGCGTCGGCGATCTCAAGCAGAAGACCCTGCGCATGATCGGCGAGCCGCGCGCCCGTTACCGTGAAGACCCGGTGCGCCTGCTGCGCGCCGTGCGCCTCGCCGCCAAGCTCGGCCTGATCATCGACCCGGCGGCGCGCACGCCGATCCGCGAGATGGCCGGCCTGCTGGAAAACGTGCCGGCCGCCCGCCTCTTCGACGAAATGCTCAAGCTGCTGACCTCCGGTCATTCGGTCAAATGCATCACCCAGCTGCGCGACGAGGGGCTGCACCACGGCCTGCTGCCGCTGCTCGACGTCATTCTCGAACAGCCAATGGGCGAGAAGTTCGTGATGCTGGCGCTGGCCAACACCGACGACCGCGTGCGGCGCGGCAAGGGCACCTCGCCCGGCTTCCTGTTCGCCACCCTGCTCTGGCACGAAGTGCTGGCGCACTGGGAAAAGCTCAAGGCCGCCGGCGAATCGAAAATTCCGGCGCTCTACCAGGCGATGGACACGGTGCTCGACGTGCAGGGCGAAAAGCTCGCCATCACCCGCCGCATCGCCGGCGACATCAAGGACATCTGGGCCCTGCAGCCGCGCTTCGAGAGCCGCGCCGGCAAGCGCCCCTACGGCCTGCTCGAACAGCCGCGCTTCCGCGCCGGCTACGACTTCCTGCTGCTGCGCGCCGAATCCGGAGAAATCGACATGGAACTCGGCGAGTGGTGGACGCGCTTCCAGGATGCCGATGGCGAGGAGCGGGCGCAGATGCTGCTGCCGGAACAGGCCGGCGACAAGAAGCGCCGCCGGCGGCGCAAAAAACCGGCTGCCGACAGCGTCGACCACAACAGCCCGGAATGAACACCGCCTACGTCGCCCTCGGCGCCAATATCGGCGACCCGGCGGCCACCGTGCTCGCCGCCTTCGCGGCGCTGGCCAACCTGGCGGACAGCCGGGTCGTCCACACCTCGTCGCTGTACCGCACGGCGCCGGTCGGCCTCAAGAACCAGCCCGACTTCATCAACGCCGTCGCCGCGCTGGAAACCGGGCTGGCGCCGGAGAGCCTGCTCGACGCGCTGCTCGATCTCGAAGCCCGCTTCGGGCGCATCCGCCGCGACCGCAACGGACCGCGCACGCTCGACCTCGACCTGCTGCTCTACAACGACATCGAACTCGAATTGCCGCGCCTGATCCTGCCCCACCCGCGCCTGCACCTGCGCGCCTTCGTCCTTTGCCCGCTGGCCGAGATTGCCCCTGCTCTAGCCATTCCGGGGCGCGGCAGCGTCGCCGCCTGGCTGCCGGCCGTTGCCAACCAGGGTATCGTCAAGTTGTGAACGTCCTCGGCCTGCACATCCCCGTGCTGTGGCAGACGGTGGCCCTGCTGTCGCTGTCCAACATCTTCATGACCTTCGCCTGGTACGCCCACCTCAAGCACCTCAACGAGAAACCGTGGTGGATTGCCGCGCTGATCTCGTGGGGCATCGCGCTCTTCGAATACCTGATCCAGGTGCCGGCCAACCGCATCGGTCATGCCGAGATGAACCTCGGCCAGCTCAAGATCCTGCAGGAAGTCATCACGCTGACACTCTTCGTGCCCTTCGTGGTTTTTTACATGGGCCAGCCATTGAAGCTTGACTATCTGTGGGCGGCCCTGTGTATCCTAGGCGCCGTCTATTTCGTTTTCCGGACGTAATCCATGTCTGCACAAAGCATCACCCGCCGCCTGACCCAGGCCGACCTCGCCAAGCTCTACGCCGCCGGCGAGAAGGTCGTCATGTTCACCTGCTACGACGCCAGCTTCGCCCGTCTACTCGACGGCGCCGGGGTCGAAACGCTGCTGATCGGCGATTCGCTGGGCAACGTCATCCAGGGCCATGACACGACGCTGCCGGTCACCGTCGCCGATATCGCCTACCACGTCGCCGCCGTCAAGCGCGGCTCCGACCGCCCCTTCATCATCGCCGACATGCCCTTCGGCAGTTACCAGGAAGCGCCGGAACAGGCCTTCCGCAACGCCGTCACGCTGATGGCAGCGGGCGCCCAGATGGTCAAGCTGGAAGGCGGCCGCGAGATGGCGACGACCGTCGAGTTCCTCGTACACCGTGGCATCCCGGTCTGCGGTCACGTCGGCCTGACGCCGCAGTCGGTGCATGCGCTGGGCGGCTACAAGGTGCAGGGCAAGGGCGAGGCCGCCGCGCAGCGCCTGAAGGACGACGCGCTAGCCGTGCAGAATGCCGGCGCGACGATGATCGTCCTCGAAGCCATTCCGGCCGTACTGGGCGCCGTAGTCACGGCCGGCCTCTCCATCATCACCATCGGCATCGGTGCCGGCAAGGACTGTTCCGGCCAGGTCATGGTGCTGCACGACGCCTTCGACATCCCGCCGGGCAAGAAGGCCAAGTTCGTCCGCAACTTCATGGATGGCGCCACCAGCATCGCCGATGCCGCCGCCCGCGCCGTCGCTGCCGTCAAGGACGGCAGCTATCCCGGCCTCGAACACACTTACGCTGCTTAAAGCCATGCAAATCCATTCCGCCATCGCCGACCTGCGCGCGGCGCTCCAGGGGCGCGGCCGCGTCGTTTTCGTGCCGACCATGGGCAACCTGCACGCCGGCCACATCAGCCTGATGGAACAGGCGCGGGCGCACGGCGACACCGTGGTCGCCTCGATTTTCGTCAATCGCCTGCAATTCGGTCCGCACGAGGATTTCGACAAGTACCCGCGCACCTTCCAGGCCGACTGCGACAAGCTGACGGCCGCCGGCGTCGACGTGCTGTTCGCGCCGACCGAGGCCGACCTCTACCCCGAGCCGCAGGAATACACCGTCGAACCGCCGGCTATCCAGCACCAGCTCGACGGCGAGTTCCGCCCCGGCCACTTCCGCGGCGTCGCCACCGTGGTCTTGAAGCTGTTCAATATCGTCCAGCCGCAGGCCGCGCTGTTTGGCAAGAAGGATTACCAGCAACTGATGGTCATCCGCAACATGAGCCGCCAGCTGGCGCTGCCGATCACCATCATCGGCGGCGAAACGGTGCGCGCCGAGGACGGACTGGCCCTGTCATCGCGCAACGGCTACCTGAGCGCAGCGGAGCGCGCCGAGGCGCCACACCTCTATCGCCTGCTCAACGAAATCCGTGCCGCCATCCGTTCCGGCGAAACCGACACCGTCAAACTGGAAAATGCCGCGATTTCGGCGTTGACCGCAGCTGGCTGGAAAACCGACTATGTTGCAGTGCGACAACAGGCCGACCTGGCCATGCCGAAAGCTGTAAACGCCCCACTGGTGGTGCTTGCCGCCAGCCGACTGGGAACGACCCGGCTCATTGATAACATTGAGATTTGACGCAGCGTGAATATCCATAATTGCGCCCGTTGACAGAGGGGATATTGTCGCTACAATTCGCTTCCCCCAACCTTCTGGATGAGTGAAACCATGCAGAGAACGATGCTGAAATCCAAGTTGCACCGCGTGACCGCAACCCACGCTGACCTGCACTACGAGGGTTCCTGCGCCATCGATGAAGACCTGCTCGAAGCGGCCAACATCAAGGAATACGAACAGATCGACATCTGGAACGTAAACAATGGCGAGCGTTTCACCACTTATGCGATCCGTGCCGAGCGCGGTTCGGGCGTCATCTCGGTCAATGGTTCGGCAGCACGCCGCGCCGCACCGGGCGACATCCTGATCATCGCAACCTTCGCCGTCTACAACGAAATCGAGCTGGCGAAGTACGAGCCGGACCTGATCTACGTCGATTCGCAGAACCGCATCACCCGTCGCGGCCACAAAATTCCGACGCAAGCCGCCGCCTGAACACCGCGTCGTGACGTACTTCACGGAAGACCCGCTACGGCGGGTTTTCTTTTGGGGTATTTATGTACAATGCCTCCGCACTACCCCAACATGGAGACAGAAAAATGGGCGTTGTATTCGCGAAGACCCAGAAAGGGCAAGAAGAGATCACCACCAAGGCCGGCGGCCTGACGCCGCGGCAAAGACGGGTGCTGATCTTTGTCGACGGCAAGCGCTCAGTGGATGATTTGCGCGGCATGCTGCAAGCCGACGACCTGCAACACACGCTGGGGATGCTGGAAGAAGACGGCTACATCGCCGTCAGTTCGGTAGTGACCACGCAAGGGAAGGTCAGCGCGCCCGCCGCGCCGCTGCCCTCGGTGACCGCCTTCAGCGACCTGCCGGCCGAGCCGGACCCGCTGCGCCAGCAGCAGGCGCGCAACTTCATGATCAACACCCTGAACACCTTCGTCGGTTCGCTCGGCGCCAGCTCGCTGCTCGACCGCATCGACCAGGCTCACGGCCACGCCGGCCTGCGCGCCCTCTACGACGAGTGGTATCACGCGATGGTGATGTCGCGCGAAGGCAAGCGCGAAGCCGAAGCGCTGCGCAGCAAGCTGCTGCAAGTCATCTGAACCGCTAGCACACCACGGCAAACGGGGCAGCCTTGGCTGCCCCGTCGTCCATCAATTTTCGGCAGTTTCGCCCGGCTTGGGCTTGCGGGCGCGCGGCGTACGGGCCGCCCGCTTGGGCTTGACCGGCTTTTCGTCGGCCGCTGCGCTTTCGCTGCGCGGCGTTTCGGCAACGGCCGGCGCCGCCTCCCCGGCCTCGCTCCCCTTGCGCGGACGACGGCCGCCACGGCGCGGCTTGCTTTCGGTGCTGGCAACCGGCTCGGCAGCCGTTGGCGACACTGCCATTTCCTCCATCACCACGGTTGCTGGCGGGGTTTCAGCAACGACCGCTGCCGTTTCTACTTCGGCCGGCAGCCTTTCCTTGCCGCTGCGCGAACGACGACCGCCGCGGCGACGCGGATTGCCGGCGGGTTCGACCTCGGCTGCCGGCGTTTCGGTTTTTGCCGTTTCCGGCAGGTCGACCGCAACAGCCTCGGTTGGCGCCTCGCTGAGCGCTCCAGCCGGTTGTGGCGCGACGCGCGTCACGTAAGCGCCTGATTTTTCGTCGCGCCCGAAACCGAGCAGGCCACGATTGGCGGCCTCCTCCAGCAGGTTGCCGAAGCTGCGGAAGCCGAAATAGGTTTCGTTGAAGCCCGGGTTGCGCCGCTTGATGACTTCCTTGAGCACCGAGGCCCAGATGCGCTCGCTTTCGCCACGGTCGGCGATAAGGTCGGCGAAGGTGGCAACGGCCAGTTCGATTGCCTTGGCCTTGCGCGCTTCCAGCTTTTCGCCGCGGTTTCTTTCTTCTTCCGGCGAGCGGCGCGGAGCCGCCTCGCGGTTCTCGCGGCGGGCGCTGGCACGGTCGCGCACCAGATCGTCGTAGTAGATGAATTCGTCGCAATTGGCGATCAGCAGGTCGGAACACGACTGCTTGACGCCGACACCGATCACCCGTTTGGCATTTTCGCGCAGCTTGGAAACCAGCGGCGAGAAATCGGAATCGCCACTGATGATGACGAAGGTGTCGACGTGCGACTTGGTGTAGCAGAGATCGAGGGCATCGACGACGAGGCGGATGTCAGCGGAATTCTTGCCCGACTGGCGCACGTGCGGAATTTCGATCAGCTCGAAATTGGCCTCATGCATGGCTGCCTTGAAGCCCTTGTAGCGATCCCAGTCGCAATAGGCCTTCTTGACGACGATGCTGCCCTTGGCCAGCAGGCGTTCGAGCACCGGCTTGATGTCGAACTTTTCGTACTGGGCATCGCGAACGCCGAGGGCGACGTTCTCGAAATCACAAAAGAGCGCCATGCTGGCGGTGTCGGCGGATGCGGCCATGAAATGCTTTCGACTTGAGGAAGGCACAGTATACCGCCCCGCACGCTTTCATTCGGGCGGCAAAGCTGCCAACCCGGACCCGGGAACGGCCGCCGCCGGTTCAGATGAGCACGTAGTCCTCGGCCTCGGGCGGGCCGCTGCGCGGCGTTTCCCCAACCAGTTCGCACACCGAGACCTCGATGGCATGGCACATCGAGGCCAGGGCGAGGTCGTTGGGTTCTTTGCCGAAGGGCTCTTCGATCTGCTCGCCGATGACATCCAGCGCCAGAAAGGTGTAGGCGACGAAGGTGGCGATCAGCGGCGTCAGCCAGCCGATCGAGGTACTCAGGCCGACCGGCAGGAGCAGACAGTAGACCATCACCGTGCGGTTCATCAGCACCCGGTAGGTGTAGGGGATCGGCGTGTTGGCGATGCGCTCGCAGGCGCCGGATGCCTCGGTCAGCAGGTTCAGGTTGCGGTCCATGGCCTGCAGTTGCAGATCACTGATCGTTCCGGCCCGTTGCGCCGCGGCCAGATCCCTGGCCAAGTCGAGTAGGATGGCCGGAGGGACAAAGCGGGCCGCTGCCACCCGTTGGTGAACCGCGGCATCCAGGCGGCACGCCAGATCGGCGTCGGGATCGGTGCCGCGCAACTGGTGCTTGAGGGCGTACACAAATGCCGCCAGGGTACGGGCCACCCGGCGCTGCAGCGCAGTGTCTTCCGGGGCGAAGCTGGCCGCCTCGCGGGTCAGCGAGCGAGCGGCGATAAGCAAGGCGCCCCATTGCTTGCGGGCTTCCCAGAAACGTTCGTAGCTAACGGAATTGCGAAAACCGAGGAAGATCGCCAGGGCGATGCCCATCAGCGTGAAGGGTGGGATCGACAACGCCGAAGCCGCGTGCTCGCTCATCCACCAGCCGCGACAAAGCACGCTGGCGACGGAAACCGCGAGCACCAGCAGCAGACGGGTGACGATATAGGGCAGCACCGAACCGCGCCAGACGAACAGCAAACGGAACCAGTGCAGGTGGGGACGAACGATCATGGCGGCTCGGGAAAGAATTGAACAGTCCGGATCGGCCGACAACCCTCATTTCGCGGCGTCGTCCACTCCGGGGGCAAGAATGATAGCAGCGCTGCCCGCCGTGGCCTGTGACCGCTTGTAATGACGGGGCAGTGCAGGCGCCGCACCGTCAAACGGCGGGAAGCGCAGTGGCCTCCGCATGCAGCCACTCCCGGAACGCGGCAACCGTATCCTGCTCGGCCAAGGCGCCCGGCACGACGAGGAAATACGAATAGGCCGAAGGCAGGTGAATGGTGAAAGGAAGGTTCAGGCGTCCGGCGGCGACGTCGGCTTCGATCAGCGGCTTGGGCACCAGCGCAACCCCCTGCCCCTCCAGTACCGCCTCGAGAACCAGCAGCGTGTTCGAAAAACGCGGCCCGCGTTCGATATCGATGCCGTCGACCCCGGCGAGTTTCAGCCAGGCGCCCCAGATCGGCCCCTTCCCCGCGCTCGGGATCGATTCGTCGTGGATCAGTATGTGCCCGCTCAGGTCACCGGGCGAGCGCAAGGGTGGCTCCCAGGTCAGCAGGCGCGGGCTGCAGGCCACGACGAAGTCGGGAGTGAGGATTTTTTCGACCTGGTAGCCGGGGTACAACCCCGTTCCGAACCGGATCGCTACTTCGCCCGCATCGTCGCGCGGATCGATCAGTTCGTTTTTCGGTCCGGCTACGGGATGCGGGCCGTCGATATTGTCGACCGAACTGGTGACCCTGATCGCCACCGCCGGATGCGCCGTGGAAAACCGCGACAGGCGGGGAACCAGCCAGCGCGTGGCGAACGAGGGCGGCGCGGTAACGTTCAGGGTCAGCGCCGTATCGTGGCGCGTAGTCTCCACTGCCGCCGCGAAGCAGTCCAGGCCCTCGCGCACCCGGGGAAACATGGCCATGCCGTCCTCGGTCAGTTGCAGCAGGTTTTGCCGGCGATGGAACAGGGGGCGGCCAAGCCAGGACTCGAGGGTCTTGATCTGCTGGCTGACCGCCGACGGCGTGACGTGCAATTCCTCGGCGGCCTTCCTGAAGCTGAGATGGCGCGCCGCCGATTCGAAGGTACGAAACGTGGAAAGCGGGGGAAGACGGTAGGCCAGGAAAAATACTCCCAAGTCGGGAACACGCTTAAGTTTAACTTACGTTGACGTTAATAAATCATGGTTTGCCGCACTGCAACATGAACACTATATTGAGAGCGTGAATTTAAATCAGGCAGCAAAGGAGTCAGCCATGTCCATCCAGTCATTTTTCGATCGCACCCCCGGATTCCGGCTCAAGACAGCCGCCGGAACGATGAACTACGAGGATATCTTCAAGGGCGCAGCAAGCGTCCCGGCCACCGCGGAGCGCGGCAACAACTTCCTGCCGGGGCTACGACCAGTCGAATACGACGTCGACACCTACTTCAAGGACGTCTTCGCCGGCCCCGTATTCTGAATCCTCCCGGTCTTCCGGTGCCGCCCGGAAGACCGGTGAAAGCTGCCGCCAGACCGGGCATCACGAGCGAATGGCCAACTTATTCCCCTGACGCCCCGGTTTTTTTAGCCGAAATCAAAGCCCCGGCCCCTCCCCCAACCTACCATCGGACCGCCAAACAATTTCCGAAAGGGGGAAAACAATGAGTGGCGCTTTCACCAAATCGATGGCGCGGAACATATTTTACGGGGGGACCGTATTCTTCTTCCTGTTGTTCCTTGCGTTGTCATTCGACACCCA
>Ga0209507_1002324_pt1 | contig 13016 bp, 7 predicted proteins | sample AD_UKC028_MetaG_FD_184414 | JGI IMG/M metagenome (GOLD analysis project Ga0209507, IMG submission 184414) | Active sludge microbial communities of municipal wastewater-treating anaerobic digesters from USA - AD_UKC028_MetaG (SPAdes) (version 2) | ecosystem: Engineered > Bioreactor > Anaerobic >...
CGTCAACAGTTCATCCGGCTTCAACGCACGTTTGCCGTTCTCGATGTCGGAGACCGATTGACGATCCTTCAAAGCGAGTCCTTGCGTAAGCTGCTCCTGTGTCCAGCCCTTGGCTTCGCGAGCTGCCTTGACGCGGTAGCCAATCCACTTTTGCGAGAGTTTTTCGAGCACGGACGCCATCTTCCAAATTTCTGATATTGCTTTACAGATTTCGCAATATTATATTGCTAAATAAAAAATGCAAGAACATTGTGGACTATCCAGCGCAGAAATTCGATCAAGAGGTTTTCAGCCCCGTATCAAGCATCCTCCCGATTCTGCTTCACCCAAATCAACCCCTCCGTAGCAAAGCCCAGCGCCTTGGCCTGCTGGAGTAACTGCTCCAGCACGGCAGGCGGCAACTGCCGGGTCCGGGCCAGAATCCACAGATAATCCCGGCTGGGACCGCTGATCATCGCCCAGGCATACTGATCCTGATCGAGGGCGATCAGGTGATAGCCGCCATAGAACGGGCCGAAAAACGACACCTTGAGAGAACCGACCGTCGACTCACCGAGGAAATAAGCGCGACCCTCCGCCTCCTTCCAGACGCCGGCGCGGTCATCGTAACCACGATTCAGCACTCGAACGCCGCCGTCATCGCGTAGGCCATAGGTCGCGCTGACATTGCTCAGACCGCGTTCAAAGGAATGATCCAGCCGGGCGATTTCATACCACCCGCCGAGATAGCGGTTTAACTCAAAACCCGTGACAGGCGTCACGCCGGGCGGCGGCGCCACCGAGCAGCCACCAAGCCACCAAACCAGTAAAAATAGAAGTTTTTTCATCTGTGACCTTTGTTGAAAACTATTCCAGGTGGTGTCATGCATTCGCAATTCATGAGCGTGCATATAGTGAACTGCTATCCGAACAGGAGGATTATAATCACCGTGTCCCGTGGAAACTTCCGCCGCCTGCGACCCTGCGGCCGACGCGGCAAAGGAGAATCAACAATGAACGCTCCGTCGCCCATCCCCACTCTCTATCCCTCCCCTTTTGGCACTTTTGATCCATTCGACATTGCCGGCTCCAGTTTAGCCGTGCAACAAGCCTGGCTGTGGCAACCCGAACGGCTGGCCACTCGTCTACAACAACTGATGCTCGATGCCAGCCGGGTTCATGACCGCTTTGCCCGCGCCAGCATGGGCATTCCCAGCGAACCGGCGTTGGCGGCGGTCATCTATGATGAACGCTTTCAGGATCCGATCTGGACCGATCAACCCTGGTTTGACTACCTCAAGGAAATGTATCTGCTCTACAGCCATTGGCTGGAAGACGCTATCTATTCCACTGAGGGTATTGACCCCAAACAGCGCCAGCGGGCGGCGTTCTGGACCCGGCAATGGCTGGACGCCGTCGCGCCGACCAATTATTTCTGGACTAACCCCGAAGCGCTGCGCCGAGCCATCGCCAGCGAAGGTTTCAGCATGCTCTGGGGGTTGCAAAACTGGCTGAAGGACGCCGCCGCTCAGGAGGTGCGCATGGTGGAGCCGGACGCTTTCCAGGTTGGGCGCGATCTGGCAACGACGCCCGGACAGGTCGTGTTTCGTAACGAATTACTCGAACTGATCCAGTACGCGCCGACCACCCCGCAGGTCCACGCTACCCCCATCGTGCTGGTCGCGCCATGGATTAACAAGTTCTATATCATGGACTTGAGTCCGCGCAACAGCCTGGTGCGCTATCTGGTCAATCAAGGCTTCACCGTTTTCATCACCAGTTGGAAGAATCCCGGCTCTGAAGCGCGGGCGACGACGCTGGACGATTATCTGCTCAAAGGGGTGCGTCCGGCGCTGGAAGCCGCCCGCACGATCTGCGGCGTTCCGCAGCTTCACGCGACCGGCTACTGCCTGGGCGGTACGGCGGTCGCCATGCTGCTGGCTTGGCTGAACGCCGATCCCACCGACCGACTGGCGAATCCCATAGCTCACTGGACCACCTTCGCCACGCTGGTCGATTTCAGCGACCCTGGTGAAATCGGCGTGTTTCTCAACGAGGCCAGTTTTGACTTCCTGCGCGAGCGCATGGCGAAAACCGGCTATCTGGATGGCGCGGACATGTCCAGCGCGTTCCGCATGTTGCGTCCCAACAGCCTGATCTGGCACTACGTCATCCACAGCTATCTGTACGGCGAGGAACTCGCGCCCAGCGATGTGCTGTTCTGGAACTGCGATACCACGCGGATGCCAGCAGCCATGCATGAGTTTTATCTGCGGGAACTGTATCTGAATAACAAGCTGATGCAGCCTAATAGCCTGGAAATCGGCGGACGGCGGCTTGATCTGGGCGCGATTACGCAACCGCTCTATGCCGTGGGCGCGGAGCAGGATCACATCGCGCCGTGGAAGCAGACCTTCCGGCTGTGCGGACTGACGGGAGGCCCGGCGCGCTATGTGCTGGCGACCTCCGGTCATATTCTCGGCATCATTAATCCCCCGGTCACGCCGCCCAAGCGGCGCTTCTGGGTCGGCGACGCTACGGGCCGCCGCGACCCGAAAATCTGGCAGGACAGTATCGAAAAGGCGCCGGGTTCGTGGTGGGAGGACTGGACCCGCTGGCTGGTGGAACGTTGCGGGCCGCTGGGACCACCACCGCCCATGGGCCATGCGGACTATCCGGCCAGGGAACCGGCCCCTGGACGGTATGTGCTGGAGAAATAATGCAGCAGGTTGGGTTGCCGTTTTTCTGGCAACCCAACGCTGCACTACTCCCATTCCGCCAAATCCGCCCGCATAATCCGAATTCGCTGCAAAATCGCTTCACGCTTCAGATTAAACAGCACCATACCGCCGGTAATGGTCGCGCCCAGCCCAATCAGGATCAGCGCCCGAGCCATGCCCTGTTCGGGATAAAATTGCAGCAGTTGCCCGCCAACATTCAAGATCAGGAACGCCACCCCGGCATAGAGAAAAGCGCGAATTCGCAAGGCAATCCCCAGAATCACGCCCGCCAACGCCAATCCCAGCGCCAGCACGAACACCCATAATTCCGGCTTCAGAAACACATCCAGCCCGGCCCCGGCGTACAGCACGCTCAACGCCGCCAACCGCGCCCCATTCAGCACTGAGGGCCGCAGTTCCCGCCGATGCAGATGCAGCAGCGCCAGCACCGACACCGCTCCGGGAATCAGATAAAACTGCCACAGCCCATAGCGTCCTGCCCAAAGCGGCGCCCACAGATACACCGCGCCATTCAACGCCAGGACCCCCAGATACAGCGGCAACGGATTCCGCATCGTCCCGGCCAGCGACAGATACAACACACCGGCAGTCAGCAGCGTTCCGCCCAACCACGGTGAGGCCAGTTGCCAGGGCGCTGTCGCCAGCGCCAGCAGTGGTAGCAACAACGCCAGTCGATACCAGGGTCGTGCGCCGGTGAATTGATGCAGCAGAAACATGACGACCGCCGCTGCCAGAAAACCGGTCGTATCCCAGGGTGTGAACGGCGTTAACCCCAAGATCAGCAACCGGGCGTAACCCGCCAGCGCTCCCAACAACAACACGGGCGCGTAAATCCGGTGAGGTTCCTCCGGTCGCCGCCAGGCCTGCAACGTCGTCCAGCCGGCCAGCAACATCAGGGTTGCGCCCGCCGCCAGTGGATCAACGGTCTTGCCGAAATACCACAATGGCCCATCGCTCCACCCGACCAGCGCCGCCAGCAGTACGCCGATATGCAGTCCCAACAGCACCAGCGTCGCCAGTAATAACCAGGGCGCAGTCTCGCTGATCGCCTGTTCCATCGCCAGCCAGCGCCTTGAACATTCCGCTTCCGCCTGGAGATCGTGGGCATCCAGCCAGCGGGTCAGCCGTTGTTCGATGAGCGTCAGCGTCAACAATAACAATCCGCTTTGCAGGGCGTACCAGGGCGACAGCGCGATCAAAGCCTCCCAGGTCAGCGGCGCGTTCCACTGCCAAAGCGCATAAACGCCGATGAGCGCCAGCCATACTCCAACCTTCCGCCAGAACGCTTCATCCCGCCACTCGCCGTAGAGGAACGTGGTCACAGCCAAGGTCAGCAGGGTCACACTCCAGACCGCGCCATGCGTATCGGGAATCAGGAAGAGCAACCCAATACTGGCGGCGGGCAGCAACGTCAACCACCATTCCAGCGCTGGTTGCCAAAGGTCCGGGCTATGCGGGCCGTAGTAGCGCCAGCCGGTTAGCAACGCCCCATGCCAGATCATCAGCGTCAACGGCAACCAGACCAGCGGCAGACCCAGATGATCGACCAACGTCGATAAACTGCTCGCGATCAGCGCGGCTAATGCCAACCCCACAATGCCGGGTCGGGCAATACGGCGCAGCAACAGGAACAGATACAGCGCCAGTCCGGCCAAGGCGGCGGCGGGCGACAACTGATTCACCGTGAACCACGCGCCCACCAACGCCAATCCATACAATAATCCGCTGATGATCCATAAAGGTCTGCGCCACCAGGCCAGCGCTGCCGCCCGTTCCGCTTCCAGACTCGCTGCGACCAACGCCATGCCCAGACTTAATCCGGCGCTCGCCAAGGGCTGACCGAAGATCAACTGCTCGATGGATCTCAACCCAAACCCGGTCAACCCAATACCCAAGGTCAGCGTGATCAGCGCCAGCCAGGCATGAATTTCCGTCCGGTAACGCCAACCCGCCAGCATAAAGACCGACAAACTGGCGCAAAACATCGGCCACAGCCCCGGCGCAGATTCGCCCAGCAACGCCAGCGTTGGACTGACCGCTAACGGGCCGAAAGCCATCAGCAGCGCGCAACTATGCAGACTGTCCTCGACTTGCTGGCGACCGCCTGACCCGCCCGGTACGGTGAACCGCAAAGCCTGCGCCGCCCGTCCGGTCATCGGCTGATGCAACACGGTCACGCCGAAGCCCCAGACCAGCAATGCGTACAACCCTGCGGCAGTCCCTAACCACGGCAACGGCCAGCCCCAATGCGCTAGTTCAACCAGCCATCCCGCCAATCCCAACAGCATCGGCAACGCTGTCCAGCGGAACTGATGAAAATAGCCAATGACCAGCAACCCACTGATCGCTCCCAGTCCCGCCGACCACGGCCAGGCGAGCGACGGGTTCCCGTCCAGCAACCGCGCACTGAGGTGAACGAAACCCACTGTCCATAACAACGCCATGGCCTGTTCCAGCGGGGCGCGAATCAGGTCGGCCAGGGTGGAAGCGGAGGGCGCTGCTGTTTCACCGATGTCAGCCAATAACGCTTCACGCCTTTCTATCCATCCGTTCAACCACCACAGGAACGCCCACAGCGCCAGAACCAGCGTGAACTCCACGACTCCCGTACCGGTGCCGGGGAAATAGCCCTGCTTGATCAACACCCCCAACGCGGCGGCTACCGCCAATACGCCGTAAAACAAAGACTGTCGGCGCAAACCCAGGCTCAACCACAGCAGCAACGCTCCAGCCAGCGCCAACAGTAGAATCAGCTCCCACGCTCCGAACAGCACCGGCCACTGACTCGTCACCGCCAAGGCCAGGGCCGCGACGATCATTAACAAGGCGCCGGTCACCCATCCGGCTTGCCGGTTCGATGACTGCCGCCGGTAATGCAAACCCAGTCCACTCCACAGCGCCGCCAGCGCCAGCCAGCCGAAAGCGGTTTGCATCGCCCAAGCGAACGGCGTCCACACTGGCGCATAAGCGACCGCCACTGCTGCCAGCGCCATCACCCAAACCTCACTCCAGACGATCCAGCGGTCATCCTCATCCGGCAACGCCAGTATCCAGCGCGTCGCGCCATAACCCAGCATCGCCGCGGTGGTGGCTGTGGCGAAACCGACCATTCCCGGCGCAGCCCAAAACAGGCTCCAACCGGTTAACCCAATAAGGAGCAATCCGAACACTAACAGGCATTGCCGGGCGATGGCAGGCGACCGGGCGTTCGCCCAGTGGCCTAGCGCCAGCAGCGCCAGGAGTCCGGGTAAACTCGCCAACAGATGCCAGGTCGGCGACAGCCGTTGCAGTACTCCGTACCCGTACAATCCCGCTACGCAGCCGAAGAGCAAATACAGCGGTGGCAAAGTCAGATACCGCCAGGTCATCCAGCCGTACAGCCCTACACCCATCGCCAGCGTCAACAGGGCGGCGGGCGTTGATGGCGCGGCGACGCCAATCGCCACAATGGATAATCCGTACAGGACAAAGCTGAATCGGGACAGGAAGGCGTATTTATCAACCCATTCCCGGAGCGCCGCATCCAACGGGAACAGCAGTAAACACAACGCCATCAGGAACGGTCCGGCATAACCGGTCGGCAAAGATTCCGGCCAAATCCAGGTCAGATGCACAAAAGAGACGGTCGCGGCATAGACCAGCATCCCGGCAGCGAAATAGCTGGTGCGGCGACGATCCACAAAGATTTGCCGCAACCATTCCCCGGCGAAGCGGCGCAGACCCACGCCGAGCAACCCCAGTAACATGACATGCAATGCCGCCAGCGTCCGCCAATCCGGGAACAGTTCTGCTAACGGCGCGGCCAGTTGCAGTCCAACCAGTGCGGTTAACAGGGCGGCATAACGCCCCGACAACGCCCGGTCGATCAACGCACTGGTAAGCCATGCTATCCAGGCGAACGCCGCCAGTGTTAAAACCGCTAGTAGCGCGCTGATCGAGAGCAGCAGAAATTCACCGCCGCTGGCTGCGAACAACCGAACCGCAACCGCCAAATCCAGCGGCCCCAGCATCAATCCCAAGGTCAGCAACACGCCACTAGCGGCGACCAATTCCGGACGCTGGCGACGAAATTGATAACCCGCCCAAATCAGGAATACGGTCGCGCCGACCAGACTGCCCCACACCACCAGGGCATTGAGGAAACCAGCGGTATTGGCGACCAGGAACAGCGCCCCGGCGACAAAGCAGAAACCACCGACAAACCAGCCGATGTTCTGCGCCAGAAACGGCGCGATCAATCTCGGCCAGCCGGACACCGCCCGCAAGACCCGTTCTAATGGACCCGGTTCAGCCGGTCGCCAGTCGTCGACAGCCCCCTCACCCCAACCCTCCCCCACCAAGGGGGAGGGAGTTGTTGCAGCGGCAGCCCCCTCATTCCAATCCTTCCGCATCAGGAGGGAGGGAGTTGTTGCAGCGGCAGCCCCCTCATTCCAATCCTTCCGCATCAGGAGGGGGGGAGTTGTTGCGGAATCATCAACCACTGGCTCCCCCTCCCCTCTGTGGGAGGGGGTTGGGGGGAGGGGGGTCTGCCAGAGCGGCGCTTTCACCGGCGCATCCTGCGAGCGCGCCAACCGTTCCCACGCTGCCGCCTGCCGCCGTGCCTCAGCCAGTTGATGGCGCGAGACCACCAAAGCGATCAGCAGCACAATCGGCGATACCAGCCACAGCCCGGCTAACACAATCAGTATCGTCCAGTCCATCATCCACCCTCATCCAGGTCGCGGAAGAGTGCTTTTAACTTTTTAACTTTCACTACCCGCCTGTTTGCGCACTTCCTGGCGGAGAATCAACAGTTCCGTTTCGACCTCGGTATCAACTTCCATCTTCAGGAATTCCCGCTCTACCTGACTAAACTCGCCATACAGTTCAGCCCGTGCCTCCATCCGCGCTTCCATTTCATCCACCTTGCCGGACATCCGGTCGAAGGATTGATTCAGATCGAGGCCGGTCTGAAACCGGTCACTCACCCGATCCATTTGCTCACGGGCCTGAGCCGCCCGTTGCCGCGCTACTAAACTACCTTTCTTGAGTCGCGCCTCTTCCAGCTTGCCTTCCAGCGCCCGCAACTGCGCCTTGAGCCGCTCACTGGTGCGCTTGGCGGACTGCCAGGACCCTTGCAGGTTGCCGGCCAAATCATCGTGTTCCTTCTTGCGCAGCAACGCCTCCCGCGCCAGGGTTTCATTGCCGTTTTCCACCGCCCGCCGTGCCCGGTTGTACCACTCCTCGGATTGTCGGCGCTGGTTATCCAACTCCTTCGCCAACTGCTTCTCGCTGGCTAGCGCATCGATCACGCCTTCACGGGCGCTGTTGATGTTCTCCTCCATTTCACGGATGAGTTGCTTGATCATCCGCTCCGGGTCTTCAACGCGATCCACTAGATCATTGAGATTGGCGGTCAATACATCACTGATGCGTTTGAACAGATTAGCCATGGGATGCCTCCTCCGAGTCGTCATGAGAGAATAGGGAATGGTTTGAGTATAGTCGGGAATTTTTTACTTGAACAGTGTTTAATTAAAGCCCCGAAAAAATCTGCCAAGCGGCAGATTTGTTGTATGACGTTAATCCTGGCTACGGTATTGGCCGCCACTATCAGCGCCGACGGATGCGCCACCTCGTTGCCGCTCACTGCGGCCATCATTGTCGTCATAACCTCGCGATCTGCGCTGCGGTTCGCTCCGACCACTGCCCTGCCGATTCAGACCTGCGCTGTCGTCATCCCGTCCCCGGCGCTGCTGCTCGCCCCGCCGGCTTGAACGGTCATCGTCATCATAATCCCGTCCCCGGCGCTGCGACTCGCCCCGCCGGCTTGAACGGTCATCGTCATCATAATCCCGTCCCCGGCGCTGCGACTCGCCCCGCCGGCTTGAACGGTCATCGTCATCATAATCCCGTCCCCGGCGCTGCGACTCGCCTCGCCGGCTTGAACGGTCATCGTCATAGTCGTGAGGTCTCCGCCGCTGTTCGCCCCGACCGTCGCGCCGGTCACGGCCATCGTCGCGTCCACTCATCGCGTCGTCGAAGATGTCCATCATCGCCTTGCTACCCGGATTGTCACGAGCGCCAGACTGTTGCTGCATCGTTCTCATGACATCCATAACCCCCTGCATGACCGCCCGATCATCCGCCTGGCTCACCTGGGGAACTCCGGCCATGACAACCCATAGAATCACAAAAATAATATTTTCAGTCTTCATGTTTAATAACCTCACTCCTGAAATCAATACAATCTATTGCTATTGAGGCATTGTAGTCCATCGCAATAGCCCGGTGCTTTCAAATTCAGAAATCTTCGCAAACCGCCTGCCAATCTTTCGTGGCAATGTCGCCATATCATACAAGCCAATCAGATAAATCTTTGCTGAACTGTATGGTAAATCACTGTCTCGGAACCGAAGGAGACTTCCATGGCTACCGTAAATTCCATGCACACCCCCGGCGAGCGCGTCGCCATCATTGCCGGTCTGCGCACGCCGTTCGCCCGGCAACTCACCGCCTACAAAGACCTGAACGCCATCGACCTCGGCGTGATGGTCACCAATGAATTGCTGAGTCGGCTGGATCTCGATCCGGCGCTGATCGAACGGATGGTCTACGGCTGTGTCGGGCTGATCCCGGAAGCGCCCAACGCCGCCCGTGAAGTGCTACTCGGGGCCGGCATGAACCCGCGCACCGACGCCTATACCGTCACCCGCGCCTGCGCGACCAGTTTCCAGTCCGCTGTGGACATCGCTCAGGCCATCCTGCTGGGCGACATTGAAATTGGCTTGGCCGGCGGCTGCGATTCCACTTCAGTGCTGCCGATTCAGACCTCGAAAAAGCTGTCACGGGCGCTGATCCACTCCAGCAAGGCGAAATCGTTGAGCGAGAGGCTGGCGCTGTTCAAGGAAATCCGCCCGGCGGACCTGATTCCGGTCTCGCCGGCGGTCAAGGACTATTCCACGAACCTCGGCATGGGCGACATTGCCGAGCAGATGGCCAAGAATCACAGCATCAATCGTGAGGAACAGGATCGTTTCACCCTGCGCTCGCACCAACTCGCCCAGCAGGCTTGGGATGAAGGCAAGCTGGACGGTGAGGTGATGCGCGCCTTCATTCCGCCGTTCAAGGAAACTCTTGAGCGCGACAACAACATTCGCGGCAACTCCAGCCTGGAACAGTTGGCGAAACTGCGGCCCGCTTTCGACCGCAAGCACGGCACGGTGACCGCCGCCAATTCCACGCCGCTGACCGATGGCGCTTCCTCCATGATCCTGATGCACGAGCAGCGCGCCCGGCAACTGGGCTTTGAGCCACTCGGTTTCATCCGCTCCTACGCCTTCGCCGCGATTGACCCCTTCAATGACGGGTTGATGGGGCCGTCCTACGCCACACCGATGGCGCTTGACCGGGCGGGCGTTACGTTACGCGATCTGGCGCTGATCGACATTCATGAAGCCTTCGCCGCGCAAACCCTGGCTAATCTGAAAAATTGGCCGTCACGGAAATTCGCTCAGGAACAACTCGGTCGCGATGAGCCGATCGGCGAAGTCGATATGGACAAGCTCAACGTGCTGGGCGGATCGCTGGCCTTCGGTCATCCCTTCGCCGCAACCGGAGGCCGGATGATCATGCAAACTTTGTACGAACTGCGCCGGCGCGGCGGCGGACTGGGATTAGCGACCGCCTGCGCCGCTGGCGGACTGGGTTCAGCCTTGGTGCTGGAAGTTGCGTAACGCCGAGAGGAAGCCACTATGACGACTGAACTGAATCTGACCGTTTTCCAACTGACGCGGCGCGACGATGGCATCGCTGTCGTGACTATCGACGCGCCCGGCGAAAGCCAGAATACGCTGAAGGCTGAATTTGTCGGCGAGGCCCATACGCTGCTGGATCGGCTGGAGCAGGACCCCGGCGTCCAAGGCGTGGTGTTCATCAGTGGCAAGCCCGGCTCATTCATTGCCGGGGCCGACATCAATATGTTGAAAGCGTGTCAAACCGCCGCCGAAGCTGCGGAGCTGTCCAAAGCCGGCCAGCGCTTTTTCGACCGGCTGGAGAATTTCAAAGTCCCCATCGTAGCGGCGATTGACGGCGCCTGTCTGGGCGGAGGGTTGGAACTGGCGCTGGCTTGCCACGGGCGGGTCTGCACCGATCACCCGAAAACGACGCTGGGCTTGCCAGAAGTCATGCTCGGCGTCCTGCCCGGCAGTGGCGGTACGCAGCGTTTGCCCCGACTGATCGGCATTCCCGCCGCGCTCGGGCTGATGTTGACCGGCAAGCATCTGAACGGGCAAAAAGCCCGGCGGATGGGTCTAATAGATGAGGTCGTACCCGCCCCAATCCTGCTGCAAACCGCCGTTGCTCTGGTGCAGCAACTCCAGCAGCATCGAGGCGCTACCCGAAAAACCGGCAGTCTGTTCTCGATCAAGGGGCTGACCCGGTTGGCGCTAGAGAACAATCCGCTGGGTCGGCGGGTGCTGTTCCAGAAAGCCCGCGAACAGACCTTGAGCAAAACCAAAGGTCATTATCCTGCACCGCTGCGCATCATCGACTGTGTGGAAACTGGCACGGCGCAGGGCTTCAAAAAAGGTCTGGAAGCGGAGGCGGTCGGGTTCGGTGAACTGGCGGTGACGCCCCAGGCGCGGCAGTTGATGAATCTGTACTTCGCCACCACCGCGCTGAAAAAGGATAGCGGGATCGCCGACACCAGCGTCCAGCCGCGACCGGTGCATAAAACGGCTGTCCTCGGCGCGGGCCTGATGGGCGCGGGCATCAGCTATGTCACCACCGACAAGGCGCAAATCCCGGTGCGGCTTAAGGACAAGGAACCGGCGGGTCTGAATCGCGGCCTGGCCTACATCGACCGGCTGATTCACAAACGGTTACAGCGACGTTCTCTGACGCCATTTGAAGCGGGACAGGCGCGGCGGCGGATCACCCCGACCCTGGATTTCTCCGGTTTCCATAACGTCGATCTGGTCATCGAGGCGGTGTTTGAAGACCTGAAACTGAAACAGCAGATGATTGCCGATGTGGAAGCGAACTGCCTGCCGACCACGATTTTCGCCACCAACACGTCGTCAATCCCGGTCGCCCAGATCGCCGAAGCGGCGCAACACCCGGAAAACGTCATCGGGATGCACTATTTCTCCCCGGTGGAGAAAATGCCGCTGCTGGAAGTAATCGCCGCCCCGCACACTGCGCCGGAAGTAATCGCGACCGCCGTTGACTTTGGCCGTCGGCAGGGCAAAACGGTGATCGTCGTTCAGGACGGCGCAGGGTTCTACGTCAACCGCATGCTCGCGCCTTATCTGAACGAAGCGGGCTATCTGCTCAGTGAGGGCGTGACGATTGACGCCATTGACCAGGCGCTGACGCAATTCGGCTTCCCGGTCGGCCCGTTCGCCCTGCTGGACGAGGTGGGCATTGACGTCGGTTCCAAAGTCGGGCCGATTCTGTACGCAGCGTTCGGCGAACGGATGAAACCCGCTGGAGTTGCCGACAGACTCTTGGCAGATGGCCGCTACGGGCGAAAGAACAAGAAGGGCTTTTATCGCTACGAAGGCGTCAAGTCGGGCGAGAAATCCGTCGATAAAACCGTCTACGCGGTGCTGGGCGTTGACGGCTCCAAGGTCGTCGAAGCCAGCGAAATCGTCGAGCGTTGCGTACTGGCGATGCTGAATGAAGCGGCGCGATGTTGCGCGGAAGGGGTGATTCGCAGCCCGCGTGATGGCGACATTGGCGCAGTGTTCGGCATTGGCTTCCCGCCCTTTCTCGGCGGCCCGTTCCGCTATGCCGATAGCCTGGGCGTCGCCGCGCTGGTGGAGAAACTGGAGCAGTATCGGCAACGACTGGGCGAACGGTTCGCCCCGGCGGAGGTTCTGACGCAGATGGTCAAGGAACGGCGGACGTTCTACGCGGATTAACGCGCTGATCGGGCGATGCGCCGGTCAGGGTTTCGCCCGCTTCCGGCGCGTCGCCTGCTTCGCTTCCAGCGGGCTGGCGATCTGTTGGTAAAGCTCAAACAGGAACGCGACGCGGTCGCTGTCCCCGGCAAATTTCCGCTTGGCATAGGCGAGGCCAGCCAGACCGGAGCCTCCACCGAAACAGCTTAAACTTCACTGGCGATTGTTTGAAGTGACAAATGCTTGCAAAAATCCTGCTTTTTTATATATTGCTATCGCTTAGAACAATGGTTCGGACAGTTTTGGGGGCCACACATCAAGGGCTTGGCCTCCGTAGCCCCTATTAAATCCAACTTGGGGATTTCCCCGAGTTTGATAAAATACATAACATACTGATTTATAAATATTTTAT
>Ga0209507_1002326_pt1 | contig 13009 bp, 9 predicted proteins | sample AD_UKC028_MetaG_FD_184414 | JGI IMG/M metagenome (GOLD analysis project Ga0209507, IMG submission 184414) | Active sludge microbial communities of municipal wastewater-treating anaerobic digesters from USA - AD_UKC028_MetaG (SPAdes) (version 2) | ecosystem: Engineered > Bioreactor > Anaerobic >...
TCCGCAAGATTCGTGCACGTATAATTGACTGGCGTGCTAATCAAATATTGAACGTATTGCTGTTTGGTTATCATGTCGAGATTATACCAAAACAATCAACAACCTGGAACTCCAAGCGAAAGTCCTGTTTAGATCCGAAGGCACAGAGTAATTTTGCGGCACGATATCAGTAGTAGCAAAATCAACGCGCGGATCAGATACCAATGTAGCCATCACAGTCTTAAGTGCGGGGATCGTCGTTGTAGGAACTTCTACAAGGTATGCGTTGATAGGGGGAACTTTTTTTATTACACGACCGCCGACAGAGTTCGTGAGTTCTTGCATGTCAGCAAGTGTCCCATTGTCGGTCATAACTAGAATAAATTGATTGACTGGGTATAAAGCGCCGCCATCAGGATCTTCGACAAGAATACCACCTAGCTCGTCGACGAGGCGTAGCTCAACAACCAACTGCGTCGCGAGCGTTTTCTGTCCTTGCTTCAGATAAATTGTCCCGTCCAGCATACCTACCTGCATACCTATGTCGGCGGGGGCGCTCACGGTTACCGTGACCGTATAACTCGCGCCTTGCATCAAACTCGGAAAACTCGCCGGCGACACGCTCACATACGGCGCCAACTCCGGTAAAACTCCGACGCTCACATTCGTCGCATTCGCTGTCGGCACGAAGCTCGCTATGGTTGTCGTACTCTCTCCCGCAGCGAGCGAAGCGTAGAGCGACGACGGCGTCCACTGGACGGTGGGATTAGCATCCGACTTTATTTCCCACCGCAACGCATCCACTGCAAACGAATATTGCCGGTCCTGACGGATGGCAAAGGTATCGGAGCTTGTGACCCTGGCGCCCGCCGCGACATCCCCGAAGCTGAGTTGCCCATCCAGTACGGTCACGCCGGGGGCGGTGATGCTGAGGGTCGCTGAAACCTCCAGCGCGTCCGTCCCGGTGTTGGTGACATCCGCCTTGTAGGTGTACTCGAATACCGTGCGCGTAATCCGCTTCGTCGAGACCAGCTCATAGTTACCGATGGTCAATTCAGGAGCCGCCCGTACCGATGCGGAATTCGTCAACATCAGCAAAAACGCCGATGATAAAAGCAAAATCCATGAGAATTGGTACGTGCGTTTCATGATTCGCTCCCTTGGTTTTCGGATTGTTCCCAACACGGTATTGCGGACAGAAAAAATCGAATCAGTGTTTAGCGTCTATTCAGCGAGGTCGTCTTCTCAACCAGGTCGTGCTCGCAACAACCGCGCCCCAGAATAGCAAGGCCAGCGTACCTGGCTCTGGAACGGTCGTGCCGGCCGCACGGGTACTACCGGTTGCAAGAGTAACATCAAAGGTATCCGGGTCGTAGATCTCGAACGGCTGCGCGCCGGGCATCCCTGTGCCGAGCCAGTCAAATTGCACCGCAAAACCGGATACGGAGGCACCCACCGCGATTCCACCCGCAAGCGCAAAAACATCATAGGCCGCCGGGACACCCAGCCCGCTACCGAGAATCAGCTCATCCCACTCAGAAGCGGGCGGATCGGGGGTGATGATGGAGAGAGAGGGTTCGTCGTAAAGCGCCGGGTCGAACAGGATCGCGAACCACTCGAGTGCCACGCCCGTGCCGAGCGATTCGTCATTGGTGACCGTATAGTCATATTGGTAACTACTATTTCCACCTAAGGACTTGAGGTCGTAATCAATAATAATGGCGGTAGCAGGATTCGCTAACAGGAGCAACCAAAGAGAGAGTAAAAGGTGACGTGCTTTCATCTTGGGAATCGCCTTATCCATGATTTTACTATTGATAATTTTGAAAAAAAGCAAAAAATGCCATATTGCTTAAGTTATTATAAATTAACAAATAATAAGCCGCTGGCGACGAGCAAATATCGAAAAGTGTAAAATTTTCCGACAAGCACTTTTTTCACAAAATAAAGACCTAAGCCCGCCCAAAGAGACAAATACCGAGTCTTGGTCAATATCCTTGTTATTCCGGTGGGAACAAAACACACGTCATTTTCTTCCGATTTGCCTTTTCTAAATGACGTTTATCTCCAATAACAGACAAAAAACACTGTTCAAATCTGAAAGACCGACTATTTTACTCCCGTAAAATTTTCCGACAGCTTTCTGCCGCGTCCGGAGGTTCGCGCCGACCGCAAACCGGCGATCCAGGACGGCGGAAGACCAGCCGGGCGACGATGCAGAGGGAAGATTTCCAGATAAAAGTATTTAAAAACAAATTGATAAGAAAGAAATTCGCCAAAATGTCCCGAACCGCAACCCCCGTTCCCACCGAGATCCGGAAGTGTAAAAAAAGCCGACAAAACGGTTCAGATCAGGCCGGGGGAACCCGCGCTGCACGCGGACGCCCGTGTTCCTGGATGAACGCCCAACAGACGGCTGTCGCGATACAGGCGACGGTACAAGGAGAAAGATGGATTGCCGCAGCGCCCGCTCGTCGCCCGACCAGCCCTCACACACCTTAACCCAGGTTTCCGGGCACCCTCCCGGTCGTCCCCGAAGAATTCGCCGTCGAGGAAAACCGGGTGCGCAGGGTTTCCACCCGCTCGCGGTTGACGCCGAAATCGGAATACCCGGTTCGCGAGGCGGAACGAACCTGGATAGTCCCCGGTGGGCTGAAATAAAATTCCATGTCGTCCACGAAGCCGAAGACCGCCGACCGGAATTCGACGTGAAGATACTGATTCCTCCCGGTTTTGTGGGCATCCTGGCTGCCGGAGGGTTGATGCCCGTGACGACGACCCGCAGCGCCCGGCGGCGCGCTCACCCGTTGCCAACCCGCCGCCACAAGGTGGCGTGGGTCACGATGTACTGATATTTCCGGGCATGTTCGCGGATCACCAGCGGCACGTCGGCTTCGCGCAACAGCTCGAAATCCTCCATCCGCAGAAGCTCCGCCAACGCCGCCGCGCTGCGAACGGGCTTCCCATCCCGCTCGTAACCGCCCAGCCACGCTTCCGGCGGCGTGAACGGCTCCAGCCAACTGTACGGCGAGAAAATCGCCAGCAGGCCGCCCGGTTTCACCAGCCCGCGTGGGCCGCCGAGCCGCCCCAGCAGCGCCTTGGGACTCGGCAAGCGACAAAGCAGGTTGGCCAGCAACACGGCGTCGAAATCCATCAGTTCGGCAGGCAGCGAGCAAGCGTCGGCCTGCCGGAAGCTCACCCGGCTCCGGTCGATGGCGGGATCGACCATCGCGTTCAGCGTGCCCCCCAGTTGGCCCTCGTCCTTGCGGAAATAGCGCAACTCGCCGTCACGGCGCAGCGCATCCGCCGCATCGATGAAGGCGCGGCTGAGATCGACGCCCAGCACCTCCCGATAGCCGCGCGCCAGTTCGAAGCTCGCCCGGCCCACCGCGCAACCCACCTCCAGCGCTTTGCCCGTCGACACGCCATAATCGCGGGCGGCGTCGAGCAGCCAGCGGGCGCAACGGACCGGGAATTCAACGGCGTCGTGTGGCCCGAAGGCATAAGGCATCTGCTCTGCGGCTGGAGCATAGTGCAATAGCAAATAGTCGTTCAGAATTTGCGGGTCTTCATACACTTGGCCCGAAGCGCCGGCCCGATCCAGCCGCACCGCGCCGCCGTCACCGGCGCTCTGCACCAGTCGGAAGCCGGCGTGCTGGAAAAAGTGCGGGCGAAAGTGGAAGCGCGACCAGAGACTCGCTTCGTCGCCGGTGGACGCCCAGGAGGCGCCCAGCATCATCTGGTGCTGGCCGTCGTAGCAGGGCGTGCTGAAGTCGTCGTAATAGGGGTGGACCCGGGCGCCGGGCAGCGGGTTGAAATGATCTTCCTGCCATTGCCAGACATTGCCGAATACATCGTGAAAACCGGCATCAGTCGGTTGTCCAGCATCGACCGGCCAGGAAGAACTCCAGGCCAGATTGAGATTCCAGCCGCATTCCCGCGCCAGGGAGGTGCCGTCGAAGCGCATCACCGGATCGACTTCAACACCGAGGGCGGCCGCCTGCGGTTGCCGGGCGGGACGTAGCGTCTGGTGCTCGGCCTCGCTGGACAGCCGGTAGGGCGCCCCGTCCTGCTCAGCACGCCAGGCGCAGTAGGCTTTGGCCTCGTGGTGATTCACCTCGACCGGCCAGTCCCAAGGCATGTCCATCACCTCAAACAGGGTGCGCAACCGGTAACGGTGCAGGCCGCTGGGACCGTCCAACACCCAGAACGTCGGCCACTTGAGGTTGCGGAACGAGCGCCACTCCCAGCCGGTTGCCGACCAGTAGCGCGGCTCGCGATAGCCGCCAGCCGTGACGAAGGTGTGGAACTCGCCGTTGCTGACCAGATAACGGCTGGCCTGGAACGAGGGGATCGTGGTCTCGCGCCGGCCGTACTCGTTATCCCAACCGTAGGAAGGCCAGTCAGCGGGCTTGCCAAGAACGAGGGTTTGACCCGGTACGTCAATCAGGTCATTGGCCGGATAGTCATGGCCAACACGCGGCGGAAAGCGCTCACCGGCCTGACCCGCCGACGGATGCAGTCGCGACCATTCGGCGGGACGCTGAACCAGAGTCAGCGGCAGTTCGCGGATCAGCACCGAAGAGGTTTCCAGGTGAATCCGTTCGTGCTCGAAACCCATGAACAGCGCCCACAGGGGATGATTCTGCTGGATGGGCGGATGACCAGACACCAGGCCGGGATGGGTTTCGATCACCTCCCGCACGGTGCGATAGACCTGCTGGCGATAGGCGTGAACCTCCTGGATGCTGGGCCAGAGCATTTCATTTTTGGACAGATCGTCCCAGCGCATCTCGTCCACGCCGGTTTCGAACAACTGCTCGAAGTACGGATTCAGGGGCTTTTCGATCAGGCCGGCCACCCGCAGCTTGTTCACGTACAGCGCCGGGGGATGGCCATAGTAGAAAATCATCGGGTGACGCAAGTGATGATAGGGCGGGCGAAAGAACGCTTCCTCACCCTTGAGTCCCGAAAACAGCACCTCGGTCAATGTCCAACTATTGTCGAAGTAATCCAATCCCTGCTGGCGCGTGCAGGTCGCCAGATTCGGCAACGGCAGCGAGGTCAGCGTGCCGTCCGATTGCCGGCCAGGGCAGTCTGGCGGCGTCCGGCCCGTCCACCACCACGCGGGCCGGGGACCCGTGAGTTCGCTATCCAGTTCATGACGCAGATTGTTACGCCAGAGTTCGTTCGCGGGGGTCGGGGTCGCGGTCGCAAGCGGTGAAGTCATTGATCACTCCTGTTGGTGCCAGTTTGGTCTGTTTAAGATAAATATTGATAATTATCAATATATAGATGAAGTTACCCGTATGAAGCGGCATCAACAAGCCGGCGTGACTACTCAGTACCCCTTTGCATCTCGTTCCCTGCTCCGGCCTGGGAATGCCGTTTCAATGTCTGAATCACGGATTCACCGGATGACACGGATTTCACCGATGAACCCTTCCGTGCAATCCGTTAATCTGTGGCCATCCGTGATTCAGAATTCCCTTCTGAGAGGGACGACGCCATCTGAACAGGGCAACCAGGATTCGGGAACTGAAAAAACCGAATGTGGTGTTGATCGAGTATTTTGTATAGTATTTATATAATATAGAGAATAAGATTTACCGATTCAAGGCTAATCTGTACACTTAATGTATAACAATTCACCCCGACCGCACTACAGACTTTCGGAGACCGCTCATTCCATGAAGGCTCACTCCCCTCACCGCCTGCCTGATCAAGGTCTGGTGCCTATCCGCACGGTTTCCAGTCTCACCGGCGTCAACTCGGTCACTTTGCGCGCCTGGGAGCGTCGTTATGACTTGATTAAGCCGGTGCGCACCCCCAAAGGCCATCGCCTCTACACCATGGCCGACGTAGCGCTGATCCAACAGGTCGTCGTGCTTCTCGACAACGGCATGTCCATTGGCCAGGTGCGGCGGGTGCTGGAGGCTGATACAACCTCTCAGGAGCTTGCACACGAAGGTGACCGTGGGCAGGCACTGGATCTCTGGCCTCACTATCAGCACCAGTTGCTGCAAGCGATTGCCGCCTTCGATGACGGAGTGTTAAACGACCTCTACACCGAAATCCTGTCGCTGTATCCGGTCGATATTGTGACCAGTCGGCTGATCGTGCCACTGTTGCGGGAATTGGGCGAACGCTGGGTCGAGGGAACGGGCAGCATCGCTGAAGAGCATTTTTTCAGCGTGTTCCTGCGCAACAAGCTGGGCGCCCGTTTTCATCACAATAGCCGCGCCCCGCAGGGACCGAAGCTGCTGGCCGCCTGTCTGCCGGGCGAACAACACGAGGTCGGGCTATTGCTGTTCGCTCTGGCGGCGCTTGATCGGAATTATTCCATCGTGCTGTTGGGTTCGAATACTCCGTTAGCGGAACTGCCCGCCGTCGTCGACCGGGCTGCTGTCCAGGCCATCGTCCTGGCGGGATCAGCGAATACGGTGGCTTTTACGGAAGAACTCCGGCCTCTATGCCAAACGGTCACGATTCCGGTGTTCATCGGCGGTCAGGTCGTCAACCACCAAGCCGACGTCATTCATGCTGTCGGCGCGATTCCGCTGGAGGAAGACCTGAGCCTGGCCCTGCGCCGGATTGACAGGAGGCTGGCCCGCCACTGACGCTGGCCCGCCATTGATCCTGGATGTCCCGGATTTCCTCTTCCTCCTCGCCACCCTGAAAGACATCATTCCAGGCGACATACAGGAGGATGCCCAGATAGACCGGTAGCGGCAAGGCCAGGATCTGCGCGGGGATAGAGAACAGATCGAGGAAAGGCAACGCCAGCAGCGCCAGGCCGCTCAAACCCATGACGGGAAACAGCCAGGGATTCAGTTGCAATGCCAGTACGCTGCGCCGCCAGCAGGCCGCCAGCGGCAATTCGCGGAACAGTTGCAGGGGAATGATAAATACGGCCAGCAGCGCCTGCAAAACCAGCAGCACACTGCCCAATACGCTCAGTTGCGTTCCCAGCAGAGTATCGGTAACGCCGAAGGTTGCAGGAATAGAGGGTGTTGCACGGTCACCAATCGCGGCCAAATCGACCGGCAACAATTGATCCTGCACCCAGTAAATCAGCAGGTAGCCCTGCAGCAGCAACCCAAACAGGAGCAAGCTGGTTCGGGCCAGCGCCTTGAGGGCGGTCCGGTTGAATAATTGCTTGAATGCCGGAGTCCGCTGGCGATTGGCGGCGCGGGCGATGCCGCAGGCCAGCGTGACCGTCAGACTGAGCGGCAAACCGTAGCAGAACACGGTGGCGATCAGCGTGACCCAGCCACCCAGCGGCGGCAACCACCACTCCCAGACGGGGAGGGCCAGCAATAGCGCACTACCCGAAGGCGCAAACAGCGCCACCGCCACGAACAAGCCTGGCCGCCGCCACATCACTTGCCAAGCTTGCATCAGCCAATCCCGGCCATCGCGCGGAGTCAGCGCCCTCGGTCCGAAGCCACGCATAGTTCTCTCGTCCCGTCGGAAAAATCAGCAGCTAGTTTAGCGTGAACTGGCGCAAGACGCTGCATGAAAGATCATCCAGAGTAACAGGATGCTCAAGCGAAGGCGGCAATCTGGATTATCCAAGGTTCAACCGCCAGATACAGAACACTGCCTGTCCGGTGATATGATAGCGGCATAACAACCGAGGAGATTATTATGTCCGCTGCCGCCAGCACTCTCCGTCAGCCCACGCTTGGCGTTGACAAGGTCCAACCCCGTCATAAAGTCCGTTTCGTCACCGCCGCCAGTCTGTTTGACGGCCACGACGCCTCCATTAACATTATGCGCCGCATCCTCCAGGCCAGCGGCGCGGAAGTCATCCACCTCGGCCACAACCGTTCGGTCGAGGATATCGTGACCGCCGCTTTGCAGGAAGACGCCCAGGGCATCGCCATCAGTTCCTATCAAGGCGGCCACGTTGAATTTTTCAAATACATGATCGACCTGCTGCGTGAGCGCGGCGGGGCTAATATCAAGGTGTTCGGCGGCGGCGGCGGGGTGATCGTTTCTGAAGAAATCCGTGAGTTGCATGAATACGGCGTGACCCGCATCTTCTCGCCGGAAGACGGTCAGGCCATGGGCTTGCAGGGCATGATCGACCACATGATCACGGTCTGCGATACCGACCCCGCCCAGTACGCGCCGCAAACCCTCGATGGCGTCAAGGCGGGCGACTGGCGGTCGCTGTCGCGCATGATCACCGCGCTGGAAAATCAGGTCATCGCCCCGGCCCTGCGCCAGCAGATTCTCGACGAGGCCAAGGCCAGCGTGGTTCCGGTCCTCGGCATCACCGGCACCGGCGGTTCCGGAAAATCCTCGCTGACCGATGAGCTGGTGCGGCGCTTCCGGCTGGATCAGGATGACCGGCTGAAAATCGCGGTCATCGCTGCTGATCCGTCGCGGCGCAAGACCGGCGGGGCGCTGCTCGGTGACCGCATCCGCATGAACGCGATCAACGGGGCCAATCTGTACATGCGCTCACTGGCCACCCGCGCCGCCGGCAGCGAAGTGCCGGAAACATTGGGCGACATTCTGGCCGCCTGCAAGCTGGCCGGTTTCGATCTGCTGATCGTGGAAACCTCCGGCATCGGCCAGGGCGACGCGGCCATCGTGCCGCTGGTGGATCGTTCGCTGTACGTGATGACCCCGGAATTCGGCGCGGCCTCGCAGTTGGAAAAGATCGACATGCTCGATTTCGCCGACGCGGTGGCGATCAACAAGTTCGACCGTAAGGGCGCTGAAGACGCGCTGCGCGACGTGCGCAAGCAGGTGCAGCGCAATCACAAAGCCTTCGGCCAGTCCCCAGACGAGATGGCGGTTTATGGCACCATGGCGGCCCGTTTTAACGACGACGGCGTCACCGCGCTTTATCACGGCGTGGCGGGGTTGCTGCGCGATAAAGGGTTGAAGCTGGAGGCCGGACGACTGGCGGCAGTATCCGGCAAGGCGTCCACCAGCAAGGCGATCATCGTCCCGGCGGCCCGCGCCCGCTATCTGGCGGAAATCGCTGATGCCGTGCGCGGTTATCACAAGCAGGTCAACGAGCAGGTCAAGCGGGTTCGCCAGCGCCAGCAATTGCGGGCGGTCATGGGCTTGCTGACGGCGGAAGGCAAATCCACCACCGATTTGGAGCCGCTGCTGGAGCGGGTGGAAGGCGAGATCGATCCGCACGCCCGCAAGCTGGTGGATATGTGGCCGCAGGTGCGGGAAAGCTACAGCGGCGATGAATATGTGGTGAAAATCCGCGATAAGGAAATCCGCACACAATTAACTACCCGTTCGCTGTCCGGTTCGCGGATTCCCAAAGTGGCGCTGCCCGGCTTTGAAGAACATGGCGAATTATTGCGCTGGATGATGCGCGAAAATCTGCCGGGCAGTTTCCCCTATACCGCCGGCGTGTTTGCCTTCAAACGCGAGAATGAAGACCCGACCCGCATGTTCGCTGGTGAAGGCGACCCGTTCCGCACCAACCGCCGTTTTAAGAAGCTGTCGGAACACGCCGAAGCCACCCGTTTATCCACCGCCTTTGACTCGGTGACGCTGTATGGCTGCGATCCTGACGAACGCCCGGACATTTACGGGAAAGTGGGTAATTCCGGGGTGTCCATCGCTACGCTCGATGATTTAAAGGTGCTGTATTCCGGCTTTGATCTGTGCTGTCCCACGACGTCAGTGTCGATGACCATTAACGGGCCGGCACCGATCATTCTGGCGATGTTTTTCAATACCGCTTTCGATCAACAGATCGAGAAGTTTGAGCGCGATAATCACCGCCCGCCGACCGATAATGAGATTGAGAAAATCCGGGAATGGGTGTTGGGTAATGTACGCGGTACGGTGCAGGCCGACATTCTCAAGGAAGATCAAGGGCAGAATACCTGCATTTTCTCCACCGAATTTGCGCTGAAGATGATGGGCGATATTCAGGAGTATTTTGTCCATCACGGTGTCAAGAATTTCTATTCCGTGTCCATCTCCGGCTATCACATCGCTGAAGCCGGTGCGAATCCGATCTCACAACTGGCGTTTACCTTGGCGAATGGCTTTACCTATGTGGAAGCGTATTTAGCACGGGGGATGCATATTGACGATTTCGCGCCGAATCTGTCGTTCTTCTTCAGCAATGGCATGGACCCGGAATATTCGGTGATGGGTCGAGTCGCCCGGCGGATTTGGGCCACCGCCATGCGCTACAAATATGGCGCGAATGAGCGGAGTCAGAAGCTGAAATACCACATTCAAACATCGGGCCGGTCATTGCACGCCCAGGAAATGGATTTCAATGACATCCGCACCACGTTGCAGGCGCTGATCGCCATTTACGACAACTGCAATTCCCTGCACACCAACGCCTACGACGAAGCGATTACGACGCCGACTGAGGAATCGGTGCGGCGGGCAATGGCCGTGCAGTTGATTATCAATAAGGAATGGGGATTGGCGAAGAACGAAAACCCCAATCAGGGCGCATTCATTATTGATGAATTGACTGATCTGGTCGAAGAAGCGGTATTGCAGGAATTCGAGCGGATCAGCGAACGCGGCGGGGTTTTAGGGGCGATGGAAACCGGCTATCAGCGCGGCAAAATTCAGGAGGAGTCGCTGTATTACGAAACCCTCAAACATGATGGTTCACTGCCGATTATCGGCGTTAACACCTTCCGCAATCCCAACGCCAAGCCCGATCAGGTCAAGATCGAACTGGCCCGTTCCACCGAGGAAGAGAAGCAGAGTCAGCTACGGCGGTTGCGGGAATTTCAGGAGCGGAATGATCAAGACGGCGGAGCCATGCTAGCCCGGTTACGGCAGGCGGCGATCAACAACGAAAACCTGTTTGCCGTGCTGGTGGATGCGGTGCGTTGCTGCTCGCTGGGGCAAATTACCAACGCCCTGTTTGAAGTCGGCGGGCAGTACCGGCGGAATATGTAGGGCTTGACCGCAATCCCCTCTCCGGTCTGCGGGAGAGGGGAGTTCACCGCCGATCCAGCAACGATTCCAGGGTGATTAACTCAGCAACCGGCTGTGGACTGAGTACGAAGACCTGAAACGGACTCCGTTGTAAATAAGCCGCTGTGAAACTGATGGAAATCGCCGAGGCATAAATCAGTAGTGCTATCCATTGTGTGCGCCAGTTATCCAAATGCACCAGCACAATGGTCAACATGGTCAGCGCCCCCAGACAGGCTACCGCTAACCATTTCAGCGGATCGCCATGCTTCTGACTCTGCGCCAACCGCTGATGACGGGCGGCCTGCACCCGCTCGACCTCCTGCAACATCATCGTATGCACACTGGTGGGCAAGTGACTAACCGCCAGCACCGAACCCAATAGCCGCCGCCAGCCGTCCAGCACCTGCGAACTATTTTGCCCGTGCGCCAACAGCGGCCATTCCACCTCAGCCGTCAATCGCGCATAGTCGCGAATCGCCGCCAGTATAGGCGCGCCTACTGCCGGTGATTGCTGTTCGGCCAACCGGAACAGGCCGCGCAACGCCTGCGCTTCCTGCACAATCGCGGTCTGCGCCCGGTCGCGCACACTCCAGATGTCGCTGGCGAAAAAGGTCGTGTACAGCGCGAACAGAATGCCGACCACCGCCACCACCTGCGGCGAAAAGTTGTTGAGCGAACGGAACCAGGGCGCGAATCGGGAAAAACTGCTCAACCAGAGCAATGCGCCTGCCGTGGCGAAGGTGGCCAAAATACCGAGAACCAGCAGGCCGATATAAGCGAATTCATGGGAGAAGGTCATTCAAAGTCCAATACACAAGTATTTGATATCCAGATACTCCTCAACGCCATACTTCGCGCCTTCCCGTCCAAAGCCGGATTCCTTGATTCCACCAAATGGCGCAACCTCGGTGGAAATCAAGCCGGTATTGACGCCGACCATGCCGTATTGCAGCGCCTCGGCGACCCGGAACACCCGGCGTACATTCTGGCTGTAGAAATACGCCGCCAGTCCGAACTCTGTCGCATTAGCCAACTGCACTGCTTCTTCATCAGTCTGGAACCGGAACAACGGCGCAACCGGTCCAAAGGTTTCTTCACGGGCTGCCAGCATTGCTGAGGTCATGTCGGCCAACACCGTCGGTTGGTAAAACGTCCGGCCCAGGGCATGACGCTGACCGCCGGTCAACACTTTCGCGCCCTGAGCCACCGCATCCGCCACATGCCGCTCAACTTTCGCCAACGCCACCTCATCAATCAGTGGGCCTTGCATCACCCCCGGCTCCAGGCCATTGCCGACCTTGAGTTGCCCGCGCACCGCCTCGGTCAAGCGGGCGGCGAAGGCATAGTAAATCCCCGCCTGCACCAGAAAGCGGTTCGCGCACACGCAGGTCTGGCCGCTGTTGCGATATTTGGAAACCAGCGCCCCGGCCACTGCCGCTTCGAGATCCGCATCGTCAAATACGATAAATGGGGCATTGCCACCTAATTCCAGCGACAATCGCTTGAGCGTACCGGCGCAGCGCTGCATCAAATATTTGCCGGTGCGGGTCGAGCCGGTGAAACTGAGTTTGCGCACCAAGGGATTGTCGAGAATTTCATCGCCGATAGCCTGGGCCGGGCCGGTCACAATGTTCAGTACGCCCGTCGGCAAACCCGCTCGTTCCGCCAGCACCGCCAGCGCCAGCGCCGAGAAGGGCGTTTGCGGGGCTGGCTTGACGACCATCGTACAACCCGCCGCCAGCGCCGCCCCGGCCTTGCGGGTGATCATCGCCGCCGGGAAATTCCAGGGTGTAATCGCCGCACATACGCCCACCGGTTCTTTGAACACTAACACCCGCTTATCCGGCTGATGGGGCGGAATAACATCGCCGTAAACCCGCTTACCCTCCTCGGCGAACCATTCCAGAAAGCTGGCGGCGTAAGCGATTTCACCCCGCGCCTCAGCCAAGGGTTTACCCTCAGGACTTTCGCTCAATCTTCTCGATCAAGCGGGTTGATACACTGGAATACGCGGATTACGTAACTCATGACGTAAATACTCACTCCAGAGGTTGTTTTTAACTTGGTAGAGGGTTGTCTTCATCTT
>Ga0209507_1002328_pt1 | contig 12990 bp, 4 predicted proteins | sample AD_UKC028_MetaG_FD_184414 | JGI IMG/M metagenome (GOLD analysis project Ga0209507, IMG submission 184414) | Active sludge microbial communities of municipal wastewater-treating anaerobic digesters from USA - AD_UKC028_MetaG (SPAdes) (version 2) | ecosystem: Engineered > Bioreactor > Anaerobic >...
GGCGGCGGCAGATCGGTGCCGTCGCCGGCAATCCAGATCCGCTGTGAGTTGGCGACTTTCTCGATGACTGGCCAGTATTCCAGCTGATGAACGGTTGAAACAATCTTCACCGTCACTCGGGAAATGCTCTCAAAGCCGAGGTTTGCGTCGAGGTTCTCCTGCAAGCTGGCGTTGAACCGGACCACCTGTTTGTGGAAACGGTCCATCTGCTGATGGAAACTGGAGATAGCGCCCGCGATCTGCGCCGCCTCGACCCGTAGGGTGTTCCGGAAGGCCTCGTGCTCGCCGCTGTACCAACTGCGGAAGATAGGCACCCAGGCACGGGCACGTTCCGATTCGTCGGCGCCAAGTTGTTGCCGGTGGGAAATGTAGAAATCGTCGGGCGGCGTACCTCGGTGCGCGACGAAAGCGGTTTTTAGCGATGCAATAGCCAACGCCAGCGCCTTCTCGGTATCCTGAATGGCCCGTTGGTGCTGATTCAGGGCCTGGGTAAGCGAGGTCAGTGTCCACGTGGGATCGACCCTTTCCCCCAAGGTCGGCTCGTCTGGCGGGTAGTTGTCGAGGAGAAAGCGCCGCTTCTCGATCTGGCCAATCTCCAATTCCAACTTCTGCACCTGGGCAACGGCTTGGGACTCTTCCGTTTTCAGCGCCGGCAAGCGCTTATCCCACGCGTTCTGGAGAAGCGTTTTGTCGTCACGCCTTGCCCGCGCAATGGCCCGCGCGTCGACCGATTCTTTCTCCAGAAGAGAACGCCTCGACCAATCCTTGTCCAGCCAAAGGCGCCATTCGGCCACCAAGTTACGCGACGACTCGATGAGTGCAATTTCCTCGAACGCCTGCTTGAGCTGATCACTGAGAGACGCCAGCGCCTTCACGTCTACGCCGGCCGCGCTCAGTTTCTGCGTTCGCTCCTGGGCAATGCTCTGGCAACGCGCTTCATGCGCCCGCGCTGCACCGGTCTCGGCGTCATCGATGACTTTTGTGGCTACCGCTTGTTCGGCTGCAAGCTCGGCGCGCTCCTTCGCATATTGCCGCTGCCGCAGTTCGAGAGCGCTCTGGAGTGCCGTCTCCAGGACAACGACCGATTCCTTGGCCGTGCCCAGTTGCTCTTTGGCTTCAGCAAATGTGCTTTCGGCCACCGTTCTTGCGGATGCCTTGCTCTTCTCCACCAGGCTTCTGGCCGCAACCTCTTCATTTTCCTTCGTGGCGATCGTTTGCTCGATGCCGCCGACCTTGCGCTCCTGAAGCTCCTCGTCCGCCAAGGCAGCATGGCGAGCGGCACCCGCGGTATCGAGCAGGAGGTCAGCCGCGGCAATGTCGGCTTCTATCGCTTTGATCCGTCCCGTGGCGGCGAGGATTTCCTCCTTTAGCGCAGTCTCATCGGCGGCCAGGTGAGCGTCCAGCTGATCGACATCGAGTTCCAGGCCGTACATCCCGCCGGAATTGCTCCCGATAGACGGGGAAAGATCGGTTCTGACCAGCAGATCTTCCCGGATGACCTTGGCGAGATCATGGTGCCAACCAGGCAACTGCGTGCGCAGGAAATACAGCAGACTGTCCTCGCTCGGTGCCTGACGAAGCAGCAGTTCCTCGATTACCGTGGTGAGCCTGCTCCGTTCCTGAATCAGACGTGCCCGCGACTGCTCTTCCCTTGTGTAGGCTTTTTCGGCGAACCTGGCTGCGTCCCGTCGCGATTTGAGCTGCTTTCTTTCGTCAGCAAGGGAAGTGCGCAACTTCTTCAGCTCGACGAGCTTGTCCTCCAACGCTTTGACGGTCAGGTTGTCCGCCTGCGGGTTAGACACTTTTGCCTGAGCTTCGCCGATTGCACGCTGCGCTGCTTCTACGGCATCGCGCGCCGACCGCAACTGTCCCTCGGCGCGAGTCCGAAGGTCACGGTATTCATTGTCCCGCGCCGATTCAAGGGCAGCCAAGCGCGGAATGAACGATTGAATGATTTCCCCCCTTGCAACGCTCGCGGCGGCCGTATCCAGCAGGCGCAGGCGATTCATTTCGTTCAGCAGGCGATCGTACTCGGTGGCGATATTTTGTGCCGTCCCGGTCAAGAGCTGCTGACGTCTTTCGAGCGCCTCTTTACTGTGGCGAATCTCGCTTTCCCGACCGAGCAACGCGGCCTTGGCATCGACGTCAATTTGCTTGTAGTGATCCCGACGCTTATCGAGTGCTCGGACTTCTGCATCGGCTGTTTGCGCGGCGCGCTCTGCTCGCTCGATGGCTTCATCAAAAACGCGGGCACGGTCTCTGTACTGGGTCTCTTCTGCCTCAATGTTTCGCTTTGCGCTCGCACGCCGTTCGAGTGCCTGGGTGAGGTCACCCTGGAGCTTTGCCACGAGCAGTGTCAGTCGCGCATGGATCCGGCCGATTTCCTGCTCCTCAAACAACAGGGTGTCGTAGCTGCTCGATGCAGCCGCCATCCGCGGTTCCTGGGCCATGACCGACATGTACGACTCGTAATGATCCGGCCAGACATCGATCCTTTTCCTATCCGCCCCCAACGCTATCTGGTTGGCTGACTCGGCAATCGACGCGACCACCATGCGTTGCAGGTCGGTGAAGTTCGTTCTGCGCAGGAACATCCCGCTGACAATGCGTTCGATATGGGCTATCTGCCGACCACTCGGACAGAACGAGAAGTCTGCGACCATCGCACGCTGCTTGTGTGCGTCACGACCGGTGCCGCTACGCCCTTGAATGATGTTCCGATATTCGTATAGATCCATGGGGCGGCTGGTGTTGGCACCCAGTTGCTTCAGATGAACCGTCAGATCTCGACTCATCACGATCGTTGCCTGATCCAGCTGAACAAAGAATTCCTGTCGATACGGGCTGCGGATAAAACGATAGCGCAGGGCATCCCCAGCATCGTCGCTGTATAGGACGGCACAGCAGATGACATCGCGACGTCGGTACTCGTACACGAGGTAGGAGGTCATCCGAGGCAGGTAGTAGCGCGCGAAACTGACCTTGTTGCTCGCAGGCACAACTATCCGATCTGGACGCTCTCCATAAAAAGCGAGGATTATCTGTAGGAGCGAGGTTTTTCCTCTGCCATTCCGGCCCGTGATGATCGTTCCACCGGAAATGGGCAGTTCAGTAATTTTGCCTTTGGTGTAGGAATCCACCATCACGAGCCGGAGCAATTCAAACTCGCAGGTGGCCGTTTCAGCCAGCAGGACATCTGTTGTTGTCATAAATCCAATGCTGTAATTTGGCATTCAAAATGAATGCCGGAAACCGAGTTTTAAAACTGATTAGGCGATGGTCTGTAGTTAGCTACTCCACACCAATCGCCTTGAACACCGCATCCACCGGATCGGAATAGAAGCTGGTCTGGAACTTCGCAAACAGCTCGCCCGGCACCGTCGGAATATCGACCACACTCGACATCGGCAGAAGAATCTTCTTGGCCCCGGCATCAAAAGCGACCTGTAGCGTCTCGGCAAGATTGCGGACCTGAACCACCGTTCCGCCGAGGCTCATGTCGCCCATTACCACCATCTGCGACTGAACGGCACGCCCCAAGGCCGCCGAGCAAAGCGCAATGAAGCTGGCGAGCGTTAGTGCTTGTGGCGCGCCAGCATTCTGAAGCTCGACGAGGTGGAGGTGAAAATCGTGCTCCCCTGGCTTGATCGATGCACTGACCCGTGACGAGTTGGCCTTGAAGTAATCGAATGCGATCCGCACCGGCTCCTTTGGTGCCGCGCCGGAGGCCGAAATTTTTCCGCCGCCTGCGATGTTTTGAATTTCGAGACGGAACGTCCCCGGCATCTCGGCGGTTCCCATGCTGATCGTGTGCAGCGTTCCCGGCTGCAGGCGTCCGTCCGGAATCAAGGCGCCGCCCGATTGTTCAGGAACGGAAATGAAACGTTCCTGTGCGTCTTCCAGATCGATGTAGGAGAAATGGACGTCGTAGAACTCCATGCCGCCGATCTTCTTGAGCTGCTCCTTCACGCGGCGACGTGTCTCCAGCGCGTACTCCAGGCATTTGCGAACGATCTCTTTCTCGTAGTCGCCGGCAGGACAGATCAGTTTCAGGAGCCCGGATACGGTACGCCGGACAGCGATCGTGTCTCGCTGATTCAGGTTGTTGCCGAGCTTGAACCACTTGTCGATGGCGTCGGCGAAGTTGTCCTTGCGCATCTCGCGCAGGTACTCGGCGAGGTAATCGACGATCAAGCCGTACTGGTTGGTGAAAAATTCTGGGCGCATCTTCGGGATTTCCCAGCCCGGCACATAGGCATGGAAGCGATCGAAGAAGGCCGAGTCGATCATCGCCTCTGGGAATGGCGCCAACAGGTGGGACGTTTTTACCAAGGACTCGACACTCTGGTTGATGTTGCCGACGAATACCATGGACGCATTCGCGTTGATCGACTCACGACCTCGGCTGAACGACCCGGACGCCATGTAGTCCTTCATGATCTGGACGCCGTCGTGATCCTTGAAGTTGATACCTGCGACCTCATCGAATGCGACAGTGTCCCAAAGCCCCACAAGGCCGACCTTCCGTGCGCCCATGTTGTAGAACAGGTTGGCCACCGTGGTTTGGCCACCAGAAACCAGAATGCTGTTCGGACTGATCTCTTTGTAGATATGACTTTTGCCGGTTCCCCGCGGACCAAGCTCGCAAAAGTTGTAGTTGTTCTCAACGAGCGGAATCATCCGGGCCAGCAGGTGCCACTTCACCCGCTCCTTGAAGCACGATGGCTCCATACCTGTCGAGCGAATCAGGGCATCGACCCACAATTCATCGGTGAATGCTTTTCTCCCCTCGAACAAACCCGGCATGTCCATGTTGGGCATCTGGATCGGTTTGAGGTCCGTCACCAGGAACGGGGAGCCCTTCTGGTTTTCCTCAAAGCGGTAGTTCAGCGTCACGATGCACCAGATGCCGCCGACCAGCAATTTCTCGAACTGGCGCACGAACGCATCCGAGATCTCCGCGTTCTTCACGCCCAGGTTGGAGAGCAGTGCTTCATAGACGTCGCGCTTTTCGTTCAGCTTGACGGTGATTTTGTCGATGACTTTGTAGCTGCCGCTCTCGCGGATCTTCGACTTGATCTTCTCCGCCTCGTCGGGCCGCACGTAGTTCTCGGCGAGGATGCGCTTGACGCTGGTCATGCCGGACTGGATCGTGGCCTCGTCATCGGATGCGCAGTACATTCCGAGCAGGTACTCCAGGACATAGACCGGAACGTTCGCGCCTTCCTTGAGCAACTTGGTCAGGTCCTTGCGCACCACCTTGCCGGCGAAGTGCTTGTTGAGCAGCGCATCGAGGTTGTTTTCTTGAGCAGAAATTTCTTCGGTCATAACTCGGTCTTAGAAATCGTTGGCAAAGGCCAGATCCACCTTGAGGGGAATACGGACAACTTCCACCTTGGTCTGGGCGTCGCGGGCAATCAGGAAATGGTCTTTGGCCTTGTCGTAGCTTCCCGATTTTACGGTGAGCATGACGGAGCGCTTGCGTTCGTCCATCAGGCCGGAAGCGCTGTCGAAAGTCACCGACAGTTCATCGCTGATCAGCGCTTCGCCGTCCCGCAAGGAGACCAGCACACTCCGCGCCAGAACACGTTCGGATACAGGCTCGTTCTGGATGAATTCAAAACGCTGCTTGTTGGTCACCACCTTATTGGATGAACCGAGCAGGCTGAATTCGACCGCCCGCGTTTTGGCTGATTCATTCTCGATCTCGCGCAGGGTGATCACCGGAATCACGATTTCCTGCAGCATGGCGCTGCCATGGACGAAACGGGCGCCACCGGCAAAATGGAAGCGAGCGGCACCGCGCGGCACCCAGAAATCCATGCTGCCATCGCCGGGCGTGGTTCCCGCAGTCACATGGGTGTTGCCACACCATGCCTTGCTGGACTCACCGATGCCCTGCCCAAGCAGGTAGCGCTTCTTGGCTTTCAACGTGCCATCTGGCTTCTCACCAAGGGTCGATTTGCTGGCATCGTCGAGGGGCGAATCCTGGTAAAGGAACCCATGATCCGCCGTCATCAACACCAGCGAAGCGTTGAGGCTATTCACAATGAACGAGGCGAGCTGATTCAGTTCGTTCAGGGTTTGCGCAACAGCATCGAAAGTTTCCTGTTCCGAGCCCTGCTTGTCGCCGAGCAGGTCGATCTTGTCGTGATAGATGTAGATCACCTGCTGGTCGCGCACAAACTCGCGGCCCTTGTCCTTGCCCAGCGCCAGAAGGTCATCGGCTTTGATGGCCACGCCCTGGTACTTGGCAAGCTGGTCACTGCGTTGTTCGACGGTAGATACCACCGAGCCGTCTGTCGCCAAGTCGAGGTTCGAGTTCTGCTTGTAGGCGATGGTGTCGTGCGGCAGCAGCGCGGCCATGCCCAGCGCGGTGTAGCTCGGCAGCACACCCAGCATTGGCGTCAACACCGCTTTGAAGCGACTCTTGCCGTTGATGTCGCGGACGAGCTCCTCCGCTGCCTCATATCGGAAGGCATCCGAGATCACCACGAAGACGCGCTTGATGCCTGAATCAAGATGGACCTTGACGTGCCGTGTGAAGAAATCCTGCTGATTTTCCCAGCTGGGGATCTTCCAGCGAGAGAGCAGACCACCCTCCCCCTCCAGCACCTTGCTCCAGGCTGAACCAACTTGCGGGACAAACCAGCCCGAATAGCCGTTCTCGATGCGTTCCCTCAGCTCATGCAGCAAGGCCCAGCCCATCGGCTCCACCGCATCGGCGGCGTGGTTGAACTGGCGGTACAACTGGTCAAACCGGAACAGCTCGGTTTGATAGGTTACAAGACCTGCTTCGGCGTTGACGAAGCTGAAGCCCACCTGGAATTTGGCCTTCAACTCGAAGAAAGCCGCGGCGGCCTCCAACGCATCGTAGCAAGCGGCCAGGGCTTGCGTTGTGGGGCTCGAATGCGCCAGCAGTTTATTCGCCCAGTGTCCATCCCGCCGACGGGCAATAATGCTGCGAAGACTGTCCATATCCGCGCCGGCGCCAGAGATGATTCGGCCCTTGAGATCCTGAATGATCCGGCGCTCGACCTCTTCGAAGGTCATGGTTTCAGCCAGCGCCTCGGCGGAAAGCCCGGAGATCAGATTCTCCAGTCCAAGCTCACGCCCCACCTGACCGGACAAGGCGTCGTAACTTCCAAAATGCTGCATGTGAGACCGCCAGCCGGATGCAAACACCGAGGCATTGGCGGCCAGCGCCTTGTCGCTCAATATGAAGTGCGACAGCTGCGCCGGACACGAACCGCTAACCGCACGGGAGAGATCACTCACCAGAATCCGGAACAGGAGATCACGGAGCGTCGGCGTGGCATCGCGGTATCCCGTCTCGCGGGCGACCAGAGACCAGAAGGCTTCCTCCAGATCGTTGGCGACGACATCCGCCCATAGTTTGGAAACCGCATCCAGATTAACCACCCCGTCTTGCAGCAAAGCGGGGAAAAGGCGCAACAGGATCGCGGGCAATTCCGGCTGGTCGGCTTTGACCAGCACGCCAATCATCTTGCGGTCGAGGTCATCCGCATCATCGTTGGGGGCGACCCATTTTTTCAAACGATCAACCCGATCCTTGGCACGCAGGAATTTTGCGCGAGCCTTGAGATGAAGCCGCAATTGCTGCGAGGTCAGCCCCAGGTCTTCCAACAAGATCGACGCATTGTCAGCACGGAAGGGTTTGCTGCGCAGACGCACATCCAGCAACCAATCACTGGCCGGGTCGGGTTCCTGCTTGGCGCTGTAGAGGAGAAACTTGCGCCCCCGTCCGGCGCGCTCGAGTTCGATTTTGACCTGAAGCCACGGTGTCACATCCAAATCGAGGAGGTCGATCTCTGATGGCTTGAGAGACTCAACAGCGGAGGCGAATTCGCCGTCGGCGTCATGCCAGAAGACGATGGGGTTGCTGGCGAAGAGGCTGCTGAGCGCCTCAGTGATGCGTTGTTGGCTCACTGTTGCCCTTCTGTGATGACTGAAACGGCGAATTCAGACAGTTGCACAACATGTTGTTGGGCAAAATGAATGCCGGACTGCTTCAAAGCGAACATATTCTTCATTCTATTTCCGCCATCCATCAAGTGCCGCCGACTGACGCAAACCATGGCAAGACCTTATAGACGGCTGCCGCCACAGTCCCCACCACTGAAATAGCTGATACCAACCAGTGCTCCCGCAACCACTCCAGAACTGCACCGAACGTTCCACCATGGATTTCCCACCAGGTCGCGTTTGTCTTGAGTGCGGAGTTTTCTGCTCGTTCTGCGATATTTGCAAGAACATCAACCTTTCGTAGCGTCGACTGATGAAGTTTCACGTATTCCCGGTTTTCAAATGCTTTTGCTTCATCGGCTCCAACCAGAAAATCACGTGCGGCAATCATGTTTTTCTCGATCAGTTTTTCGAGGCGTGGATGACCGATGTATCCGACTCCATACATCGCGATGAGCATTCGCGCCAGGTCGTGGCGATTCTCCTCCGGAATTTCAACAGAAGTGGTGCCGAGTGCTTGGGCTCGGTGTTCAAGTGCTGCGAATCCAAAATTATTGTCGCGCATATTCCAATGCAGCCATTGGCTCCGCATGTGCGTCTTCGCGTACTCGAAAAACTCTTTCAACATGCGCTTTTCGAGATCGTCAAAATTTGCAGCAATGTCGACCAACTTTTTTCTGCCCTTTTCGGCGATCTGGTGGATGGAAAATGACTTTGTCTGGCCGCTTGCCAGGTTTCGAACGGCGATACACGTCACCCGTGGTGACGAACCATCTTGGCGGTCATAAAAACTCTCGCAAGAGTAATGAACTACAACCACACTCTTGCCATTGGCAAAAAGATCAGAGAGCTCCTTCCGAGCTTCCTTTCGCCGACGAAAATGAATGAGCTTCTGTCCCATCAATCTTCCCCGACACCACCAGTAACCGCCTTCACCTCAGCCAGTAAATCGCCAAACTTGCCGTAATTCACCTTCACCCCATCATCCAGGTCGAGCGTGATGCGCATATCTGCGTAGTGGCGGAGTTTTTCGTCGTAGGCGAGCAATTCGACGTGCTTCTTCCTCAGCGAATCGATCTGCTTGGCGATCTTGGTGCGGGCGGCGGTTGCGCTGGCGGCATCACGATCTTTTTCCAGCATCTCGATGCGTGACTGCATTTTTCCAGTGAGCGGAACGACGTATTCGGCACGCATGCGAGCGAGCGTCCCTTCCTGGTAGCGGTGCAGATAGACCAGCGCCTGGAAGGCGCCCTGTTTGCCGCTACTGAAATGCCAGTAAATCGGGCGTTTCTTGTAGGTTTGCAGGTGATCCTTATAGAAGCTGCCGGAGAGATAGCGGCGGATAGTTTCTTCCGGCGTTTCGGTGCCCTTCTTGCCAAGGCTTTCCGCAAGAAAGTCTATATTTTCTTCGAGGGTTTCTGCGCCCCAGACGTCATTCAGGAATTCACGAACCCGATTCGTAGCGTCGTCCTCAAACCAGAGCTCGTCGGTGATCGGCACGATCCCATCTGCGTCGGCCGGGAAAGTCTTGTAGCGGGTGACGTCGAAGCCAATGTTGCCGGCGTGTGCGTAAACTAGACCCGGTTCGTCCAGACTGTAGCGGCCCATCATGCAACCGATGGCGTAGGAGATTAGTCGCTGGCAGTCTTTTTCACGATCGGCGCGAACCAGAGTGACTTGATCTTCGGGGACGTCTGGTGAGAGTTCGTCTTGCAGGCCATATGCTTCAATTAAAAGCCCGTTGTTTTCTTCTTCAATATGCCGCATTCGCTTTTGGCGACGTGTGCAGGTCGTAGACCAATCTGCCCATGTAGCACTTAGAGAAGTAGTCTCCGATAGAACGTGAGTCGTTAGAAATCCGCTAAAGCCCCATGAAGTCTCAATGGCGTTCCAATCGTTTTCTGCAATCTCTACGGCTTCACGGGCATTCGCTTCGACCACAAGTCTTCCCGAAAAATCTTTAACAAGAGGTATGTTGCGTATAGCTCCAACGTTGAAATCAAGGCTTGCTGCAAATATTGCAAGTACACTTTTAGAAATGCATGAGTTCAGCAGAGAAATAACAATATCTCTGTCTTCGTCAGATGGAAAAGCACACGCTCCTTTGGCGCTAAATGTAAAGCCCTCTGGACTATAACGAGCACCAAAAGCAGCCGATGTCAGCGCAGACCATGTAATTGCTTTCTTAAAATAAAGGTGCCGAGAAGGTAGGCAGTTACCAAGAGTTGCTAGCTCAGCATACGAATTATTATCGAAAGCTACTACATACTCATTGTTACCGTACCATTTCCTGAATGCCCCTCCCTTGTTATAAGGAACCCATTTTTTTTGAGTTTCAAAAACATCTTCCTTTGACTTTGCATTAGTAACGGTTTTTGTCCAAGAAACTTCGTACCAAAACCTCAAGAAACGATCATTGTCTCCTGTCTGAAATCCTTGTCGGACCGGAGCTATATTCTCTAATCGTTGAGATGTTTTGAATGTATCGATCAAACGCTTTGACGCCCAATATCCAAGGCATAAATCAGGGATAAATGAAAAGTCATGTTGATCACGATGGTAGAGTTTCCTATCGTAAAAAAAAGCTTGTTGCTTATCAAACGATTGAGGCAAGTGATTTAGTCCGATGAAACTTCCGCGATGCTCAGTGACTCGTTTGTTAAAAATTGTTAGCGCAGCACCAAGGGCGATCTTCGAATTCAGCTCTGGAAATGTATTGAATCCTATATGCAGGAAAGATGAGATCGTTGTATTTGAAAGAATTTTTTCCCTCAATGATGAAAACGAGGACAAGAACATCCATGTCTGAAGCGTTATCAATGAGACAACACCTTGACTCTTAGCAAACAATAAAGCCCTACAGATGAACGCCGCATAAATATCACCGGTTGCGGCGTCGATCCAGCTTTCCAAGAATAGCTTCAATGGGGAAGGCATGACGCGCCCACCCATATAAGGCGGATTCGCCACCACCGCATCGAACTTCATCGCCAGCACGGTTGCCTGCATAACCAGCGGCAACAAGTCCTGTGCAGCAGCCTGAGCAAAAACATCCCCGGACTGAATGGCCTTCGCGAGGCCATCAGCCAAGGAAACCAACCCGTGGTCCAAAGTTTCCGGAACCTGTATCAACGAACCAAACGTCTTTGCGCATGCAAACGTATCGATCAACGACGCGAGCAGCACCCGGCTGATTCCAAACGGCTTGAGGTGGCTGTCAAACTCATCCAGCTCCAGCCCCTTGCTCTCCTGCAATGACAACACATTCAGCTTGATCGGGCTGTCAAGCAGCCGCCGATCATCAGCCCGAGCCTTCATCATCAGCGCGAACCCAGCCATCTGCGCGGCACGGTCGTCGATGTCCAATCCAAAAAGGTTTTTTTCCAGAATCAGGCGAGGTATCGCACGGGCCTGGTAGCCACGTTCAAGATAGATCGCCTTCAGCACCTCATAGGCTTCGACCAGGATGTGGCCGGAGCCGCAAGCCGGATCGAGCACCGTAATCGATTCCGGATTCAGGCTACCGCCGTCCTCGGCCATCCGGGTCTGGATCAGCGCGTCCAGTTGCGCCTGCACCTCCGGCGTTTGCTCGGCCGGTTCGATGAAGTACTTCCACTGGCTCTTCAGTGTTGAACCAGGATTGGCCATCAGCCAGAGGCGACCGACGCTGTTCTGTACTAGGTACTGCACGATCCAGTTCGGTGTGAAGAGCTGGGTGGCGGCGGGAATGTCGTCGCTTTTGACCACCTTGCCGATGACCGCGTCCTTCTTCTCGGATATGTAGAACTGATAGAGCCAGCCGATGATTTCGACCTCACTCCAATCCTCTTCCGCGATCGACTCGACAAGCTTGGCTACTACGGAATCGGTGCGCTCCATGTTGCCGGGCAGCAGCAGTTCGGATTCATCGTCGATATGTTCGAACAGGAAGGGCATGGCCTTGGAGAGCGCGTTGCACTGTGCCACCAACAACAAGCGATACAACTCGCCGTCCTGGTTGCCGGCGAGCTTCATGTCCGCAATCTGCGATGCGTTCAGTCCCAAGCTGCCCGCAACGTCCGTGGCGTGCGTGATGATTTCCGGCAGCCCGCCTTCGCGGCTCGACAGGATACGGTAGCCGTGATCGAGGTAATCATGGATCTCCATGTAACGCAGGGCAGCGAAACGGTTGAACCAGGTGTAGGCAACGGCCTCCACGGTCTGCGCAAAGCCGTCCTTCTTCATGCGCTTGATCAGACGTTGGCGTTGATCATGCACCTTGGCTGGCCAAGCCTGCCCGGCGATCAGCGTAACGTCACCCTTCTTTTCGCTGGGCGCGATGTCCAGCGTACCGCCCATCTCGGACAACCCGAGTGAGTGGGCGCGTGCCTCGACGGCGGCGATGAAGTCCTTACGCGCTTGCGGTGCGTAGGATTTGAGTTTGGCTTTGTTCATGGTCAGAGGCGATCCCGATACTGGGCGATACGGTCAAAAATGGTGGCAAACGGAACCTGGCCGGCGTAATAGAGTGCGGCGGTCTCGCGGTATTTCCGTTCGTACAGGGCGCGTACGGCGGGGTCGGTGAGCAGGAAGGCTTCGTTGCTGGCGATGTGCTGGTTGTCGGCCTTGGGAAATCGTAGCTTCTTGTGCGCGTGGTAGGCCGTGCTGCCGATAAAGGCTTGCACCTCGGCTTGCTCAAGCAGACAGTAAATGTCGTAGTAGTGCCGCAGGAAGTTCTTGGCGAAGTTGCCCGTCTCCTGCTGCTTGCGGTATTTGGTAGAAACGGTTTGCAGCTTTTCAACCAGGGTGTAGCCCAAGGCATAGCACGGCACGTCGACCGCCCGGTTGTCGATCACGGCCAATCCAGCCTTGAGGGCGGCATCCATCGCCCAGGAACCGATGGTTCGTGGCGCATTGGGTGCGGTAAGGTCGAACCCCACTTCCAGCAGGATGCCGTCCTTGACGCCAGGCAAGGGCTGAGTGACTGAAGGATAGTTCAGGACTATGCCGCCATTGCGATAGCTG
>Ga0209507_1002329_pt1 | contig 12990 bp, 11 predicted proteins | sample AD_UKC028_MetaG_FD_184414 | JGI IMG/M metagenome (GOLD analysis project Ga0209507, IMG submission 184414) | Active sludge microbial communities of municipal wastewater-treating anaerobic digesters from USA - AD_UKC028_MetaG (SPAdes) (version 2) | ecosystem: Engineered > Bioreactor > Anaerobic >...
AGATGCCGAGCAGATAGGCGGCGGCGAATAACCCGAGCAGCGCGAAATCGCCGACGTGGGGGCGGAAGACATTGAAGCTGAGCCACGCGAACAGCGTGCCGAAGGTGCCGGGCGCCCACGGCGCGAGGCCACTGCCGCAGCCGAGGGCGATGAAATGCGCGGGGTCGGCGAGCAGGAATTTGAGGCTGGGGGCGCGCTTGCTGGATTCAGCCAAAGTGGTCGTAGCCTCGCCTGGAGAATTCGATCGGGTTGTGGTCGGGGTCGTACACCGTGACCTGGCCGGCTGCGCCGGCGACCATGCTGCCGATGCACCAGAGCGGCAGCTCGAGGCGCGCGGCGATCTGGCCGACGGCCTGGCTCTGGGCGGGCGGCACGGTGAAGCAGAGTTCGTAGTCGTCGCCGCCGGTGAGTTGGCATTCGAGGGCGAGGCGCCGCAGGTCGGCGTCGTAGCTTTCGCCGCTTCCGGCCAATTCTCGCAGGTGCGGCAGTTGGACGAGTTGCACGGCGACGGCGAGGCCGGAGCGCTCGGCGATGTGGCCGAGGTCGGCGAGCAGGCCGTCGGAAACGTCGATCGCGGCGGAGGCGACGCCGACCAGCGCCTGGCCGAGCGCGACGCGCGGGCGCGGCTTTTCCAGCGCGGCGATGCACAGGCGATTCCACGGCGCGGGCAGTTCGATCCGGCCTTGCAACTGGGCGAGGCCGAGGCTGGCCAGCCCCGGGCGGCCGGAGACCCAGACCAGATCGCCGGCCCTGGCGCCGTCGCGGCGCAGGGCTTGGCCCGGTTCGCTTTCGCCGAGCGCGGTGATGCAGAGATTGAGCGGGCCGCGCGTGGTGTCGCCGCCGACGATATCGACGCCGTATTCAGCAGCGCAGGCGAAGAAGCCTTCGGCGAATTTGGCGATCCACGGCTCGTCGACCGCCGGCAGGCTGCCGGCGAGCAGGGCCCAGCGCGGCGTGGCGCCCATCGCGGCGAGGTCGGAGATATTGACGGCCAGCGCCTTCCAGCCGAGGTTTTTGGGGTCGGTGTCGGGCAGGAAATGCGTGCCGGCGACCAGCATGTCGGTGGTGATGGCGAGCTGCTTGCCGGGTGTCGGCTGCAGCAGCGCGCAGTCGTCGCCGGGGCCGAGGATGGCCGAAGGGGTGGGCCGGGCGAAGTACTTGTCGATCAGCGCAAACTCGCCCGGCATCGGCTTACTTGCCTTTCTTGCGGGCGGCGACCTCGTCGGGGCGAACGACGGCGGCGACCTTGTCGAGCACGCCGTTAACGTACTTGTGGCCGTCGGTGCCGCCGAAGGCCTTGGTCAGCTCGATGGCCTCGTTGATGATGACGCGGTACGGGGTTTCCGGGTGGTTGATCATCTCGAAGCTGCCCATCATCAGGATGCAGGCTTCGACCGGCGACAGTTCGCCGAAGGAGCGGTCGATATGCGCAGAAATCTGTTCGGTGAGCTTTTCATGCTGGCCGATGACGCCGCGCAGGGTGCCTACGAAGAACTCGCGGTCGGCCTTGGCGAAGCCTTCCATTTCCGGCGCGTAGGCTTCGATGGACGCTTCGTCGGCACCGCCGACGCGCCACTGGTAGAGGCCTTGCAGGATGAATTCGCGAGACCGGCGGCGGGCCGATTTGGGCGGCGCCTTGGGTTCTTCCGGGTGCTCGGTGTCGCTGAGGAAAGTGGTCATTGGAGCAATGCTTTCTGCAGGTTGGCCATCTCGACGGCGGCCTGGGCGCAGTCGGCGCCCTTGGGTTGCATGCGGACTTCGGCCTGGTCGTCGTTTTCGCAGGTCAGGATGCCGTTGGCGATGGGCACGCCGGTATCGAGCTGAACTTCCATGATGGCGCGGCAGGCGTCGTTGGAGACGACCTCGAAGTGATAGGTTTCGCCGCGAATGACGGCGCCGAGGGCGACCAGGGCGTCGAAGCTGCCGCTTTGCGCCATGGTTTGCAGCACCAGCGGAATTTCCAGCGCGCCCGGCACGTTGGCGATGCTCATGTCGGCATCGGCGACGCCGAGACGCTTGAGTTCGGCGACGCAGGCCGAAAGCAGGCCTTCGCAGAGCGGCAGGTTGAAGCGGCTCATCACGATGCCGACTTTGAGGCCGGCGCCGTTCAGGTTGTTGTCGAATTCAAAGATGTTGTCGAAACGGGGCATGGTTCAGAGCTCGGCAGGAGAGGTGACGAAACCGGTGACTTCGAGTTCGAAGCCGGTCATGGAGGGCATGCGGCGCGGGCTCGAAAGCAGGCGCATCTTGGTGACGCCGACATCGCGCAGGATCTGGGCGCCGATGCCGTAGGTGCGCGGGTCCCACTTGGTCTGGGTGCGCGGTGAGTTTGCGTTCTGCTGGCCGGTCAGGCGGGAGAGCAGGGCTTCGCCGTCTTCCGGGCGGTGCATCAGGACGATGACGCCGTGGCCGTTCTTGGCCAGCGCCGCCTGTGCTTCATCGATGGAGAAGGATTGCGGCTTGCTGGCCGGATCGAGGAAGTCGAGGACCGACAGCGGTTCATGGACGCGGACCAGCGTTTCGCCGCCGGCCGGAATCTGACCCTTGACCAGCGCCAGATGGGTGGCGCCGCTGGCGCGGTCGACGTAGGCGTGGAGCATGAATTCGCCGTGCGCGGTGGCGATGGTCTTGCTGGTGACGCGTTCGACCAGCGTTTCGGAGGCGGCACGGTAGTGGATGAGGTCGGCGATGGTGCCGATCTTCAGGCCGTGTTCCTTGGCGAACTCCATCAGTTCCGGCAGGCGGGCCATGGTGCCATCGTCGTTCATGATTTCGCAGATGACCGAGGATGGCTCAAGACCGGCCATGCCGGCGAGGTCGCAGCCGGCTTCGGTGTGGCCGGCGCGGACCAGCACGCCGCCTTCGCGGGCGGTGATCGGGAAGACGTGGCCGGGCTGCACGATGTCATCGGCTGTGGTCGCCTTGGCGACGGCGACCTGGATGGTGCGCGCGCGGTCGGCGGCGGAGATGCCGGTGGTGACGCCCTCGGCAGCTTCGATCGAGACGGTGAAGGCGGTGCCGTACTGGGTCTTGTTGTTGCGCGCCATCTGGACCAAGCCGAGCTTCTTGCAGCGGGCTTCGGTCAGCGTCAGGCAGATCAGGCCACGGCCGTGCTTGGCCATGAAATTGATTGCTTCCGGCGTGATGTGTTCGGCGGCCATGACGAGGTCGCCCTCGTTTTCGCGGTCTTCTTCATCAACCAGGATGACCATGCGGCCGGCCTTGAGTTCGGCGACGATCTCGGCGGTGCTGGCTATGGCGGGATGGGGAGGCATGGGGTTCCGGACGGCAAAAATGGGGGTGCTATTTTCGCAGAAACAGACAGATAGCACATGACTTTAGTGAAACCGGCGCGCTCAGGGCGGCGGGTAGGCCTCGACCTGGATGTGCAGGCGGACTTCGTCGCCGATGAAGGGGAGGCCGGTCTGCATGCCGAATTCGGAGCGGCGCAGCGCACCCTGCGCGTCGGCGCCGCAGCCGCGCTTGCCGACCGCCAGGTTGAGGCCGCACTTGAAACGCGTGATCTCCAGCCGCAGCGGCCGGATTTCGCCGAGCAGAACCAGCTTGCCCTCGACGGCGACCGGCCGTTCCTCGTCGAAGACGAAGCGCTGGCTGCGGAAGATGATGTCGGGAAAATCCTTGACGTTGAACCAGTCGGCGCCGCGCAGCACGTCGTCGCGCAGCCCGAAGCCGGTATCGAGCGAGGCGGCGTCGATGCGGATCTCGATTTCGCCGCTGCGCGCTTCCGCGTCGTAGCGGATCTGGCCTGAAGTCTGCCGGAACAGCCCGCGCTGGGTCGAGAAGCCCATGTGGTCGATCTCGAAGTTGGCATAGGTGTGGCTAGGGTCGATCTGGTAATCGACGGCGCCGGCCGGCAGCGCGAGGGAGGCGAGCAGGGCGGGCAGCAAGTATTTGATTGTCACGGTCGACGCTCGAAAAAGGGCAAAAACCATTGTGCGCGGATGGCCTTCTGACCGGCGGCGCGGACGGGCGTTCCCGCCGCCGGGCAAAATGCGGAGATCGTGGTTTCAGGTTAGCATCCCTGCCCATGCGGCACGCCCTTCTTTTCTCCGTCTTCGTCATCGCTTCCTGCGGGCTGGCCTACGAACTGATTGCCGGCGCGCTGTCGTCCTACCTGCTCGGCGACTCGGTGACGCAGTTTTCGACGGTGATCGGCACCTACCTGTTCGCCATGGGCGTCGGCTCGTGGCTGTCGAAATACATCACGCGCGACCTGATCGGCCGCTTCATCCAGATCGAGCTGATGGTCGGCCTGCTCGGTGGCTTCTCGGCGGTCGCGCTGTTTCTCGTGTTCACCTGGCTGGCGGCGCCGTTCAAGCTGGTGCTCTACCTGATGGTGTTTGGCGTCGGCGTGCTGGTCGGGCTGGAAATTCCGCTGGTCATGCGCATCCTCAAGCGCGAGCTGGCGTTCAAGGATCTGGTATCGCAGGTGCTGACCTTCGATTACCTCGGGGCGCTGGCGGTGTCCATCATGTTCCCGCTGATCCTCGCGCCGCATCTCGGCATGGTGCGCACCGGGCTGCTGTTCGGTGTGCTCAACGTAGCGGTGGCTCTGTGGGCGCTGTACCTGTTCCGCGAGCAATTGCCGGCGCGGCGCGCGCTGGCGGTACAGAGTTGGGCGGTGTTCGGGCTGCTGGTCGCCGGTTTCGCCGGTGCCGGGCAACTGACGACGCTGGCCGAAACCCACCTTTACGCCGACGAGATCGTCTACAGCGAAACGACGCCCTACCAGCGCCTCGTCGTCACCCGCTGGCGCGATGATTTGCGGCTGTTCCTCAACAACAACCTGCAATTCTCGTCGCACGACGAATACCGCTATCACGAGGCGCTGGTTCATCCCGGGCTGGCCAGCCTGCCGGGGGCGAAGCGCGTGCTGGTGCTGGGCGGTGGCGACGGGCTGGCGGTGCGCGAAATCCTCAAGTACCCGAAGGTCGAGTCGGTGACGCTGGTCGATCTCGACCCGGCAATGACCGAACTGTTCGCGACGGCGCCGCCGCTGGTTGCGTTAAACGAGGGCGCCTTGAAGTCGGAGCGGGTCAAGGTGGTCAATGCCGACGCCCTGCAATGGCTGGAGGAGAGCAAGGACTACTTCGACTTCATCGTCATCGACTTTCCCGACCCGGCCAATTTCGCGCTCGGCAAGCTCTACACCTCGGCCTTTTACCGCCTGCTCGAAAAGCGCCTGTCGGCGCGCGGCCTGATCGCCATCCAGTCGACCTCGCCGCTCTACGCCCGGCAGTCGTTCTGGTGCGTGGTGGCGACGCTCGAAGATGTCGGCTTCAAGACCGCGCCCTACCATGCGCTGGTGCCGTCGTTCGGCGAATGGGGCTACATCATCGCCGGCCGCCAGGAATTCGCGCCGGTTGTGGTCGACCTCCCGCAAACCCGTTTTTTGACGGCGGAAACGCTGCCTCTGCTGTTCAGTTTCCCGGCCGACATGGCGCGCGTGCCGGCCGAGGTCAACCGGCTGAACAACCAGGTGCTGGTCCGCTATTTCGAGCAGGAGTGGCGCAAGGTCGTGCGCTAGGGAGATTTCTGCGGCGCCACGGGTTTTGGAGTAATCTGACAGCGGCATAGTCAATTTTCGCCCCGGGTAAATGCACATCGCCAACCTCTCGGTTGCGGATGCCCTCAGCAGCCTGCGCGCATCCGAACATGGCCTGACCGCGGCCGAGGCGCAGAAGCGCCTGCGCGAATACGGGCCGAACTGTATCCAGGAGGTCCGCGGCGACCCGGAGTGGCGGCGTTTCCTGCAAGAGTTCACGCATTTTTTCGCACTGATCCTGTGGGTTGCCGCGGCGCTGGCGTTCTTCGCCGAATCACGCGGGCCGGGCGAGGGCATGTGGCAACTGGGCGTCGCCATCGTTGCCGTCATCCTGATCAACGGCTCGTTCTCCTTCTGGCAGGAATACCGCGCCGAGCAGGCCATCGCCGCGCTGCGCAAGCTGTTGCCGCAGGTCGTCAAGATCATGCGCGACGGGCAGCTGGTCACGCTGCCGGCAGAAGTCCTGGTGCCCGGCGACATCGTTCTGCTCGAAGAGGGCGACAACGTGCCGGCGGATTGCCGCCTGATCGCCGGCGCCGAGGTCCGGGTGAATATGTCGACCGTCACCGGTGAGCCCTTGCCCAAGGCGCGCAGCCCGGAAGCCTTCGCGACGGCGGCGGCGCTCGACAGCAGAAACCTGCTGCTCGCCGGCACCTCGCTGGTTTCCGGCCAGGGGCGGGCGCTCGTCTTCGCCACCGGGATGCGCACCGAATTCGGCAAGATTGCCCACCTGACCCAGACGGCAGCCAAGAGCGTTTCCCATCTACAGCAGGAAATCGCCCGCCTGTCGAAACTGGTCGCCATGTTCGCCACGGCATTGGGTCTGGTGTTCTTTGCCATTGGTGCCCTGATTGGGCTGCCGTTCTGGGCCAACCTGATGTTCGCCATCGGCATCATTGTCGCCAACGTGCCGGAAGGACTGCTGCCGACCGTGACCCTGTCGCTGGCCATGGCCACCCAGCGCATGGCCCGGCGCAACGCACTGGTCCGCCACTTGCCGGCAGTCGAAACGCTGGGCTCGACAACAGTGATCTGCAGCGACAAGACCGGCACCCTGACGCAGAACCGGATGAGCGTGCAGCAGGTGTTCTGTAACGATGGGTTGGTCGACAGTGGGCGTCTGAGCGGCCTTGCCAGTGCGCAGCAACTGCTGCGCAACGCCCGGCATTGCCACAATCTCAAGCGCAGCCTGCGGGATGGGCACGAGATCTGGTTGGGTGATCCGATGGAGGTGGCGCTCAGCGAATTTGCGCGGGCGGCCGGGGAGTTCGGCGAAGCGCCGCTGCTCGGCGAACTGCCTTTCGACAGCGACCGGCGCCGCATGTCGGTGATCGTCGAGCAGGGTGGCGAGCGCTGGCTGTATTGCAAAGGGGCGCCCGAGGTGGTCCTGCAGTTGTGCGAGCAGATCGAACACGGCGGCGGTGTCGTTACGCTCGACGACAGTCATCGAACGCAGGTCGCCACGGCGCAGGAGACGATGGCCGACGGCGGGCTGCGCGTGCTGGCCTTCGCCTATCGCAAGCTGGGGCGCGACGAGCTGCCGGCGGAACGGCAACTGGTGCTGTCCGGCCTGATCGGCCTCCACGACCCGCCGCGTCCCGAGGTTCCGGAGGCCATCGCGCGCTGTCGTTCGGCCGGCATCAAGGTGATCATGGTGACTGGCGATCACCCGCATACGGCGCTCGCCATCGCGCGCGACATCGGCTTGGTGAGCGGCGCGAATCCGGCCGTCGTCTTCGGCGAAGCCTTGCGCAGGATGACTCCGGCGCAGTTGCAGATCGTGCTGGACAGCCCGGAAATCCTGTTTGCCCGGGTCACCGCGGAACAGAAGATGCTGGTCGTCAATGCGCTCAAGAACAAAGGCGAAATCGTCGCCGTCACCGGTGACGGGGTGAACGATGCGCCAGCCCTGAAAAGCGCCCATATCGGCATTGCCATGGGGCTGGCCGGCACCGACGTGGCCAAGGCGGCGGCCGACATGATCCTGCTCGACGACAACTTCGCCAGCATCGTCAACGCGGTGGAGGAAGGCCGGGCGGTGTTTGCGAACATCCGCAAATTCCTGACCTATATCCTGACTTCGAACATCCCCGAGCTGATTCCCTACCTCGCTTTCGTCCTGTTCAGGATTCCGCTGCCGCTGACCATCATCCAGATTCTCGCGGTCGATCTCGGCACCGACATGCTGCCGGCGCTGGCCCTTGGCGCCGAACGGCCCGACCCCGGCCTGATGCGCCAGCCGCCGCGCCCGGCGCACGAGCGCCTGTTGTCATGGCCGCTGCTGGCCCGCGCCTACCTGTGGCTGGGCATGCTCCAGGCCGGCGTGGCGCTGGGCGGTTTCTTCCTTGTCCTGCATCTGGCCGGCTGGCAATACGGCGAAATGCTCGCGACCGCCGCCCCGCTCTACCTGCAGGCTACAACCGCCTGTTTGGCGGCCATCGTCGTCTCGCAAATGGTCAACGTCTTCGTTTGCCGCCATCCGCGGGAATCGGCGCTGCGTTTTTCGCTGACCGAAAATCCGCTCCTGCTGCTCGGGCTGGCGGTCGAACTCGGGCTTCTGCTGCTGATCGTCTACACGCCGCCGGGAAACCGGATTTTCGCGACACAGGCGTTCGATTCCGGCGTCTGGGTCGTCCTGGTTTTTCTCGCCCTGAGTTTTGGTGCGCTGGAAGAGCTGCGCAAATATTTCGTGCGTCGGGGTTCGCGAACCCCCTGAAAGCCCCGCCAGTGCTAGCGCCACGGCTCAGGCCGGCGGCCGCAGCGTACGCTCCCGGAAGCCGAAAGATACGATATTGCGCCCGGTCTACTTGAAATCCACGGGCTGCGTCCTTATTATTTAGCACTCACCGGAGACGAGTGCTAACAAAAGCCCGCTCCGTTCCCGGGCGCCTTCGGGTGTGCCGGCCAATTTCATCTCTGAGAACTACAAGGAGTTATCTCTATGAATATCCGTCCTTTGCACGACCGTGTGATCGTCAAGCGCGTTGAAGCCGAACGCACCACCGCTTCCGGCATCGTCATTCCCGATTCCGCCGGCGAAAAGCCGGATCAGGGCGAAGTCCTGGCCGTCGGCCCGGGCAAGCGCGACGACAACGGCAAGCAGGTCGCTCTCGACGTCAAGGTCGGCGACCGCGTTCTGTTCGGCAAGTATGCCGGCCAGGCTGTCAAGGTCGATGGCCAGGAAGTCCTGGTAATGCGCGAAGAAGACATCATGGGTGTCCTGCAGGCTTGATTGCTGCGGTCGACGTTCAAAACAGATCAAAATTCAGGAGTTAATAAATGGCAGCTAAAGAAGTCAAATTCGGTGATTCCGCCCGTGCCCGCATGGTTGAAGGCATCAACATCCTGGCTGACGCCGTCAAGGTTACCCTCGGCCCCAAAGGCCGTAACGTTGTGCTCGAGCGCTCCTTCGGCGGCCCGACCGTGACCAAGGACGGCGTTTCCGTCGCCAAGGAAATCGAACTGAAGGACAAGTTCGCCAACATGGGCGCCCAGATGGTCAAGGAAGTCGCTTCCAAGACCTCCGACATTGCCGGTGACGGCACCACGACCGCCACCGTGCTGGCCCAGTCCATCGTCCGCGAAGGCATGAAGTACGTTGCTGCCGGCATGAACCCGATGGACCTCAAGCGCGGCATCGACAAGGCTGTCATCGCCACCATCGCCGAACTGCAGGCTTTCTCCAAGCCGTGCACCACCACCAAGGAAATCGCCCAGGTTGGCTCCATTTCTGCCAACTCCGACGCCGACATCGGCGAAATCATCGCCAATGCCATGGAAAAGGTCGGCAAGGAAGGCGTCATCACCGTTGAAGACGGCAAGTCCCTGGCCAACGAACTCGACGTCGTCGAAGGCATGCAGTTCGACCGCGGTTACCTGTCGCCCTACTTCATCAACAACGGCGACAAGCAGCAAGCCCTGCTCGAAAACCCGTTCGTCCTGCTCTTCGACAAGAAGATCTCCAACATCCGCGACCTGCTGCCGATCCTCGAACAAGTCGCCAAGGCCGGCCGTCCGCTGCTGATCATCGCTGAAGATGTCGATGGCGAAGCCTTGGCTACCCTGGTCGTCAATAACATCCGTGGCATCCTCAAGACCGTAGCCGTCAAGGCCCCGGGCTTCGGCGACCGTCGCAAGGCCATGCTCGAAGACATCGCCATTCTGACCGGCGGTACCGTGATCGCCGAAGAAACCGGCCTGACGCTGGAAAAGGCTGTCCTGAAGGATCTGGGCCAGGCCAAGCGCATCGAAGTCGCCAAGGAAAACACCACCATCATCGACGGCGCCGGCGAAGCTGCTGCCATCGAAGCCCGCGTCAAGCAGATTCGCATCCAGATCGAGGAAGCGACTTCCGATTACGACAAGGAAAAGCTGCAGGAACGTGTCGCCAAGCTGGCTGGCGGCGTTGCCGTCATCAAGGTTGGCGCCGCCACCGAAGTTGAAATGAAGGAAAAGAAGGCTCGCGTTGAAGACGCCCTGCACGCCACCCGCGCTGCCGTGGAAGAAGGTATCGTCGCCGGCGGCGGCGTTGCCCTGATCCGCGCCCGTGCTGCCGTTGGCAAGCTCAAGGGTGACAACCACGATCAGGATGCCGGCATCAAGATCGTTCTTCGCGCCATGGAACAGCCGCTCCGTGAAATCGTTGCCAATGCCGGTGACGAGCCGTCAGTTGTGGTCGACAAGGTCCAGCGTGGCAAGGGTAACTACGGTTACAACGCTTCCACTGGCGAGTACGGCGACATGGTCGAAATGGGCGTTCTCGACCCGACCAAGGTGACCCGCACCGCACTGCAGAACGCTGCTTCCGTAGCCGGCCTGATGCTGACCACCGAATGCATGGTGGCCGAACTGGCCGAAGACAAGCCGGCCGGCGGCATGCCCGACATGAGTGGCATGGGCGGCATGGGTGGTATGGGCGGCATGGGAATGTAATTCCCGTCCCGGCTTCACCGCTCGATAAAAAGCCCCGCCTTGTGCGGGGCTTTTTTGTGCCAGATCAAGGCGGGACGTACGTCTTTCGTAACAGTCTGTAAGCTGCTTGTAAGACGCTCCACCTAAATTACGCTCCGCAGCAATGCCTCTATAAACACAATTCTGAGGAGCAAATCAATGTCACAGCACACCGACAGCTACTTACAGATACGGAACAATCCAAAGTTCATATCTCTGGTAGCTAAGCGTAACCGCTACTCGTTCATCATGACTGCGCTCATGATGTTCGTTTACTACGGCTACATCCTGCTGATCGCCTTCAACAAGGAATGGCTGGCCACCAAGGTGAGCGCCGGTTCCACCATGTCCATCGGCATCCCGATGGGGCTGGGCGTCATCCTTTTCACCATCATCATCACCATCATCTACGTACGTCGTGCCAACACCGAGTTCGACACGGAAGCTGCGCAGGTTCTCAAGGAGGCACAGAAGTGATGGTCAACCGCAAACATATCCTGGGCGGCCTGCTCGCCCTGCTGGCTGCCGGCGCTGCCGTTGCCGCCGGTGCCGATCTGGGCAACACCCAGAAACAGGCAACCAACTGGACCGCGATCGCGATGTTCGGCATTTTCGTCGGCATCACGCTCTTCATCACCAAGTGGGCGGCTGGCAAGACCAAGACGGCTGCTGACTTCTACACGGCCGGCGGCGGTATCACCGGTTTCCAGAACGGCCTGGCGATCGCCGGCGACTACATGTCCGCCGCGTCCTTCCTTGGTATTTCCGGTCTCGTGTTCGCCAACGGCTTCGACGGCCTGATCTTCTCGATCGGCTGGCTGGTCGGCTGGCCGGTCATCACCTTCCTGATGGCCGAACGTCTGCGCAACCTCGGCAAGTTCACGTTCGCTGACGTGGCTGCCTACCGTTTCGCCCAGACCCCGGTTCGTTCCTTTGCCGCTACCGGCTCCCTGGTCGTCGTCGCCTTCTACATGATTGCGCAGATGGTTGGTGCCGGCCAGCTGATCAAGGTGCTCTTCGGTCTCGAATACACCTACGCTGTCGTGATGGTCGGTATCATCATGATGATGTACGTGCTGTTCGGCGGTATGACCGCAACGACTTGGGTGCAGATCATCAAGGCCATCATGCTCCTGACCGGTGCGACCTTCATGGCGGTGTCCGTACTGTTCCAGTTCGGTTTCAGCCCGGAAGCGCTGTTCACCAAGGCGGTTGAAGTACACACCAAGGGCGATGCCATCATGTCGCCGGGCGCACTGATCAAGGATCCGATTTCCGCGATCTCGGTCGGCATGGCGCTGATGTTCGGCACCGCTGGTCTGCCGCACATCCTGATGCGCTTCTTCACCGTGCCGTCCGCCAAGGAAGCCCGCAAGTCCGTCGGCTGGGCAACCACCTGGATCGGTTACTTCTACATCCTGACCTTCATCATCGGCTTCGGCGCCATCGTCAACCTGATCCAGAATCCGGGTGAATACTACGTCGGCGGCGAAATCGCCAAGGGCTTGAAGGGCGGCGGCAACATGGCTGCCGTGCATCTGGCCAAGGCGGTTGGCGGCGACCTGTTCCTCGGCTTCATCTCTGCCGTGGCTTTCGCAACCATCCTCGCCGTTGTGGCTGGTCTGACCCTGTCCGGCGCCTCCGCCGTGTCGCATGACTTGTACGCTACCGTGTTCAAGAAGGGCCAGGCTTCCTCCGAAGACGAACTGCGCGTTTCCAAGATCACCACCATCTGCCTTGGCGCACTGGCTGTGGTTCTGGGCATCCTGTTCGAAAAGGAAAACGTTGCCTACATGGTGATGCTGGCCTTCGCGATCGCCTGTTCCGCCAACTTCCCGGTTCTGTTCATGTCCGTGCTGTGGAAGGATTGCACCACCAAGGGCGCAACCATCGGTGGTTTCGTCGGTCTGTTCGCCGCCGTTACGCTGACCGTGTTGTCCGCGAACGTCTGGGAAGCCGTGCTGGGTAACCCGAAGGGCTCCGCGCCGTTCCCGTACTCCTCGCCGGCTATCTTCTCGATGACCCTGGCTTTCTTCACGATCTGGCTCGTGTCCATCCTGGACAACTCCGAGCAGGCCAAGAAGGAGCGCGCTCTGTTCCCGGATCAGCTCATCCGTTCCGAAACCGGTCTGGGTGCTTCTACCGCCAGCTCGCACTAAGCCGCAAGACTGCATCAGCAAAAAGCCCGGGTTTCGACCCGGGCTTTTTTTCGTCCATTTTTTGCTGTTTTTTGCAGTGGACCGCAACAGGCCCGCTGATTATTAACCCGGCAATCAAATAGTCGATTGTGATATAATGCTGGGCATGGAAAAGTTGGATGCCCGTAAATTGCCCCGTGATGCCCAATACGAAATGCGTCGGCAGGCGATGCGGATGCGTGAAGAACTTAAGTTGCCTTGGAAGGAAATCGCAAGGGTGGTTGGCGTGCATGTGAGTACGGTCATTGGCTGGTCCAAGCGTTATTCAATGGAAGG
>Ga0209507_1002330_pt1 | contig 12986 bp, 10 predicted proteins | sample AD_UKC028_MetaG_FD_184414 | JGI IMG/M metagenome (GOLD analysis project Ga0209507, IMG submission 184414) | Active sludge microbial communities of municipal wastewater-treating anaerobic digesters from USA - AD_UKC028_MetaG (SPAdes) (version 2) | ecosystem: Engineered > Bioreactor > Anaerobic >...
GACGCGCTCGACGTCGCTCGGCGTCACCTCCTTGTCCTTGATCGCCACCATGCCGTTCGAGTTGAAGCTTTTGATATGGCTGCCGGCAATACCGGTATAGACGTCCTTGACCTTGCAGTCGGCCATCAGTTCGACCTCCTGGATCACGCGGCTGATGGTATGCACCGTCTCTTCGATGTTGACCACGACACCTTTCTTCAAACCGCGCGAATCCTGCGAACCCATGCCAATCACATTCAGGCGACCCTCCTGATTGATCTCGGCGACCAGCGCGACGATTTTGGATGTCCCGATATCCAACCCGACGACCAGATCCTTGTTATCCCTGCTCATATGCTTACTTTCCCTTCCCTTCCCCAGCGATTCGCATCGCAAAGCCGTTCGGATACCGCAAATCCACTGCCGCCGGTCGCGTTGCACGCTTGCCCACGGTTTCCGGATACACCTCGATAAAACGCGCCAGCCGCACCCCCACCGGCGATTTCGGCTGTTCGCGACCAAGATCGACGAACATGCCGTTTTGCAGCTTCAACTGCCAGGCCAGGCGTGGCGAAAGCGTGACCTGAACCGGTTTTTGCCCCAGTGGCTGAAAATCGCCGACAAAATCCCCATAGCGCTTGAGCACTTCCGGCGCCGTACCCGGCGGCCCGAACAGGATGGGCATGGTGGCAAGCTCGGCCTCGGTGGGGGTCGCCGCGAAAACCTCGCCGAAGCTGTTGACCAGTTCGCCGCGCCCTTCGCCCCAGCGCGCCAGCGGACGATGCTCCTCGATCGTCACTTCCAGGCGCGCCGGCCAGACGCGACGCAACTCGACCTTGCGCACCCAGGGCAGGCGCTCCAGCGCACCGCGCACCGCTTCCAGATCGATACTGAAGAAATTTCCGCGCAACACTGCCGGCAAGGCCTGCTCGATATCCGTCCGCTGCGTGTGTGGCAGGTCCTGCGTGAAGACCACCTGGCGCACCGGCAAGGCCGGCACGCGCACCAGCCAGACGGCCAGGCCCGCGACGAGCGCCGCCGCCGCTGCAAGAATCAGCAGGTCGGCCAGGGCATTGAGCAGGTGCGGTTTGTTCCACATTCATCAACTCAGTCGTTAGCTGCCAACTCGAGGACCCGGCGCACCAGCGCCGGATATTCCATGCCCGCCACGCGCGCCGCCATCGGTACCAGCGAATGATCCGTCATGCCGGGCGCGGTATTCACTTCGAGGAAATAATGATTGCCTTCCTCGTCCATCAGAAAATCGACCCGCCCCCAGCCGCGGCCGCCGATGATGCGGAAGGCTTCCAGGGCTCCACGGCGGATTTCCATTTCCTTGACCGTGCTCAGGCCGCAAGGACACAGGTAGCGGGTATCGTCGCGGTTGTACTTGGCCTCGTAGTCGTACCACTCGGTGGCCGGCTCGATCTTGATGATCGGCAACGCCGTCATGTCTGCACCGCAGCCGATAATGCCGACCGTGTACTCGCCACCCATGACACCCTTTTCGGCGATCACCAGCGGGTCGTATTTGGCTGCCTCGGCATAAGCCAGGTGCAGCGTTTCGCGTTGCTTGACCTTGGTGATGCCGATCGACGAACCTTCATGCGCCGGCTTGACGAAGATCGGCAGGCCAAGTTCTTCCTCGACGTCGGCAAAATCAGAATCGGCGGTGAGCACGGCATAGCCGGGCACCGGTAGCCCGGCCGCCTGCCACAGCAGTTTGGTGCGAAACTTGTCCATTCCCAGCGCCGAGGCCATCACGCCGGAACCGGTGTAGGGGATGTGCATCAGCTCAAGCGCGCCCTGAATTGTCCCATCCTCGCCATGCCGGCCATGCAGCGCGACGAAGGCGCGGTCAAAGCCCTTCAGGGCGTCGAGCGGCTGTTCGGCGGGGTCGAAGGCATGCGCGTCGATGCCCTGCCCCAGTAATGCGGCAAGCACGCGCGACCCGCTATTGAGGGAAACCTCACGCTCGGCGGAGGTGCCACCAAGAAGGACTGCTACCTTGCCAAAATCATTCATTGCATTTCCACCACTTTACCGGGCACAGCGCCGATCGAACCGGCACCCATGCACAACACCACGTCGCCGTCGCGGGCGACATCCAGAATCGTCTGCGGCATCGCCGCGATGTCTTCGACAAAAACCGGCTCGACCTTGCCGGCGACGCGCAGCGCGCGTGCCAGCGAGCGGCCATCGGCGGCAACAATCGGCGCCTCGCCGGCGGCGTAGATTTCGGCCAGTAACAGCGCGTCGACCGTGGACAGCACTTTGACGAAATCCTCGAAGCAATCGCGTGTCCGCGTGTAGCGGTGTGGCTGGAAGGCCAGCACCAGCCGGCGGCCGGGGAAGGCGCCACGGGCGGCAGCCAGCGTCGCGGCCATTTCGACCGGGTGATGACCGTAATCGTCCACCAGTGTGCAGCTGCCACCGGACGGCAAGGCCACTTCGCCATAACGCTGGAAACGGCGGCCAACACCCTTGAACTCGGCCAGTGCCTTGACGATGGCCGCATCGCTTACCTGCACTTCAGTCGCCACGGCGATGGCGGCCAGCGCATTCAGCACGTTGTGCATGCCCGGCGTATTGAGGACGATGGGCAGACGGGTCGTCGTGCCGTTGACGCGGACACAATCGAAACGCATCTGGCCGTCGGCGGCGACGATGTTCTCGGCGTAGAAATTGCAGCCCGGCGTCAGGCCGTAGGTGACGATCTGCTTGGCGACCTGCGGCATGATCGCCCGCACGTTGGGGTCGTCGGCACAGAGCACGGCGACGCCGTAAAAAGGCAGGCGGCTGAGAAAATCGACGAAAGCGCCCTTCAGCCGCTCGAAATCGTGGCCGTAGGTTTCCATGTGATCGGCGTCGATATTGGTGACGACCGAGATGACCGGCGACAGGAAGAGGAAGGACGCGTCCGACTCGTCGGCCTCGGCCACCAGGAAGTCGCCGCTTCCCAGACGGGCGTTGGCACCGGCGGCATTCAGCCGGCCGCCGATGACGAAGGTGGGATCGATGCCACCTTCGGCGAGAATGCTGGTCGCCAGGCTGGTGGTCGTCGTCTTGCCGTGCGTACCGGCAATGGCGATGCCACGCTTCAGGCGCATCAGCTCGGCCAGCATCTGGGCGCGCGGCACGACCGGAATCTTGCGCTCGCGGGCGGCCGCCACTTCGGGGTTGTCGGCCTTCACCGCCGTCGATACGACCACGGCCTGCGCCCCGCCGATGTTCTCGGCCGCATGGCCGATCATCACCCTGACGCCCTCGCCTTCGAGACGGCGGGTCGTCGCGCTGGCAGCGATATCCGAGCCGCTGACCGTGTAGCCAAGGTGGGCCAGCACTTCGGCGATACCGCTCATGCCCGAGCCGCCGACGCCGACGAAGTGGATGTGTTGAACCTTGTGTTTCATTTCGCTTCCTCGGCGCAAATGTTCGCCACTTCTTCGGTGGCATCGGGCTTGGCCAGGCTGCGGGCTTTTTCGGCCATTTCCAGCAGTTGACCGCGGCTATAGTTGCGAATCAGCGCGATGGCTTCCGGCGTCAGTTGATCCTGGGGCAAGAGGAAAGCCCCGCCGACATTGACCAGGAACCTGGCATTGGCGGTCTGGTGATCGTCGACGGCGTGCGGGAACGGCACCAGGATGCTCGCCACCCCGGCCGCCGCCAGCTCGGCGATGGTCAGCGCGCCGGCCCGGCAAATCACCAGATCGGCCCACTCGTAGGCACCCGCCATATCTTCGATGAAAGATACGCAATGGGCCGGTACGCCGGCTTTGGCATAAGCCTCCTTGAGGGCCTCGATATGCTTTTCGCCGGCCTGATGGACGATCTGCGGCAACTCGTTTTCGCCAAGCAGGGCCATGCCTTGCGGCACCATCTCATTGAGCGCCTGGGCCCCCAGGCTGCCACCGATGATCAGCAGGTGCAGCGCACCAGTCCGTCCAGTCAGACGCTCGGCCGGGGACACGATTTTTGCAATTTCCGGGCGCACCGGGTTACCGGCCCACACGCCTTTGTGCAGCGCATCGGGAAAGCCGGTGACGATACGGTCAGCCACCCCGGCCAGCACGCGATTGGCCAGCCCGGCCACCGAGTTCTGCTCATGAACCACCAACGGCTTGCCGAGCAACGCCGCCATCATGCCGCCCGGAAAGGTGATGTAGCCGCCCATGCCGAGCACGACATTCGGCTTTACCTCGCGAATGACCTTCTGCGCTTGCCAGAAACCGCGTAACAGGTTGAGCGGTAGCAGCAGCTTGCGCAGGATGCCCTTGCCGCGCAGCGCGGCGAACTTGACCCGGGCCATTTCGAAACCATGCTGCGGCACCAGCCTGGCCTCCATGCCATCAGGATTACCCAGCCAGACCACATGCCAGCCGCGTTCGCGCATCTTCTCGGCAACGGCGAGCGCCGGGAAGATGTGCCCGCCGGTGCCACCAGCCATTATCAGCATGGTCCGGCTCATAGCTTGGCCCCGCGCATTAACTGCCTATTCTCCCAGTCAACCCGCAACAGGATCGCCAGCGCCACGCAGTTGGCCAGGATTCCCGACCCCCCGAAGCTCATCAGCGGCAAGGTCAGCCCCTTGGTCGGCAGCAGGCCCATGTTGACGCCCATGTTGATGAAGGACTGGACGCCGATCCATATGCCGATGCCCATGGCGACCAAGGCCGGATAGAGGCGGTCGAGCTGTACTGCCTGACGACCGATGGCGAAGGCGCGCTGAACCAGCAGCGCGAACAGCGCGATCACCGCGAGCACGCCGAAGAAGCCAAGCTCTTCGGCAATGACTGCGAGCAGGAAGTCGGTATGCGCTTCCGGAAGGTAGAAAAGCTTCTCCACGCTGGCACCGAGGCCGACGCCAAAGAGTTCGCCACGCCCGAAGGCGATCAGCGAATGCGATAGCTGATAGCCGCGGCCGAAGGCATCGGCCCAGGGGTCCATGAAACCGAAGACGCGATCTCGTCGGTAGGGCGAGACGATGATCAGTACTGCAAACGCCACGAGTAACCCGATGATCAGCATGGCGAACAACCGCGCCTTGAGCCCGCCGAGGAACAGGATGCCCATGGCGATCGAGATGATGACGACGAATGCGCCAAAATCAGGCTCCTTGAGCAGCAGCATGCCGACCACCGCCATGGCGCCGAACATCGGCAGGAAGGCCTGCTTGAGGTCATGCATCACATTGATCTTGCGCACCGTGTAGTCGGCCGCGTAGAGCACGGCGAACAGCTTCATCAACTCGGATGGCTGCAGGTTGACGATACCCAGCGGCAACCAGCGCCGCGCACCGTTTACATCCCGGCCGATGCCGGGAATCAGTACGATTGCCAGCAGTACCACCCCGACCATGAAGAGCAGCGGGGCGTAGCGCTGCCAAAGCTTCAACGGCACCTGGAAAGCCACGGCTGCGGCGATCAGCCCGATGGTCAGGAATACCGCGTGGCGCGTCAGGTAATAGGCCGGCTGGTAGCCGGTGGCGCGGCCGGCCTCGGCGATGGCGATGGATGCCGAATAGACCATCACCATGCCGGTGAACAGCAGCAGCAATCCGCTCCACAGCAGCGCGTAGTCGATTTCCGCCAACTGGCGGCGCGGGGTTTCGAGGGCATTGAGCATCATGCCGACAACTCCTGCACCGCAGCGATGAATGCCTCGGCGCGCTGCGCGTAATTGCGATACATGTCGAGACTGGCGCAAGCCGGCGACAGCAGTACGCAATCGCCTGCCTTGGCCTGAGTGGCGAGCCAGCGGACGGCAGCGTTCATATCGCCAGCCATGATAGTCGGCAGGCCGCAACCCTCGATAGCCGCCCCGATCGTCTCGGCATCACGCCCGATCAAGGCCACGGCGCGGCCATGCTTTTGCAGCGCCGATTTCAGCGGCGAAAAATCCTGCCCCTTGCCATCGCCGCCAAGCACGATGGCGACCTTGCGACCCATGCCCTCGATCGCCGCCAGCGTGGCGCCGACGTTGGTTCCCTTGGAGTCATCAACATAGACGACACCGGCGACTTCCGCCACCTGCTCGACGCGGTGCGGCAGCCCGGCGAAGGATTTAAGCGGTTCGATCAATCGTTCCGGCGCAACGCCGATGGCGTCACACAACGCCAGCGCCGCCATCACGTTGGCGGCATTATGCAAACCGGCCAGTTTCAGGGCGTCGACCGCAACCAACGGAATCTTGCCCTTGCAAATCGCCCCATCGATCAATCCAAAATCGACATCGCGCGGCGCCGCATTCAGGCCGAACGTGAGCATCGTCCGGCCGCAACGGCCGTTGGCCATCGACCAGTCGTCATCGCGATTGAGGATCATCGCGCCCTTGCCCTGAAAGACGCGCGACTTGGCGGCTGCGTAGTTGGCGAGGCTGCCGTCGTAGCGGTCGAGGTGATCTTCCGAAACGTTAAGAACGGTCGCCGCTTCGGCCTTGAGGTGATATGTCGTTTCCAACTGGAAGCTCGACAACTCGACGACCCACACCGTCGGTAGCGGTTTACCCAACTTCGCGGCATCCTGCGCATCCATCAGCGCATCGAGCGCCGACGGCGAGATGTTGCCGCAGGCGATGGCTGGCACGCCGGCGCCGTTCAGCAGATGGGCAGTCAGCGCGGTGGTCGTCGTCTTGCCGTTGCTGCCGGTGATGGCGATGATCTTCGAGCCAGGCGCCTGTTCACGGACGCCGGCGGCGAACAATTCGATTTCCGAGATCAACGGCACGTCGACCGCAGCGATCGCCGGCGTCGCTTTCGGCACGCCCGGCGACAGCGCGACGAGGTCGACGCCGGCGAAGGTGGCGGCGGCAAACGGTCCGGCAATCACTTCGGCGTCCGGCGCGACGCGGGCCAGCGCATCCAGGTTGGGCGGAGCTTCACGGGAATCGGTAACACGGACGTGCGCGCCCTGGCGATGCAGCCATTTGGCCATCGCCAGTCCGGACTCACCGAGCCCGACAACCAGAACGCGTTTGCCCTTGAGTTCCATCGTTCAGCGCAGCTTCAGCGAAGACAGCCCGACCAGCACGAGCATGATGGTGATGATCCAGAAGCGGACGACGACCTGCGTCTCCTTCCAGCCCGTTTGTTCGAAGTGGTGGTGTAACGGTGCCATGCGCAGGATGCGGCGGCCCTCGCCGAACTTCTTCTTGGTGTATTTGAAGTAGCTGACCTGCAGCATCACCGACAGCGTTTCGACGACGAAGACACCACCCATGATCAGCAGCACGATTTCCTGGCGCAGGATGACGGCGACAGTACCGAGCGCCGCACCGAGCGCCAGCGCACCGACGTCGCCCATGAACACTTCCGCCGGATAAGCGTTGAACCACAGAAAGCCGAGCCCGGCGCCGGCTATCGCCCCGAGCAGGATGCACAGTTCACCCGCCCCCGGCACGTAGGGAATCAGCAGGTATTTGGCGTAGACCGCATGGCCGGTAACGTAGGCGAAGACGACGAAGGCGGCGGCGATCATCACCGTCGGCATGATCGCCAGGCCGTCGAGGCCGTCGGTCAGGTTGACCGCATTGCTGGTGCCGACAATCACGAAATAGGTCAAGGTGATGAAGCCGATGATTCCCAGCGGGTAGGCGACGGTCTTAAAGAATGGCACGATCAGTTCGGTCTCGGCGCCCGATTTCGCCGAGAAGGCAAGGAAGAGCGCAGCGCCAATTCCCAGCACCGATTGCCAGAAATACTTCCACTTGGCCGACAGCCCCTTCGGATCACGATAGACCACTTTTTTCCAGTCGTCGTACCAGCCGACTATGCCGTAGCCCAGGGTGACGATCAGCACCGTCCACACGTACTTGTTGGTCAGATCGCCCCACAACAGCGTCGTGATGCCGATGGCGATCAGGATCAACACGCCGCCCATCGTCGGCGTGCCGGATTTGACCAGATGAGTCTGCGGCCCGTCGGTACGCACTGCCTGGCCGATCTTCTTCTCGGCCAGCCAGCGGATGACGCGCGGCCCGGCGGCAAAGGAAATCAGCAATGCCGTCATCGCGGCGAGCACCGTGCGCAGCGTGATGTAATTGAAAACATTGAAGAAACGAATGTCCTGGGCAAGCCATTGGGACAGAGCCAGCAGCATCAGTTTTTCTCCTCGGGCGCGATGGCGTCGGCCACCCGCTCCATCTTCATGAAGCGCGAACCTTTGACCAGCACCGTGGTTTCGGGCCCCAATTCCTTGTTGACCGCAGCGATCAGTTTGTCGATATTGCAGAAATGACGTGCGCCTTCGCCGAAATTGCGCACCGCCTGCTGGCTGGCGTCGCCCAGCGCGAACAGGCGGTCGATGCCTTGGCTCTTGGCGTAGCCGCCGATCTCGTCGTGATACTGGCCGCTGGCCTCGCCGATTTCGCCCATGTCGCCGAGCACCAGCACCTTGTGGCCGATGGTCGCGGCCAGCACGTCGATACCGGCACGCACCGAATCCGGGTTGGCGTTGTAGGTGTCATCGAGCACGACGGCGCCGGCGATGCCCCGGCGCTTCTGCAGCCGCCCCTTGATCCCGCTGAAGCCTTCCAGCCCGGCGACCACCGACGCGAGCGGGATACCCGCCGCCAGGCAAGCCGCCGCCGCCGCGACCGCGTTGCGGGCATTGTGGCGGCCAGGGATGGCGATACGGATTTCCGCGTCACCTTCCGCGGCCGTCAGATCCACCCGGGTTTCCAGCCCCTGCTGATGAACGACCGCGCGCACATCGGCAGGCTGCTCAATGCCAAAACTACGCACGGCATGCGTGCCGGCCATGCGGCGCCAGAGCGCTGCGTAACGATCATCGGCGCTGACCACGGCAACACCGCCCACTGTCAGGCCGTCAAAAATGCTGCCCTTCTCACGCGCCACCTCATCCAGATCGCCCATCCCTTCAAGATGGGCGCGCTGGGCGTTGGTCACCACGGCCACCGTCGGTGCCCCGAGCGCCGTCAGATAGGCTATCTCGCCCGGATGGTTCATGCCCATTTCGATTACCGCCGCGCGATGGCCGGCATGCAAGCCAAGCAGCGTCAGCGGCAGGCCAATGTCGTTGTTCAGATTGCCACGCGTCGCCAACACGGCTTCGCCGAAGTGTGCCTTGAGGATCGCGGCGATCATTTCCTTGGTCGTCGTCTTGCCGTTCGAGCCGGTGACGGCGATCACCGGTAGCGCGAAGCGACTGCGCCAGGCATGCGCCAGTTTGCCAAGGGCGATCCGCGTGTCGTCGACCACCAATGCCGTGACACCGGCCGGCACGCCCGCCGCATCGCTGACCAGCAATGCCGTCGCCCCTGCCGAGACCGCTTGGTCGAGAAAGTCATGGGCATCGAAGCGCTCGCCGCGCAGCGCGACGAACAATTGCCCGGCAACGACGGAACGGGTGTCGGTCGACACCCCGGAAATCACCCGGTCGGCGCCCAGCAGACGGCCACCCGTGGCCGGCAAAATGTCGGAGAGCAGCCATTCCATCACGCCACCTCCCGTCGGGCAGCGCGGCGCTGGAGCAACGCGGAGCGGGCCTGTTCGACATCCGAGAACGGCGTTCTGACGCCAAGCGACTCCTGATAGGCTTCGTGCCCCTTGCCCGCGAGCAGCACGACATCGTTGTCGGCGGCGGCTGCAACGGCGCGCCGGATGGCCTGGGCGCGATCGACCTCGACTTCCACCTGCCCGATCCCGGCCTGGATATCGGCAATGATCTGCGCCGGATTTTCGCTGCGCGGGTTGTCGCTGGTCAGTAGCACACGATCCGCCAGGCGGCCGGCAACCTCGCCCATCTGCGAGCGCTTGCCCTTGTCGCGATCACCGCCGCAACCAAAGAGCACGCACAATTGCCCACCGCGTACCGTCGCCACTTCGCACAGGGTAACCAGCACATTCTCGAGGGCATCGGGCGTATGCGCATAGTCGATCACCAGCAATGGCTCGCCAACGCCGCCCAGACGCTCCATACGCCCTGCCGGCGCCTGCAGGGCTGACAGCCGCGCACCGATTTCAGAGGCTTGGAGACCGGCATCGTGCAGCACCGCGGCTACCGCCAGCAAATTGGAGATGTTGTAGCGCCCGAGCAGACCGGTTTCGACATCAAGACTCGCATTCGGCAGCACCAGGGTGAAACACTGACCCATAGGCGTTTCCCGCAGCTTCTCGGCACGCACGTTTCCGAGCCCGCCGATCGAATATCCGAGCACCGAACGAGCCGTCGTCACTGCCTGCAACTGTCGCCCGAAGGCATCGTCAAGATTGATGATCGCCGTGCGTATTCCCGGCCAGACAAAGAGTTTCTGCTTTGCCGCCGCGTAGGCTTCCATGCTGCCGTGATAATCCAGATGGTCGCGCGTAAAATTGGTGAACACCGCGACATCGACCAAGGCACCGTTCATGCGCCCTTCCTCGATGCCGATCGAGCTGGCCTCCAGCGCACAAGCAGTGGCCCCGAGTTGGCGGAACTCCGCCAGCTTGCGCATCAAGGTCGTCGCCTCGGGCGTTGTGAAGCCGGTTTCTTCGAGCGCGCCGGGGAATCCCGCGCCCAAGGTGCCGATCACCGCACAACGTCCATTCAGCGCGTGAGCAATGAACTGGCTGACCGTCGTCTTGCCGTTGGTGCCGGTGATGGCGATCAGCGACAGCGCGGCGCTCGGCTCCCCATATACGGTATGCGCCAGCGGCCCGGCCAGCGCACGCAATCCGTCAGCTTGCAGGTTGGCTGCGGTCAACACAGGATTCCAGGCAAAATCCCCGCCGGCCTGCCAGACCACGGCGACCGCGCCCCGTGCGAGCGCATCGGGGATGTAGCGGCGACCATCGGCCAGATCGCCCGGATAAGCGAGAAACACATCGCCCGGCCGCACCTGGCGGCTGTCGTCCGCCACCCCGGTCGGGACGATGCCCAAGGACGCAAGGCGCGCGAGAGTTTCTTGCGGCACGCTCATATCCGCCCCTTTCCGCTCGTCGCATCCGCAGTCTGTAGCGGCATATCCGGCTGAACACCCAAGGTGCGCAGGGCACCGCCCATGATCTGCGAAAATGCCGGGCCTGCCACGTCGCCACCGTAATGCGCCCCGCCGGTCGGTTCGTCGATCATTACCGCCACGACCAGGCGTGGCTCGCTTATCGGCGCAAGGCCGACGAACGAAGCGACATATTTCTTGGCGTAGACACCGTTCTCGACCTTGTACGCCGTTCCGGTCTTGCCGCCGACACGATAACCTGGCACCCGCGCTTTGGGAGCGGTTCCTTCGGGCTGCACTGCCATTTCCAGCATTGCCCGGATTTCGCGCACGGTTTCCGGAGAAAACACCCGGGTACCGCGCACGACGGACTCGTCGAAACGTGTCAAGGTCAACGGCAACATTTCACCGTCATTGGCAAAAACGGTATAGGCCCGCGCCAATTGGACCAGACTCACCGAAATTCCATGCCCGTAAGACATCGTCGCCTGCTCGATCGGCCGCCAGTTCTTCCACGGGCGCAACCGCCCGTGCACTTCGCCAGGGAAACCGAGGTTTGGCGCCTGGCCGAAGCCAACGCTGTCGAACATCTCCCACATTTCCTTTGGCTGGAACCCGAGAGCGATCTTGGCCGTACCCACGTTCGAGGACTTTTGGATCACCTGAGCGACAGTCAGGGCACCATGCGGGTGCGCATCGGAAATCGTCGCCGGCCCAATGGTTAATTTACCTGGCGCGCAATTGATGACCGTATCGAAGCGAACCTTGCCGCGCTCCAGGGCCAGAGCGGCGGTAAACGGCTTCATCACCGATCCGGGTTCGAAAGTGTCGGTCAGGGCGCGATTGCGCAACTGCGCACCGGAGAGATTCTCGCGGTTGTTCGGGTTGTAGGTCGGCAGGTTAACCAGCGCCAGAATTTCGCCGGTGTGCGCATCGATGACAATGGCGCCACCGGCCTTGGCCTTGTTGGTCTCGACAGCCGCCTTGAGTTGGCTGTAGGCGAGATACTGGATCTTCGAATCGAGCGCCAGATGGACATCCTTGCCATCTTGCGGCGGTTTCAGCGCACCGACGTCCTCGATGATATTGCCGCGCCGGTCGCGAATCACGCTACGGCTGCCTGTATGCCCGAGCAAGCTCTGCTGAAAAGCCAGCTCGACACCCTCCAGCCCCTTGTCGTCGACCCCGGTGAAACCCACGATGTGCGCCGTCATGTCGCCGGTTGGGTAATAGCGGCGGTATTCCTTTTCCTGGTGCACACCGGGTAGTTTCAGCGCAGCGATGCGCTCTGCGGTTTCCGGCGGCACCTGGCGCTTGATGAATACGAAGGTCTTTTCCGCGGCAATCTTCCCGTCTAGCTCGCGCGTGCCCATGTCGAGCAGGCCGGCCAACTGCTGCTTCTGGGTCGCGCTCATCGTCCGAGCATCGGCGGGAATCGCCCAAATCGACTTCATCGGCGTCGACACGGCCAGCATCTGGCCATTGCGGTCGATGATTTTCCCGCGCGACGCCGAGACCTCGATGTCGCGGCGATAGCGCGACTCGCCTTTTTCCTGCAGGAAATCGTTATTGATCACCTGCAAGTAGAAACCGCGACCGACCAATGCGGCAAAGGCGATCATCAGTAGCAGACCGACGGTGCGCGAGCGCCAGCCCTGCAAAGCCAGTTCCAGCACCGGACTTTCGGCAAAACGGTGGCCACGCTGCGGACGACGACGCACGACCATCAACGCCCACCCTTCTTTTTCGCGGCGGCGACGGGCTTGTCCACCACCCTGCCGACGGCATCCGGCGTAACCATGTGCAAGCGGTCACGTGCGATCTTTTCGATCCGCGGGTGTGTCGCCCAGGTAGACAACTCGAGCTGCAGCTGTCCGTACTCGATGTCCAGCTTGCGCACCCGCTCCTGCTCTCCTTCGAGATCCTGGAACAATTTGCGCGCACGGTGCTGGGAGGTCACCGCACCCAGGGCACAAACGACAGCGATCAAAAGAAGGATCATGTTCAAACGAACCATTACAGTTTTTCTGCAACCCGCATCACGGCGCTACGCGCCCGGGGATTTGCCGCGA
>Ga0209507_1002334_pt1 | contig 12959 bp, 14 predicted proteins | sample AD_UKC028_MetaG_FD_184414 | JGI IMG/M metagenome (GOLD analysis project Ga0209507, IMG submission 184414) | Active sludge microbial communities of municipal wastewater-treating anaerobic digesters from USA - AD_UKC028_MetaG (SPAdes) (version 2) | ecosystem: Engineered > Bioreactor > Anaerobic >...
CCGTCCTGCTCGCCCAGCACGTCAAACGATTCCCACTTGCCAGCAATGTCCAGCGCCAACTTCTTGTTGCTCGTGCCGTCGAAGGTCAGCCGGATGATGCGTGGTGTGCCAGCGCGCCATTTTGCCTTCTCAGCAATCGCGGTCGTGTCATGTTCGAATGTAATCTGGAGCGTGACTTCTGGCGTGGTCTGTTTGATGAAGCTGAAATACAACGCGCCGTCAGCCGTATAGACTGGCAGCCAGCCGGTATTGATGCTCAAGCTCATGCCCAGCAATTGATTTGAAATCTGCGTGGTAGCAGGGAACGCCTTGACATCATCAATGTACAGCTTGCCCTTTCCGAACAAAATCTCTTCCACCGTTGCCAGCGCCACATTCGAAGTGAATGTGCCAGGCTCAACCTGCCGCCCGATAATCTCCGCGCTCATCATGACAGCCTGCCCAGCCGAGCCGCTCAGGTTGATGGAACGCGCAAAGCCAAACGCAAACTCTTCTTCGCCAGCGTTGTCCCCACCCTCAACCGTGTAAGTGGCCAGGTCGGTGGATGGAACAAGATCGGATGACGAGAATGGCATGGCGTAGGTGTAAGTAAAAACGCCATTCGCATCAGTGGTAGGGCTTACGCTCTCAATGCCCATTTCAAACAAGTGAGGCAATTGCTCAAAAGTAGCCTCGATCTCGTTCAGCGATAGACTCGCCTCATAGCGCGCGATGTAGGAACGATCCGCGCCAGTTAGAAGACCAATGTCTTCGTTCACGAATACCTGCTCTAAATTGTCTTGGATCACGCCGGTGCCGCGCCATACAATATCCGCGTCCGCCTTTGTGCCAGCTGTGCTCTCGCGACCAAGCTGGATTTTTCGCAATGCTTTGATGCCTGCTGCCATTTGTTTTACTCCTCTATGTTATTGGTTGTGACTGGCTTTTCCAGCTCAGCCTTTGATTTTCGCTTGACTTCTTCGTAAAGGTTACTCTTGAGCAACCTCTCTTCGCCAAACTTCTTGACTTCACCCGCGCTAAGATCGCGCGCTGGCACGCCTATCATCCACGCGCCCTTGCCAACATATTTCATTTTCATGCGTGCCTCTTTCTTTTTGGTTTCAACTCGTCATCCAGCACATTGCCGATGTGCCTGACATAACGTTCAACAGTGGTGAGCCGCAAGAATCCAGCCCCATCCACCGCGTTATCCAATACCTTGTCGTCACTCATTGCCTCTTTGTTCTGGCGCAGAATATCGACCAGATTTCCTGCCTTGCAGATAAACTGACAATGATGCGCAACCGCGTAAGCCTGCTTGCCCTGGTAAGTGATGCGCTTATCCATGTCATTCTTGGTGTAATGCACATGGAAGTCCCACTCGCGCCCGATGCTGGTGCAGAAGTCCCGATCCCATTGCTCAGGAATAAACTTGCCCTCTTCGTAGACGGCATACTTGCGCGCCCACTTGATCGTGAAGTTATTGCCCCAGCGCATCTGCGTCCGTACCGGATACCCGCTCACCTGTCCGACATTCGGAAATTGTTTCATCAACTCAACCGACGCCTTGAACCAGTTGGGGTAGTAGTACATGTCATCATCCGCCAGCCCGATAATCGTAGTGGGCGGTACGATCCGCAGCAACCCAGCCCTTGCGCTCGTCAGCCCCACATTCGGACTCAATACCACGCCGTCCGGCCTGTACTCGTCCAGCAGCCAGTCCCTGAACTCAGGGCACGACCCGTTATCCCAAATTAGAATGTCGCAATCCAGCCCCGCATTCTCTCGCATGGTCGTTAGTGAAGTCTTGACCACCTCAAAGCGGTGTTCGTGGTATCCCTCGAAGTTCGGTAAGTGAACAACCGCGCTTGCAACGTAGGGCTTGAATCCCTGCGCTGGCAATGTCCGGTTCGGATTAGTTCCAACTCTCATTTACGTTCCAGCCTTTCCAGCAGTTCAAATAGAACTGCCCATACCTCTGATAACCAATTCCTGATTTCACGCAACAGCTTCATCACGCATTGCCGGCCTTTGTCCTGAACGAATCCATCTTGCTGAGGTCCATGCTCACGTCCAACAACTCGTGGCTGTTGTCTAATTCAATATCAGGAACGGTCTCACGCGCATGGTCTAACATTGTCCTCAATGGCAATCCGACGTTATATACCCCAGTTGCGCCGCCTTTGATAAGCTCGATGAACAGCCCAACAATCACGTCAACATAACCAAAATTCCCGATCTTTGGGTATGCTATTTTGTAAGGAAATGGTTTCGCTCTTAGGGCAGTCCGAAATAATAAATAGTCTTTGCAATATTCCTGAACATAGCCATCCGCCAGTAACTTTGCATAGCCATACCAGTTGCGAGCGTGTACCGGCACATCGCTTTCCTTAGCGCAATGAACCGACCCAGTATAGACAACCTCCGAGCCAATATGCACATATTTTTTCCCGTGCTGATTGCAATAGTTCACCAAGTCAACCACAGCTTTGAGGTTCAATTCCAGATTATTTTGCTTGTCTGAATGGTCTTTTATGAAGCCGGTGCAATTGATGATGCAATCGAATCCGCTCAAATACCGGTTGTATAAGAACGGAATACGCACATCGAACCCGTCATGCCTGCGGGTGACAGACTCCCAGCCGGTCTGCCTTTTCAACTCCGATCCGATTATGCCGTCCCCAAGAATCACGTTATTTGCCATTGTCAAATCCATGTTTCTCAGCTAAATACTTTTCATTAGCCTTTACCTGTTCGGCTAATTCCAGATACTGTCTTTTCCGTTCTTGGTCCCTATAATCCGCATGCCAGATGCCCGTATCAAGTTGCTTGAGCGGGAACCCTGCCTTCATTGCGCGATAGGAGTAATCCACGTCTTCACAGCTATAAACCAAAAACTTCTCATCAAATTCACCGATTGTTTGGTATAAATCGCGTGAGATTATGAATGGCCGTCCAATGCCATAATTGTGCGGGCGGTTGGTCTTATTGGCTTTGCGGATTTCGCCGTTGTAAAAATAGTGCGGGTCAAGTCCTTCCAGCTCGCGGCTGAATGAGCGCGTCAGTTTCATGTCGTTATTGAGCAGCAGATACCAGTCGCAATCCCCTGCCAACCTCATCGCCACATTGTTAGCTTTAGCAACCGAGTAATCCGGTTCTCTTTCAAGCCTGACCTGTGTTATCCCATCCCATTTTGGATAGGGCGGTTCGCTGGCATTGTCTATCAGGATGACCGGTAACTCCGGCTCGTAAAGTCTGATAGACTCGAGCAATGGTACGGTGTCTCGCTCCCAGTTATTGAAGCCCGGGATCAAGATGACAATGTTATTTATTCCAGTCATGCCAATCTTCTTCCCTGAACACATCCAGCTTGCTTCCTGGCGTGAGATTCACTATTTCCCGCCCGGCATCCTCAAATACCTTCTTTGCAATGCGATATGAAGGCTCATTCTTGGTTATTTCAGGCCGGCACCAGGTGTCCGTTGGTTGATAGTAATCAGGCGTAAAATGAGATTTATCTGGACCAGTTTGATGAGTGAGAGCCGGCCCTTCCATAACGTAATAATGGTCTACGCCGATTAACCCAACCCGCTCAAAGCCGTAATAATAAGCAAGCTGCATATTCACATAAGTTATCGTGAATCCGCCGTGCACGTACTCCAGCGGTTTGAAGCTGAAATCGTACCCGCTGATCTGGAAGATAGGATGCGAGCCTGGTACTAAGTGAGCATAAGTGTTGCGGATAAACTTCTCTTTTGAAGTTAGTTTATTGATGTCATCAATGTAGTTGCCAACCCATAACTTATCCACGAAAGAGTAATAATCCGGAGTGAACTTCAAGTAGACGCGGTTTGAGCCGAACGTTGGATATTTAGCCAGAAACTCGTTTGGTATGTCAGCCAGCGAAGGCCCGTTCCCTATAATCAGACAGGTTTTTTTCACGCCACCGCCTCTGCCATGATTTCAACCGCTTTTTGACCGCCGAGCATGCGCTCGTTCTGATCGTGGATCGCCATCAGGTTTTTGCTCTCAATGCTGATGCCGGATAGTAACCCCGCCTTGCCGACCACTTTCACGTAAGTGTCAACCAGTTCGATGTATTCGTCACAGCGTCGGCTTCGGTAGCCTTTACTTGATGCTTGTTCGAGTTCCTTGTCTTTGGCTTTCAGAGCGTCCGAGATTTCTCTCAAATTCTGCTGATGTTCCTGCCATTTGGTCACGCTGGCATGGAACTCGGTTTCGTAGACTTGCTTACTCAAAAAGTACGTGCCGGTTTCAGCTTCCATGATCTTGCAAGCCTTGATGTGCCGTTGGTTGACCTGAAGCGCGCCGTCATTCAGGTTGAATTCGTGAGCCAGGTTCGCGCAATTGTTGGCGTGAGTTTCAAGTGACTTCATTCCAACTTTGTAATCATTACGGAACGCCTCCACAGCATTGGTAAATACCTCTTTTGCGTGCTTATATTCTTCAAGCGTTCTTTTGGCATTCTCAGCCAGCATTTTTGCCCGCTGTTCAAACAATTCAACCGGAATGGTTATGTCACCCTCATATCCGTACAATGGCGACACGTAGAATTGCGGACTGTGAAAGTCAACCTCAATACCTTTGCCGTAAGCGACGCCGCACCAGTAAGCCACACAAGGCCGTTGGTGCGCGTACTCGGTGTTGGTTTCCATCTCAACCCCATAAACCTCGATGCGCTTGTAACCCGCATAAATGGCGTAAGCAATGGCATAAGCGACGGTGGTGGTAAAATACCACTCCGCCCCCGTGAAATAATCCTTCATTTCGTCAAGCGGGAAGCGCTTCGACATAGGAACGTCATCAAAATGATCTGTCATGAAGACGGTGACTTCCCTGTTATTCTGAAGCCACTCGTAATGTTTCGCGTCGTTCCTGTTCTGGCTCGACCTCCACACTACCGGCTTATGCAGTTGCATCACATAATCAGCACGAGCAACCACCCCGCGAGATAGCATTTCGTTCATAACGAACACGTCACAGTCCGCGCGGGTCTGGTCAAACTCGCCCATCGTGCCCTGGTGCATTCCAAGTATTACTGCCGTTTTTTTCAAGTCAAAGCCTTTCTTATGTGGTCGGGTCTTCGCGGAACTTCAATGGAACTTGGAAGCTCGCCATCTGCGTGGTAATGCGATCCCATTGCGCTGGCATGACCTGGAACGTGACCGGGAAGACAATCGTGTCCACTTTGCCGTTCAGGGTCGGATCGCCAGCCAAGCGTTTCAAATAATCAGGAATGATGTTATTGAGTTGCGTATAAGCCGATTTCATGCTTACGCGGCTGACATGGAAGTCAACGTTGACCGTCAGCAATAACCTTGCGGTCGTGGAGTCGTCAATCGAGCCAGTTCCATTGGCGATATAGGTTATCGCCAGCGGTAGCACCGAAGCGTCCTCAGTTGGATACGAAGGCGCGCCCCTTACCGTCTCGGAAGTAATCGCCAGCGCGTGGTATTGCAAGCGGGTTACTGCGTCGTCAATAATGCTCATCAGATCACCACCACATTGTGCGTCTTGTAGCGCTGAAGAAGTATCTTGACGTCTGGGTCAAGCTCCTTCATGTAGTACATCTCACCCATGCTTGGATTAGCGGCGGCGTCCTGGTAGCCTTGCTTGGAGCGCATGAAGAATCTGACCGCCTGAATCTTGCAGGCCTGCTCAACATCCGCCGGTGGTGTAGAAGACCAGCCGAATATGCCGGTGATCTTGACGCCCTTGCGGGTCGTGCCCCACGTTCCTTTTGAGCCGGAGTCGTTGTCAATCACCAGCCCCATAATCGGCATGCCAATCGAGGAGTAGTTGTAGGGCATAACGAAGAAGTCCGTGTCTACCGTCCAGGTGGTGTAGTCCGAAGCTGCCCGCCCGCCTGACTCGCTTACCGCCACGCTGGTCAAACTCACCATCGGGTCGATGTATTGCATCTCTTCACCGCTTGCGTCAAAATAGCGGGTGGTATCATCGATAGTCGGGTAGAAGTAGTTATCCCAACCGCCCACGTAGCGATCAATCAGGCGTGACGCGGCAGTTACCATATTTCCCAACACTGTGTCGTAGGTATCATCCGTCACGTCAAAAAGCGGTGAATCGGGGATGTCCGCCTTGATTTCTGCCACTGTCACATAATCTGCCATAATTTCCTCTCAATTGCGGGGGAGTAAGACTCGCGTCCTACTCCCCCCAGGTAATGCTAAAACTTAGGTGGTCGCGCTGATGTGATCAGCCTGCGGATAGCGATCTTCGACTAACGCATTAACCGCGATGCCGGCTTGGGTGATAAGCCCGGTGCCGTCAACAGCGATTCTCACGCCCTTAGCGGTTGAATGCAGAACCGGAATTGAAGCCGGGTCAACGTCAATCACAATCGACTTGCCGTCGTCTACAGCACTGAATGTCATTCCAGAAGCAGTAGCAGCGGTGATGTCGCCCCAATCTTCATTCGTGCCCATAACACCGGACAAACGATAGGAGAAGGGAACTGCCACGTCTTGAGCGTCGGTTGTATTACCGAGAGTGTCGGTAGCAATGACGGTCACAGTGCCAATATCAGACGAGTCTGAAGTCATCACGCCTAAATTGACCAGGAATGTGACCCAGTGGGAATTTTTAAGCCCAACCGCGTACGAACGAATCGCAGTAGTTGAACTTGCCGGTGAAAATACCGGAACAATATGGAGTTTTTCAGCATATCTTGCCATCACTCACCTCCGATTAGGTTGAAGCCGACAATGCCACAAACGGGCTGACAGTGTTGACAGCATCGTAAGCAGTAATTGGGGCGTTGTAGTAGGGTTGACCATCGACACGATAAACAAAGCGGAACGCTGTTTCGTCATAGTCAAACTTGATGTGAATGCTGGAAGCGGCCTCAACTCCACCCTTAGTGATAAGGGCATAAGCGGAAGGTGAAGCGAGCAGAATATCGCCAGCAGTGCCCAAATTCGGGCAGTATTCGTTCTCAATAACTGGCCGTCCGAGCAAGGTGCCAAAGGGAACGTCAGGTCGTACGCTCGGTGCGTAGACTGGCATGTCGCCAATGGTCATGTTCAGCAATTGCGGGTAAACGGCAGGATTCACGAACCACACGTAATCGTTGTAGCCGGTAAGTCTGCGTGCCCACATGCGACCAATATCATAAGCGTCAATCTGTGAAGCATCAGTGCGGGTGGCACTGATCAATGAACCAGATTGCAGGATGCCCAAAGGCTTACCAACGCCGTCACCGTTGATGATCGCGGCTTCTACATTGAAGCGCAATTCATTCGGAACTTCGTTGCCAATCCAACTTTCCAATGCGGATGCATCGGCAAGCAACTCATCGGTAGCGTAGCACAAGGCTGCTACTTTCTTGAGTTTCAGGTCGATCTGGCGGAACTTGGGTTTGCTTGCACTCTTCTGAGCGGCTTCAGCCAGCCAGTAGCCTTGCACGCCACCCATCCGAGAGCCATTAGCGCGTGAAGTTTCGTCCACAGCGTTGATGGTCAGGGAGTTGCCAGAAACACGAATTGGGTTGAACCGGCTCAATACAGAACCAACGCTCCACATATTACTGTGAATGCCGGCTGCAATTTGAGGTGGTAACAAGTACCCGCCCTGTGAGGGTGTCGCTTCGTTTAGCCCCGTTGCCTTGAATGGCAACAGCCGTCGCTCTTCCTGTCCGGGATACATTTCAGCCATTTTGACAGCCTGGAAAAACTCGGCTGCGGTGAATGGGTTTGCTTTGAGTGAGCGGTCTGTTTCGTCTTCAACGACTTCGGCGTACCCACCCTTGATTTTCGGTTGTGCTTCTTCGTAAGCCTTGATAGCTTTCTCAGCAGCCTCTTTTACGAGTGCCTCAACGTCAATAGGCGGTGAGGACTTGATTTCTTCTGCCATGATTTCCTCCTCATGGGTAGTTGCCTCGGGCGTTTCCGCCTCCGGATAAATTGATTTCATTGGTATTGCGGTGTTTCGGTACTCGGCTGGCGACTTAGTTAGCGTTGCTTCTGCCAATGGCCATGTAGCGATTCGTGTGCCCCCCAATCCAGATTCCTTTGCTACGAGCGAACCGCCCGCCTGACTCGACCAACCGAGCTTCCCAGCTTCAGCCAGTTCGTAAATCTTGCGTTCGTATTCATCCCGCAACTCCAGTTGCGCTTCAAACCAAACTCCGATGTCGTCAAAGCGTTCAATTTGCCCCCGCCCTAACCGCCGGCTTTTTATCACCGGGTCGTAGCCGTGCTCGAAGTACACCGGCAGTCGGTCACCCTCGCTGATGCCAAGATCAGTTTCTTTAGTGAAATAATCACCGGTCAGGTCAACGTCACCGTCACCGCCCCAGCGCACTAAATAGCCACCAACCTTGCCCTCGCCAAGTGCTTTTACCGCATCTCCAAAATACACCATAGTGTCCATCGACACCTCCTTAAACCGATAAAGCCAAACGTCCGCACGATAATTCGTGCTTTGTTTTGGCTTCAGAACCCTCTGACCACCAGGTCTACCACCGCGTTACCCAACGCCCATGACAGCCTTATGTATTCAGTTGTCTGTAAATAAACTTAGAGTCCTAACTCCTTCATTGCCTTGTCAACACCTGCTTTGGCCTTGCGTTCAATTTCCCCCGCACGATCCCGTAAGCGTTGCCCGACAGTCCACCAGCCGATGCGTTTGTGCATCCGCGCTTGATCTGTATCCCCTAAAACGTAACCGGCGTAAGGCACGGCATTTACCACCAGTGAATCAGCACCCTCGCCCATCTTTGTCCAACCTTGTCGCAATGTCTGCGTTCTGCTCGGTGCGCCTGGTCTGATAGCACCCTCGCGGATTTTAGCCATAACATACTTGCGTTGCTTTTCGCTGAACCAGTTGCCATAAGCTGACTTGAATGGCACGTAAGCGTAAGGCACATATTCCTTCATGACGTTCAGAACGTAATCGCTGACCATGTTGCCAGCCCCGTCCTGCGCCTCTTTCGGGAATCGCTCCAACTTGCCCCGCAATTCCTCAAGCCCGTCAATGACAATGTCAACTGGCATCGCTTGCCTCGCCTGTCACTCGAATGCTGTACGGATTCCAAATCCGCGCCCGCTCAACACAATCAGGACAATGCTCTGCAACGCCCAACCGCCAGTAAGCATCATATCCACCAGAAACGGGAACTATATGCCATTGACACTGGCAATTCACCAGACAGGCGGTTGACCCGTCCCCAGGATAGGCCGGTAAGTCAAGCGGAATGTCGGAAGTAAAACCTCGCCAGAATGCCTCGCTTGCAGAATTGATGTACATTTTCAAGCGGGCATTGATCTGCGCCTGCGACAATTCCCCACGTGCAATCTGCTCAAGGAATGGGTTGAGGTAGTTGTACTGCTCATGTAACATGCCGCCGATGCTGCCCCAATCCTTCTGAGTCATGCTGTTACGCCCGCCTGCACCCATGACATAATTGTCAATGTAAGTTTGGCGGAGTATGTCTTTCACTTGCTTCTCGTAAGTGAAAATGTCAATCGTGCCTGTTGCGTAGACGTTTGTAAGCCCTTCCATGCGCGTCTTCTGAACAGTCATGAATTCGGCACGCAAGGCGGTCATGTCGTCAATGCCAACAAACCGCCCCGTCTCCGGCGAGCGGTAACGCTTTACTGAATCATCCCAATACCACAGCGGTTTAGTTGGCATCGTCTTCCCGTTTTACTTGCGCGTCCAGCAAGCCCTTGTACTCAGGCATAACGTTATCCCACACCTTAACCGCAAGGTTGATCTCTGCTTCGGTAATTTCTTTGTACTCACTCGGAATGAATGGCTTGCTGCCCGTATAAGGCGGCAACTTCTTGTGTTTGTCTTTTGAACCCGGTGCTTTCATGAACGCCTCCACATCGCTGAATCCCTGCTTGATGCAACCCTCACAGTCTGCATAAGCCAGCATGGACTTTACCATGTCAGCGATGGATTCGGGTATGTAAGCGCTATCGAACTCGCACAGCGCCGGCTCCCCGTTGCGCGCCTGTGTGATCGCCTTTGCCTGCCACAACTGCAAGTCATCCTGGATTATAACCCAAGCGGCCTTCCCGTCAATATATTCGAACAGGTCAGGGTAGCGTTTCACGCTCTCGCGCAAGGCTTCCAGAATCAGGGATTTCACGCCGCTTTCAATCATTCGCGAATATACTCCGTGTCAATCCAAATCTCACCAGCACCAGACATAGTTGGAACAACGTAATCAGTTGGAACTTCAAACGAATGTATGTTTTCACCAAACCTTTCTGCATACCCCTCTGCCGCTCCTAAAGTTGAGAAAAATGAAACAACACCTTCATCAACACCGCCAACACGATATACGGTAACAAATTTAGGTATGTTTTCGCCGTATTCTTGCTTGAGCAAATATTCGTGGAGTTCCTTAATCCCAAGTGCATATCGGTAAGCCCCAACCTTAGCGTCATAATCAACGCCGCCAGTCCATTGGTAAGCCCATTTCTGGAACGCCTGCAAATCGAGAGCCAAGTCATCTGATGTATATGGTTTTTCGACAGATTCCTTTTCTTCGTCACCACTAAACCAATCATTAAAATAGCCTGAAGGAGCATTCCAGCGGTTCGCATCCGTCCATTGGCCACCGTCCGAGTGCCCACCAGGAACGCGCGGTTGGTCTGGGGAGTACTTCACCTCAACAGCCTCCACCGCCTTGTTCAGCGCATCGGCTAACTCGCGCAACTGACGGTCTGGCGTGTCAGGCATGTTCAGGTCAAACGCCCGCTCAATCTCGGCAGTAGTTTTACATCCAGGCAGTCGGTCACGGATCGTGCTTGCCACTTCTTCCGGCAACGTCTTGCTCACCCAGGGGAACGCCAGCGACTTGCCTTGTTTCAGCTTGCGGAACGCCAAGTCTTGCCAATGCTCCAGCTCGCGCAATTGGTCGATCGTCAACAGCGTGACGGACTTCTCCTCTTCCGGCTTCGGCATTTCTTCTTCTTCAATCTGGATCTCGGTTTCATTCACCGGCTGTGGGACAGGCGGCACGAACACATCGTCCAGGTCCGCGTACTCAATGTCAGGGGGAAGGTCAATGCCAACCACCTGCGCGGCGATACTTGGTTTCATCCCGCTTGCTACGTAAGCCCGGTAAGCGCCGGCTCGCTGTCTCTCTTCCTCTTGCCCCTTGTCGCTCATTTCAGGCCTGAACTCGAAGTGCAAGCCCAGCGGCTTGAACAGCTTGTCATTCAGTTCGTCTTGCATGAAGTTTGCCCACGGAACAACGGAATCCCTGAACCAAACCAGGTACTCGGTTTGCGCGGTAGCATAGTTGGCGGAGTTAGCCAGGATGATGGATAAGGGCATGCCGGCTGCCATTGCCACGTCTGCCAGCTTCTCGGAGTGAATCTGTCCGTTGGCGACGTTGTCAATGCCGTCACCGATGACCTTCACGTCCATTTCGTTAGCGGATATTACCTTGCCTAAATACTTTGACCAGCCGTGGATGATCTTATCCCAGACGGTCTCGATTTTCTCACGCTCTTCACGTGTTGGAACGCCGGCCACTTGCAACAAAGCCGGCCTGATTCCACCGCGTTGGAAGAAGTTTTGCACGTAGTAATCGGCGTAGTAAAGCACACCCGCCGCTGCCATCAGAGCCTTAAATTCGCTGTTTTTTGAGGGTAACAGCTCGGTGGTATGGTCTAAGCGCCACATCCAGAAGATGCGGTTGTCTTTCAGGCTGTACTCGGTTGTCTCAGTTCCAATTCGGCGTTTGAATCCGGTCAAGCCTTCCCATTTGTCAATCTGCGGTGTGATCGTACTGGGCACAACGTAGCGCAAGTTCTTCACCGCGCGGTTGCCTTCCATGAATCCGTAAGCCGAATTAGTCATGAATAATGATAATCGCCATAATCGCAATAGCTCACGGATATTCGGCAGGAACCCAACCTTGTTCTGCCAGTCGTCACTCGTGTCGTACTCAGTTTCGCCCTTGTATACCGCGAACGGCACGTTGGCAATTGCTTCAGCCGATAGGTTCGCGACCCGATACACGGCCGCAACCCGCGCGTAGAGTTCTTCGTCCTTCGTGTCCTCCGGCGCTCCCGTGATCCAGTTCCAAGCGGAGTCAGGGTATTGAGGTAAATCAATACTCTTCAAGCTCGTCCCATCTGTATAAAAATGTAAATTCTCAGGCACCCGCCCCTCCACTAATCATACGAACTGAAAAACCATCTGTCAGCTGAAATTGCGTTCCAAGCGAACGCCAAACTCATAACACAGTCGTCGTGCATCCCGTCCGGTGCGCTGTAGCTGAACCCGCCCGACGGATTCCGCTTGGATTCGAAGCTCAACAGCTCCCCTACCAGCACCGGATTGTTCACGATCTTTATCTGCGCATTCTCGAACGCCGCTTGCAACTGTTGAATGATCGCTTGCTTTGTCGCGCTGGTGGTGGTGAATGGCACAATCGCCAGCCCTCTGCTCACCAGCTCATCAATCACCGGACGTCCGATTGAGTTACTCTCAACCACCATCGAGGTCATGTGATAGCGCTGGTAGATGGCTTCCAAGCGGTCAATCAGCACTGGATAATCCACGCGGTTGAAGCGATCCATGTAGACCATCTCTTTCGTTTCAGCATCCAGCACGCTCACAACGGTAAAGTCCACGCTCGATGCCACGTCCACGCCGGCCACATACTGCCTGCCTGCTTGCGGTTCTTGCGGAGTAAGGATCGCGGCTTCTTGCACCCTACGAAACACTCCGCCGTCTGATTCGACAAATTCAGCCAAATACTCTTGGCGATAAATAATTTCAGGTAACAAGTTCTTGGCGGCTTCGATTTCTTTCGGGTCCATAAGCGGATTGGCACTCGTAGGAAACGTCCATGACTGCCAGCCTTCTTCCTGCCTTACCCCACTCTGGTACTTTTCCCAGAAGTGATTACGCCCACACGGTGTAGAAAAGAAAATCGCCTTGCCGTGTCTATCGGTCAAGGTTGGTCTGAC
>Ga0209507_1002350_pt1 | contig 12911 bp, 16 predicted proteins | sample AD_UKC028_MetaG_FD_184414 | JGI IMG/M metagenome (GOLD analysis project Ga0209507, IMG submission 184414) | Active sludge microbial communities of municipal wastewater-treating anaerobic digesters from USA - AD_UKC028_MetaG (SPAdes) (version 2) | ecosystem: Engineered > Bioreactor > Anaerobic >...
GCACGGGATTCAGTCTTCTTTGTAGATGTACTCTTCACTGCATGAACTGGAAGCGCTCCGACTATATCCGCTGCTGATGGACGCGGACGCATTAACCCCAGACAGCGCGGAGGCGGCCAGTTGACTGGCAATCCGCCCCACTTCCGCGTCGGCTTTCATTGCTAAATCTGCCGTCGCTAAAGCCTTGGTCTGTTCCAGTTCGGCTTTTTTGAGTTCGATGGTGGATGTAATCTGCCCGGCGCGCAACTCAAGATCAGCCGCACTGACTTTGGCATTCACATTGGCCTTTTCCGATTCCACCAACATCCCAAACAACTGAACTTGTGCGTTATGCACTCTGGATTTGCTTTCAAGCTCGGTATTAATCCGGGCTAAATTGGCTTTATAAGCTTCCAGGTTGGCCTGAAATTCAGCCAGGTTCAGTTTTTCCAGTTCGACATGGGTCGTTGCGTGAGTACGCTCGGCCTCCACGGTTTTGCCATAGCCTTCCACCTGTGCGGCAAACGCCTGGGCGCTGGCTTTGTGGGCTTCGATCGGCAATTTGGCAATTTCGACTTCCGCCTGGGTATGGGCAGACAACGCTTGAACCTTTTTCCCATAAGCGTCGGTCAATGAAGAATAGGCTTGGGCCTTGGCTTTGTACGCCTCCAGCGGCAACTTGGCGATTTCAACTTCCGCCGAAACCCGCGCTTTTTCAGCATCTACCGCCCGGCCATACGCATCTACTTGCGTAGAATACACGCCGGCCCGAGTTTTTACTGCCTCGAAATCCAGTTTGGCGAGTTCGACGCTGGTCATCGCTTGCGCCCGCGCAATCTCAACCTGCTTGCCATACGCATCTACGTTTGCGGAATACGCCTGGATCGTCGCCTTGAAGGCCTCGACCTGGTTGCCTTCCGCCTGAACCGCAGCGGTATACCCGCGCCACTCAGCTTCATACGCTTGAACCGCAGCGGTGTACGCCTGAACCTGTTTGGCGTAAGCCTCCAGCTTTAAACCCTCAGCCTGAAGCTGGATGTTCGCCGCTTCGATTTGGGCTTTATAAACGTTAACCTGAGCCAGCACGCCATCTAACTTGGCTTTGTACAGATCAATTTGTTGTCCATTAATCTGCACATACAGCCCCGCGACTTGGGCCTCAACTTTGGTGACTTCTACTTTACTTAACTCGGCTTGCAATTTCGCCGCAATATAGTCCTTAAAGACCTCGGCTTCGGTTTTCCAGGCGTCCAGTTGCGCCTTATAACTTTCCAGGGTAATCCCCAAAACTTTAATCTGCACGTCCATAAACTGACTGGCTAACTGCCCGCACACCGACCACAGTTTAGTTTTGGCGTCCCACAATGCAGTTTGGTATTGAATCCCCGTTTTGATGGCTTCGCGGAGCGCCTCAATCTCCAGCTTGGCCTCTTCAATCCACAAATCCCGATTCAGTTGCGCTTTTTTATCCCGATTCTGCTGCCGCACCACGGCTAACTGACTCTCCAATGCTCCGCCCGGCAGCGTAAATCCACGCGCCAACCAACCCGCCAGCGCCGTCGTTTCAGCTTGGGCCGCCAATTGATCCTCCGCCGCAAAAGCCCGGTTGCGCAGCAACGCCGCCACCTCATCCGGGATTCCCAGCGAAGCCCCCGACAACATCCAGGTCAACACTTCTTCAATCGGCAAAACAGGGTCCAAATCCGCTGCCAAACTCACTTTTAGGGTATCGAATACACTCCCTATATCGTTTTCGGGAATCGTTAAGTCGGGCTGCGCTGGAGCGCCGCTGCGCAGTTCGGCCAACAAAGCGTCAATCCCAGTCAGGTCGGGTTCACGCAGCGTAGGCCATGGGACGGTCAACTGGGTGACTTCTCCCGGAAACGTTAAGATTGGACTGCCAGGATACTGAGGAACCGTAATCGTAGGAGCTGTGGTAAGAGTATTGGTTGGGGCCGTAGGCGTGGTTTTTACGGCGGGGAGCGGCGCGGTTCCCGTAAACGCAACCGGGGGCGTTATCGCCGGGATGGTAATCGTCGGCGCGGTAAACGTCTCTAAAAACGTTTCTGGGGCCGTAGGCGCTGCGAAGGTAGGCGGCGTAGGCGATTCATACGTATCGGTAAAATCAAGCAGGGGCGGCACAGTAAACGCCGATACGCTGGTAACGGTAGGAGTTGTTCCAGTAAACGTGGGGATCGGAGGCAAATTAAACTTCGTGTACCGGTCTACTGCCTCTGGCGAATCTGGCGCTTCAGTTTCATACGTTAATTCCGGTAACTCAGGAAGATCTGGATAGGTATAGCTGATTTGATCATCCGAAGGACGAATCGGTTTACCCCATTCAAACCCATCGAGCACGTCGCGGGCTTGATTAATCGCATCCCCCGCCGTACCCGTCAGCGACTCAATCGCAGCATACGAGGTGGATACGGCCTGAGCCGCAATGGCCTCGACCGTCGCCCATCTACTGGCGATATAACTTTCAGTATCGTTCCGATCACCGAGCGATGAACAACCCATGGCTAGCGCCTCCGACTCAAGGGTTCAACCACAACCCGCAATTGATCCAACTCTGCGGGACCGACACCTTGCAGGCCCAGCGCGTAATAAACAGAGGCAATCCCTTTACCGATTTTTACTACCCCGTCTCGATAAGCCGTGCGGGTTATGGGCGGTAGGCGATACGTCCAAGTCTGCTTCTCGCCACACCGGTCACTCGTAACCTGCACGGTCGTATCTCCTGCGGTACGGCATTGAATATTAACGTCTCGAATCCGCTTTAACGCATCCGTGCCCAAATCAGAAAACCCGGTTTGCACCGTCCATACCACGGCACCATCTCCGTCTGTTTCAGCATCCATCGCGTACAGTCCATCCGGCCCTGCCAAATACAGGGTCCCTCGGAAACTGGCCAGGCTGGTAACGACTGGAGTCAAGGTATAGGTGCTGACAGCCCCGGTTTCGGCATTAACCACGCAGAGGGTTTGCGCGGATTCCTGCAAACCATCGCCGGCCAGCACGGTATCTGAAAGAACCCCTACCAACCGCAACAGTGTAACATCGGTTACGGCATCTGCACTCAATCCGGTATCAGTCAACACCGGCGCATAAACAGCCATGGTGCTGCTTAGCGTTATGGCGGCGGCCACGCCATCCACCAGGGCAGGGGCTATCTGACGAATTACCCCTACCTGCACTTCAGTGGCCGATAGCGTATCCGTGGTGCTCGCCATCCACGCATAACCCAGCGTTTCCTGAATTACGCCTCGATCCGCTAACGCCGCTGAACTCGCCAAAGAAGCCGCCAGGGTGTCGTGAACCGTGATCGTATCGCGTAACGCCCCGGAAAAAACCGCTTGACCACTTAACGTCTCGCTGGCCCGGACCGTATCGGTCGAGACAGCATGGGTCATCGCCCGCAGTACGTCCGTCCCAGTGATCGAGTCCGCCAGCGCGGCGCTTATTTGCAGCGCCGCGCCCAGCACACCGGTAGCCACGACTCGATCTGCTAACTCCCATCCAATCAGGGCGCTGGACCCATCACTAACCACAACCGTATCTGTTACATCACCCGAAAACGTCGCAAACAGCGCGTCTCGAACCACCGGGGATTCAGCCAGAACCTGTGTTACTTTTAGTGCGCTGACCAGATCATCACTGCTGTACACCCGCTCCGTAACCGCAGTATGCTGATCTTCTTCTACTAAATCAGAACAATAACAGCGGTCAACCAGCGATAAAATAACCTCAGCACTGCTCAGTACCTCACTGACTACTACCGTATCGGTAGATTCGGCTTCCACCCATTCCGCAGTAAGGCCACTAATCGCCGCGGTATCGCCTTGTTCAGTCGCTGACAGCGTACCGGCAACTGAATAAACGTTCCGCCCGACAAAGGCCGTCGAATCCTTTCGTTCGGTCGCATTCAGAAATCCAGGCCCAGTATATTCATCGTACCAGGTTGAGATTTCCCCCACGTCCCCTGGCTCAGTGGCCGCCATGGACGCTACCCATTTCATCGTCCAGGAGCCAGAGACGCTGGATGTATCCGGCGCTTCGGCGATATTCAGGGTTCCCGTGCGCGGGACAATCCCTTCGTACCCAAGACCCGTAATAACGGTAGTGTCTTTGGCTTCCGTAGTCGCCCAGGTTCCCGTGCGCCCTGGTGCTACCCCTTCGCCAATAAAGCTGGAACTGTCAGACCTCCCGGTTACGGCCAATGTGCCCACAATGGGGTCTACCGGCAACCCGGTAGTCGCCGTAAATACCCCCGCATCCCGCGCCTCTATCGGCGCTATCGTTCCGGTAATTGGCGTAATATCAGGAGCCGAACGCAGAACCAGAAGATTATTTCCTGGCTCCGTATAAGGAGAAACAAGAATTAACTCGTAGATTGTTTCGCTTTCGCTTGGTGGTACCGCTCCCCCGATATGCAGATTAACAAGCGTGCTCATGAGTAACTCTCGGTTCGCCAGGTTAAGTTCAAGGCATTAGGTCTGGAGTGACTAGATCAACAATACCCGCTTGCGGACTCGCGTTTTCCCCATGATCGAAGGCGATGACGAAATAGCCGTTAGGGCGGTAAGCAATATAGTTGAAGGCGTAGGAACCATCCGCCGCTGACCAGGTTTCCCGGATGAAGCGCCCGGACTTCCGCTCAAACAAGCGCACCCGGTAGGAACCGTAGACGCCTAGTTCATCCACGTTTCCAGTAATTCGGTACGCGCCACCATCCTCAATATCGCAACGCACACCGGGTTGGAACAGCAGCCCGGCAATAGGATCGCTCATCGCGTTATCTCCACGGCCCGGTTAGATCAAGTGCGGCTTCATAGCTGTTGCTACTGGTCTTCTGAATAGCGAAGATCCGATCACCAACCGTAAAAACCGAGCCTTGCGCGATGGACGCATCATGCAGGGGGCAATACAGGCCCGGCATGAGTCCGCGCGCCCACGTAGTGCTTTCCCAACACTCGACCGGCCAAAAATGCACGGCGCTATTAACATTATTTGGGACGGCCATCCCGTCCGCCCCAATGTATTGACATTTGCGATGACTGTAGCGGCTGCTGCTGACCGCCCCGCCTGTCTGCGAATAAGACCGCGCCAGTTGCGCTCCGGTCGTTGAGCCGTTCACATTATAAAAACTGTTGGCGGAAGAGCCAGCGGGATGGCCGATCAACACGCAATGATACGCATCCCCGCTGCGGTAGCTATCAATGTCCCCGAACGCCATTACGGACACCCATGTACTCCCGTCCGCGACAGCAAACAGATAGAAGAACCGATCATCGGCATAGAGCGTCCAGGCCCGCGCGGTGCCGGTAGGTGCACCGCTTTTGTAGAAATACCGTACCGTACTCGCCCCGGTTCCGGTATCCACGTCGCTCATCGTCTCGTACATCGTGAGCGTCGGGGACTGCGCCGGGCTGTCATCTACGCGCAGATACAGTCGCGTGCTTTGCACGTGATCGGCGCGATAGACCGCTTTGTTCGTCCCGCTATAGGTTTTACTGAATCCAGCCGGTGCGCGCTTCGCCGTGAGCGTGCCCGACGCGGTTTGATCGGAAATTCCTGTGGTGGCAAAGGTGAACTGAGTGGCGCTGGTCACGGTCACGCGCCAGTCGCCATTCAAGCCTGCCGGGGTCGCGCCTTCAATGCGGATCACCGGCCCGGTTGTGCTGATCATGGCAAAGTTGTGGCCCGTGCTGATGGTTCCCGTCGCCACGTTGGCGGCTACGACGAGGGAGTCCAGCGTCACACTGCCAAACCCGTTGACCAGACAGGCATCGAGTACGCCGATCAGCGCGCCCGCCGTGCCCGACAGCGCCGGGGCACCGGACATGGTGTAATCGTAATAGCGAACCGTGGTATCAGGCATTAACGTTTCCTATAAAAAGCAATTCTACCGAGTCATCCTGTGGTCGGCGTGCTCGGACGCTAAACTATAGTAATCACACCCAGCGCATCAAAATCACGGGGCACCGCCAAATCAAGCGAACTCGCGACGCCGACCACAAAATAGTCACCGGGCGGAACCTGAGAAAAACTCCAAGTCCCATCAGAGGCGTTCGACACCGTGGCGGCCAACTTCTCCCCATCGGCATAACGGTAAAGAAATACATTGCGGGCGGCAAACGGACCACTGCTGGTATCCAGACGCAGAGTTCCACTAATCGTGTTAAGGTAGACTTCGCTCGTTCCTGCAGCACTGACTAAATCATCGCGCTCGGAAGTAGCCATCGTCCCGGCGAGATTAGGAACGCCATTATTGTCGTCCCAAGCCGTGTTGTACTTGAAGCAGAACGCGCCGTTATCCCCCACACCATAGACATAGCCGTTGTATAAAAAAACACGGAGAGAAGATAACGATAAAGCGTTATTTTCAAATAGCGGAATATCCCAAAAATCGCTTAAAGTTGTTTTCGCATACTGCAAATAATTCAGCGAGTAGCTACCGTCCCTTCGATCCACTCGCGCAAAAAAGCCATCGCCAAAGGGAACGGGTTCAATCGTAAACGCAACCCCCGCCTGCCAATAGCGGGAAGTCCAACTAGAAAAATTCGCTGACTCGTAAATGCCGTAAATGGCTTGGGCATAAAATTTCCCGCCAGCGTAAAACAGGCGAGTGAAGTAACCTGTTAGTGAAGTAACCGCCGTCCAACTTGATAGGTCGCTGCTGGAAATAAAAGTGGTGGTAGTTCCGTTATTCCAAAGCGCGTAATAAGTACCACTGACGTAGATGACAGAAAACGCCTGGTAAATAGGCCCGCCAAGCTCGTAAGCAGGTAACGCATAAGATTCAGTCCAGGTAGCGCCATCCGTGCTTTTGAAAATCCCTGTCGAGGTGACGAGGAAAAAATTCGAGTTCGCTACTTGCAGCGGGAAGTCATAGGTAAGATAAGCATACACGCGCGACTCATCAAACAGCGCCGTTACGTCAGCAACACTCCACGTGGTCCCATTAAAAGCAACGATGCCATACGCAAATCCTGTCCCCGTTGGAATCGAGACCTTCGCCAGCACGAGAAACAGATCATTGATGACAACTGGCGAAAAAAACCGAAGCACGGTAGTTCTGTCGGGAAACGTCACACTGACCGCAGCAGAAGCCTCCGCGGTCCGTTCCGTCCACGTCGTACCGTTACTCGAAGAATAAATCTTGTTGTTGTTGGGAGCCGTGCCGGGAAACTTCCCGATTCCCCAGAACAACGTCCCTTTCACCAATCCGAGCGCAATGTCGGAATGTAGCGAAACTACGCTATACCCCGGCTGAAGCGGAGAAATCAATCCGGCCATGCAGCTTCTCCTGCCCTACGCCTTTCCTGCGCAGGGCTGTTTGCGTGATTAGGCGTTTCCTTCGGTAATGGACGCCGACGAAATCGACACTTCCCCGCCCGCCACAATATTGACGTTATTCAGGATGATGTCTTTGCCGCTACCGGTGGCCCCCACATCCAGATCGGCCACAAACGCGGCATCTCCGTCCTGAATTCGCGCCCAGGTCGCCGTACCATCCGCATCCGCCGAGGAATCTTTGGTGATGGCTGAAAACGTGAGCACGCCATTAGAGACTGTCCCGGACGTGCTCGAAAACGTCAACGTCGCCAACAACGTTTGGGTCGTTACCGCCGCCCCCGTAGCCGGGCGAGTGCCTGAATAAATCTTCAGCGTCCCGGCCCCGGTTGCATAATCAATGGCCGTCAACACATCCGTGATGCGAGTAGTCCGCAAAGCTGTAGCGTAGCCAATCGCCATGGTCTTCTCCTTAACTGTTCGCCAGCGCCAGGGTATATTTCACCGACAGTTGATCGCCGGTAGTCGGCAAGGACCGAACGGTGGAATATTTGGCCGCCGACATCAGCGTGCCGGACGTAGCGCCTTTCGTAGAGACCGACAACAACCCGATCCCCCAAATGCTGACGTTATCTACCGCAGAGGTAAACACCGCCGGATTGGCGATATTGTTCGTGGATTTAGCCGCCGGCACCGACTCCACATACGCAACGCGCGTAGCTTCAGAATATTGCGTCGTCAGTTCGGTGGTGGTGGAGGCAAACGTTGCTGCCGTCAGCGTATCCAAAATTGAAACGTTGCCGCTAAAGGGAGCGATATACCAGGTTCCGGTTTGCGAACCGCCCGCAATACCGACGCTGAGCAGCGCATTAAAGCCTTCAGTAGTCAGCAGATTGCTGGTTTGGACACACCCCAATCCATCGGGCGCATCGCACTCGTAAACCCCACGAATGCGCGCATGGGAAATCAGCAAGTCGTTATTGTCGTCATAGTCATATTTGAAGTTCCGAAAATGACGATATAGATCGCGCCAATGCCGAGGAGCCAGCGACGAAAAAAACGTAGCGAACGACACATTCACCAAACTCATAACCCACCTCATTCTGCCATTATGACAGTATTGTTAAACCTCAAAACTTCTTAAGCGGACAACCCACTACCTTTCGTGATACCAGGGGACAGCCACAATGCCCACACCGCTCAATGGATTCACTCCGTCCCAACAGCGAGAACGTCGTTATCTTAAAATGCGGACAGGCCCGGCACACGGCTTTTCTCCGTTTCCATTCAGTCGGGTCAACCGAGAACGATCCCATTAGCAAAAACCTCTGCAACGGCCACATCTTGAGCCAAGAAAGGGCTTTCACTTTGCGCCAGTCCCGCCACTAATTGGCGCAGCCCGTTTTGGGTTTGGTACGCTACCGCCCCACTGTAAACCGTCCCGGCACTATAGACGGCTTTGGTCGGGCGAACAATAATCCCGCCCGGTTTCCCGATACACAAAAAACCTTCGGTGTCGTAAAACACGCATTGCCGACTGGGAAACGCGCCTTCCCCTAAAAACAAATCATAGGGGATTTCCCCGCCACTCAAAGCGGCGGCCCCGACCACAGCGACTGGCCGTTGCTGCATTTCCAGTGGGTTATTACCTTGCAGGTAGTAAATTCGTGCCGCCAAGCCCACATAGATTCCGTCTTCCGTGGCTCCCAACATCGTCACCGGAGACTCAAACTGATAGTGGCCCACGTTGGGGAACAGCCAGTGCGGCGACCGCTCCGAAGTAAACCATACCACGTTGCCGGACGCACACCACAATCGGCCTTTGTGCTGAATCAAACATTGTCCGGGCAAAGGCCGCACCGCATGAAGACTTTCCAGCGGCTTGCCCAGCGTTGCTACGCCGAGGATGACCGTAGTATTGGGGTCTACACTACACGCCGCGCGAAGCTCCCCGTGGGCACCCTGGGCCGGAGTTCGGTACACTGTAAACCGAACGCCACTGGCATTGGGCGTGATGACTTGAATCCCCCCACCTTCTGCGACTTCCAGGCTCACCGTTTCGATACACCCGGATTCAAGCCCGGAGGTCAGCACAGCGGTCATGGCAACCTGATAGGTCCCAGCGTATAGCCCGCCCGTACTCACTGCCGAAACCGCAGGAGTGGGCGGATTATTCATCCCCCATTGGCCTACGCTGCCATTCGCGTTCACTTGGCCGACTTTAGCGCCATCGGTCCAGTAAATGGCGTCGTTCAATACGGCATACACCGTGCGCCCAACCCCAGCAACCAGCGTTTCGTACCCTTCATTGGCCGCGAGCTTGATTAAGTTGCCCTGATATACCGCCAGCATGAATTGCTGATTGGGATGTGAGAACAACGAATGGCTGTCATTAGCCAGAACCGCCCGCACGCCTTTTCGACTGATCAGCCCACCATCGCGCGTCACGTCTACATTATCCAGAATCCGCGCCGCCCCACTGGCTAAGGCATATTCGCGCGACCGGTTATCCAGCCCAGCAAGGAATTTAAGGCGCAGCGGTTCAATAGCCATGATTCTTACTTCGCTCCATACCGACAATCCAGCGGCTTCTTCCCCGCATCTCGATAGCCATACGAAACAGCTTCCAACACCTTCACCCGCTCGCACAACTCCTGTCCGTCCTGACCGGTGAACCTCGGCCCCGCCGAAACAAACGACTGAATCTTTTGCTGCGCGTCAATCGCTTGCAGATATTCGTAACCCATCAAAGCCACGACGCCAATCAGACTGATCGTTGAGAAAAGCTTACTCATCATGATGATCGTGTTTCTCTTTCCGCAACTCTTCCCGCAGCCGGCGATTCTCTTCCATCAGGGTTTCCACCAGTGACTCGTGATGTTCATCTTCCTTGCCCTCGCGCCACAGCTCTCGAATCCAGCGCCACGCACCCGCCAACAAGACCAGGAACAAAGCGCCCTTTTCCGGGTTACTGAAAATGGCCGACAGCAGTTCCGACCAACCGGACGCATTATCGGCCACTCGCTTGCGTCCGCAGAATGCCAACAATAGACCAGAGCGCAATCAGCGAAAACGCAACCGCAGAAGGTGTGGTCGAAAACCTCAATGAGGAAAACGCCAGCGTCAAAAAGCAAAGCGCATATCCCATGCGCGCGGTAATCCGTATCCAGAAGGACGGCGCCACACACCACAACGTCACGATCAGGCCATACAGCCCGCTGAACAAGATCAGAAAACTCCATTCATCGGTATGTCCCTGCTGCTCAATAAAGTTGAGGGTACGCAGGACGGCGTACAGTTCCGGCTTTGCCAGCAGCAACAGCCCGATCAGCGATAAAATCAAGCCCGACAGCAGATCGTGATTGCTCCACGGCGCTTCCAGGAGGATGCGGCGCAACCGCCCACCGGTGCCTTCACGGAAGCGCTGGAGTAGATTCATCGGTGGGTGCGCCGCACGTATTGCACCGCCGCCTCAATAACGAAATTGAGGATGCTGGTCGTGAGGGTGCGGCCCAGCGTCTTCAGTTCCGTCTCCAACATCACCAGGACGCGCGCGCGCTTCTCAGCGGGAGGCAGTTCCTTGTTTTCGTACAGTGCTACCCACGCTTGCGCACGCCGCCATAAATCCTCACTGGCCAGCCAGATCATAAGGCGATTCAGCAGTACTGCAACGATGCGATTCATGGCGTCACAGCGCGCCACGCCCGATGCACCCGCAAGGCGTTGTTGTACAAGTCCCGATGCGCCTGGTTTTTGATGTCTGGGCAGTCCGCGACGGACGCGGACAGACACGGCCCGGCCCAGCCCAACACCTGATAACTGGGCGGCAGCAGGGCATCTGCCACCACGCATTGCCCTTGCCAGCGGTAGGTCACTGGCTGACAGGGCAGGTCGCCGACACACAATTCATCTGGCCCCACCGGCTCGCCGGCCAGCGCTACCGGCACACACTGCGGGAGGCACGGCCCCGGCCCGGCCGAGGTATGGTTGCAGTCATCCCAGACCATCCCCTCCGGGCATGACGGACATCCGCCCGGGCCAAAACACTGCGCTGACGCAGATAAGGGAACCACCAACAACGCCGCGATTACGGTCTTACGCATCTCAATAACTCCACGTACAGTTAATCCCGATCCCCAAATCCGCTACCGAACCGAGGGTAGGTATTGGGGTCTGCGGACTGATACGTTCCAGGGGAACGCTCGGATGGCACGCGCAGCTCGTCAGCAGCGCCGCTAGAAACAGGAGACTGATGATCCAGGCCAGAATCCGCCGCAGGCGCTCGCCCCACGTCCCCCATGGGCTTTCCCACCAATTCGAGTTCCGGTAGATCGTCGCGTACAGGATCAGTCCCAGATGCAGCAGAATCGCCGCCACGGTCCACAGCATCACGCTCCACAGAATGAGGTCGGTCATCGCTCAGGAATACCCCTAGAAGGCCCGCTAGCGCCATGCCTGCCGTCACAATGGCTTCGGCTTGATCGGGCTTGAGCGCCAAGCCAAAAACCGTCAGCAGCCAGACGATTCCGCGCCAGGAACTCGGCTCGCGCAGCCGCGCTAATACCCAATTCATCGCCAACTCCACGGATCGGCGCAGGTACGCTGCGCATCAGCCCACCACCACTCCCAGCCCCAGCCCGTTAGCAGGAGCATGAATGGCAACGCGGCGGGACCACTGCCAGCCAGTACGGCGATATTCCACACGGCGGCGTTGTAGCCAAACACGGTCAGCCCCATCAGGCCGGGTTCGCAGATCGGTTCCGGGGTCAGCTTCACCGCTTGCGTGATCGCCAACTTGGCCGCCGCAATCTCCGGCCAATCCAGCCCGGACAGCAGCGGATTGCCTTCCGCAAAACCAGCGCGTGACAGGGCTACGGCGGTCGTGGCGGAATCGGCCAGTTGCCCGTAATCCGCGTGCGCGCAACCGGCCAGACTGCCGATCAGGACGAGTACCGGCCCCCAGCGGCGCATGGCTAACCCAGTCCCAGCCGATAGAACAAATGGCTGCCAATCCGCTTCCCCGCTTTCTTCTGTGCCCATACGGGCGGCCAGGTCTTGACCCCTTCCGGGCGCAAAATGGTGTGGTAGTGATCAGCCCCGCCCGTCGGATCAGGAATCTGATCGTTCAGCACCGCCTCAGCCAACTCGTACAACGCCCCCAGTTGCGCGAGGGTACTGCTGCGTACCCGTTTGGCCTGACCGTCCCGCCAGCACGAGAATTGATGCGGATCAAGACATACGGCTTCAATCGTATCGTCGGGAATGCCATCTCCGCGTTGCCGACTCCACCAGCCCGGATTCTCAGCCCGGTTGCGGATTGTCCAGGCCACCGCAATTTGGCCTTCGCGCGGTTCTCCCCGACACTCACCCCACAGGGTGCGCGCCATGGCGAGAACATCTTCAGGACGGTAGTTCATTCCTCGCCCCGCCAAATAGCGTCCAAATAATCAAGATCGTGTTTGTTGGGAATTCCCAACCCGATTCCGATAGCGGCCCATTGCACGGCGTGTTGCCGTACTCTCCAGCGCAAATAGAAATAACGGAGGTGCCTAATAATCGGTAATTTCTTCATGCTTTTTTAGCATTCATGTCGTTTCCCAACTGCCTGTTTCGGCATACAGCCGGTCTATGGCGTA
>Ga0209507_1002357_pt1 | contig 12886 bp, 12 predicted proteins | sample AD_UKC028_MetaG_FD_184414 | JGI IMG/M metagenome (GOLD analysis project Ga0209507, IMG submission 184414) | Active sludge microbial communities of municipal wastewater-treating anaerobic digesters from USA - AD_UKC028_MetaG (SPAdes) (version 2) | ecosystem: Engineered > Bioreactor > Anaerobic >...
GCGCACCTTTTGCCGCGCCGGCAATCCAAAAGGCGATGCAAACACCGGATGCACGGAGAGGAAAGACCATGAAAACCATCGAAAAAATTGCAGCACGGGCGGCAGATCTCGGCAACGGCATGGTGATCCGCCGCGCCTTGCCCAGCCGGCAGCGGCGCATGGTCGGCGCCTGGTGCTTTCTCGATCATGCCGGCCCTGTCGAATTCGCGCCCGGCCATGGGATGAACGTCGGCGCTCACCCGCATACCGCCCTGCAAACCTTTACCTGGCTGATCGAGGGCGAAGTCCTGCACCGCGACAGCCTGGGCAATGTCCAGGTCATCCGCCCCGGTCAGGTCAACCTGATGACCGCCGGGCGCGGCATTGTCCATACCGAAGAATCCTTGCCCGACGAGCGGCGGCTGCACGCGGCCCAGCTATGGATCGCCTTGCCTTCTGGGGTGGCCAACTGCGCGCCGGCTTTCGATCATTACCCCGAGCTGCCGCGCTGGCGGGCGGGGGATTGCGCCTTCACCTTGCTGGCCGGAACTTTCGCTGGCAAGACGGCGCCGGCAAGGCTGCATTCGCCATTGGTGGGCGTCGACGTGTGCAGCGCGCAGGGCGGGGCGGTCGCGTTGGCGCTCGATCCGCGTTTCGAGTACGGCATCCTGCCGCTCGAAGGGCGCGTGACGCTTGCTGGGGAGGACTTTGCGACCGACGAGTTCGCGTATCTTGGCGCTGGCGCCGCCACGCTCGATCTGGAGTTGGCGGCGGACAGCCGGATTCTGCTGCTCGGCGGCGAACCGTTTGGCGAGCAGATCGTGATGTGGTGGAATTTCGTCGGCTACAGCAAGGCCGAAATCGCCAGGGCGCAACGCGATTGGGCAAGCGGCGACCAGCGTTTTGGCGAGGTCGCCGGGTACCAGGGGCAGCGGCTGGCGGCGCCACCTTTGCCATGGGCGGGGCTGACCTAATGCGCTATCTTCATGCGCGGTGAACCATCTGGACGGCGTGCAGTCCTACCGCTCTGCGTACTGAATCCCGATCCACCCGACAGGAGCAAAAGGCAAGGCAATGGAAATCTCCCAGATCAGCGAATCCCTGCAGCGCGATGCGGTCTGGGTCGTTTTCCTGAACGTGCTGCTGCAGCAGGCGGGGCTGCCGGTGCCGGCGGTGCCGACCCTGCTGCTGGCCGGCAGTCTGGCGGTTTCGTCCGGGCAGTTCGCGGCGATCCTGGCGGCGGCCATCCTTGCCTCGGTGATCGCCGACTGGATGTGGTATCTGGCTGGGCGCGCCTTTGGCTATCGGGTGCTGTCGGGCCTGTGCAAGCTGTCGATCAACCCCGGTTCGTGCGTCAGCCAGACCGAAGAGCGCTTTGTTCGCTGGGGCTTGGGTTCGCTGGTCGTCGCCAAGTTCATCCCCGGTTTTTCGACGGTGGCGCCGCCGATCGCCGGGTCATTGCGCATGGCGCTGCCCGGCTTCCTGCTGGCGGCGGCAGCGGGGGCGGCGTTGTGGGCGGGTCTCGCGCTGGGCGTCGGCTGGGTATTGCGACGCGAGGTGCAAAGCGTGATTCGGGCACTGGACGAAAAGGCCGGCAGCGTTCTGCTGGTGTTTGCCGGCTTCGCCGCCATCTGGCTGGGCTGGAAGCTGTGGCAAAAATACCGCTTTCGCCAATGGTCGGCAGTACCGCACATTACGCCCCCGGAGCTGCTGGCCGCGCTGGCGGGCGAACAGCCGCCGCTGCTGCTCGATCTGCGCGGGCCGAGCATGGTGGCCGAAGCCGGGCCGATTGCCGGCGCGGTGGTCGCCGAACATGATCGCCTGCTGGAGGCAGTCAGCCACTGGCCGCGCAACCAACCCATCGTGACCCTCTGCGCCTGTCCGGAGGATGCCGGCGCCGTTCAGGCGGCGCGCCGCTTGTTGGCCGAGGGCTACTTGTCGGTGCGCCCCTTGCGCGGTGGTTACGAGGCGTGGCTGGCAGCAGGGCAGGCGACTGACTGAGCCTGGCGGCTCAAGGCTTTTTGACCAGTTGCCGGGCGAAGGCGGCGTCGTTTTTGGTGACGCGCGGCACCTGCTGCGGCCCCTGTGCATCGACGAAGCGTACGAATTCATCAAGCGGCAGCGCTGCCGAAACATCCTTGTCGTGGCCGTCGACCTGCTCGCGCAGCACGAACAGGCCGCTGCCGGTCATCGCCATCAGGTAGGTGCGCCCTGCGCTGCGCCGGTTGAGGCGGGCGACGGCGGCGCTGGCGCGAGTGGAGCGCATCGGCAAACCTCTATTTGTATTTCTTGAAGACCGTTTGCGCGTCCCGGTGGGCGCGGTCGAGGGTGCAGATCGACGGGTCATCGTCGTGGCCGCTAAAAAAGTCGTCGGCTTGGGCGCGCATGACCATCTTGATCGCTGCCTCATCGGCAATGGCGTATTTTTCGGTGATCAGCGTGGTCACTTCGTCGAGATGCTCTTCGTAGGTCATTTTTTTGTTTGGCGGCTTTCAGGCTCAGTGCAGCGTCGGGTCGGCGGCGAACAACTCGGCCACGTCTTCCGGGCTGAAGCGGTATTCGTGGTTGCAAATGTCGTCGCGGATCAGGATTTCGCCGTGTTCGGCGAGGATCGTTTCGGCGTCCGCGCGGCCCAGGCTGCGGATCATGTCGCGCACCTTGGTCCAGTCCTGCGGGCAGTGGTAGACCACCGGCAGCGGGTCGTAAACGCGCACGCCGTGGGCTTCCATTTCTTCATGGAAGAGGCGGCCAAGCAGGGCTTCGGCATCCAGTTCGAGCAATTCGTCGGGCTTGACGGTGGCGGCGAGCTGGGTGATTCGGTGCCAGCCATCGGCGTCGCGCGCGTCGGCATCCGGCATCTTTTGCAGAAAGAGGCAGGCAGCGGCTTGCGGGCCCGCGATCAGGAAAAGACGCGAAGGCTGCTGTTCGGACTGTTCCAGGTAATGCTCGAAGATTGCCGCGATGCTGTCGCCGACCAGCGGTACGAAGCTCTGGTAGGGGTGGCGGGCATTCGGCTGGTCGAGGCTGAGCATCAACTGGCCGCCCTGATGTGCGCCCAGCAGTTCCGGCACCGGCGCCGGCAGGACAACCGGGCTGCTGCGCGCCATGCCGCGCATTTGCAGTCGCTCGTTGCAATCCATCACCAGCAGCTGGATCGGGCCGTTGCCGCGCAACTGAAGCGTCAGGCGGCCGCGCTGCTTCAACTGGGCGGCGATCAGCGCGGTGACGGCGGCGGTTTCGCCGAGCAACTGGGCGACGGTAGGCTGATAGTCGCGGTCGACCTGCATTTGTTGCCAGGAATCGCCGAGGTGCACGATGGCACCGCGAATGTCGAGATGCTCGAACAGGAAGCGGCGAACGCTGCTGTCGCTCATTTCAATTCTGCGGCGTAGGTTTCAGGAGCGAAACCGACGAGCAGCTTCTTGCCCGTATCGAGCACCGGGCGCTTGATGAGCGCCGGGTATTGGGCCATCAGCTTCAATGCCTTGGTTTCGTCGACACCGCTGCGCTCTTCGTCGCTCAGCTTCTTCCACATCAGGCCGCGCGTATTCAGCAGCTTTTCCCAGCCGGCGCGCGTCGCCCAATCCGGCAGATTGGCCTCGGCGACGCCGGCCTTCTTGTAATCGATGAATTCGTAGGCAACACCGTTTTCGCTCAGCCAGTTCATGGCTTTCTTCATGGTGTCGCAGTTCTTGATGCCAAAAACCTTGTTCATTACCGGCACTTTCTTCAATGGGGTAAGGGCGCGATTTTACCAGCACCGCCTAACGGAACTCGAACGCCTCCTGATGGAAGGCGCGGTGCGCTAGGCCGTGCGTGACGAGTGCTTCGCGCAAGCTGCGACCCCAGTTGGCCGGGCCGCAGAACCAGACGCTGCTGCCGGGTTGCAGGCGGGCGCCGATGCTTTCCGCGGCGAGCAGGCCGTCGCGCTGGCTGATGTGGTGGTGCAGTTGCACCCCGGCTGCCGCGCAGCGCGCTTCGAGGTTTTCCGGGAAAGCTGCCGCTTCGGGCGTGCTGTAGAACAGGTGGGCACGCAGCGTTTCCGGCGTGCCGTTTTGCGCCAGTTCGTCAATGCGGGCGAGGAAAGGCGTGATGCCGATGCCGCCAGCGACCCAGATTTGCGGTATGGGGCGATTGTCGCGGTCGACCGTTCCAGAAGGGCAAAAATCAAATTTGCCGTAGGGGCCTTCGAGCTGGATCGGCTGGCCGATGGCCAGGCTACGCGCCAGCGTGCGCGTGTAGTCGCCCAGCGCCTTGATCGCCAGCGTGATTTGTCCATCCTGCGCATTCCATGCCGAAGCGATGGTGAACGGGTGGGCGCCTTCGGCACGCTTGCCGAAATCGGCAAACAGGAATTGCCCGGCGCGATGCCCCGGCCAGGTGCCGCCGGTGCGGCAGACCACTTCGAGTACGCCCGCTTCGGGCTGGCGCAGCGCGGCAATGGTGGCGTGGTGGCGGCGTTTTTCGCCGATGCGGCCACGCAGGGAAAGTACGGCGGTCACGCTGCCGGCCAGCGCCAGCGCGGCGGTAAGCCAGCCCAGCGGCTGTTGCCAGAAATCCTTGGGCAGCAGCATCAGGCCGTGGAAAGCTCCGCCGAGGAACACCACCCCGAAAGCCTTGTGCACCAGCCGGAACCAACGGTAAGGAATGCGCCGGATCAGCGCAATGACCACCAGCGCCAGCAGGATGTAACCCGCCCATTCACCGATGTCCTTGGCCAGATCCATCCACATATTTTCCGGGCCTTTGGGGCCGCGCACGCGGGGCGGCAGCAGGCCGAGCTTGCCCAGCTTCTTGGGCAGCCATTCGGCCATCCAGTGCGCAAACACCAGAATGCCGGCGCCGATGCCGATGTTCTTGTGCAGGCGATAAAGCTTGTCCAGCCCGCCGAAGCGTTGTTCCAGCCAGGCCGGGCGGGCGGCAAGCACCATGCCGGCGCTCATCCACCACAGCGCGATCATGCCGATGAGCACGATGGCAGCGCGCCGCCATTGCCAGAAGCCGGTATCGCCGGCGTACAGGTCGGGGAAGACAAAAAAGGCCCACAGACCCAGCGGAATCAGCGCGAGGGGTAGAAGAATGCGTTTCATGATGATTGTCGAGGCTTAAAAATCGCCCGGAAGATTGCCCGGGAGCGGATAAGCCCATTTTAGGCCGCGCCGGTGTAAAGCGCTGTCAGGAATACGTGCCGAAGTGTAAGCAAACGCAACTGGCGGCTCAGCCGGCCGGAGGCAGGGAGGCACACAACTGCCCCAGGCGCTTCACTGCGCTTTCGATCTCCGCGTTATAAGGCCAGCCGCAATTGAGGCGGATGAAATGCTCGAAACGCCCGGCGTTGGAAAACATCGCGCCGGGCGCAATGAGAATGCCTTCGGCCAGCGCCGCGTTGAACAGCTGTGTTGATGAGCGCTTCTCCGGCAGTTCCACCCACAGGGCCAGTCCGCCATCGGGGTGATTGAAGCGCGTTCCGGCCGGAAAATGGTCGGCAATGGCGGCCGCCATGCGCGCCCGCTGGTGATCCAGCGCCGCCCGCAGCTTGCGCAAATGACGGTCGTAAGCGGCGGAACCCATGAAATCGCCGGCGGCGCGCTGCGAAAGCTCCTCGTTGTTGCGGCTTTGCACGTGTTTCAGCATCTCGACCCGGCTCTGCCAGCGGCCGGCGCTCATCCAGCCCAAGCGCAAGCCGGGCGCCAACACCTTGTGCAGCGACGCGCAGTGAATCACGTGGCCCGTCTGGTCGAAGGCTTTCAGCGCCTTCAGCGGCGCATCGCCATTGGCCAGCGCGCTGTAGGTGTCGTCCTCGATCAGCGGAATGCCGCGCTCCGCGCAAAACTCCACCAGCCGGGCGAGGTGGCTCTCCGGCATGATGCTGCCGAGCGGGTTCTGCAGGTGCGGCACCACGACAATCGCCGCAATCGCCGGTTGGGTCTGCACCGCCAATTCGAGCGCTTCGAGCGAAATGCCGGTTTGCGGGCTGGTCGGGATTTCCAGCGCACGCAGGCCGAGGCTTTCGAGAATCTGCAGCAGCCCATAAAACGTCGGCGATTCGATGGCGACAATATCGCCCGGCTGCGTCACGGCGCGTAGCGCCAGATTCAAGGCCTCGATGCAGCCCTGCGTGACGACGATATCCTCGGCGGCGATCAGCATGCCGTTGCCCAAGGCACGCCGCGCCAGCACCTGGCGAAATGCCGGGTTGCCGTTGTGCGGCGAAACCTTCACCAACAATTCCGGATCGTGGCGCAGCGCACGCGCGGCGGCATTCTTCAGCGCCTCGCCGGGGTAGAGCGAAGGCGCGCAACGGGCGCCGGAAAAATTGACCTTGACCGCCCCTTGCCGCCCGCGCGCGATGAACTCCGAAACCCGGGCGTTGATGCCCACGTACTGCGCCGCGTCGAGCGGCTGATCGACGGCCGGCTCGGCCAGCGGGCGAGGCGCATGGCGCCGTGGCTGGCGCACAAAATTACCCGAACGCGGCCGCGCCTCCAGCCAGCCCTCGCTCTCCAACTGTCGACAAACCTGCAAGGCCGTCGACAAGCTGATCTCGTGGCGCGCCATCAAGCTGCGCATCGACGGAAAACGCGAGCCGACCGCCAGCGTGCCCGCTTCGATGGCGGCCCGGTAATGCGTGACAAGGCGGCGATAAAGCGGCGCGGCGAGTGCGGGCGTATCCATGACGCAATCTTCTCCTGCGGAGCGGTGGGGCGACAGATATAGATCGCCCTAATTCACACCATAACAGATTACGAAATCGCCATCTGCTACGTAACAGATAGCCGAATCCTGTGTCTGTTTTCAAGCCTGCCCGCTCAATAACATGCCTCCATCGCCCTGCAACCGGGGCAATTCAACGGAGAAAGATCATGAAAGACCGGCAAATGATGCGTCTGGCACTCGGTAAAGGCGAAGCGCGCCGCGTGCTGGTGGAAGCGGGTACGACAGTGCTGGTGCTGGAAGGCAGCGCAAGCGTGCGCGGGCCGTTGCAGTGGCTGGCGGAAACGCCGGTAGCGCCGGAGCAAGGGCTGGGTTCGGAACAGGCGCTGACGCTGGAAAGCGGCGGGTGGATTGACCTGACGGCTGCCGAAGCGGCGGAACTGCTGGTGCTACCGCCGCAGGGGCTTCAGGTTTGGCAGCGGGTGGTGCGGGGGCTGGAGCGGTTGATGGGACACGACGGCCGGAAGAAGCAGGCGGTGTTGCGTTGAAAGTGTGCATTTATGTAAGGTTGACCGCGACAGGCAGGGCTTGGACAACTGCCTGAGCCTGGCGGTTAGATCATGACACCGACCAAGTTGGCAGCGACCAGCTTTGTGACTTTGTGATGCCCACAACACATTTCTGGAAGCGGTCGTTTCCTCAATAATCGCATTGATATCGGGTACGAAAATCTTATTCTGACAACATCGGCCGCCCGGAGAATGCCATGAGGTGAATAAGGTGGGCTGAATGATTAGAGACGACCGCAGTCTTATCCAAGCTGACCAATTTTATAGGGTGTTCCCCTTGCATTTGCTGAACCATATTGCCTCCAATTAGGAGCGCAATTTTTTCCTCTGACTTGAATCCGCTCCTGAAGAGGCGCCGGATGCCGCTTGCCAGCAGGTCGGCGATTTGAAGTCCTGAGGTTGTAGCTGAGTCGGCTAACTTGAAGTTTTCACTCACAATTCTTCCGATATTTGATCCTTCACCGACTTCGATTCCATATTGCTCTTTCAAATATGTAGGTTTCTCCTCTGGGGGGTAATCAAATCGGGAGAAGTGGCTGTAGTCAGCGCCTTCAAGCATTATCATCGGGTCTGAGAAAGACTTTGACTGGAGAATGGCAGGCAGAATTTTCTGAAATGCTTTCTCGTATGCAGTCGGAACCCTCGCTTTTTGGTCGAGCCGCCACCTAAAGTTTCCGAGAGTCGGAGGGTGTCGCTGAACGAAATATAGAGGTGCCCGTGTCAGAACCTTGTGGAACAACTCCACCTGACAGATCAATTGAGTGTAGAGTTGTGGAGGTAGTGATCTAATTTCCGCAGCTAGGTCATCAATACCTTGTCGTGCGGATTCATGTTTCATCTTTTCTCGATGCTCAACTATCTTGTTGGCTTGTCCGTCTTGATGCTGAACAACTCCTTCCGGGCGATGCAGTCCAACATCGACAGCAACAGCAAAAGCCAAACCACCCAAAGTACGAAGTTCTTCAAGGAACCAGGTATATTGACTTTCGGAGAGGTGTTTCAGCTTCGTTTCCGCTCCATTATTTCCAATAGCCCGAACACGATTGACAAGGTTATCAATGCTTCGCCTTTTGTGTTCTGGTGCTACATACGCGCACACAACACACCAAGCATCTAGCTTGTTAGAGTTGGTGAATGTGCCGGATTCATCGACGAAGATGTACATGCGAGAGTTAAAGGGTTAGGCCCGCAGATTCGCGCGTACCTAGATTTTAAACGCCAACACAATACGTATAGCGCAGGCGACTGTCCGACATTTGGGTGGTGTTGAGCAGAAAAACCTAGGGCCCAGTCTTGAAAATCGCCGATTTTTCAGGATCGACCGCAACAGGCCAAATTTGGCCTGTTGCGTGACACCCCGGGCGGTTTAGCGGTGCTTCCCGAGATCGGCCGCAACCAACGCCCCAACTTCCTTATCCACCACCATCCAGAACGGATTGCTGCGCAGGCGCGTGAGCGAGCCTAGCGTCAGCGTCACCGCCCCGTTTTCGCCGCGCAGGAGCCAGGAGCCGATGCTGGGGATGCCGTGGCGGCCGCTGCCGGGCTGGAATCCGTAGATGGGGTCGTCGGCGGGGAAGGGGAGTGCGACGTGGCCGAGGGAGACGAGGTTGCTCGGCCATTTGAGTTCGGGCGTGTCGCGGGTTTCGGCGCCGTCGGGGGCGATGTGGCGGATGGTGATGCCGGCGTCGTCGGCGCTGATGTTGCCGACAATATCTAGGGTGTAGCCGCGTTTCTGACGTAGCAAGCGGTCGATGAGTTCGCCGGCTTGCGGGCGTTGCACGCTGGCGAGGTAGCGGTGGCGGTTGACGTCGAAGAGCACGAGCCGGTGGCCGCTGCCGTTGAGGCGGCCGTAGAGGGTTTCGGCGGCGCCGGCGGAGCCGACGGTGGAGTCGACGACCGATTGCCAGGTGACCACCGGCGGCAGTTCGCCGATGCGCCCGCGCTCATGCGCGCGCAGCAGGCTGGCGCGCAGTGTGCGCGTGGCGCGGTTGACCTGGCGCGAGGCGTTGACCGGGAAGGAGTTGAACTTGTAGGGGTCGAATTCCGGATTGACATCCTGCCAGCGCACTTTTTCGAGCACGGGGATGGGCACGATGCTGAGGAAGTCAATGATCGAGGCGAGCGCGGCGACGCGGGTGATTTCGATGGCGGGCGAGACGAGCAGCACGCGGTCCGGGCGTTTGAGCGCGGGGTCGTCGAGGGCGTCGAGCGCGTATTGCATGGCGAGCGTGCCGCCGGTGGAATAGCCGCCGATGTAGAAGGGCTGCCCCGGCGTCAGGCGCGAGACCACGTCGCGGGCGGCGATGCGCATGGCGGCCGTCCAGTCGCGGTGGCTCATTTCGACCATCATCGAGGGCAGGGTGCCGTGACCGGGCAGGCGCACGACGGTGACGTCGAAGCCCTGCGCGTGCAGCATCTGCGCCATGGCATGCATGGAATAGGGCGAATCGGTGAGGCCGTGGATGAGCAGCGCCTGGCCCACGGGTTTGTCCTGCGCGAGGCGGAAGGAGCGGTTGAACTGGGCGCCGTCGGCCAGCCGGCTGACCGGGCTTTCCGGGTTGAAGCGGCTGAAGAGGTAGGTTTCGTCGTTTTCGTTCCAGCTGGCGACCTTGGCCCGGTATTCGGCGAACAGGCGGTCCTCAAGTTGCAGATAGCCGGCGAAATCGAGATTGCTGTCGCGCAGCGCCGAGAATTCTTCCTTGAGCCTTTCGGTGTGCCAGGGCTTCAAGGGCGGCAGCATGGCGACCGCGTAGAGGGTGTAGCCGAGGACGATCGCCGCGCAGGTGAGCGCGGCGATCCACGCCAGACGCACGGCCAGACGCCAGGTATGGCGCCCGGCGGCAGTGGTCAGGCGGAAGAGGCGCGACATCAGCGTCTCGAACCGGAGAAAACTTCCGGCACGGCGCCGGATGGGAGGGACAGGGCTGTCATCATCGATACGAGTACCTGGTGCGTTGTCGAAAAACGGGACGTCGTCCGTATCCGTCGAGATTGTCTCCGACTCTGTAGAGAGGCATTTATCAAGGCATCAACAGCCATGATTGAAGCTCAGGTTCCGATTTGTGTTCCCCGAGAAACTTGCCTTCGCGAACCTCGTAACGTCCGAATTGGTAAGTTACGCCGCCCTGCCCGGTTGCCAGGCAATATTGACAGGCCTCCGCAAGCGTATTGCCATGGGGGGGCTGCTCGGGATCGTATCCGGCTGGGTAGCCAGCCAGATAGTAGCCGCGGATGCCAGGCATAAAGCGGGTTCTGTCAGGTATCCGGGAAAGGTTCAGTCTTAAAAGCGTGTCAGTGGCACCGCCGCCCGTTTCCGCGCGAACGATGTCATAGCCGCACAACAGGAGTTTGGCTATCAGTCGATGAATCCGATCATTATCTGAAAGGATGTTGGACTCGAACAGTAACTGGTGGGGGTATTGCCTGACCGTCGCGGATTCAAAGAATTCCTCCAGAATGGTGGCATCGTGCCCCTCGGTATCCAGTTTCAGAAAAAACACGCCATCAATGTTGAAGCGCTCGAGAACCGATTGCACTCGATACATGGGAACTCGGGATTCGACGACGATATCCGGGGGCAACTTCATGTCCTTGATCAGCGAAGCGACCGTCGGATGGGGGTTCCCAATCGAATTGCATCCTCTTAGCCAGTCTGGAAGTCCAAGTGTCTGTATCAGGTCGGGTCTGACGAAATAGACGGCAACTTCACCTTCGCGATCCGAAATGGCGGCGTTCAGTTTGCTGCAGCCACTCGGGCAAGGGAGCCGATCCAGATAATGGGCTACAGGGTCTATCGAAAGCCCCAGGGTGCCGGCAGTCGCATTTTGGATCAGCGTATCGAAATCCGAGGTTCCGATCTCGATGAAGTCATAAAACAGGCCGGTACCGATCAGGTCATCCAAGAGGGTTCTCCATTTAGACGGATGGTACGGCGATAGCGCGACGTTGGCGATAGGATCTCGCTACTGAAATGAGCGCCGTAGTCGTGCAGCATGTCCGTGGAACTGAGACTAGCAACACCATCGCTGACTGCTGAACGAAAGCGCCCCGCGTACCCGCAGACACATTTGGCACGATGCGATAGCGCCAGGTACCGCGTGCTGGAGATAAGTGGGTTCCCGGCAAGCGATTCGACTGGCGGGATCATTTCCGCAACTTGGCGAAGGCGCTGGCCATCGCGTTGCCGGCGGGGGGCGGCGCATTGTGGCGGGCCTGCTGGCGCGAGAGCGGGGCGCCGCGCTGAGTGCTGGCGTCGTTCTTCTTCGGCTCATCGCTCATGCGCATGGTGAGCGCGATGCGCTGGCGTTGCAGGTCGACTTCCAGCACTTTCACCTTCACCACCTGACCGGCCTTGACGATGCTGTGCGGGTCCTTGACGAAGGTGTTGGACAGCGCCGAGACGTGCACCAGGCCATCCTGATGCACCCCGATGTCGATGAAGGCGCCGAAGGCGGCGACGTTGGTGACGACGCCTTCGAGGATCATGCCGGGGCGCAGGTCTTTCACTTCTTCGACGCCGTCGGCGAAGGTCGCCGTCTTGAACTCGGGGCGCGGGTCGCGGCCGGGTTTTTCGAGTTCCTTGAGGATGTCCTGCACGGTCGGCAGGCCGAAGCGCTCGTCGGTGTATTTGCCGGCGTTGAGGCCTTTCAGGGCGCGGCTGTCGCCGAGGATTTCCTTGATCGGCTTCTTGAGGTCGACAATGATCTTCTCGACCACCGGGTAGGCTTCCGGGTGCACCGAGGAGGCGTCGAGCGGATTGTCGCCGTTCGGCACGCGCAGGAAGCCGGCGGCCTGCTCGAAGGTCTTGTCGCCGAGGCGCGGGACTTTTTTGAGGTCGTTGCGCGACTTGAAAGCGCCGTTGGCATCGCGGTAGCTGACGATGTTGCTGGCCAGGCTGCCGTTGAGGCCGGAAATGCGGGTGAGCAGCGGCACCGAGGCTGTATTCACATCGACGCCGACGGCATTCACGCAGTCCTCGACGACGGCGTCGAGGTTGCGCGCCAGCTTGCTTTGCGAAACGTCGTGCTGGTACTGGCCGACGCCGATGGATTTCGGTTCGATCTTGACCAGTTCGGCCAGCGGGTCTTGCAGGCGGCGGGCAATCGACACTGCGCCGCGAATCGACACGTCGAGATCGGGGAATTCCTTGGCCGCCAGTTCGGAGGCGGAATAGACCGAGGCGCCGGCTTCCGAGACCACAATTTTCGTCAGGCGGGCTTCCGGGTAGCGCTTCATCACGTCCTGCACCAGCTTGTCGGTTTCGCGGCTGGCGGTGCCGTTGCCGATGGCGACCAGCGTGACGCCGTGCTTGGCGGCGAGGCGGGCGATGGTGGACATCGAACCGTCCCAGTCGCAGCGCGGCTCGTGCGGGTAGATGGTGGCGTGGTCGAGCAGTTTGCCGGTGGCGTCGACGATGGCGAGCTTGCAGCCGGTGCGGATGCCGGGGTCGATGCCCATCGTGACGTGCTGGCCGGCCGGCGCGGCGAGCAGCAGGTCCTTGAGGTTCTTGCCGAAGATGCGGATCGCTTCTTCCTCGGCGCGCTCGCGCAGTTCGCCGACCAGTTCGAGTTCGAGATGGGTGTAGATCTTGACCTTCCACGTCCAGCGCACGGTGTCGGCCAGCCATTTGTCGGCCGGGCGGTTTTGCGCCTTGATGCCGTAGCGGGCGGCGATGCGCTGCTCAC
>Ga0209507_1002360_pt1 | contig 12882 bp, 27 predicted proteins | sample AD_UKC028_MetaG_FD_184414 | JGI IMG/M metagenome (GOLD analysis project Ga0209507, IMG submission 184414) | Active sludge microbial communities of municipal wastewater-treating anaerobic digesters from USA - AD_UKC028_MetaG (SPAdes) (version 2) | ecosystem: Engineered > Bioreactor > Anaerobic >...
AAGGCCACGTTCGAGGACGTGCGCGAGGCCTACAGCGCCTACCTGGCGCGCGCCGCGTGACGAACGAGGAACAGCGCTACCTGGGCCTGGTCGCCAGGCTCGGGTGCGCTATCTGCCGGCGGCTGGGCTTCCCCGACTCGCCGGCAGAGGTTCACCACCGGCGCACCGGCACCGGAGCCGGCCGGCGGGCAACGCACTACAATGTGGTGCCGCTGTGCCCGGCCCACCACCGCGGCAACGACGGCATTCACGGCATGGGCCGGCGCGCCTGGGAGGCCAGGTTCGGCGTGACCGAGCTTGAGCTTGTCGAGGAGACGTCCCTGCTGGTCGAAGAACTTGAGCGGAGGAACGTGGCATGGAGAGGATAAGTGGGCGCCTGCACCTGGGCGACGGAAAGATCTACTACTTGGTGTGCTGCGACGAGGGTGAGGCCGAGGCCTTCGAGGCCGCCAACGCGATCGCCACGAAGCCGCCGACGCAGCGCGTCGAGGCCCGGGGGTTCGAGGCCTTCGGCGAGATGAAGCCCGGCGAGGCGAGCCCGGTGCAGCTTCCCCCGCATCTAATCGCCGCGAGCAAGGATCCGCTCTTCCAGCGCTTCATTGAGGATAGGTTTCCGGCCCACGCGCACAAGTTCACCGACTCGCATATCTGCGCCAAGACGCTTCTCGCAGAGTTTTGCTTCCCTCGTGGAGCCGACACGCCGCCAGAGTACTCCAAGACCAGCTGGATGTCCCTGCTCGACAAGTTCCAGGTGTGGGACACCCAGCGGAGGTAGGTTGCCTTTGCCCCGGCCGATGATAAGGTGAGCCATGATCCTTGAAGACCTGATGGGAAAAGGCGTGCCCCCATTCCGACGCGAGCACGACCTGGCTCACGCCAACAGCAGGCGCATCGACGACCTGATCGAGATGACCGAGGATCCGGTTCAGAAGGCCACGCTGCTAGTGCTGTCGAAGATCGACAGCGCGCTGGACGCGAACACGGCCGCTACCAATCGCATCGCGGTCGAGCTTGCGGAACATCGCGACGACGTCAAGAGCTTCCGCAGCGAGTTCGCGAAGCACGACAAGATCGAGACCGAAGACCGGGCCAAGCTGGTCGGGGCGCGGTCGGTGGCGATGGGCGTGTTCGGCTTCATCTCAGTGCTGTTCGCGGTGCTGGCGGCGATGGGCACGTTCATCCTGTCAGACCACCGTGGGAAGTTGCAGGACGCCGAGAGGGGCGTGATGGAACTGAGGCTGGAGGTGTCGAGATTGAAGAGTGAGATTGCGCGGTGAACCACGCGCTGCGTGAGCGCTGCCTAGAAGCGCTGGGCATCAGCAACGTACAGGCTGGACTGCGGAGCATCCGCGAAGGCGAGACGTCTCAGGACGCATCAGCCTACCGCCGCCGGTGGCCGGGGACCGGCAAGAAGATCGCCTACTTCGACGACCTGTCGAAGCATCCCCGCATCCTGGAGCCGGGCCCCAACGGGCCTTCGTCGGCCGCGGGCGCGTACCAGATCACGATGTCGACGTACGACGAGTTCGCCCCGAAGCTGGGGATCACGACGTTCTACGAGGCCGACCAAGATCTCCTGGCTGTCGCCATCATCGAATCGTGCGGAGCGCTGGACGACCTGATCGCAGGCCGCTTCCGCGTCTTCCTGCGCAAGTGCGCCGGCCGCTGGGCGAGCCTGCCTGACTCGAAGGTCGGGCAGCCGACGAAGAAGTTCGAGACGCTGTCCGCGGTCTACGAGCAGTGGGGCGGATCGTTCGAGGACGAATACCAGAAGTGGGGCGCCCCGATCGAGGAGCGCGACCTGAGCGGCATCCCGCCGCGCGTGGAGGAGCCCGTGGAAGAGCCTGTCGAGTCATTCGATTGGTCGTCGCTCGCGAAAGGCGCGGGAGCGATCGCCTCGATGTTCAACCCGTTCGTCGGCGCTGCGCTCACGGCGTTGAGCCCGCTGCTGCGGCAGAAGGTCGAGAAGGCCGTCAGCAAGCACAGCGACCCGGAGACGGCGAAGCTGGTGGCGGATAACCTGTCCGACGTGGTCGAGAAGACGCTGACCCGCACGACCGGGAAGGCGGATCCGATCGACGCGCTGGCGGTGATGCGCGCGGAGCCGGCGATCGTGGCCAAGCTGGAGGCCGCGGTCGACAATCGACTCGACCAGCTGGCGCCATTCATCGACAAGGCGCACCAGATCTCGAAGGACGAATGGGAGGCGACCGAGAAGTCGATGAGCGCATCGGTCGAGCGCACCAACCTGTCGGCTATCGGGGCTTGGGTGCAGAAGCACGTCCTGATCTTCGCCGAGGTCACGGTGCTGCTGGCCATGATCTTCACCGGCGCGCTGATCGCGTACCAGATGATCACGAAGAACGGCGAGGAGCCGTCGGGGCAGCTGATCATCCTGTTCGCGATGCTGGTCACGATGTCGTCGAACACGGTGCGCTCGATTGCCGACTGGGCGTACGGCAGCAGCAAGTCGTCGGCCGGCAAGGATCTGATGCTTGAGCAGCAATCCATTCGGAGGAAGCAATGAACTTGAACATCAGCACCGTCACGCGCATCACTGCGCTGGTGACCAAGATCCTGCACGATCACGGCTCGGAGATCGCTGAGATCTTGCAGCTGCTCGGCGTCAAGCCGGCCGTGGCGCCGCCGCCGGTTCCGGTGCCGTTGCCGGCGCCTGTGGACTCGCTGCCGGTGGGCTTCGATGAGGCGTTCTACCTCGAAACCTACCCGGACGTGGCCAACGCGGTGCGGCTCGGCTACTACCGCTCGGGCGGGCACCACTACATCATGGACGGGTTCAAGGAGGGCAGGGTGTATCGCCGGCCAGCGGCCCCGCCGCCGGTTCCGCCGCCCGCTCCGACGCCTGCGTACCCGCGCGACGAATACCCGTCGCTCGACGCGCTGCTGGCGGACTGCCGGGAGCGGAAGCTGATGACGATGATCCACGTCGATGGCGCGCGGGTGTGGGAGGGTGACGGCTTTGGGCCGCCTCTGAGCTTCTATCGGCGCTCGGATGGCGCTCTGGTCACCAGCAAGCCGCCGACGGTCGAGAGGAAGCCTGGAGACCAGCTGCTGGACGTGTACGACAGCAAGCGGGCGCTGCTCGCGGACGTCGAGGCGGTGCGCTGGGACTGGGCCGTGCTGGTGGACGGCGAGGTGATCCGGCCCGGGTTCGAGGCCGATCGTCCGGCGATCTACTTCACGCGAGACATGGATAGGAAGTTGGTGCGGAAGTGAGACACTGGCGAGACTGGGACGTCGACTTCACCGACTTCGTCGCGTTGCTGTCGATCGTGCTTGCGTTGTCGTTCGTGGGGGTTCTTGCCGCGGCCGTTAGTGCGCGCGCGGAAGGTCTGCCGGACGGCTCTACGCTACCCCCGCATCGGACCCTGACGTTTCACGGGTTGTGCGAGGGATGGAAAGCCTGGCGGACCAGGGAGGGTGATCTGTGGATCGTCTGCCCCGGAGGTCCGGAGCATCCTGCCGGCGCGGTTGAGCTTCGCGCCTACTACGTCCTGCGATGAAACTGTCGATGGCCGCCGAACTGGCGCAGCTGCGCGCTGCGGCGGAGAGGCTGTATCGAGAGGGGCCACAGGCTCGCCCTGGAGTGTGGGAAGCCCTGCGGGTAGCATTGCGCATCCCGCAGGGCATTCCTCCTGGGTCTACCAGCGGATCTTCGGGCCCCGCAGTCCGGGGGTGACCTTGAAGTTGGGCGGGACCATCCAGACGCGACCGATGAGCCGGGCGCCTGGGATCCTGCGCCAGCGGCACAAGGTCTGAAGCCTGCGCAGGGAGACCCCGCGCGCGGCGGCGGCCTCCTTGAGCGTGATCATGCGTCTTCTCCCTCCGAGCTACTGGTCCAGGTGAGCCCCCGCTCATACTTCCGCACGGCTTCCACCAGCGTGACCGCGCCGTCAGAGTAGTGGACCCTCACCCCGGCGTGGAGGCAGGCCTCAAGGCCCGCCGAGATGTCCTGCTGGGCCACCATGAGCACGACGCGCTGGTCGCCGCCTACCGGCACCGAAAGGCTCTCGTGGGTCAGGTAGGCGGTGCGCCGCGGATCCAGCGGCAGGCGCGAGCCGTCGTACTGGCACAGCAGCGTCTCGCTGGATAGCTCATCCAGCAGGAACTCCCGGTTCTTTCCGACGCTAATGTAACTCCCCATTGCTACTCTCCTTCGCTCGGTTGATGGCGCTCTGCGCCTGGTTGATGGCGTGCTGCTTCTCGCTGTGCTCGATCGCCGCGACGACGGCGCCGGCCAGGCTGTTCATCTCGGCCTGGGCCACGTCGCGCTCCAGGTAGCCCATCGCCGCGGCGAAGGCGCCGCCGATGCCGATGCGGGCGTAGCTGACCTCCTCCTCCATCGCCATCGTCGGCGGGCCGTTCATGACGACGACCCGCATCAGGGCCTCGACCGCCTCGAAGTACTTGACCGAGCGCTCGGGGATGTTCAGCCAGGGGGTCACCTGGACGTACTTGTCGTTGTCTTTCATGCTGCCCTCACAGTGCGTCGTGGATGTAGTGCGTGTCGTACTTGTGCTCGGCGAGCCAAGCAGCGGCGAGTTGCACCGCGCGCGGGTAGTCGGCGTCGTCGACCAGCACCCAGCGCTTGCCGCAGAAGGCGTTGGACGACCCGCCGGAGCGCGAACTGGACTTGATCCCGGCCGGCTTCAGGCACTCCTCCTGGAAGCGCTTGATCTCGGCCTTGACGCGATCGCTCGGGCACGGGCTGTCGGAGAACATCCCGGTGTCGGACGCGCCCGCGATGGCGTTCCCGGGAATGCGGAAGCCGCGCCATGCGTCGATGCGGTGGAAGCGCTTGGGTTGTGACATCTTCATGCTCATCTCCTGGTTGTGGACGGCTGGCAGGCCGTAGTGCATGACGCACTCCCCGAGCCCAGCGCGCTGGGCTCTAGAGTGGATCAGGCTGGGTCGGCGCAAACAGCGGTTAGGCGATCGATGAGATCGTTGAACATCTGGCACGCCACCTCGATGTCGCCGAACTGGAACGTGCATTCCGAGTACGACGAACTGTGGTCCTTGACGTAGCGCGCGCAGCGCTGAACCCCGATCGCCTTCATGATCCTGCGGAAGTCATCGTTCGGTTCGCTGTGCAGCGGGTAGGCGCCATCCGGGCCCCGCAGGCGGCGGAGGACGTTCGCGTCGAAAGCGGCGATCGCCTTGATGCGTTTGGTCGACAGCGACCAGATGTCCGCCCACTCGAAAGAGACGCGGTGGTAGATCCCGGTCTTCGAGCGCGAGACGAAGACGTGGATGACGGCGTCGGCGAATGCGGGGTCGTGGTAGTCGCCGATGTTGACGATGCGTCCGTCTTCCTCGCGCACGAAGCGCAGCTTGACGGTGGTGCAGGTATCGCCGGGTCGCTGGTATTGCGGCATGAAGTCCGGCTTCGGGAACAGCACCATGTAGGCCTTGCGGTTGGGTTGCTTGCTCATCGCTTGCTCCTGGCAGGGAGGTGGAAAATTGTACTCGCGCGGCGAACACTTGTCGATCGCCGCGCGAGCGTTGCGGCGCCGATCAGAGCGCCTCGATCTTGGCCAGCCATTCGGGGCCCCACAGGTCGGAGCAGAACTTGGCCGACCCCTTCGTCCCGGCCACCACGTCGTCGCGCGACGGGATGCCGTTGCCCCAGTAGTCGCGGTGGCGCTCGCGTCCCAGGATGCAGTGGCCGGACTCGATCGCGCTCATCGCGGCGCGCCCGCACGAGCCCTGCATCTTCCAGATGAGCCCGCTGTTGATCTGCCGCTGTAGCGCGGCGAAGTACGCGAACGGGTCGTCGTGTTCGTCGGTCCCGTCGATCGTCAGGTAGTCGTCAAGCGCTGCTCTCATGATGCCTCCGTCATTCGTCGTAAAGAGCGTTCTCGCACGCCCTGGTGGGCGAGGTGAACGGGCCAATCGCGTCGCCGTCCGGCAGGCATCCTGGGCAGCAGGACCACCAGTACCAGCCGGCGCGGTAGGCGTCTGACGTCGCCAGGCGCCACAGCTTCGCTTCCTTGCCGCTGACCCAGAACACTTCGATGTTCTTGTTCCGGCACAGCTGCATCAGGGATTGGAGGCGCGACCTCATTGCACCGCCTCCAGGCCGAAGTCGGCGACGGCCTTCTCGGCCTCCGCCTTCCAGCGCCTCGCCTGCCCGGCGACGTAGGCGTTGAACAGCGAGCGCGCCGACGACATCCCCATCGCGGTTGCGCGCGCCTTGACGCGGGCGATCAGAAGCGCCGCGTCTTCCTTCGCGATGCGGAGGTGGCCGCACAGGATCTCGACGCACTGCTCCGGCGTGCGCTTGGCGCTGTCGTTGCCGCCGTGGAACTGCTGCTGCAAGCCGCCGGCCGCGCCGGCCAGCCAGTACCAGCCGTTGGCTTCGGCGTGCAGCGGGACGCCGTTGATGTCCGACAGGTGCAGCGCCACGAGCGGCGCGAGGTCGGGCCATTGCGCCAGGATTTCGTCGTGCAGGCAGCCGCACGCATCGATCTTGCCGCCAGCGTAGATCACGGCGGTGATCGAGAAGTACGGGAGCGGGTTGCCCTTGAGGTGCGGGATCTCGGCCTTCACCGTGATCCTGCGGCCGTTGCCGAGTTCTGCGGTTCGTTGCATGGTGCTCTCCGGTTGCGTGCAAGGCGCACGATCCTGGGTGAACCCAGGATGCTGCGTCCTACTGGTTGTGCTCCCACTGGGCCAGCTTGTACGAGAGGATCGCGACCGCGGCGCAGGCGACGCCCATGAACGGAACCTTCGCGTAGAAGGTCCAGAGCGAGGCGTTGCCCAGCCACAGAATGCAGTTGAACAGGTGAATGTGTTTGATCATGCCTTTTCCTCCTTCAGGCTCTTGGCGTCGAAGCCGCGGCACTTGCACGGCGTCCTGCGTCCTGGGACGACAGGGACGCCGCACTCCATGCAGCGCCAGGGTTGGTCGGGTCGTTGCCGCTCGCGATCGAGGCGGCGCTTGGCGGATCCGTTGGGCTTGGTCATACGGTGGCCTTCAGGTGGTTGAGCAACTCGAACGCCTGGATGTATCCGAGGATGCCTCCGGTCCAGTAGCGCGGGTAGCATCCCGCCGGGCGGCGGAAGGTTGGGCGGCGGCGCTTCATGACTTACCCTCCACCTTCGCGATGGCGGCGCGGGCCACCGACTCGATGTACGTCGCGCGACTGGCCGGGTCGCCGAACCCGTTGTAGCCGTCCTGGGCCACGATCTCGCGCAGCGCGGCGAGGAGGTCTGGCGCAGCGGCAGCCAGCACGAGGTTGGCGTGATCCTCTGCGATGCGCGCGTCCCAGTTGGACGAGCCTATTTGCGAGATGCTTCGCCGCGGCGTTGTGAGCAGCGCGGCGCGGCTTGCATCACGAACGTCGCCGGACATCACTTGCCACGGGCCTGGGGTATGGTTCATTTCTGCTCCTTCAATGGGTAGTGACGCTCGACGTAGGCGATGGCCCCGGCGCGCGTGGTGGAGATCTCGGAGCCACGCGGCCACCCGGGAACCTGCGCTCCCCAGATGGCGGGGCCCCACGACGGGCGAATGTGCTGGTACACGCGGGCGCCGTCGGCGCGGACGTACTGGAGGTAGCCTTGGCTGCGGTCGGCGCTCCAGCCGGGAGGTAGTTGTCTCATGTCCGGCTCTTCGCCTTGTGGGTGCGCTTGCGGTACACGAGCGCGCCCATCGGGGTGTAGGCCTCCTCGATGTCCAGGGTCGTCATCACGGTGTTGATGGCGACCTGGAGGTCGTTGTGGTCCAGGCTGCGGACGCTCGCGTGAGCCTGGAGGATGTTCAGGACCGACAGCAGCACGGCTGCGGCGTCGTGCGGCTTGTGCTTGGGCGTGGACTCCAGTCGACCAGCCTGGAACTCCACCGCGCTCGCGATGTTGGCGCGGAACTGCTCGACCTGTTCTTTCGTTGCCATGCTTTGCTCCTGGTTGAGTGCGGGTCGCACTGCACTGGGCCGCGCGGGCCCAGTACGCTGCGTTACGCGGCTTGCTTCAGCTTGGCCAGCTGGTCGGCCAAGGTCCAGAGCGCCCGGTTGAGCCGGACGTTTTCGGTGACGCCGCCGACTTCGCGGGTCGTCATCCTGCGGCCGGTGGCGCCGCGACCGCGGACGCCGCCCTTGACCAGCCGCTCCTGGGCGACGTTGAAGGTCGTCCAGAGGTCGGTGCCGCGGTCGGCGTAGCGCTGCGGGGCGATGATCTGCTCGGGCAGCACGGGCGCCTTGCCCTCCTCCCAGCGCAGCTGGAGCGCGGCGTTGGCGAAGGCCATCTGCTCGCCGCGGGTCAGCGCGGTCGACTTGTAGTCGGCGATGCGCGAGCCGATTTCCTTGAGGTCGTCGAGCACGCGGTAGCTGCCCTCGATGACTTCGTCGACCACGTTGCCCGAGTGCCGGATGCAGACGTCGTCGTGGATGTTGCCGGCGATCATGCCGTTCTCGCAGACCAGCCGGAACACGCCGCCCATCAGCCGGTACGACGAAGTGCCGTCGTGGCTGTTGAGCAGCACGATCTCCGGGACTTCCTGGTCGCGCGCCGCGGTGATCATCGACTCGTGGCGCAGGCGCAGGAGGTGCTTGGTGTAGTCGCGGCGGTCCAGGCTGCGGCACTTGGTCTGGCGCACCTCGAAGGGCATGAAGCCTTCCTTGCGGAGCCCGTCGACCACGGCCAGCGTCGGGATGTAGGTGTAGCGCTCGCTGCGGTCAGCGTGCGCGGAGGCGGCGCCAACCGACGGCGCGTAGTGCAGTAGGGTCTCGTTCGAGAGCGGCGAGGCGCTGCGGAAGACGGTTTCGGACTTGCTGCGGCGAAGGATCGAAGTGTTCATGCTGATCTCCAAGAGATGGTTGTGGCGCGCGGATCGCACCGACCTGGGCGGTCCCAGGTCGCTGGAATCTATTCGCTGTGGTTGTCCCAGCACCCGCAGGACTGGTCTGCGGGGCCTTCCGAGCCGCACGCCGGGCAGATCTTCGTGCGGCGGCGCTCTGCTGCGTCGAGCGCCACGACGCGGGCGGCCATGACCCGGCCTGCCCGAACGTAGTCCTGCCAGTCGCGGCCCTTCGTGACGCTGGGGGCGACGTTGTCTTTGGTCATGCTGACCTCCTGAGTTGGCCGGTTGCGAGGAGCATCCGCTCCGCGGCGATCGCACGGGTGCGACCTTCGCGGACGATGCCGTTGGGGCGGTTGTAGGAGCGCCAGAGGCCGGTCTTGCCGTAGACCCAGCCGGCGTGGGCGCCGTCGATCGTGATGGCGTAGCGGTTGAATTCGGGTTCCCAGACGAATTTCATGGCGGTCCTAGTGGAGGCGGTTGGAGGGGCCGACGAGCCTGGAGCGACCGGCCATGTAGCCGCGGTAGTCGCCGGAGGCGCGGGCATTGCCGATCCACGCGACGTGGACGACCTTCGCCCGGGTGACGCCGAAGAAGCGGCCGATGTTCATGCCGTCGCGATCGCGGGGGCCAGCGCTGACCCACTGGCCAGGCTGGAGGTGCTTCAGTAGTTCCTGGGGGAATGCCCAGATGTCGATGGTCTTGGCGTAGCGCATGATTGCTCCTGGGTTGGTCAGTTGAAGCGTTGGTCGTACTCGAACGCGAGGTCGTCGGCCTGGCCGTACTCGAAGTAGGCTTCCGAGCCGTAGCACGGCCGGTCGGGCTGCCACTCCTCGAAGTCGGCGGGCTCGGCGCCGGCAGCGGCGCGGGCCATCAGCCTGGAGGCCAGCTGCTCGGCGGCTTCCTGGGACTCGACCGGGGTGTAGAAGCGATCGCCGCGATCGTTCTCGGCGACGACGCGCCACGCTTCACCGTAGGTGTAGCCCTGGGGGTTGCCGTACTCGGCCATCTCGGGGTTGGATCCGGTCACGACGATGTCGGACGCGGCACAGAATGTCAGTTTGACGCGCATGGTTCGCTCCTGGGGGTTGGGCCGGATGGCACCGCGGGAGGGCCCGAAGCCCTCCGACGCTGCCGACTGATCCTAGAGGTAGGCGCCCGTGGCGGGGTCGTAGGCGACCCAGCGGTTGGTCAGCGGATCCAACGTCTTCTCGACGGGATCGAGGATCGCGCAGTCGGAGTAGTCGCCGATCACGCGGACCCTGTACTTCTCGCCTTCGACTTCGACGATCTCGCCGTTCACGACCGGCGCTTCGGCTGCCAGGCGCTCGCGCTCGGCGATTTCGTCGGCGCTGTAGCTGCTGGCGATGCAGCTGGCGTGCTGCAAGACCCAGAGGACGCCGTCGTCGCGGGTCAGCATTCCGCGGTGCAGGCTGGCGCGGGCGGCGTAGCCGTCGCGACCGCAGCGGATGCGGAAGGTGTTCTTGCGGTCGAACGAGTCGGTGTGTAGTTGCATGGTGCGCATGGGATGCTCCTGGTTGATCCTGCGGGCGCAGGGGTCAGCGTGGTCGCTGACCGCTGAGTCCAAGCACCGCGGCCCGAAGCCTCTCGGCTCGGGGGCATGGGGGTGGCGGTTGTGTGTACCGTGTGGCCACGGCTTCGCCCTTGCCCTGCCTTCAGCGTGCTGGGAGTCCCGTGCGCTTGGTGCTCCGGTCTTCTGGAGTCCCCGGTTACCCGGAGATCAGGTCCGCCGAACCTGCGGACTGCCGTGGGCCAGCTACGTCTGTTTCGTGCGGTGCTGCGACTGCGGTGCTGCTGAGACGAATACTGGGCGTCAAGCGAATAGTTGTCAACCCCCCAAAACTTGATCCAGATCAAGGAATCGAGCAAAATTTCGGCCTCCTGATCTGTAGGCTACAACCTGACACTGGGGCAAAAGCGCAGATTGGGCTTGCAGCCTGTACACCACAGTCAGATAATTCCCGTGCCCATCCCGGGCCACGAGACCACCATGCCCCAATGCTGCAAGGACAAGGCCTTCAACCGGGCGCTCCGCTGCATCTTGCAGAGCATCCTGTGCGTCGAGCCCGAGCCCCAGGGGACTGCACGTCTCACGCTGCTGTCCAATGGGGTAACCGTTGAATTCATAGGAGATTTCACCATGTTCCTGCCCGTCGACAAGAAGGTCGGTGCAACCGTTTCGTTCCTGGACGCCGCCGGCAACGCCGCCGCGGTGGAAGGCGCTCCCGTCTGGGGCACCGACCGCCCGGATCTGCTCTCGGTGGTCGCGAGCGCGGACGGCTTCAGTGCCGAGGTTGCGCCCCTGGGCCCCCTGGGATCCGCCCAGGTCACCTGTACCGCTGACGCCGACCTCGGCGAAGGCCTGGTCCCGCTGCTGGTCATGGGCCAGGTCGAAGTGATCGCCGGCCAAGCCGTCGCTGGAGTGATCAACTTCTCCGAGCCGGTCTAAAGCTCTGCGCGGCTGGCCCCGCTTCCGGCCGTGCTCGGGGGGGTTCTCGAAAGAGGACTCCCCCTTCTTCCATCTGGAGCCCAGGCGATGACCAAGCCCAAGAAACCCGCCAAGCTGCGAGCGAAGGCTGAGAAGCGATCGGCAGGGCTCACTACCGTAAAGATCGAGCCCGCGGCCCCCAAGCCGAAGATCTTTACGCCGGTGCCTCCCGACAAGCTGGACGACGTGCTCGCCTCGATCACGGCCGGGACGTGGACCAGGGCAGCGCTCGAAGAGCATGGCGTGCCGGCAGGACAGTTCTACCGGACGTTGGACGCTGACCCGGTAGCGGCGGAACGGTACACGCGCGCGAAGGCGGCGCAGATGGCCGCGGTGGCCGAAGAGATGCGCGAGATCCAGGACGAGCCACCGCCGCGGGTGGCCAGCGACAACAGCGGGCCCAAGGTGGATCCGGGCTGGGTGGCGTGGCAGAAGAACCGGATCGAGACCCGCAAGTGGCTGTTGGCCAAGCTGGCGCCGAAGAAGTACGGCGACCGGGTCGAGACCACGCTGGTGGGCGCCGACGGCGGGCCCATCCAGACCGAGTCGACCGTGGCGCTCCCGGGCCTGGACGAACTCAAGGCGCAGCTGGCCAAGGTGACCGGGGCGCGCAAGGAGGGGTGACCATGTGGTGGTGGCCCAATGACCTGACCGAGCGCCCGGGCGTGGCGATCGTCTGCATTGCCGCGGCGGCGGCGGCGGGCGCCCTCCTCGCCCTGGCGCTCGGCTTCGGGCTGTCCGAGGTCGTGGATTGGCTGGCGGCCTCACGCTGAGAGAGCTTCGGGAGGCGGCGGCCGAAGGGCTGCCGGCTTGCCCATTCGACAAGCTGATCCCTGCCTGGGAGAGCCTCGAAGCCTACGGGCTCGACGGCCAGCGGGCCCTGGCGCTGGAGGATCGGTTCTACCTCCTCACCGTCCTCCTGGGACGCAAGGACGCCTTCCATCCCTGGCTCTACGAGCGCTGCCGCGAGGTCGAGGCAAAACCCGACGCTCACCTCGATTTGTGGGCGCGCGAGCACTACAAGAGCACAATCATAACTTTCGCGGGCTCCATCCAGGAGATCATGCGCGATCCCGACATAACGATCGGGATCTTCAGTCACACAAAACCCGTGGCCCGTAAGTTCCTCGTGCAGATCAAAGAGGAGCTTGAGCGCAACGAGCGACTGAAGAAGCTGTTTCCTGACATCTTCTGGGGCCACCCCCATCGCGAGGCGCCGCGGTGGTCCGAGGAAAAGGGCATCGTCGTCAATCGGCGGACCAACCCGAAGGAGGCCACCGTCGAGGCCCACGGCCTGGTCGACGGCCAGCCGACGGGCGCCCACTTCAAGCTGCTCATCTACGACGACGTGGTGACCAGGGAGAGCGTCTCGACGCCCGAACAGGTCAAGAAGACCACCGCGGCGTGGGAGTTGTCCGACAACCTCGGCGCGCGCAGCGAGGATGGCACGCAGCGAGCCTGGCACATCGGCACCCGCTACAGCTTCGGGGACACCTACCAGGACATCCTGGACAAGGGCGTGCTCACGCCCCGCGTGTTCCCGGCGACGCAC
>Ga0209507_1002371_pt1 | contig 12843 bp, 15 predicted proteins | sample AD_UKC028_MetaG_FD_184414 | JGI IMG/M metagenome (GOLD analysis project Ga0209507, IMG submission 184414) | Active sludge microbial communities of municipal wastewater-treating anaerobic digesters from USA - AD_UKC028_MetaG (SPAdes) (version 2) | ecosystem: Engineered > Bioreactor > Anaerobic >...
AGCGCACCAGCTTGTCGACGATCTCCTCGCCGGCCTTGGGCAGGTTGGTCAGCTCGCCATTCATCAGCGGCACATTGACCGGGACGATGGAACCCTGGCGGATGACCACCGGGCGGGTATGGGCGAAGTAGATCGATGGCAGTTCCAGGCCTTCGCGCTCGATGTATTGCCAGACATCCATTTCCGTCCAGTTCGAGATCGGGAAGGCGCGGATGTTCTCGCCCTTGTGGCTGCGGGCGTTGTACAGGCTCCACAGTTCCGGGCGCTGATTCTTCGGATCCCACTGGCCGAATTCGTCGCGGAAACTGAAAATGCGTTCCTTGGCGCGGGCCTTTTCCTCGTCGCGGCGGGCGCCGCCGATACAGGCGTCGAAGCCGAATTCCTCGATGGCTTCGAGCAGGGTCACCGACTGGTGCTTGTTGCGCGATTCGCCTTCGTGTTTCAAGACGACGGTGCCGCGCTTCATCGAGTCTTCGACGGAACGGACGATCAGGCGCTCGCCGAGTTCGGCGGCGCGCTTGTCGCGGAAGGCGACGACTTCCTGGTAATTGTGACCGGTGTCGATATGCATCAGCGGGAAGGGGAACTTGCCCGGGCGGAAGGCCTTTTCGGCGATGCGCAGCATGCAGATCGAGTCCTTGCCGCCGGAAAAGAGCAGCACCGGGTTGGCGCACTGGCCGGCCACTTCACGCATGATGTGGATGGCTTCGGCTTCGAGCCAGTCGAGGTGGCTGAGCGTGGAAGAGGGGGAGCGTTGGGTCATTGCAGGGAAATCCGCGGGGATTGTCGAATGGTCGACATTGTAGCAAGGGCTTAATATTCGTTTAAGAACGAGTGCGCATCTTGTTATTCGTTTTTTTCATAATGATCCCGCTTCCCGGAAAATTGCGTCCGTCGTGCCACGGGATCGAAATCTGCCGCACAATATCACCTGATTTTTTACTCATAAAGGCTGACTCACGATGAAACTGCTTGCCAGTACCGCCGCCCTGCTGATTTTGCTGACTTCCCAGGCCCACGCCGCCGACGCCAAGGAAGAAAAGACCGCCTCCGGCATCGGCATCACCATGCTCAAGGAAGGCACCGGCGCCAATCCGAAGCCGAGCGACACCGTCAAGGTGCACTATCGTGGCACGCTGGAAAACGGCCAGGAATTCGACAGCTCCCACAAGCGCGGCCAGCCGGCGACCTTTCCGCTCAGCCGCGTGATTCCCTGCTGGACGGAAGGCGTGCAGAAGATCAAGGTTGGCGGCAAGGCCAAGCTGGTCTGCCCGCCCAACCTGGCCTACGGCAATCGCGATATTCCGGGCATCCCGGCCAATTCGACGCTGATCTTCGAAGTCGAGTTGCTCGACATCGTCCGCTGACCGGCGGCTTTACCAGGCGGCCCGAACCAGGGTCGCCCCCGTTTCGGGCTGTTGTCATTTTTGCCCCTTTTTGGCGGTCGACCGCAACCGGTGGCTGCATGCGCCGCCGAGGCCGGGTTTGGGGGCGCCTAGCCGGGAATCTCGGGTTCGACGAGCAAGGCAAGCTGCGCCAGCGACTCCTGCCAGCCGAGGTAGCACATTTCGGTGGGAATCGCTTCGGGAATGCCTTCCTGCACGATGGCGATTTCCGTGCCGCAAGATACCTCGGTCAGACGCACGCTGACCCGCAACTCACCCGGCAGGTTCGGGTCGTCGAAGCGATCCGTGTAGCAGAGTCGTTCGTGCGGTATCAGCTCAAGATACTCGCCGCCGAAAGCATGGCTGTTTCCGGTAGTGAAATTGGTAAACGACATCCTGAAGGTGCCGCCGACCTTAGCATCCAGGTGGTGAACCTTGCACGTGAAGCCGTAGGGCGGCAACCACTTGGCCAGCGCGTCGGCATCCAGAAACGCCCGATAGACCCGCGCCGGCGTTGCGCGGAGCACGCGGTGAAGGCGCACAGTACCTGTAGGCATCGTTCATTTTCCTTTCAATGTAGAAAGCGGTCGTTCAGCTTTCGTTCACGTAGCCGCGCGCCAGCGCGAAATTGCCATCGGTAAAGATGGCCATGGCCGGCATCGTCCGGGTGAGCGGGTGGATGCCGGTTCGAGTCTAGCGAAAATCGGCCATTTTTGGCGGTTGACCGCAACCGCTGCCTTCCACTATTTTGCAGCTGCGTTGGTACGACATTGGCCTGACTATTGCTATGCTCCGTCGGTATGACAAAACGTATTTCGTTCGGGGGCATCATGAACATTTGTACAGAATTGGACAGGCTGAAGGAGCTTGCCACTTTCAAACCCGATGACGACCACGAGCGAGCGCTCTCGGGGTTGATGGGCAAGGTGGCGGACATGTTTTCGGCGGGTCGCGTGTCCTTGATGCTGGTCGACAGTGTCGGCAGTCGCGGGCAAATGCTCCGTCTCGTCGCGCTGCATGGAGATCTGCCGGAAACCGCATGGAACGAGCGAAGCGCCGAGGGCCAGACCGTCGCTGCGCAAGTATTTGCCAAGCGGCAGTCACTGCTTGTCAATGACATCAATGCCTCGGCGATGACCGCCGTTCGTCGTCACTCCGACGAGCCGGCATCGTTCATGGCCTGCCCCGTTCCCGTCTCCGGCATGATTGCCGGGGTGCTCAACATCAGCAAGCGCCAGACCGGCCAGGCATTTTCCGAACAGGATCTCGCCATCGCCGAGTTCGCCGCCATTCTCGTCGGGCGGGCGATCGAACTCGGGCGCCTGCAAGGCATGCTCAATTCAAGTTTCGCCAAGATGGCGCTGGTGCTTGAAGAAGTCAGCAATTCGCGCTCCTTCATGGATCTCAGCATCCAGGAGCCGCAGCGCATGGCGAAGATACTGGCAAAATCCTTCTACAAGGAAATGAGCCGCTGCGGATTGTCAGCCAACCAGATCATCCACGCTGCCAGCGAAATCATTTCCGAGATGACCAACAGCATCGTCCGCCACCAGCGCCGTCAAAAGCGCCAGGAGCGATAGCGGGATGCCGGGGGGGCTGCGTTTTCGTTCAGCTTGAAAAAACGTACTGACCCTTGACCTTCTTCGGCGTGACGAAAACGAAGTCGGGAAAGAGTTTTTGGCGAACGTACAGGACATACGCCAGCACGGCGACGTTGATGGCAAGCGCGATCCCGGTTGCGACCGGGTTCGTGGCGAAGCCGTCGAGCGACCTTGGCAGCTGGATGATCGTGAGCAAAAGATAGGTGTTATAGGCGCCGACCTTGTGCCGATAGAAGCCCCAGGCAAACAGCAAGGGAATCGCCGCGATCAGGCCGCCAATGACCCATTTGGCGGCCGGGCCGATCTGCGCGCCGATGGCAAAGCCCATCAGAAACGCGATCACCGCCTGGACGAACATGATGGTGACGAGAATATTCACCTTGCGATCGTGCGCATCGCAGCGATCGGGGTCGGCGTAGGACGCCACCATATACGCGAGCCGGCTGTCCTTGACGCCCTGCCCCGAAAGTTCGGCAAATACCGCCGATTTGCCCATGCCCCTGCCGAGCATGTCGGTCACGGCTGCCTGAGTTTCATTCTTGTTCATTGCTCGTCTTCTTCGATGCGATCGGTGGTTGCGTGAAAACCGCCAAGCGCCTTGTCAGGGCTGCGTCGCGCGGGATTTTCATGCAATCCCCGAAGCATAACGTGAAAGCGCGCCCGACGGTAGTTAGCGTGGCCGGCTGTCAGCCACCTTTTAACACCCATGCCCGAGGGTTGTGCTCAAAGCCAAGCCTCGGGTAATAATCATTTGCCTTTGGGGCGGCCAGGAGAACGATCATGCACTCATGCCCCAAGCGACGTTTTGTTTCCCGAACCAGCCGTTCGCCGATGCCCTGTTTTTGATATTCGGCGTCGATAGCGAGGTCTGCAAGATAGGCAACGTAGGTGAAATCGGTCAACGAGCGCGAAATTCCCACCAGGCGCTCGTCATGCCAAGCCGAAACGGTCAGGTTAGCGTTTTTCAACATGCCCGCGAATATATCGGGGCAATCAACGGGCCGCCTTTCGCCCAGGGTCGATCTCTTGTAAAGATCAATTGCGACCTCGACGGAGATTTCGGCATTGTCACGATATTCAATAGTCATTCGGTTTCCGCTTGATGAGCCTGACGCCTGAAATGAGTTACTCGCGCGTCTTTTCGCACGAGGCCCGGCGGACTGACGGGGTTAGGCCTCGGTGCGGATGACGTTGCCACGGTTGTCATTAAGTTCGTTGATCCACCACTGGCGATTTTCTTCAGGAGTAATGAACCTAACGTGGCTCGCGATGGCAGTTAGTCGCGAAGTGTCGAGGTCTAGCGTTCTTGCAACGAACTCAGGGAGGCTCTGCCCCAACTCGATGAACTCGAATCCATCATGTTCGAACTCGAAGACCTTGCCCGCGTCCGGATCGGAGGTCGGCACCAAGAGATAGTTACCGCTTTGCGGAATCTCCCCAACTACTAGGCAGTCCTTGATCCAATCCGGCAGATACTCTTCTTCCTCGTCTTCTTCGATACCTTCTAGCCACGGCCGGAAGTCACTATCTAACTCCGACCACTGTGACGGACTAGCAATGAAGAAGGCGGCGTCACCGCTTTTCTCGTCAAGATACAGCGTGAGTTGCGCAAAGGTGTCGTAGAAATCTCGAAGTCCTTGAACGCCGGGCAGATCGGCATCCGGATCCGGCGGAGATCCTGCGTGGCGGAAGCTGACCGTCTTCGTGTTCTCTTCGCGATGAATCTCACTACAAGTGAATTGGCCGATGTGTGACTGAACTTCGGAGCGGAGTGATTCGAGTATGGCCATTTATCGTCCTAGGCGATGAAGGTGGTTCCGAGGTCTAACGTAGAGCTAACCGGCGCTGCGCGGCTTTATCGCGCAGCGTCCAGCGACTGAAAGGAGCGAGGTTGAGCGCCGGGTTAGGCAAGGTATTTCCAAGCATTTTTGTATGGTTCCAGTAGGTGCGCAAATTCTTTATACAGATAGAGGCCGTATTGGTTGTGCCATGGTCTCTTAATGCGGTTTGCATCAATTGCGGGAATAATCCACACATCAGGGAGCATATTTATATCTTCGAAGCTTTTGTACAAGAACAGCATAAACACTAGATTTTTTCTGTCCGAGTAGTCCTCTTTTCCAATACCCCACTTACCTCCACCCCGGATTGCCTTTACCGATACTTCATATACCTTCTTGGAGGGGGCTGGGGCTTTGCTAAGAATGTCGATAGTCTTGGCGTTTCCAAGCGTAAGAGCGGGCTGATGCCCGAGCCGATGCAATATTTCCATTGCATGAAATTCGCCTGCCATGCCGGTGTTGTGCCCAGTTGTACCCATGTGTTTTGCCTAACGTGGAGGTGACCGGCGCTGCGCGGCTTCATCGCGCAGCGTCCGGTGGACCGTAGGGTTAGCCGTCAATGGGGGAACACAACTCAACGAGTGTGCCCTCCTGCGAACGAACATATGCGACAACTTGCCCCCAAGGCTTCTGTGCGGGAGCGTGGAGTGGCAGGGCACCTGCCGCGACGGCCTTGGCATAGGAAGCCGCAACATCTTCGGTGACAAAAGCCAACTCGATGCCCGGCGGCGTAGCGGCGGCGGATACGGGGACGAAGTTACCGCCAAGGTTCTTTTCGCCTACCGCATGGGAAGCAAAAGCAAGGGTTGTTGAACCGGACTCCAACTCACCGTACTGGCCTGACTCGTGAAGAAAACGAACCTGAAACCCAAACGCCTTTTCGTAGAAAGCCAAGGCATCGGCAACAGATGGAACGTAAACGATGGTATAGCCAAATTTCATTTCGCATTGCCTCCGGCAAGAGCCCTTTTTCGGGTTTCTGTGAATTCCCACCATGGGCGCGGTGGTTCACCATTCATGAAGTGGGTGATGGACATGAAGACGTCGATGACGCAGGGATCCTGGCGCTGCCCTGTTTTCTGGCAAAGGCGTTCATACATTTCAAATGGACATTTTCCAGCAAGCTGCTCAGGCGAGTGAAAGCCAAGCAGGCAAAGATCGTCTGCGGTGGCCTTTCCGACATTCGGCAAGTCGGTGAGTTTTTTCACTCGGGCACGATCAACCTTGTGCGGACTCATGACGGCTAACGTTTGAATTCACAGGCCTGCGCGGCTTTTCGCGCAGGTCCGGTGGAATGATGGGTTGGGCCGCATTTGGCTTGGCACAGACACTGCGCGCTATCGGGAGCCGACAACGGGTATGTACGCTCAGGCATAAGGCCGCAGCAGGGTTAGAAGCTTCTGATACAACGCGTGGCGGAGCATGAGCAACTCGATCTTCAGTTTGTAACCACGAACCAACAGCCAAACGCTTGCGACCGCTAGCGCCAAGCACACTACGGCTGCGGTAGGTTGACCGGACGACCAGAGCTGAAACGCAACAATTGGAAAACCCACAGCACCAATGAACGTGGCAATGCGCCGTAGCCACACCCAAGCGAATAGCAACGCGATAAGGGTTCCGGTAATCAGAATGGCAACGACTGTGCGGAGAGTGTTCATGAGGCCCAACGTTTGAATTCACCGGACTGCGCGGCTTTTTGCGCAGGTCCGGTGGAATGAATTGTTAGCCTTAAAGGGCTGTGCATCGAGCCATAAACTGGGGCGACAAAAGCACTTCATTGGAACTTGCCGAATTGTCGTATTCAGTATCTGAAATGAACAGAACGCGATTTAGGTGCGTAGCCCCTAGCGTATGTAACCATTGATAATACGGCCTAATATTTGCACTCACTTGAGCAACTGTTGTTTGGTTGCCTGTCTCTTTCATGATGAATACTAGAGTGATTGGCGTATTAGAATCACTCGCGTATTTGGCGGCATGAACCAAGGCACCTATAAAAGCCTTTCGTTCAGATTTCCTCTCGCTTTCCAAAATTAGATGGATTGCGCCGGATGAGTTTTTTATCGCTATATCAGGTCGATAGTTCCCGCTGCTGACTATATTGGTTCCTCGGCTAGCAATGGCATCACCTGAGGCAAGTATGTGGCGAAAGTTCTTGAACTCAGAATCGAGCAAAGTGCTTCTCCAAAAGGCTAACGTGGTGTAGACGGCATTTTTGACGTATACGCCGGACGACCGCCGTATACGCCGGCAAACGCGGCGCCGTGAAATGCGCTTGCCTTCTGGTTTTTCATGATTACACTGTACATATAAACAGTGATAATTAACCGGAAATTACGTCATGGAAACAAATCAGCCACCAACCTTGCTCGGGCGGGTTCGCGAGGTGATTCGCTACAAGCACTACAGCATAAGGACTGAGCGGGCTTATGTCGACTGGATAAGGCGGTTCGTCAATTTTCATGGCCGGCGCCATCCTCGCGAGATGGGGGCGGATGAGGTTCGGGCATTTCTGGGGCATTTGACCGCTAACCTGGATGTGGCGGTTTCCACGCATCAGCAGGCGTTGTCGGCGTTGCTTTTTCTGTACCGCGATGTGCTTGAGCTTGAGTTGCCGTGGTTGGATAACTTGAGCCGCCCGACCAAGCCGAAGCGCTTGCCGACCGTGCTTTCGCAGGCCGAAGTGGAGGCGTTGCTTGTCGCCATGTCGGGCACGCATGCCTTGATGGCGCGTTTGTTGTACGGCACCGGCATGCGTTTGATGGAGTGTCTGCGTTTGCGGGTCAAGGATGTGGATTTCGATCTGGGGGAAATCCTGATTCGCGATGGCAAGGGGGCGAAGGATCGGGTGACGGTGCTGCCGCGTTCGCTGGTTCCAGACTTGCGAACTCACTTGCAGCGCGTGCGTGGTCTTTGGCAAGGGGATCGCGAGGCGGGGCGGAACGGGGTGCAGTTGCCGGATGCCCTGGCGCGCAAGTATCCGAATGCGCCGCTGGAATGGGGGTGGTTCTGGGTTTTTCCGGCGCGCGATTTGTCGACCGATCCGCGCAGCGGGGTCGAGCGGCAGCATCATGCGCACGAACAGGCGTTACAGCGGGCGATCAAGCGCGGTTTGCAGGCGGCGGGAATCGCCAAGCCTGCGTCGACGCATACCTTGCGTCATTCGTTTGCGACGCATTTGTTGCCGGCGGGCTATGACATCCGAACGGTGCAGGAATTGCTGGGCCATGTGAGCGTGGAGACGACGATGATCTACACGCATGTGATGAATCGCGGTGGCCGGGGCGTGGTCAGCCCGGCGAATGTGTTGGGTGGCACGCTGCGCGGGGTGAGGCTGGCGGCTTGAGTTTGGCGTCGCGTTGTGATCCCGGCGGCATCCTCGCGAGGTGGGCGATGCTGCTGACAATCGGCGTTTTGTAGCTTCAGATACTTATCTATCGGTGATAATGATTCAGTGATTTCAGTCGATAAGAGTTGTCGCCATGAAGAAAGAAATTCGTTTCGGCATTGCTTCGGTCGCCGAGCAGCGTGCGCGATCTTTGGCGATTGCGTCCGGCGCGCGCCAGCGTGACCCCGATGAACCGCAGGTGTGGTTTCCCTCGGTTGCGGCAATGGCGCGCGTTCTTTCCGACGAAAATATTGCCTTGCTCAAGGTGATTCGCGAACAACATCCCGACTCAATGGATGCGCTGGCGAAGGCGGTTGGCAAACATCCACCGAACGTCTCGCGCTCGTTGCATACGATGGCGCAATTCGGCCTGGTCAAGCTCAATCGCGTTGGCCGAACGGTCGTGCCGCAAGCGACATCGGAACATGTGAATGTGATTGTTGCCTGATGCTGCGCGGGGCAAAGATTCCGGCGTTCCCGGCGGCGCCTTGAGATTGCTTGCGGCGATTTTAAATTCGCCCCTTTTTGGCCGTCGACCGCAACAGGCATCTTTCGGGGGCTGACGCTGGCCCGCATTTCGACATGTGCCGACAGTTTGGCAACTCAGGTGCCGGAGCCTACCGAACCCAATGCAAGCACTGCCGCTTGAAGTGCTTTGGTGACTTCGATCAACTCGGCAATCAAAGGTTCGTCTTCGGCGTAGTCGCCGTCGTAAAGCGCGGCGTTGCGCTTTTGGTGGCAGTTGTCGAGAAAGCGCCATTGGGCGGTGGGTAGCGATGCGGTGCTGCCGAGAACCTGGAACACGATGTAGCGGTTTTCCGCACGAAAGCCATGCCAGCGCAGCGCTGCCACGGCCAGGGAGTGCGCGGCATCGTAAGCGAGAATGAAACGGCTGTCGGGTGACAGCGCGCTGTTTTGGGCGTCCGGCAGCTTGCGCCCGGCGGAGCGGATGAGGCCGTCGAATTCCGCCTGGTCGGGCGGTTCAGCCTTGAGCTTGCCGATCTTCGCCAGATTCAGCAGGGTTTCCCGAGGGGAGGTCATTTTCGTTACCGATCAGCATGATCTTGGGTTGGTCGAGTATGCGGGTGACGAAGTGGTTGTCACTGTTTCGCTTGCTCAGGAAATCGCTCGTCGTATAGAGCGTCGGGTTCACCTTGCGCCCCAGCGTTGCTTCCGCTTCGGCGAGGATTTCAAAAAGATGGCTGTAGCTCAGTCCGTCGGCAACGATCAACACATCAATATCGCTGCTCGCGGTGTCGCTGCCTTTGGCCACTGAGCCGTAAATGAAGGCGCAGCGTACCGAAGGCGCTTGTGCGAGCAGTGCCGCGCGCAGAACATCCGCCAGCCCGAAAGTCTTGAGGACGATCCCCCGGAGTTCCTGAAAAATGGGCGAGTTGCGGTTGGCCTGGTAGTGCTTCTGGCGGCCGATCTGAGTCATCGTCACCAGGCCGGAGGCTGTCATTCGCTCAAGCTCACGTTGCAGCGCGCCCCGGCCGGTCGCGCCCAGCTTGGCAATTTCGTTGCCGTAGAAAGAGCGGTCGGGCTGCCCAAAGAGCAAGCCCAGCACCCGCTGCTGTACGCCTGAGAACAGGGCATCCGAAATCGACATGGCTTAGTTGATCCCCATAGTGGGTACTATGGTACCTGTTTTGGGGATTTTATCCAATGGGGCGAGCGCTGATCGACGCTTGCTGAACTTCGAAATTTGCCCTTTTTTGACGGTCGACCGCAACAGACGCCGATTCGGGGCGTTAACCCGCCGGATGAATCATTTCCGCCGGCACGACCCAGCGTTCGTATTCCTCGGCGCTGACGTAGCCGAGCGCCAGCGCGGCGTCTTTCAGCGTCGTGCCTTCGTGGTGGGCGCGTTTGGCGATTTCGGCGGCTTGGTCGTAGCCGATGTGCGGGGCGAGGGCGGTGACGAGCATTAGCGAGCGTTCGAGCAATTCGGCGATGCGTTCGCGGTTGGCGGTGATGCCTTGCACGCAGTGGTGCTCGAAGCTGTGCATGCCGTCGGCCAGCAGGCGGGTGCTTTGCAAGATGTTGTGGGCGAGTAGCGGCTTGAAGACGTTGAGCTCGAAGTTGCCGGAGGCGCCACCGATGCCGATGGCGACGTCGTTGCCCATGACCTGCGCGCAGAGCATGGTGAGCGCTTCGCATTGGGTCGGGTTGACCTTGCCGGGCATGATCGAACTGCCGGGTTCGTTTTCCGGAATGCTGATTTCGCCGAGGCCGGAGCGCGGGCCGGAGGCGAGCCAGCGGATGTCGTTGGCGATTTTGAACAGCGCCACGGCCAGCGTTTTGAGCGTGCCATGGGCGGCGACCAGGCCGTCGTTGGCGGCCAGCGCGGCGAATTTGTTGGCGGCGCTGGTGAAGGGAATGCCGGTCTGGTCGGCCAGTTTGGCGGCGACGCGCAGGCCGAATTCCGGGTGCGTGTTGAGGCCGGTGCCGACGGCGGTGCCGCCGACCGCCAACGGGTAGAGCGAGGGCAGGCCGGCGAGGATGACGCCTTCGGCATGCTGTAATTGGGCGACGTAGCCGGAAAACTCCTGCCCGAGCGAGAGCGGCGTGGCGTCCTGCAGGTGGGTGCGGCCGATCTTGACGATGCCGGCGAAGGCAGCCGCTTTCTGGTCGAAAGCGACGATCAGCTGGCGCAGCGCGGGCAGTACGCGGCGGACGATGCCAGTGGCGACCGCCAGATGGATGGCGGTGGGAAAGATGTCGTTGGAGGATTGCCCGAGGTTGACTTCGTCGTTCGCGTGCACCAGCCGGGCGCTGCCGCGCTCGCCGCCGAGCAGTTCGGAGGCGCAGTTGGCCAGTACCTCGTTCATGTTCATGTTGCTTTGCGTGCCGGAGCCGGTCTGCCAGACGACGAGCGGGAAGTGGTCGGCGTGGTGGCCGGCGGCCACTTCGTCGGCGGCGGCCATGATCGCCGTCGCCTTGTCGTTGGGCAGCAGGCCGAGTTCGCGATTGGTGCGCGCGCAGGCATGCTTGATGACGGCCAGCGCGTGGATCAGCTCGGGCGGCATGCGCTCGCCGGAGATGGCGAAATGTGCCAGCGAGCGCTGCGTTTGTGCCCCCCACAGGCGGTCGACCGCAACCGCGATGGTGCCGAAGGAGTCTTTCTCCAGGCGGGTCATGGCACGGTGAAGAAAATTTAGTGCCGGGGTGCGCGCAACTCGGCGTTGAGCTCGTCGGCGACTTCCGCCCAGTCGGCATCCTGAAGAATGGCTTCGCGCAGGAAGCAGGCCTGCGATTCGCTCCAGAACGCAGCTTCATAGAGCTGGATGCCTTCGGGCAGCGGGCTGTGGGCATCGATGAAGCTGGCGATGGCCGCCTCGTCGTTCGGCTGGCCGAGCTGGGCGAACAGGTGGCTCAGGTTATGCACGGGTCTTTCCATGACGTCCTCCTTGCGCGGCCCGTGACAACGGCGTTGCCAGTCGGGCGTGCAAGTTGGAGTCCGATTCCGGGTCGAAGTTCTCAGCAGCCGATGACCTTGAACTCGACGCGGCGGTCGAGTGCATCGCTGGCATCGTCGCGGCCGGTGCCGACCATGGTCTGTTTGGAGCCGACGCCGTTGGCGATCATCCGTTTGGCGAGTGCTGGCGACGTGCCCTCCAGACGCGACTTGACGTATTCAGCGCGCAACAGCGACAGCCGTTCGTTCAGCGGCTCCGGGCCGGTCGGGCTGGTATGGCCGGTGACTTCCAGGCATTTGCCGCCGCCCGCCGTTTGCCGGGCGATGGTTTTCAGCCAGACCGGATAGGAGCCGCTCAGCTTGGAATCCTGGACGAATGCGGTCGACCCCGGGCGGAACAGGAATTTGACGGCCAGCCGCTGGTGGTCGAGGCCGTAGTCGACGATCTTGCCGAACGCCGCTTCCGCCTGTTGCTGGCGGCCGAGCTTCCAGTTGGCGAGATAGATGCCGTTGAGCACGCGCAGCTGCTTGCCCGACGGGGAGGACAGGGCGCCGTTGTAGAGGTCGAGCGCTTCCTGGTAGCGCCCGGCGCCGTAGGCGTCGATGGCTTCGGCGACCAGCGAGGCAGTCATGATGCGTTCGACATAGAGCGGGTTGATCGGGTCGCCGGCCCTTGTGCCTTGGCAGGTCTTGATGTAGCCCTCGGTCGCCGGGTCTTCGGACCACGCGGGGGCATCGCGGAAGAAGGCCAGCGGCGTCGGGTCGACGCCTTCGGGCAGGGCGAAGGCCAGCCCCTTGCTGAGCAGCTTGCCGGTGCGCAGGTCGGCCAGCGCCAGACAGATGCGGTAGGCCTCGCGCGCGCCCGCCGTCTTGCGCTCGGCGTTGACGCCGGTGAAGGTGCCGATCAGCACCAGCGGGCTCTTGGCGACGTTGGACGCCGAGAAGGTCTGAACGTCGAACTGCGGATAGTCGTCGCGCATCATCTTCGTCAGGCGCGCGCCCATTGACTGCGTGGCGACCGACTGGACGCCGGTCATGCCGTCAATCAGCGGGTCGATGACCACGGTGTAGCGGGCCTGGGCCGGGGCGCCCGGGGGCGGCAGATGGGCGTTGTTGAACAGGGCGGTCGCGGCGCTCAGCACAGCCTTGTCGTAGGGCTGAAGCGGTTGCGGGGCGGCGGGCGTGGCGGTGTTGCCGGCGACCGGCG
>Ga0209507_1002376_pt1 | contig 12825 bp, 14 predicted proteins | sample AD_UKC028_MetaG_FD_184414 | JGI IMG/M metagenome (GOLD analysis project Ga0209507, IMG submission 184414) | Active sludge microbial communities of municipal wastewater-treating anaerobic digesters from USA - AD_UKC028_MetaG (SPAdes) (version 2) | ecosystem: Engineered > Bioreactor > Anaerobic >...
CGCTCTTTCGAACGTTCAGGTTGTCGGGAAAAGAATTAAAAAGATTTCCCAGGCGTTTAGGCAGGACAAGCAGATCAATGTCATTGCCGATGTGCCGAAATGGAACTATGTCCAGGCGCTTTTGTCTTTGGGCGACCGGCGCGTGGGCGATATTCTCCTGGCCGTGCATCGTTTGCACGGCAACTGGATGAAGGCACTGAAAAATGTGAACATCAATCCCGACTTCTATGTCTATCGTCAAAAAGATTTAAATGAAATCCTGCCGTGGGATATCATCGAAGTCGGCATATCTAAAAAATCGCTGAGGCGTGAAAACGAAAAAGCGCTGCCTCTCAGCAAATGATCAAGCTGTTCAAATTAGTCTTCTCTTCATCTTGACCGATGACCTGTCCGTTCAGGGACGAAACCGTAATAAGAACACATAAAAACCGATTATGCTACTGCTCTTGTTTCGCTTTAGCCTCCTCTTCATCCCGTAAAACCTTACGCAGGATTTTACCAATTGCGGACTTGGGAATCGACTCGCGAAATTCAACCAGTTTAGGCACCTTGTAGGGCGCTAGTTTTTCCTTGCAGAAATTGATAATTTCTTCTTCCGCGCATCTTTCTCCGGGTTTTAAAACGACAAACGCTTTGACTGTTTCACCGCGGTATTTGTCTTTGATACCTATAGCCACCGCTTCGGCAACCTTGGGATGCTGGAAGAGGACTTCATCGATGTCTCGTGGGTAAATGTTGAATCCACCGGCGATAATCATATCTTTCTTTCGGTCCACGATGAAAATATAGCCGTCTTTGTCCCTGGTGGCAATGTCTCCCGTATGGAGCCAGCCGTCTTTGAGCTGTCCCGCTGTCTCGCCGGGATTGTTCCAGTATCCCTGCATGATCACCGGTCCCTTCATGATGATTTCACCCGGCTGACCGTCGGGGACATCCGTTTCCCCTTTTTCGACATCCACCAGACGCACATCGGTATCCGGTATAGGAAAACCAATGCTCCCTACTTTTTTTAGCCCCAGAACGGGGCTAAAAATACCCACTGAGGTGGATTCGGAGAGACCATAGCCTTCATTGAAATAAATGCCCATGTCGTTGACCTGTTCGATGAGTTCCGCGGGCATCGGTCCCCCGCCCGAGGCCAAAAGACCTAATTTTTTGCCTAGGTTCAGTTCCGCTGATTTGGGATGGTTGAGCAGAGCGGTAATCAGTGTGGGCACTGTCGGGAAGAAGGTAATCTTTTCAAATTTGGCGAGAAGTTCTACCACCTCATCTATGTTGAAGCGAGGAACCTGAATTTGTGTCGCGCAATTGAACATAGCCCAGTTCATCACGAGAATGTTGCCGTAAACATGAAAGTAAGGCAGTATGGCCATGACATTACGTTTTTCATAGGGTGTGTACATAGTTACGGAGTTTCCCCACAGCGAGGCCTGCATTGTGGCCGCCACAACGTTGGTGTGGGTAAGAACGGCGCCCTTGGGGATTCCGGTTGTGCCGCCGGTAAATTGAATCAGGGCTGGATCTTCGGGATTGACTTGGACTTTAACTCGTTTGGGATTCGGGTACTTGGCGATGAGTTCCGAAAAATGATGCCAGCCCTCTAACAAATCAAGGCTTTTGGAAGTACTTGCTGGAAATCCTTTAATATAGTCTGTGATTCCGGTGGCGATTACCCTGGGAATATTGACTTGTTTACACAGTGTGCGAATAGCCGGAAGAGCCATATCAAAGGTCACCAGAGATGTCATACTCGATGTGTTTGCCATCAGCTTCAGTTCATCGGGAGTATATAAAGGATTAAGGTTGACAACGATTCCCCCGATAGACAGGATTGCGTAATAAGCAATCAGATATTGGGGGCAATTGGGCAGATGCAGTCCAACCCGGTCTCCTTTTTGGATTCCGAGTCCGGCCAGAGCATTGGCAAAACGTCTGGATTCCTGACGCAGTTCGTAAAAAGTCATCTCACTGCCGAAAAAAATCAAGGCAGCCTTGTCCGGGTAAGCTCCGGTGGGAAGATCAAGCAACTCATGAGCCGCCAGACTTGGATAACGGATAGTCGTTGGCACGTTGTAATCATAGTGGCGATGCCAGGGTTTCTCTATCATTTTTCTCCCTCCTAAAAAAAGTGATTTTTGAGATTGATCATCTGCCCAAGGCTGAGCCGGTCTGATGCGGAAAAAACGTGTTCGGATAGGATGAACATCCTTTTCAGACTCTTGAGAAAGAACAGGGTATAACGGTTTTTACCCACCATGCGACCCGACCTCTCTTTGTGATAAAGCATCGTTTCTGTATGGGTGAAACAATAAGATGTTCAGTCTTGTGTGTCAATGAAATATTGATAACAATATTGGCAGTGTCGTGCCGATGTTTGTTGCCAGGCGTCAATTATGTTTATTACGGATGGAAAGGAAGTTTTATCAAAATCATTCAATTCTGCTAGAAGAGAAAGCAGTTAATTAAAATAATATTGCAATAAAATCTTTTGTAGAATTCAATTGCTCAAAAAAATCATGAATCTGCCATCATGTTGTGGTAAATATTCTTTCAAAGAGAAAATAAATTTCAGGGAACAAAAACGTTGTTGTGGATGTCTAAAACCATTAAACACGAGAAACCGTCGTCCGTCGATGACGATCTGAAATATGTCATGGCCTGTCAGAATGGTGATACGGAAGCGTTTTCGGTGCTGGTCGAGAGGTATTCCAGAAAAATGCTTAACGTGGCTTACCGGATGCTGAGTGATTACGATGAAGCCTGCGACATAACCCAAGAAGCGTTTCTGGCGGCTTTTCGATCCATAAAAGCGTTTAAGGCCGAGGCGAAGTTTTCTACCTGGCTGTGCCGGATTGTCATCAATTGCGCGAAGAACCGCCTCAAACAGCGCCAGAGCCTTTCACGTTACGGAAGCGCCTCTTTGGAGAGAGTGGCCGCCGAGCAGGGCGATTGCGCTTGCTGCCTTGCCGCATCTAATGAAAATGATCCGGCTTTACAGCTGGAGCGTAAAGAGTTGGAAGTCGAAGTGCAGAAATGCATCTCGATGCTTGACGGTGATTACCGCGAAGTTATGGTCCTGCGGGACATTCAGGGTTTTTCGTACGAAGAGATCCGGGAGGTTTTACAAATACCTGATGGAACCGTGAAATCCCGGCTGTCGCGCGCGCGATTGGCCGTAAAAGATTGTCTGAAAAAAGTCATGGGTGCTTTATGAAAAAGTGTTCCGCTATCGAAAATCTTCTGCCGCTTTATTCGGAAGGCATTTTAGCCGATGCGGAAAAGCGGGTGGTTGAAGAACATTTGTCGGAGTGTACAACCTGCCCAAAAGAGTTGGACTATCTGCGGAAAGCAGGGCAGCTTGCTAATCACCTTCCCGATGTGGAGGAGCCAATCTGGTTTCAGCAAAAAATTATGGCGCGGGTGCGCGAAGAGGCTGATAAAAAAAGTTTCACGCACAAGTGGTTCTATCCGCTCAAGATCAAGATCCCTGTGCAGATTATGGCAACCATCGTTATCGCGGTTCTGGCCGTTTATATATACCGGTCGGGCGATGAGCAGGTGAAACAGATTTTGCCGGGTGCCACAAGACCCGTTATGGAGATGCAGAAAGGACAGGCGCCGGGGCAAATGCCGCAGGCAGCAGATATGGCTTTGTCTCCGGCTGCTCCACCGGAAAAAGTACCTCCCCGAGAAAAATTAAAACAGGACAAGCAAACGCCGGTTCAGGTGGTCCGAGGGGGCGTTCAAAAATCAGAGTCGCCGGAAAACAAACCCAATTCCGCTAACGAGTCCGATGTATCTCGAGCGAAAGGATTGGCGGAGAGTAAAGACGAAGCCCAAGGGACGTCTTTGGCTGAAAAATATGAATCAGCCCGGGCTTTGCAGCGGATAGCTGATCAGGGGGAAAAAGCGGCAAAGCAAGCTTTGCCGACATTAGCCAAAAAGAAAGAATCGGACATAGCAGCCGCCCCCGCCGCGCCTCAGTCGATGGGAGCCTTCGCAGTCGCGCTGCCACAGGTCAAAGTAGTCGTGCGGGTTAATGATCTGAATACCGCTTTAGCGGAGGTGGAAAAGGTTCTTGCTCAATACGATGCAAAAAAAGTGACGAAGCAATTGGCGAGGGGTGAGGCGCTTGTCCTTGCCGAGGTTTCAGGCAAGAATTGGAAAGACATTCTCTCGAAGTTAAAAAGGATAGGACAGGTGGACGAAAAAGTCATACCCGCCGATAAGGGCGAGATCAGTTTGAATGTGTTAATAGAAATATTGTGTCCGTAGTTAATGATAAGATCAGATTGCCCGGTTTTGATTGTCGGGCGGTTAAGGAGTGCCGATTTCATCCCTGTTTTTTTCTGTTTAAAAAAAACGTTGAGTAAAGCGGGAGAAACGCCTGGTCAGGGGAAGAGAAGCCTGGATTTTTTCCAGCGCAGCGCGGGTCGCTTCCTCGCCGATAGCGACAAGATCCTTTGCCCGGCTGAAGTCCGTCCAGTGAAGATCTCCCACAGCGGGGTGGATAACGACATCCGCGTTTTGAACTTCGGCGGCTTCCAGTGCGTTGGCCGTAATTTCTCCGGCACGATATAAAACATCTTTGGCTGTTGTAATGCCGGTGTCCGTCGGTAGATCGCGATCCACCATGACGGCGATCACAACATCTGCTCCGGCGGCGCGAGCCGCATGGACAGGTACAAGACTCGTCACGCCGCCGTCGGCCAGTAGCCATTCACCCAGACGAGTAGGTTCAACTGCTCCGGGAACGGAGCAGCTTGCCAACACCGCCTGACGCAGCGAGCCTTCACTCAAGACAACCTGCTTGCCTGTGATCAGGTCAGTGGTCACGGCTTGAAAGGGGATGCGTGTGGCACGGATATCCACGTCAGGGATAAAGTAATTGATGAGAGATTGAAAATCCTCAGCAGGCATGATGGAAGGTTGGAATAAAGCCCGAACCATATAATATTGGTTTTTGGTGAAAATCTGTATCTTTTGAAAAAAACTTTTTGGCCCCGGTGAAAACAACATGCCGACGGACTTGATGGCGGATTCCTCAAATTCGGGACTCTTCAGGTAGGCATCGGCTTTTGCCGTAATTTCCCGCGTTGTCATGCCCAATGCATAAGCGCCGCCGATCAGGGCGCCGGCGCTGGTTCCTACGATCAGATCGATTTCAATACCATGCTTGTTCAGAACATTGATGACACCGATATGAGCGAAACCGCGAGCTCCACCGCCACCCAGGGCGAGGCCAACTTTTTTGCCAGTCCATTTCATGATAGGTTGCTCCACCAAACCGTGAATCTTTTTACCAATACCACTCTCGCCTGTCAACTTGATACTCTTTAACAATGATTTTTTATAGTGTTGACATCCTTTTCTTTTACTCCTATAGTTTCTCCCTGTGAAAGAAATCCGTTGTCCATTTATTTTAAATGGAAGGCTTAATCTGTAAGTAAAATGGTATGCCCATACCGGTCAACCAACAAGACAGGAGGAGTCAACATGTCAGATCTAAAAGAGTATTTAGGCCCATTATGGCGTGATGAAGCGCTCAGAAGGCTTCAGTCGGAACTTACCCCGGAAAAGATGAACAAGGTCACAACATCGATGTCCAACATTTATAAAAACTGTCCCGGCGGTGTGGAACTGTTTCTATTTATCGCATGTGAAGACGGGAAAGTTACCCGCGTGGAAACGGGAACCGGCGAGCCTCCCCAAGCCGAATTTAGAATCATCGGCAATTATGAAACTTTTGCCAGAATTTCCCGCGCAGAACTTGGTGCACAAAAGGCTCTGATGACCGGAAAACTTAAACTTAAAGGTAATTTGGCAAAAGCGCTCAAACTCGCAGCCGTGTCAGACCGACTTAATAAAGTTCTGGCTCAGATACCAACTCAGTATTAACCGAAGGGAGATAAATTATGCCCAGAATATTAGACCCCCAAGACAAGTATTACATAGACAATCCGGGACGCGTCAAGGCGATACAGGCCCAAATGCATAAGCGCGGCATTGATGTGTATCTCGGTTCGCGCATCCGTACAATGAGTTTTGTGATGGATACGTTCTGCCCGTGGAGAAGTTATATTGTCATTCCACCGGAAGGACAACCCACTTATTTTACGTTTGTTGTTGACGCGCTGCGTGTGGGTGATGAGACATGGATTGACGGTGACCATGTTCGCGCCTACGGACCGATGGGCGGTATGGATCAGGTTTCCGCTATCACTGATTTTATTAAAGACGAACTCGGCATCAAAAAAGGACGCATCGGCTATGAGGATGGGATTTCCGCCTATACAGCCGAAGGTAATCTTTCCCATTGGGAATACACTCATTTTAAAGACGCACTTCCCGGTTTTGAATGGGTCAATTCACACGATATTATTGATGCACTTTCTCTCATCAAAGATAAAGGCACTATTGAACGATTCCGTACCGCATCGTTGATTGTTGATGAAGGGCATAAAGCGGCGCGGGCAGCTCTGGAAAGCGGCGGTTACAGGGGAATGACTGAAACTGTGATTGCTGGTATCGCCGCGCTGGCCATGCGCAAAGCAGGCAGCGTGTCGGAATGGAATTTTGCCGGGCTTAATGAAATTTCCAGCGGATTCCGCACGGGCTTGGGCGCCTGTACGCCGCCTACCACCAAAGAGATCAAGGCAGGTGAACCGCTGATGCTGGATTTTCATGCAATGTTTAAACTGGCGCTGGGCGACCACTCGCATAATTATCTGATCGGGCCGGCAACAAAACGTCAACGCTGGCATGCGGATAATTTTGTCGCGATCATTCAGAAGGTAATTGATAATTATCACGCCGGGACAACACCCGGGACACTTGCTGCCATGATGATGGACTTTGCCGAATCCCGTGGATGCGGCGATTTTATCCAGCCGGCCTGTGAACACGGGATCGGTCTTTTTGGTGATGAGTGGAGGATCGGCGCTATTGTCAATCCCGACCTTCCCTACTGGACGGACCAGGATCACGTCTATTCAGAAAATGAAATGGTCGTCTGCGCAATGCAGTACGCCGCGCCGGAAGAGAACATCGGATTCCGTTATGAAAATGATATTGTCATCACCAAAGACGGTTGCGAGGTTTTGTCGAAATATCCGCTCGGTATTGAAGAAATTTCATAAAACCTGACAGGCATAAAATTTCAGGTTGTCAAAAGAGAATATGTGATGAAACTGTAAAAAGTGAAAAAACCTCAATTTTTACAAATGGCTTTAAAGGTCAAGGAAGATTGATAAAATGAAATCATTTTGGCTGTGTTTTGTGCCGCTTTTTGTGGCCGTTAACGCCATGGGTGTTTTGCCGGTGTTTATCAACCTGACGGAGGGTGTTGAAAAAAAGCAAGTCAGGAAAATCATTCTGCAGTCAATGGTAACAGCGTTAGTTGTGGCTATCGCATTCATCGCGGTGGGAATGTGGATCTTCAGGTTTTTAAATATCACCGTCGCCGACTTTATGATCGCGGGAGGTACGCTTCTTTTTATCATTTCCATTCGTGATATTCTTGTCGCCGAGAAAAAAACATCCATGGTTGATCAGGATAGTGTCGGTGCCGTGCCGATTGGTGTGCCGCTAATCACCGGCCCGGCCGTGTTAGCGACATCCCTGATTCTGATCAGTGAACACAGCGCAGTGATGACGTCACTGGCCCTTGCTGCAAATATTCTGATTGCGGGTGGAATGCTGTTCATGGCGCCGTTTATCAACCGGGTGCTGGGAAAAACAGGTTCAAAAACCATATCCAAAATCATCAGCCTGCTTCTGGCAGCTATCGGTGTAATGATTGTCCGCAGAGGCATTGCCATGTTTATCGCCGGAGGGATCCAGGTTTAATTCATCGGCTAAATGGCGTGTGGTGACAGGATCGGATTTGCGGGGTAATCCAGCCCGATCAGGCGGCGGACTGATTTCCGCCGCCGGCATCCTGTTCATGATTGCCCAACCTCCGATATCCGGCGCAGCATTGGCAACTAAGAGCGGAAACGCTGCTAGGGTATATACTTGAATGATACCCTCAGCTTGACACGATATTCAACCACTTTATTTTTCTCGATTCTCATGTCCAGCTCCTTGACTTCCGCAATGCGGATTTCCTTCAGGCTCTTGGACGCGGTTTCCACAGCCTTTTTGGCCGCGTCTTCCCATGATTTTTCACTGCCCCCGATAATTTCAATGACTTTATAAATGTTGCTCATGATCCTACTCCTTTCTGTTTGATGCGTTGAAAGCCTCTAAACGTCACACACCGGCTTTGGTGAGATAATGCCAGCCGTCCGTTGCAAGGATCCAGGCCGAAATGCCACTGTCCGAAAAGGCGTCAACCGATGAAAACAAACGAAAAAATATTCAAATACAATATTTGAGAGAGTACTATCAGAAAATTAGGTAAAACCATTGGAGATCTGCATAATATCGCTTGGAAGATCGGATACAGAATGATGATCAAATGTGGCTGCCATTATACCTCTTTTGAGGAAATCGTCAATCAGAGAATGGAAACAGGCTGATTGCTTTCGACAAACATTTGATTTTCAATGAAAATCAGCGTTCTTGTCCCCAGCGAGTGCCGGGGAAAGAATCTTATCAAAATATTTCAAAAGCGCTGTCTCAGGCCATGTATCGAAGAAACTTAATGCCCGCAAGACGAGCAGTTCGATGAAGAGCATGACGAGCAACCGGAGCTGTTGGATGCACTATTGCCCGCGGAAACGCCGGAACGCATGGAGGAGTATTTACCTTTTCCCACCTTGGAAACCAGCTTATGAGTCTTTTTAGATTTGCATTTCGGGCATACGGCGTTAGGCTTTTCGCTGAGGCTCAGCGTAACCACTTCAAATTGTTTTTTGCATTTATCGCATTCAAATTCGTATATCGGCATAACTTTTTATTCCTTACTTTTTCTTTCAATCTAGAGATTAAGACGGAAAATGTCAATACCTGCAAGGTAATTCGGGCCTGCAATTGTCCATTGACATAGCATGTCCTTCTTCTTATACTGCCATGAATGGAAAACATATTTTCTCCGCAAATTATTTGCTTTATCGAAAGGAAGTCATGAAGGAAAAAGGTAAATTAAAATCGATTTTTACGAAGTCAATTCATGCCGGAGAGGACCGGGCGCGCTATGCTGATTCCATTACCACGCCCATTGTTCAGTCATCCACTTATTCTTTTAAGGATAGCAAGGAAATCGAAGCTTACACCAAGAACGACAAAAAACGGTACGAGTACGGACGATACGGAAACCCTACAGAGAAAGTAGCAGAACGTCGCCTGGCAGAACTCGACGGCGCCGAGGAAGCCTTGATGTTTTCTTCGGGGATGATGGCGATTGCCACAACCATCCTGGCGTTGGTGCAGTCTGGGGATCACATTGTCATTACCGATGATTGTTATGGGAAAACGTTGGAATTTTGCAGATCCTATCTCAAGCGGTTCGGCATTGAATGCACAATCGTGCCTTTTGGCGATTATGAGGTGCTGGATGCTGCTATTAAAAAAAATACACGTTTTATTTTTTCGGAATCGCCGACTAATCCGTATCTCAATGTGTTTGATATGGTTAAATTCAAACAAATCGGTGACAGACACAAAGTCATCACTATCATTGATTCGACATTTGCCACGCCGTTCAACCAGCGGCCGCTCGATTACGGAATAGACCTGGTAATCCACAGCGCGACAAAATATCTTGCCGGTCATAACGACATACTGGCCGGTGTGCTTCTGGGGAAAAAAGAGCTGGTCAGCAAGGTCCGCGAGCTGCACAAATCTATGGGCGGGGTCATTGATCCGCACTGCTGTTATCTGCTCTTGCGCGGGCTGAAAACATTTCCGCTGAGGGTAAAGGCGCAGAATGAAAGCGCGCTCAAGATTGCCGAATATCTGGAAGGGCATCCGAAGATTGAAAGAACCTATTATCCCTTTCTGAAAAGTCACGCCCATTATTTGATCGCCAACGAGCAGATGAAAGGTGGAGGCGGCGTTGTTACCTTCACTGTCAAAGGCGATCTGGACGCGGCGAAACGGTTTATGGATTCACTCGAGATGATCTATATTGCACCCAGCCTGGGTGGCGTAGAGACGCTGATTACGCATCCCGCTACGGTGACCTATTATCGGTACACCAGAGAACAGCGCTATGAACTCGGAATTGTCGATAATCTTTTCCGATTGGCCGTCGGTATTGAAGATGTTGAGGATATTATAGCCGACCTCGAACGAGGATTTGCCAACATCTGATTGAATCGCCAATCTCCAACGACAAACCGTTTCAGGAGAGAATCCCGTGCTCTCCGATTATTTCATACCTAGTTCGTCCACCTTTATAATGCATTCGGAATAACGCTTTTGATCAGGACGGGGGTTTTTATGGCGGATGTAATCATTATCGGAGCGGGTTATGCCGGAATGAGCGCCGCGGCGCTTCTGGCTCACGCCGGCAGAAAAGTCGTTGTCCTGGAAGCATCAGGCATGATCGGTGGCCGGGCCCAATCTTACAGGGACGAACAAGGTTATACCCGCGAATACGGCGCTCATTCGCACAGGCTTGCGCATAAAGGCATCGCCAATGAGGTGTTCAAAAGACTTGGAGAAGAAATTGATTTTCTGCCCGAGACAAAAGATGCAAAGCTGATCTTTAAAGGCAGGCTATGGGAAAGACCTGAAGGCCCCATGGGATTTTTAAGAACACCGATGCTTTCATTTCGGGCAAGACTTGTGCTCCTTGCTCTGCTGGCCCGAATCAAAAAGGCCGATCCTGCAGCATGGTATGACAAAACCCTGCTCGATTTTTATAAAACATCTTTTCAGCATCCCGAAGTTGAGGCATTTCTGCCGTTTCTCGGTATGACCATCATGTGCCCCGATTCCGATAAGGTCAGCGCCGGTGAAGTTATCGACTTTTTGCAAAGGGCGCTTGCGGCTGACGTCGGCGTTGGCGAGCCCAGGGGCGGCTCTGCCCGGATATTCTTGACGCTGAGTAAACATATAGAACAAGAAGGCCAGATCCACCTTCATGAAAAAGCTGAAGAGATTATCATCGAAAATGGACGGGTGACAGGTGTCAAAACAAGCAAGGCAACAATCCATGCCCCGGATATCATTTTTGCCGCCAGACTGCCGCTGGTTCTTGAACTGATCGACAACTCTCTTCTGCCTGCGGCTATGATCGATTACGCAAAAAATATTGAGAACAGCTCCAGTCTGGTCATCGATTTTATCACGGGAAAACCGATTACCAGCATTTGTTCCGGCATCCTTGGTGTTGATATTCCAATCTGGGCGCGCTTCCAATCTAATGCCGATAGTTCATTTACGCCGAGCGGGAAATATATGTCAACCTGGGGAATTATGCTCCCGTGGCATTTTGATGGCGATGAGAAGATCGTCCTGGAGGCGGAAACAAAACTTAAAAACACGATTGCAACTGTCTTCCCGGATTTTCTGAAGAGGGTTATCGAAGAGAGAAAGATCATTGTACCTGTGATGAATGGTAACGTCCTTACCCCGGCTCAGTCCAAGCCTCACCGGCCGGATACCCAATGTTCTTTGATCCAAGGCCTCTATTTTATCGGCGACACGGTCAGAGGTGATGGATGCTCCGGTGACATCAGCTTTTCTTCAGCGATGAAAGCAGTTGATAAAATACTGGGCGCCCAGATAAAATGACCATGAACCTGGAAAACATATCTGCCATACTGGTTAATGCTTTAATCGCATTCGAAGAAGGGCTGCGTAAATTAAATCCTCTGGCCATTTCAGACATCCGGGATGAACTGACAGCCCATGTGCCGACGCTTGATGCCGCTCGGGCATTTTTATCGGCAGCCGATCAGAATGCCCCGCAGGAAAACGGACGTCAGGAATTTTTGCGTGCCTGTGATTTCATCCTCATAGCCATCAGAAATTTTGCCAATGGAGAAGATCTCCAGGCCGCCTATATTTCAGCGCTGCGTGCGGCGCGCAAATCCTGCCGGGCACAGGAAGCGCTGTTTCCCCTGTGCGGCGTTTTCCCTGCAGTGAATCGATACTTTCTGGAGCCGGGAGCAGCCTCGATTTTACTCCCCGGAAAAAAGACACAAAGTTATAAGACGGGACTTTTTCATTTCGGTGTGAATCAGAATCCGCATGCCCGGGGCGGTTATTCTCTCTACATTCCGGAAATCTATACACCAGAGCGCGCCTGGCCACTGGTTGTGGCCTTGCATGGCGGATACAGCCACGGGCGGGATTTCATCTGGTCATGGCTCCGCGAAGCCCGTAGCAGAGGTTTTGTGCTTTTCGCGCCAACCTCACAGGCTATGACCTGGTCGATTGCCAACGTTGAAGTTGATCACGAGCCTTTGAACCGCCATCTGGAACAAGTCTATTCGCGTGTCCATATTGACCGATCCCGTATTCTTCTGACCGGAATGTCCGACGGAGGAACCTTTGCCCTTGCTATGGGAATGTCCGGAAATATGTCCTATCAGGTCATTGCACCGGTTTCCGGCGCACTTCCCCCATTGGATATGCGTCAGGCGCGGGGAAAGCGTATCCTTTGGGTACACGGCGCACAGGATTGGATATTTCCTGTGAGTTGGACTGTTCAGGCCTGCCAAAATCTGCAACAATCAGGCGCTGACATCAAACTCAGGGTTATTGAGGATCTCTCGCATACCTATCCGCGTGAGGCAAACGACACGATCCTGCGGTGGTTTGAAATGGACAGCATCGGATAGCGGATTGCCGGGCAAAATGATGATGGGCAATGGAAAGAAGATATATTTTTGCCGTGATCATGATTGAAATCCAGACTCCACCTACCTA
>Ga0209507_1002382_pt1 | contig 12813 bp, 6 predicted proteins | sample AD_UKC028_MetaG_FD_184414 | JGI IMG/M metagenome (GOLD analysis project Ga0209507, IMG submission 184414) | Active sludge microbial communities of municipal wastewater-treating anaerobic digesters from USA - AD_UKC028_MetaG (SPAdes) (version 2) | ecosystem: Engineered > Bioreactor > Anaerobic >...
GTGCTGTGGTAAGTCAAACGCATGCCTTCCGTGATCGACACCGGTGCCGGCAAGGTTCGAATCACCGGCAACACGTCCCCCACGTCCAAAGCCTGAATTTCGATCGATCCCGCCAGCACCACCAACGCATGGACAGCGCAACAACCCGGATTGAACCTTGATGGCAGTCCCCACATGGAATCCTCACTTTGATAAACACTGCTCCGTAAAAGGCCTCGTGTCAAAGGACATTTCCCGGAGAGCTGGTGTGTCTCGAGGTTCGGTCTGTGGATTATCTCGCTAGCATTTAATCCATCGCCAGATCAAGGGGTGAAGCCCTCCGTGCTGCAGGCCGCGTGCCCTCACGCGGTGAAAAATCAAGGACTCTGGCGCCGTCGGTCGTCAGCTTTCCAATAGGGCATAAACCCTGGCTAAGGCTTCATCCAGCTTGCTTGCGTCTTTCCCGCCACCTCGGGCGAACTCCGGGCGCCCCCCTCCCTTGCCTCCGACTATGGGCGCAATCGACTGAATGATCTTGCCCGCCTGGATTTGGCGGGTGTGCTGCGGAGAAACGGTGGCGACCAGGACGACCGATGGGCCCGGGGCGCTCCCCAGCACCACCACTCCCTGGAAGCAGGACTTCAAGGTATCCGCAACCGCCTGTAAGAAGTCGCCGTCCGCGTCATTAAGATTCTTGACGAGGACAGGAACCGTGCCGGATGTCTTGGCTTCGGCAACCAGGTTTTTGGCCAGTTCTGCCGCCTGCTTTTGTTGGATCGATTTGATCTGTTTTTCCAGTTCCTTCTGGTGCGCCAAAAGGTTGTCGATCTTTTTCTCCAATTCCACGGGGGGGACATTCATCCGGCCGGCAACGCTGCCCAGCAGCTCGGAATCCTGCCGGGTTTTCTGGTAGGCGCAAAGACCGGCAACCGCTTCGATGCGTCGAATACCCGCCGCGATGGCCGATTCGGCCAGGATCCGAAACAGGCCGATCTCACCGGTGGCGCGCGCGTGGGTCCCGCCGCAAAGCTCCATCGAAAAACCGTCCAGGTGACCGGCCGTGCCGCCGATCTGAATCACGCGCACCGTGTCTCCGTATTTTTCGCCAAAGATCTGCCGGATCTCACCCCGTTGCTTGATCTCCTGGTAGGGTGCTTCCAAGGCAAACACGCCGGCATTTTCAACGATCCGTTCGTTGACGATCCGTTCCACGTCCATCACCTGTTGCGCGTTCAGCGGCGCGCTGTTGAAGTCGAAGGTCAACTTGTCGGGGCCGACAAACGAGCCTTTCTGGGCCACATCCCGGCTCACCACCTGGTGCAACGCCCAGTGGAGCAGGTGGGTCACGGTGTGATGACGTTGAATAGCGGCGCGACGAGCACTGTCAACCGCCAACTGGACGATGCTTCCCACCTCTGGCGCGTCGGTTCCCGCCAGAATATGCAGGTAGGTCTCGTCGGATTTTTGAGTGTTTGCCACGGTCCAGGCCCGATCCCCGGCTTTTAAAACACCTGTGTCCCCGACTTGCCCTCCCATTTCGGCGTAGCAGGCCGAGGTGTCCAGCACCACAGCGGTTTTTCCCTGGAGATTCAAAACGGACAGAACCTGTGCCGGAACCACCAGCTGGTCGTAACCGACAAAACGCGTCGGAGTCGCCTGATCGATGTGCGTGACACTGATGACCTCGCGTTTCTGAGCCGCCCGGGCGCGCTCACGTTGTTCCTCCATCCGCCGATCAAAGTCATCTTTGTCCAATGCCAGACCGCGCTCGCGCGCCATCAATTCGGTCAAGTCCAATGGAAAACCGTAGGTATCATAGAGTTTAAAGGCGAACTCTCCCGATAGGCGCGTCTGACGACGGGCTTCCAGCGCCTCGGCCTCCCCGATGAACAGTTCAATCCCGCGATCGAGCGTCTTGTTGAAAGACTCTTCCTCACCCTTGAGGGTGGCCCGAACGGTTTCCTGTCGCGTCCGGATTTCAGGAAAGACGTCCCCCATCGTTGCGGCCAGCACATCGACGAGTTTGTAGAAAAACGGCTCGTGGAAACCCAGGGAACGCCCATACCGCACCGCGCGCCGGAGAATGCGCCGCAGGACGTAATTCCGATCGGTGTTTCCCGGTAAAATGCCGTCCGCAATCGCAAAACTCAGTGTGCGGATATGGTCCGCGATCACCCGAAAGGCAATATCGGTTTTTTCCTGGTCCGTCAGGCTTGTGTTGCCCGGTCGAGGCAGTGTGGATCCGTAGCGCCTGCCACTCAGCCGCTGCAATTCCTCGAACAGGGGACGGAAGATGTCCGTCTCATAATTGGAGATGATCCCCCCAAAATCGGTGAAGTTCCTCGTGCACTGGAGAATGCTGGTGACCCGTTCGAAGCCCATGCCGGTATCGACATTCTTGGCTGGTAACGGGGAAAAGGTTCCGTCGGGATTGGCGTTGAACTCCATGAAGACCAGATTCCAGATCTCAATGCACCGAGGGCTGCCGGTGTTGACCAGCTCGCCCCAGGTGTCGCCTCCGGGGGTCAGGTCCACATGCAACTCCGAACAGGGCCCGCAAGGTCCCGTCTCTCCCATCATCCAGAAATTATCCTTCTTGTTGCCATTCCGGATGTGGACTTTGGGATCGAGCCCGCTGCGCTTGAACTTTTCGGCCCAGCAATCGTAAGCCTCCTGGTCGAATTCGCTGGGATCCCCCTGGGTTTTATCGGGACAATAGACCGTGGCATAAAGCCGGTTCCTGGGAAATTTCCAGACCTCGGTGACAAGTTCCCAAGCCCAATCAATCGCTTCTCGTTTGAAGTAATCCCCAAAACTCCAGTTGCCCAGCATTTCAAAAAACGTGTGATGATAAGTGTCGAGCCCGACATCATCGAGATCGTTGTGTTTGCCGCCCGCCCGAATGCATTTCTGCGTGTCGGCAGCCCGAGGAGGAAAATAAGGGCATTTGGCCTGACCCAGGAAAATGGGCACGAACTGATTCATCCCCGCGTTGGTAAACAACAGGTTGGGCGAGTCCGGCATCAGGCTGGAAGATGAAACAATGGTGTGGCTCTTCGACTTGAAAAAGTCGAGAAACGACTGGCGTATTTCGTTGCTCGTCATAATCGCACCGCAAGAATCCGGCAACTGCCGGTTCTCTTTAAAGGGTCGAACATTACGAAAAAAGGAGCCCTTCTGGCTAGCGGAAGTTTTTTGACTGGCGCTCGATGGATGCCGTGCTCCGCCCATCAAGAGCTTCCATTCCTTCCTGTCCGCCAGTCAAAATCGCGTGCCGACCGCCAGTCATCGCGACAAAATAATGCGTAGCTGCGCGTTATTTTGTCGCGGAGCCTCGATCGGCCCAGGGCAAGGCATGGGCAATTGGAGCGGCCGGGAGCAATGGGGCGAGTGCCACAGGCGCACGGGGGGAATGTTGGCTCAGGGCAGAAAATGCTGGCAGAGGGCTTCGAGGGTCGTGCGGGCGGAGGAGGGCAGGGGATCGTGGAACTGAAGCTGGCTTGATGAAAGCCACGGAAAATCCAGGATCCGGTCCCTGCCGATATATTCAGCCAGGAGGGTTGCGTTGGATTTTGAGGCGGCATCACAGACCGGGGATTGAACCAGGACGATGATGGCCTTCTTGGCGGACGCCAGGGGAAGCGCGGCCAGGACGAGTCGCGCCTGACCGACCGCTCCAAGGCGGTTGGGACAGACCACCATGGTCTCGGTCTTTAACTGGGCGATCAGCGTGCGGGTGTCGAAGCCTTCCCCTAACGGGCTCAGCAGGCCGCCGGCTCCTTCGATCAGGAGAACATCCAGGCCGCGTCCTGCCTCTCGCAAGAAGTTTAACACACTGGAGAGCGATACCCGCCGATGTTGCCGACGGGCGGCCAACAAGGGGGAGATGGGGGCAGGAAAATGCCAGGGATTAATACGATTGAGATCTGGATTGCCATTCTGGGCTTTGGCCAGCCAGGAGGCATCGGCACGATCCCCCGAAGCAATCGGTTTGAAAGCCGCCGCGTGAACCCCTTTTTGTCGCGCATGCCTTATCAGAAGGGCAGTCAGGACTGTTTTGCCAACGCCGGTATCGGTTCCGGTGATCACAATCGTTGTTGCACCCATGGCAATGCATCGTATCGGATGGGGGCGTTTCTGACGACGAAAACCGGGGCCGGGGTGTTTTTGCTTTATTAAACGCGACGGCTTTGCTAATTCGATCGACCATTAATTATATAAACTTATGCGCACGCTGATTAAGCATCTGCTTTCCTCATCTGAACCGCGGGAACAAATCACAGCCCAGGGATGGGTTCGGACCCGTCGGGATTCGAAGGGGTTCTCGTTTTTGGAACTGAACGATGGATCGTGTCTGGCGAATTTGCAGGTGGTGGTGGATCCGAACGCGGAAGGATTCGGCGATCTGCCCCAACTCTCGACCGGGGCGTCGGCCATGGTCGAGGGCCGGCTAGTGGCTTCACCCGCGGCGGGGCAGAAGTGGGAGATGCAGGCGACTCGGGTGCGGCTGATTGGAACGGTGGATTCGAGTTATCCTCTGCAAAAGAAGGGGCATTCGCTCGAGTTTTTGCGGACAATTGCGCATCTGCGTCCGCGCTCGAATTTGTTTGGGGCGGTTTTTCGGACGCGCAGCCGGCTGGCGCTGGCGGTGCATCAATTTTTTCAGGAGCGCGATTTTGTATACGTGCATACGCCGATTATCACGGCCAGCGACTGCGAAGGGGCAGGGGAGATGTTTCGGGTGACGACGCTGAAGGGATCGGACTCCCAGCCGCCTGAAGCGGATTTCTTTGGCAAACCGACCTATCTGACCGTCAGCGGCCAGCTGGAAGGGGAGACCTTTGCGTGCGCATTGTCCAACATTTATACCTTCGGCCCGACGTTTCGGGCGGAGAACTCGAATACCTCGCGGCATGCGGCCGAGTTCTGGATGATTGAGCCGGAAATGGCCTTTTGCGATCTGACCGGAGATATGGAATTGGGGGAGACCTTTATCAAGGCGATGGCCTGTTACGTGTTGGATCACTGCGCCGAGGACCTGGGTTTGTTCAGCAAGTTTGTGGACAAAGAGTTGTTGTCGCGGCTTCGGTTTGTGGTGGATCGGCCGTTTCAGCGTGTGGCCTACACCGAGGCGGTCGATCTCCTCAAGAAAAGCGGTAAGAGCTTCGAATACCCGGTGGAATATGGTCAGAACCTGCAATCGGAGCACGAACGTTTTCTCACCGAGGAACTGTTCCGATGTCCGGTGACGGTGTTTAATTATCCCCGGGAGATCAAGCCGTTTTACATGCGGCTCAACGACGATCAGAAAACCGTAACGGCGATGGACATTCTTGTGCCGGGGATTGGGGAGGTGATTGGCGGCGCCCAGCGCGAGGAACGGCTCGACGTGCTTCGCGAAAACATGCGCTACCATAAACTCCGGGAGGAAGACTATGGGTGGTATGCCGATCTGCGCCGCTATGGCACCGTCCCCCATGCGGGGTTCGGCGTCGGCTTCGAGCGCCTTCTCATGTTCCTGACTGGGGTTGGCAATATTCGCGATGTCATTCCATTCCCTCGCACCCCGGGCAACGCGGATTATTAATAGCGCGCCGAGGGCCGCCAGGTCCCGATCATCCTGATTGCGTGTGTGTCCCGCCAGGGAGGTGAATTCCGTGCAAATCGCGCGGCGGTTCGCATGAGCGCGGATAAGTCTCAAACGGGCGCTTTGACGAAATGCCGGCCCGCATCGAGCGGGTCTGAGGCTGGTCTAAGGGTCCGTGCAAAAATAACTTGCGATTTTGGCGGGAGCGCCGCCGGGTCAGATGCTAGGCGCGTGGGCGAGAGTGTATCCTCGGTGATACTCGACCGTCCACGCAACAACGCAGATGACCCGGCGCCGCCCCGCCCCGGAGGGCTGCGAGGATTTGGCTCGCTGGCTTCGTTACTCCTCGGTCAGAGACCGCTGCGGGTATCTTCCCTCGTCGAGCCTCGCCAGCGAGCCAAATCCTCAGCAGCAAAATCGGAATTTATTTTTGCACGGACCCTAAGATCGTCCGACTTCTCCCGACGTCCGTCCTGGCGTCATTCGCATCTTAACGCGACCGCCGGGTCCACGCGGGTCGCCCGGTGCGCCGGCAACAAGCTGGCGAGGAACGCAATGATCACCAGAACCGCCGTCACCGCGGCAAACATCAGTGGATCGCGCGTGCTCATCCCATACATTTCGCGGATGATAAACTGAGTTAATCCGAGCCCTCCCAGAACACCGATCGCCGTCCCACTGCTGGCCAGCACCAGACCTCGCCTCAGCACCAGCGCCAACACATCCCCCTGTCGCGCCCCCAAGGCCATCCGAATCCCGATCTCACCGGTCCTCTGGGCGACGGCATAAGCGATCACCCCATAAATCCCCAGCCCCGCCAGGAAAACGGCAATCCCGGTGAATACCTCGAAGAAATGCAGAAACATCCGCTCAAATGCCACGGTATCCGCCAGGCGCTGACGCATCGTCCGGATGTCATGCATCGGCTGAGTGGGATCAATCTCAGCCACCGCCTGGCGGATCGCTCCCGCCATCGCCAAAGGTTCACCACGAGTGCGCACGACAAAATCAAGGTCCGCACTCCCCATCAAGGGCCAGGGGAAGTAGACCAGGGGCGATCCCTTCAACGTCGGCCCCGACTGCAGGTCGCCTGCCACGCCAATGATGGCCAGGGTGTTCGTCTCATACGCAAGTTTCCGCCCCAAGACGTTTTGATCGGCGGAAAAAGCCCGAACAAAGGCCTCGTTCACCATCACCACTTTTAGTTGCTCGCGCTGATCTTGAATCGAAAATGCACGGCCCGACTTCAAAGGAATATCCAGAACTGAAAAGAAACCGGGGTTGACGATGGACATGCTGACATTTATGGCCTTTCCAGGAAGTCCATCCCACTCAATGCTGGTTCCGGCATAGCCCTGTTTCAGCGGTAATCCCAGGCCCGCCCCCAATGCCTCGACCCCCGGCAATGATCCCACCCGATCGATGACGCGTTCGAAAAAGGCCGCCTGCGATGGTTCATCCGGATAATTGTTGCGGCTCAGGGCAATCGAAAAGCTTAGGGCCCGATCCGCCTTGAAACCCGGATCGAACCGGCCGATTGTCCGCATGCTCGACAAAAACAGACCCGTCCCCAACAATAGAATCAGCGCGACGGCAATCTGTGTGACCACAAAAATATCCTGAATCGAACGTCGCGATGGACCGGCCGATAACCGGGCGTTGCCCGAACTCAATAACGGTTGAAGAGATATCTTGGACGCGCTGAGCGCCGGCGCCAGGCCAAAAACAATCCCTGTTGCCAGAGCGATCAGAAACGCAAAACAGAAAACCCAGCCGTCGATACGGAACACTCGCACCTGGGGAAACGTAGCCACCAACGGACTCAACAAGTGCAAGCCCCATACCGCCACCAACAGACCGAAGGCGCCTCCCAGCAATGACAACACCCCGCTCTCAATCAACAACTGCCGGATGATCCGCCATCGGCTCGCCCCCATCGATGACCGGATGGCCATCTCCTTCTGACGTCCCGCCGCTCGGACCAAAAGCAGATTGGCCACGTTGCAGCAAACGATGAAAAGCACCATCGTCACAATCCAAAACAGAACGCGCACATTGTGCGAATGCGCTCCACCCAGAATCCACTCCCGCAGGTTTTCCAAAGAAATCTTCCCACGGTCATCCGAACGACGCACCGCCTGGAAAATCGCATTCAGGGCATCCTGGCCTTGGTCCAGGCTAATCCCCGGTTTGAGCCGTCCTATCGCTTGCGGAATCGTGATCGATCCCGTGCGCCGGTATTCTTCAATCGCCGACACACCCAAACCCAGGGGCACAATGACCTCGTAATCGCCGGGGAAACGAAACCCCTCAGGCAACACCCCGATCACTGAATAGGAGATGTTGTTTAACGTCACCGGCTTGCCGAGCACATCCTTGGACCCGTCAAAACGGCGCCGCCAAAACTCGTGCGTGACCAGAACCACCGACGGTCCGCCCCAGCGGTCTTCTTCCGACACAAAATTCCGCCCAAGAATCGGTGTGATCCCCAGCAGGGGCAGGAACCAGCGGTCAGCCTTCAGCAGACGTATGCGGGCCGCTTCACCGCATCCGCTCAAGTTCGCACGGCCCCGATCATAGGCCGCCACCCCCTCCAAAACCGGATTGGCCTTCTGCCACGCAATGATTTCCTCCCGTCCCAAATGGGGAAGCCGTCCATGCCATGAAGTGGACTTCAAGATTTGCACCAGGCGTTCGGGCTCGGCGAAGGGCAACGGTTGAAAAACAATCCCGTTCAACACACTGAAAATCGCGGTATTCGCCCCAATACCCACCGCTAGCGTCAAAACCGCCACCGCGGTGAACCCGGGATTCCTCAACAACTGCCGAATGGCCAATCGCACATCGGACATAGGGAATAAGTTTGGAGGTTAGCAAGCCGATAGTGAGCAAGCCAACGCTTTTTTAAATTATGTATTCAAAACACCCATAAACAGGGAGCATGCAACTCGTTTCATTAGACAGAGTTCCCTCCAAGTTGTCTCACGGTATTTTCCGTGTCACGATACCAAATCTGACCCGTGAAACGTGAAACGTGAAGCGGGAAACGTGAATCCTTTCTCTTGCCGTTGTCGACCCGCTGAAGCCGGGACACCTTGCCGCGGGGAGCGCGCCAGCAGTTGCGTGTCCATCCTTTAGGGTGTCCCGAACAACCGGTTGCTGCTCGCCATCCTGACCGTTTCCAAGAAGCTGATGGCTGAAGCTAGGGTGATGCTGACTCAACCACTAATCGACACTAATCAACGCTAATTCAGAGCGCCTGGCCTCCCTTTGATGACGCTTGAGCACGACAGATTACTCATGAATTCATCGCCGCGGCGGAATGAATTCCGCGCCCCTTCGGTCGCAAGACGCGCCAACCCCCGCCACACATAGGATCGCGGACTTCAGTCCGCCTGGCGCCCGGAATCGGTTTGTCCGCTCTCCGCTGCCTGGACTCCCGGCTCTTTAAAAAGGCATGAGGGTTTTAGGTCCATTTATTTTCATTTAGTACTTGCATATTATTAATGAATATATATTGTTTATTCCAGTCGGAGGCCTAAAACACTCCGGCTGCCAGGTCCCCATCCCACTCCAAGGGAAGTCGCGCGTGAGGGAAGTTCGCCCGGGAGGGACTTGACGTCGTGCAGCAGGATGGCCCGGCCCGACGCATCGGCCGGGAAAGACGTTCAACCCTTAGGGTCTGTGGAAAAGCTAATTCCGGAATTAGTTTTTCCACAGACCCAAAACCCTGGGTCCGCGCAAACTGGCTTTCGGGTTTCATGTTCGCGCAGGCCCCCTTTGCAGGTTTGTGATATGAACAGAATTCTTGCCTTGGTCTCACTGCTTTACTGGAGCGCATCGGCAACCGCTCAACTGGCCCCCACTCCCTCCTCCCTGACTCAGGAGCCCAGCCGGTTCTCTCAGTCCCCGCCCCCCCAGGGATCTCCCCAGGTTCAAAACGCCAAACAACGCGCCCGCCAGGCCATCCTCCATCCCGTCCCAGCCCGGGATTTCGCCCATCTCAAGACCAAGGAACTCCGACTGATGACACGCGAGGAACTCGCACTGTTGCCGTTGATCGATCCCCATCGAGTCAACCAGGAGATCGATAAGCGGAAAACTCCGGCCGAAAAAGAGAAGGATCGCCAATGCCTGCGGGCTGTCCTGGATCCCCTGGCCATGAACCAGGAACAGGAACGGACCAAGTCGCGGGAACAACGCCAACTCGAGGCCGACGCCGCCCAGGCGGTTCTGAATCCCCGGACACCGTCAACCGGTGATCGCGCCCCAATCGTCCCACGCCCCCATTAACCCCGGCTACCACCCTTTCTGGAGGATTGGATGATGAAACGTTTCTTTCTTATCAGCGTGGCCATCATGGGCCTGTGGTTTCGGACGGGAGCGGTCGCGGCGATTTATGATGGCAAGCTGGACCTGGTCTGGCGCCATGCCATCACCGGACAGAATGCCGTCTGGTTTATGGACAACATCAGCCTGGATGGCGGGGTGGAAATCCAGGCCAATAGCGATCTGGGATGGTGGATCGGCGGGACCGGGGATGTGAATGATGACGGCAACCTGGACTTGATCTGGACCAAGGCGGGCTACGAAAATGCCGTTTGGTATATGGACGGCATCCAGAACCTGGGCTATGACTCTCTGCCGGTGGCCGCGGAATTCGGCTGGCGGATCGTGGGTTCCGGGGATTTCAATGCGGACGGGTATTCAGACATCTTGTTGCGGCATGATAGCACGGGACAAAACGCGATCTGGCTGATGTTCGGGGTCTGGATTCAGTCCGGGCATCTGTTGCCGCAGGTGTCGGATCTGAACTGGCGGATCGGGGGGACCGGGGATTTTAACAGGGACGGGAAGAGCGACATTCTGTGGCGGCATATGGGTTACGGATGGAACGCGGTCTGGTATATGGATGGAGGGACCTATCAATGGGCCGAGTATTTCACCACGCAACCGGATATGGGTTGGGAGCTGGTGGGCAGTGGAGACTTCAACGAGGACAACTATCAGGACCTGGTGTGGCGCAACCCGAGCCGGACCTCGGAGGCCAATGCGATCTGGTTCATGCAGGGATCCTACAAAATGTCCGAAGTCTTGTTGCCGGACGTGGCCAACGGGGAAACGGGCTGGCGGATTGTCGGGATGGGAGATTTTGGGATCTATACCCCTCCGCCCCTTGTTTCGGATCAGGACTATGATGGCTTGCGGGACGCGTGGGAACTGGAGTACTTCGGGAACCTCGGGCAAAATGGCGACGGGGATCCGGACCATGACGGAGTGACCAATGCCGAAGAACGCGGCAACGGCACCAACCCGAACAGCCGTGACACCGACGGGGACGGCGTCAGCGACGCCACCGAGATCGCCAATCATACGAATCCCACGAATCCGAGTGACAAAACGCCACAGCCTTCCGAGGATCTGGTAAGAGCGATGATGTCCATCGTCAGCTGTGTGGAACCCTATTACGATTTTAGTAGTCAGACTTACGAGCTAAATGTGGGCAACTTTTTCGTGGAGAATCCGCAGTTTAATGGGAATGGGGGTTCGTATGCGGAGCGATCGGTATACTTGGTTGAAGGCCAGTCTTATCAGATCAGCGTGGCGAATACCGGCGTGCAGTTCGGAAATCCTCCCACCCCTGAGAACCGGTGGTATGGAGCGAGTGTGCAAATTGCCCAGGAAGATATATGGGGAACTCAGCTCGTCCGTCCTGTTCTGCCAGAGAACCAGTGGTTCGGCGACCGATTCTTTGAGTGTCCCCCACTGGATAGACCCTTTCAAGAAGGCCCCACCCGACAAGGATGGATCCCCTGGGGTTTAAGCAATCGTCCGGGCGTTGGACCCCGGTATGAGGACGCCCAGGGTAAAACCGCAACCTTGGCTTTGGCGAAGGCGCGAATCTGGATCGATGGGCTGCCGGAGAGACAAAACGAAAATCCAGGAATTTATCTTGGAGTCGGCAATACTCCTCTGATTCCGATCCGTTTTGAGGTGAAAAACGCCGATCTCAATCCTGAAGCCACAGTGATCATCGGCGTTGCATTGCCGGACACGGGAGGAGGGGGACATGTGAAACTCTATGCGGATGCCGCGAAAACACAGTGCGTCGTGGATCTGATACAGAATTGCCAGGTGGAATACACGGTAGTTACCATGCCCTCGATCCTGTATTTGGAGGGGGTCTCAGCGGGCATCGGCCACGTCTACTTAAAGGCAGGCGATGGTTTTGACATGACAGGGAAAGAAAAACGTATCCTCTTCAATGTCATCCAAACAGCAATCGCCGTCGACAACAACCGCGACGGGAGCCTGTCCTTTGACCTGGACGACCAAACCTCCCCCGCTCACCCCTTCACGTTTTGGGTAAACGAGGATGATGACGGTACACCAATTGATGAGGATGACCAAGTGGGATCTAGTCGTAGGGACTACGAAGACATGACCATACTATCACGCCGTGACCTGGAGGATTTCGAACGACTACATATCAACATTGATGGACCTACCGATGCTATCAAGAATGGCCAGATCCTTGTTGGTTTGAGATGGAAAAACACCGTGGGAACCCCAGCTATCAATATCTATCGGGCGGTCGAAACCGATGGTGCGACAAAGTACCTAACTGACTTAACTGTAGCCGGAAGGCAGGTTCCCGCCCTTGCCTACTGTCGTTCTATACCTAACCGTGATGGAAATTATGCAAGTGTCGACACTCGCACTACATTTATTTTCAAACCAAGCTTCTGGTCGGGGCTGAGTGCCAGTGGCGGAAAGAACTACCTCCTTTTCGAAGGCGCAGGCACAGGTTTCGGACGGCTCGATATCGTGCTTGTGAAGCCGAACGGCATCGAAATCCACGTAGCCGAAGGTGTTTGGATTAAACTCAATAATGTCAAATCAATGTACCAGCGAGTAAAAGTGAAACCGCGAGATCCCGGTGGTATACCAGCGCCATTCTTGTCAGGTACTACTTTTGATGTAAACAATTCTGGAACCGAGCCTGCTGACGATGGATATCCTTTTATAGCTTCGACTGACGAGGCAAAGTCCGCGCTTGTATTCGTTCATGGTTCAAATATCTCATATGAGACTGCCATGTCCAACGCCGAGACGATGTATAAGAGGCTATATTGGCAGGGGTATCAAGGCCGCTTGGTGCTTTTTTATTGGGATACGTTGGTTGGTTCATGGGATGGCAGTTTACCTGCTCACTACAACTTGAATGAATACCGGGCGCTAAAATA
>Ga0209507_1002392_pt1 | contig 12765 bp, 13 predicted proteins | sample AD_UKC028_MetaG_FD_184414 | JGI IMG/M metagenome (GOLD analysis project Ga0209507, IMG submission 184414) | Active sludge microbial communities of municipal wastewater-treating anaerobic digesters from USA - AD_UKC028_MetaG (SPAdes) (version 2) | ecosystem: Engineered > Bioreactor > Anaerobic >...
CGAGCCGCCAGAACTACACGCGGATCGCCGGATGGGCAGCGCCCCCCGCTAGGCAAGCGTATCTGGCTGGCAGATCGCCCGGCAGACGCCAGCCGAACAGGAGCTCTTCCGCATCGGCCAGCGAAGCACCCGAGGCCAGAACGTACTCGGACAGGCTGGCGAAGGCAGCCAGTTGCATCCAGAACAGCGTCTCTTCGTTCAGTCCGTTCGCCATCGCAGTTCTCCCGAGTGCCGAACGAAATCCGCCGAAACACGCTTTCCGGCTTGTGGCTTGCCATCACCAGATGCAGGTTGAGAAAACCGCCGTTGTGAAATGTTCATGACGCACCTCTCTTTCATGCCACATGCAGGAAATTCAAAAACCAGCAAAGTCGACAATTCCTAGCAATAATTGGCCCAGCACCGAGGTTGATCAAGCCAATCCTGTCACGCATCCTGATGCCATTGCGCTCGGATTTGTCGTGCCTGCTTGCCAGCACATGGCGCAAAGTTGAAACTGGATTTCACATGCTCCGGCGTTTCCTCAAGCAGGTCTCAATAACCGCGTGCCACCTTGGCGAATCGCGAGCTAAACTCCGATCTGTCGAAATGCAAACGAAATAGGGAAGATTGCATGCTTGATAAATTGCGCGGCTTGACTCGGATCGGCGGGGCGAAAATGGGCCATCTACTGGCGGACCCTCGCGAACTGCGTCGCGTCATCGATGAAATCCCGGGCGACAACGCGTTCAAGGCACTCGACCAGATTGTCGGCTGGCTGGAGTCCTTGCAGGTGGTTCCGGATTTCCCTGAAGACCGCCTGTATGAGGCAGTCAGCCGGCTGCATACTGCGGCCCAGCCCCATCTCAAGCGCCTGGCCAGGGATTATCTGCATTCGCCGCGTCTCTCCCGTTCCGAAGAAAAGTGTCTGTGGACCATCATCCACGGGTTCTGGAGCATGTTGGCAGTCAGCTACGAACGCTGTCTCCCGGCGGTCAGCCAGAAGACGCGAGTCGGCGAGCAGGTCAGGCAAGTGCTGCCGTCCTTGAGTGCGCGCCTGATTGCGGCGCTTGGCAGCGTCCTGAAGTGGGAGCAATTCCATTATGTGGTATCGACTGGCAGCCTCTGGCAGCGTCTCGGGACTGCCCTGCTCTTGGCCGAGCGGGCCGGGCGGACAGCCAAGTTGCGCGAAAACGCTTCCGGAGAGAGCAGTCCGCAACTGGAATTCGTCAGGGTCGTCGCCTTTCAGGCGGCTTCCATGGACAGCCTGCTGCCGCTCGAAATTGAACTGGCCGAACGGCTGATCGCCCATTTCTCGCCTGAGTTCGTCTTTTCTGCCGAGGTCAAGCGGGACAGCGTTTACTGGGTCGATCTGGCGCTTGCCGAGCCGCCGACGCGCCTCGCCCGCAGGCCACCGCAGGCCTTGGCGACACAGCGCTTTTTCAAGCCGGGTACGGCCCACGCCAGTATCCTGAAACTTATTCATGATCTTGAGCGCGGACACGATGCGCCGGGCGAGATCATTCTCGGTGAACAATATGATGCGCGGGCGCTGCTTCCTGTGCTGCGCCATCTTGCTACCCACCTCGCGTCGGTGCCGCCGCAACGGCGCAATGGCCGTCACAGCGTCAAGCAGCGGGTTCTGGTTGTGCACGGTCTGGACTATGCCCGCATGGTGTACTCCGGACATTTTTCGGGGCAAGGCATCAACCTGCCGATGGAAAGCTGGGTTGTCGAGAATGTCAGCCGTGGCGGTTTCGGCGCGGTGCTCAACAACATTCCCGGCGAGTGGCTCAAGGTTGGCGCACTGATCACCATGCAGCCAGAGGGCGGCGCCACCTGGCAGCTCGGTATCGTTCGCCGCTATCATCGACGGGGCGACTCCGAGGCGCAGACCGGCATCGAAATGCTGGCTCTGCAGGGAACGCCGGTCGAACTCAAGACGCGCACGATGTCTACCTACGCGACAGTCGCCGGCATCCCGGCGCTCATGATTCGCGAGGGCAACACCGCCGGTGAGGTACGCGTCCTGATGCCGCTCGGATCGTTCAGTCCGAGCGAAGCGCTGGAGTACGAAGAGGACGGCCAGCGCCTGCTGTTGAGTCCAGTCGCCATTGTCGAACAGGCAACGGACTACGAACTGGCTCGTTACCGCCGGGGTACTCGCGGATGAATTCCAATCTAAGGAGGCCGTTTTGATGGCAGACCATCACCGGATGCCGCATATAAATTGGTAGTGTAAATCCCTCTACAAAGCCGACAGAGCCGGCCCCGGAAATTCGGACAGAGGGATAAGTGATAGCCTTGCCCCACAACGGTCGCGTAGCGGCCAAGAAATGGAGCAAGAGCATGACGAGAAGGAAGCGGCGGAATCACTCGCCTGGATTCAAGGCGCAAGTGGCGATCGCGGCGCTCAAGGGCGACAAGACGCTGGCCGAATAGGCGCAGCAATTCGACATTCACCCGAATCAAATTACCGACTGGAAGACGCAATTGATGGAACGTTCGGCGCAGGTCTTCGGGAATACCGGGGCCAAAGCCATCGAGCCGGATATCAAGACCATGCAAGCCAAGATCGGGCAGCTGACGCTGGAGAACGATTTTTTAGAAAGCGCGCTCACCAAGGCGGGCCTGCTGAGCGCAAGAAAACGATCGACCGCAACCACGACCTGCCGGTTCTCCGGCAATGCAAAATCCTTCAGGTTGCCCGCTCGACGGCGTACTACACGCCCGAGCCGGCCTCGCCGGCAGATCTGGCACTGATGCGCCGGATCGACGAACTACACTTGGAGTATCCCTTTGCCGGCAGCCGGATGCTGCGCGACATGCTCAGACGGGAAGGCCATGTGATTGGTCGCAAGCACGTCAGCACGCTGATGAAGAAGATGGGTGTCGAGGCGCTGTACCGGAAGCCCAATACCAGCCGGCGCCATGCTGCCCATCCCGTCTATCCATACCTGCTCAGGAATTTTAAGATCGACCGGCCCAACCAGGTCTGGGCCACGGATATCACCTACATTCCGATGCGCCGTGGCTTCGTCTATCTCGTGGCGATCGTCGATTGGACCAGCCGCCGCGTGTTCGCCTGGCGGCTCTCCAATACGCTAACCACGGATTTCTGCGTCGATGCGCTTCAGGAAGCCATCACCCGCTACGGCAAGCCGGAAATCTTCAACACCGATCAGGGTAGTCAGTTCACCAGCCTGGAATTCACGCAGGTGCTCAAGGACAACCAGATCGCGATCAGCATGGATGGCAAGGGCTGCTGGCGTGACAACGTCTTCGTCGAGCGCCTGTGGAAGAGCGTGAAGTACGAGGAGGTTTATCTGAAAGCCTACGACTCGGTCTCGGCCGCCAAGGCCAGTCTGGGGATCTATTTCAACTTCTACAACACCCACCGGCCTCACCAGTCGCTTGACGGCCAGACGCCCGATACGATCTACTTCGCCGGCTTGCCGCAGGGAAAACTTGCGGCATGACCACCGCGTTATCCACCGCGTCGCCAGCCTACGGTCCAGACCGACCTTCGGCTGCCGCCACCGTGGATAACACTACCAAGCAGGGCTCCACTTATCACCGTGGAAATTCTGTCCAGACAAATGGGGCCGGCTCTTCCGCTCGCGCACCCCATAAACAAAAATGCCTCGCAAATTTCACGAGGCATTTTTAGCCAACCGACCTGACAGAACGTTTTTACACAGTCTGCTCGGGCCGGTTCGCGATGCCCCCGCCAGCCGGGGGCTTTTTTATGCCTGGAAATTGCCGCCTGTTGCGGTCGACCGGCAAAAAAGGGCAAAAATCACCCTCGGAAAATCAACGAAGACGTTCCAGCCGGCCATTCGTAACACGAACGCGTTCACCGGCCCATACCGGTGGCTGGGCATCCTGCTCGATATTGGCATTCGTGCCGTCATCGAATCGCACATTGACGACCCACACCGTCGTCGTGCCGCTGGTCAGGCGATTCCCCGCCACCGCCCCGCCGGCGGCGCCACCCACCGTGGCGAGCGTGCGCCCCCGGCCCTGTCCAACCTGGTTGCCGAGCACACCACCGACGACCGCGCCGCCGACCGTACCGACTGTGGAACCGGAAGTCGGCACAGCCTGAGTACGAACGGATTCAACGGTGCCAACCCGGCCTTCGAACTGGGCTGCGGGGCTGCCGGTCTGTGCCTGCACGGTTGCGGCCAGCGGCACTGCCAGGCTCACGCCGAGCACCAGCGCACGAATCAGGTTTGCGGTTTTCATCGTTCCATTCTCCAGTCAAAGTGGATTTACATGCAATCGGGTTACAGCGCGATATTCTATCTTGCTGACCGCCAGTTTCCGTAAAATTCCGCCAACAGAAGTCAGCCAACCCGGCAACACCCCTCCTGGTTCCAAGCGCATGTTCCGCAAATTCCGCATCCTGATCCTGCTGCTGATCCTCGCCACCGTCGCCCTCGGCGCCTGGCGGGCGAACAGCCGGTTGACGGCCTGGGAACACACGGTTCACGTCGCCATCTACCCGATTGCCGGCGACGATTCGCCGGTGACCGCCCGCTTCATCGGCGAACTGGGCGGTGACAGCTTTACCGACATCGCGCAATGGTTGCAGGAGCAAAGCGATCGCTACGGACGTTCGGTATTGCAACCGGTCGCCATTCGGGTCGCGCCGGTGGTTGACGCGAGACCACCGGCACCGCCCGGCAACCCGAGTGCGCTCGACGCCGTCCTGTGGAGCCTGCAGTTGCGCTGGTGGGCATCGCGGAACGATCAGATCGCCGGCCCGAAGCCGCAGGTCCGCCTGTTCGTGCTCTTCCACGACCCCGAGCGCACGAACGCGCTGCCGCACTCGACCGGCTTGAGCAAGGGCCAGATCGGCGTCATCCACGCATTCGCCAGCCGGCTGCAACGGCGGCAGAACGCCGTGGTCATCGCCCACGAACTGCTGCATACCTTCGGTGCCAGCGACAAATACAACCTCGCCACCTTGCAACCGATCTACCCGGCCGGCTATGCCGAACCGGACAAGAATCCCCGCCTGCCGCAAAGCAGGACGGAAATCATGGGTGGCCGCACGCCGGTCGACGAGCAGCGGGCCGAAATTCCCGCCAGCCTGGCCGACACCGTCATCGGCGCCGAAACCGCGAGGGAAATCGGCCTGTTGCGGTCGACGCCGTAAAACGGGCAAATTTCAGAATGTCTCAGGGCCGACTCGCCCAGGAAGGCATAAGATTGGCGCCATGCACATTCTCCCGGTTTCCCTGCCGCTCAGGCGCAACATGACCCTTTCGCCACTTGCCAGCTTCCGCCGCCTGATGATGGCGAGCGCTGTGCTGCTGGTCGTGGCCGCCCTGCTTTCGCCGCTGGCACATGCCCAGGTGTTTTCCAGCGAGGTCCAGCGCTTTCGCGCGGTCACCGTCACCGAAGGACTGGAATCCCCTTGGGGTCTGGCCTTTTTGCCGGACGGACGGATGCTGGTGACCGAGCGCCCCGGACGGCTAAGACTGGTTGCTGCGGATGGCCGGCTCGACCCCAAGCCCGTCGACGGCCTGCCGCCGGTCGCGGCGATCAATCAGGGCGGCCTGCTCGATGTCGCGCTGCATCCGGACTTCGCGAAGAATGGCTGGATTTATCTTTCCTATGCCGCCGAAGGCGCCGGCGGCTACGGCACCGAAGTGCTGCGCGGCCGGCTTGATGGCCATGCGCTGCGTGACGTGCAGGTGATCTTCCGCATGCAGCCCAAATCGAAACCCGGCCACCATTTCGGTTCACGCCTCGTGTTCGACCGCCAGGGCTACCTTTACATCACGCTGGGCGACCGTGGCGAGATGGAACGGGCGCAACGCCTCGACGACCATGCCGGGTCGGTCATCCGCCTGCACGACGACGGCCGCGTGCCGGCCGACAATCCCTTCGTCGGCAAGCCGGGCGCCAAGCCAGAGAAATTCACCCTCGGCAACCGCAATATCCAGGGCGCCGCGCTGCATCCGCAGACCGGCGAGGTTTGGGCACACGAGCACGGGCCGCAGGGCGGCGACGAGATCAACATCATCCGCGCCGGCGTGAATTACGGCTGGCCGGTCATCACCTACGGCCGCAACTACGTCACCGGCAACAAAATTGGCGAAGGCACCACCAAACCCGGCATGGCGCAGCCGCTGTTGTACTGGACGCCGTCGATCGCGCCCTCGGGCATGGCGTTCTACACCGGCAACCGCTTTGCGCAATGGCGCGACAACCTGTTCGTCGGTGCGCTGGCCGGCCAGATGCTGGTCAGGCTGCAACTGGACGGCGAGCGCATCGTCAAGCAGGAACGCCTGCTGGAAAACGCGCTCGGGCGCATCCGCGACGTGCGCAACGGCCCGGACGGACTGCTCTATCTGCTGATCGACAGCAGCCAGGGGCGGATCGTCCGGCTCGAACCGCTCTGAGGCGACCAGCCGAATTACCCATGCATATCAAGGGGTTGATTTTCCGGAGCAGGTCGGCGATAGTTCATCCTCGTTCCAAAACCACGAAACCCATATCCGCATGAACGCTGCCCGTATCGTCCGCCCCGCCGCTGCCCGCGCAGTGTCGCCGGTCGTCGTACGCGTAGTCGTAAGCGTCGTAGTTACGCACGCGCCGTCGCGGATCGGGTAAGCAGAAACAGCACAGAATTCCCCAACCCCCGCCGGCGCAAACCGGCGGGGGTTTTGTTTTGGAGCCCGCCGGTTGCGCCACCAACCGAAAGGAAATCTCCATGACCGAAACCCTCACCGGCGCCCAGATCACCGTGCGCCTGCTCGAACGCCAGGGCATCCGCACCGTCGCCGGCATTCCGGGCGGCGCCATCCTGCCCATTTATGATGCCCTGGGGCAGTCGACCGCCATCCACCACGTGCTGGCCCGCCACGAACAGGGTGCCGGCTTCATGGCCCAGGGCATGGCGCGGGTCAGCGGCCAGCCAGCCGTCTGCCTCGCCTCCTCCGGCCCCGGCGCGACCAACCTGCTGACTGCCATCGCCGACGCCAAGCTCGATTCGATCCCGCTGGTCGCCATCACTGGCCAGGTGCCGCGCGCCATGATCGGCACCGATGCCTTTCAGGAGGTCGATACCTACGGGCTGACGATCCCGATCACCAAGCACAATTTCCTGGTCTCGTCGGCCGAGGAACTGCTGGAAGTGATTCCGTGCGCCTTCCGGATCGCCGCGTCCGGCCGCCCCGGCCCGGTGCTGGTCGACATCCCAAAGGACGTGCAGACGCAGGCCATCGAGATCGCGGAGTGGCCGGAACCCGGCCGTGCCCTGCCCGCTCCCGCCGCCGATGCCGCGCTGATCGAACAAGCGGCGGCGATGATCAACGCCGCGCAGCGGCCGATCCTATATCTCGGCGGCGGCGTGGTGCACTCCGGCGCGGCGCCTGCTGCGGTCGACCTCGCGGAAAAGGCCAATTTGCCGACGGTGATGACCCTGATGGCGCTCGGCGCGATGCCGGTCGATCACCCGCTGTCGCTTGGCATGCTGGGCATGCACGGGGCACGCTATACCAACCTGGCGCTCGACGAGTGCGACCTGCTGATCGCCGTCGGCGCCCGCTTCGACGATCGGGCGACCGGCAAGGTAGCCGCCTTTTGCAGCAAGGCGAAGATCATTCACATCGACATCGACCCGGCCGAACTGGACAAGATCAAGACGGCCCATATCGGCATCACCGCCGACGTCAGCAATGCGCTTCATCAACTGCTGCCGGCCGTGGCTGAAAATGACCGGAAAAACTGGGTCGACCGCATCACTGCCCTGCAGGCCGAATTTCCCTTCCAGATGCCCGGCGCCGACGACCCGCGCTCGCATTTCGGCCTGATCCGCACGGTGGCGGCCTGCCTCGACAACGACGCCATCGTCGCCACCGACGTCGGCCAGCACCAGATGTGGGTTGCCCAGGCCTACCCGCTGCGCCGGCCGCGCCAGTGGCTGACTTCCGGCGGGCTGGGCACGATGGGCTTCGGCGTCCCGGCCGCCATCGGCGCCGCGCTCGCCGAACCGCAGCGCACCGTCGTCTGTTTTACCGGCGACGGCTCGATCCTGATGAACATCCAGGAACTGGTCACCGCCGCCGAGGAAAACATCAACGTCAAGATCGTGCTGATGGACAACGCCTCGTTGGGCCTCGTGCACCAGCAGCAGACGCTGTTCTACGGCGAGCGGCTGTTCGCCTCGCAGTTCAAGGCCTCGCCGGATTTCATCAAGGTCGCGCTGGGTTTCGGCATCGCCGCCGTCGACCTCGACACCGCCGCCAACCCCTGCGCCGCGCTGATGGAAGCCATCGCCCGCCCCGGCCCCTGCCTGATCCACGCCAGCATCGACGCCGAGCAGAAGGTCTATCCCATGGTGCCGCCGGGCGCCGCCAACCGCGACATGATCGGAGCCTGAAATGAACGCCATCAACCGCAATGAACTCGATGCACTCAACCGCGCCGTGCTGGAAATCGACGTCAACAACCACCCCGGCGTCATGTCACACGTCATCGGCCTCTTTTCCCGGCGCACCTACAACGTGGAGGGCATTCTTTGCCTGCCGGTCGGCGACGGCCGGCAAAGCCGCATCTGGCTGCTGGTCAACGAAGACCGGCGGCTGCCGCAGATGATCAAGCAGGCGGAAAAGCTGGAGGACGTCATCGCCGTCCGCCGGCATAACGCCAATCATGCGGTGTTCAGCGAACTGGAATCCTTTTTCCAGGCCTGAGCGGAACGACATCAAATCGGCAGGCAGCGCGGGAAGCTATACTCGCTGCCTGTCCGAACACCCGAGCGCCACCATGTCCGACCGCCTCCCCGCCTGGCAAAACCAGGCCTCCTATTCCGACATCCTCTACGAAGCCGCCGAAGGCATCGCCAAGATCACCATCAACCGCCCCGAGCGGCGTAACGCCTTTCGTCCGGAAACCGTCAGTCAGTTGATCGACGCCTTCCACCGCGCCCATCGCGACAATGCCATCGGCGCCATCATCCTGACCGGTGCCGGTAGCGAGGCCTTCTGCTCGGGCGGCGACCAGAAGGTGCGCGGCGCCGAAGGCTACATCGACGAGGGCGGCACGCCGCACCTCAACGTGCTCGACCTGCAGATGCAGATTCGCCGCCTGCCCAAGCCGGTGGTGGCGATGGTCGCCGGCTTCGCCATCGGCGGCGGCCACGTCCTGCACCTCGTCTGCGACCTCACCATCGCCGCCGACAACGCTCGCTTCGGGCAGACCGGGCCGCGCGTCGGCAGCTTCGACGCCGGCCTCGGCGCCGGGCTCATGGCGCGCACCATCGGCCTCAAGCGCGCCAAGGAAATCTGGCTGCTGTGCCGCCAGTACGATGCCGCCACCGCGCTCGACTGGGGCCTGGTCAACGCCGTCGTACCCGTTGAAAAACTGGAAGAGGAAACCGTGAACTGGTGCCGCGACATGCTCAAGCTGTCGCCGATGGCGCTGCGCATGATCAAGGCCGGCTTCAACGCCGACACCGATGGCCTGGCCGGCATCCAGGAACTCGCCGGCAACGCCACCGGCCTCTTCTACATGAGCGAAGAAGGCCAGGAAGGCCGCAACGCCTGGCTCGAACGCCGCCCGCCGAACTTCGGCAAATACCGCAAACGCCCGTGAAGGTCGTCGCCGCCGACTGGCTGCCCTACTGCCTGCCGCTGCGCCGGCCGTGGCAGACCAGCCGCGGCACCCTCAACGAGCGGCACGGCCGCCTGCGCCGCCTGACCACTGACGACGGCCGCACCGGCTGGGGCGACTGCGCCCCGCTCCCCGAATTCGGAATCGACGAAGCCGCCGCCACCGCCTTCGCTGAGGAAAGCGCCACCCTAGACCTCGCCGCGCAACGCGCCGGCCTGCCGCTCGACGCCTGGCTCAGCGGCCGCACCCCGCTGGCATCGGTTGCGGTCAACGCCACTTTTGGGCCGATTTCCACGGTCGACCGCGACAGCCTTGCCCAAGCCGCCGCCGCAGGCTTCACCGTCGCCAAGCTGAAGGTTGGCATCGCCCCGGTCGACGACGAAATCGCCGTGCTGCAACAACTCGCTACCACGCTACCGCCCGCGCTGCGTCTGCGCCTCGACGCCAACCGCGCCTGGCCCCTCGCCACCGCCCGACGCTTCGTCGCCGCCTGCGCCGGCCTGCCCATCGACGGCCTCGAAGAACCGCTGGCCGACCCCGAACCGGGCCAACTCGCCAGCCTGCAAGCGGCCGCCGCCTTCCCGCTCGCCCTTGACGAATCGATCCACCTGCTCGAGGCACATTTCTTCCACCACCCGCCGGTTCGCCGCCTCGTCCTCAAACCGGCCCGCCACGGCGGCCTGCTCGCCAGCACCGAACTCGCCCTGCGCGCCCGCGCCAGCGGCCTCGAAGTCATCGTCACCTCGGCCCTCGAAAGCGCCTGCGGCATCGCTACGCTCGCCCACCTCGCCGCCGCCGTGGCGCCCGACGCGGTGCACGGGCTGGCGACAGCGGACTGGCTTGCCAGCGACACCGGCTTATCGCTGTCCGTCGTCTATGGGCGGATGCGATTGCCGGAGGGCAACGGCATCGGGTTTGCTAAAGCGCAACAGATTGAGAGCTGAATTTCCGGATATCGGCCAATGCCGTCATTCGGCCTGCTGGCTAACTTAGTCGGCAATGACTGGATTAGCGACACTCAGATTTCAAGCATATCGGGTATCCGATTGCGAATGGCAAAAGCACCGAGTATGGTTGTCTGAGGGCTGGCCCTATGACGGGAAGGAAACTGCGATGGATGGTGTTGAGCAACATCACGAATTGCTCCAGAAATTGCATGTCGGCATTATCGTTCACGCACCGGACACGCAAATCGTCTTCAGTAATCGTCGCGCCTCAGAGTTGTTGGGGCTTTCGCAAGACCAAATGCACGGGAAGGTGGCATTAGACCCAGCATGGTGTTTTATCAATGAGAATGGGGAGACGGTCTCTCCTGCCGATTATCCAGTCAGTCGGGTAATCGCCACTCGCGAACCGCTGATGGATCACGTACTCGGAGTCAAGCAGTCAGACCAACATCCAATAGTCTGGGCGTCAGTCAGTGCCTTTCCTGAATTCGATGCCATGGGTGAATTGAAACAGGTTGTGGTCAATTTCTATCAAATTTCCCAACTCAAGAAAGCGGAACAGACGCTGAAGGAAAGGGCGACCCAACTTCGATTCGTCCTCGAAGGCGCGGAACTGGGCTTCTGGGATTGGAATATTGTGACAGGAGCGGTGGATCGCAATGAACGATGGGCCGTAATGCTCGGCTACGGTCATGAGGAAATACAGCATACGACCAAGCAGTGGACTGATTTCGTGCATCCCGACGATAGGGAAAGAGCATGGAAGTCGATAAACGCAGTTCTTGAGGGACGCTCTCCAAACCACAAGCTTGAATATCGAATGCTTCACAAGGATGGCCGCGTCATTTGGATTCTTGACCAAGCCAACGTGATGCAGCGCGATGCGCGGGGTAAGCCAACCCGCATGTGCGGCATCCATGCCGATGTCACCGAACGAAAATTACTTGAAGAGGCAGTTACGCGGCAGGCGCAGATTGATTATCTGACCGGGACCTTTAATCGTGGTTACTTCATGGAGAAAGCTGAACTAGAACTGAGCCGTGCAGTCCGTTACGGCAACGAGCTTTCGATATTCATGATGGACATTGATTTCTTCAAGCAGATCAATGATCGATACGGCCACAAGGTTGGCGATACCGTGTTGAAAAAGCTGGCCGAGGTTTGCCAAGTTACTTTGCGGGCCGTCGATATTTTTGGCCGATTGGGTGGCGAGGAATTCGCAGTTCTATTGCCAGAAACCGATAGAACGGCTGCTGCCGAAGTTGCAGAGCGGTTACGAGCAGGCATCGCCCATGCGAAAGTGCCACTGGAAGGAGGTCTACCAGTGCAATTCACTGTGTCGATTGGGGTTACTTCAATGTCATCCATGGATGACAACATGGATGTACTACTCCATATAGCAGATACAGCACTTTACGATGCCAAGAAAGGTGGTCGCAATAGAGTGTGCATTGCTTTTAATTGATGTGGCTAACGGGGAGACTGACACCCGACCACAAGACCATCGCCAACCTCTGAAAGGACACGCTCACCCCAACTAGCATCTTTCTCCCGTAATGCTCAGAGCAAGGATTTCCCTTGGGCAAGAATCTTGTCACAGATCTGCTTCGTGACTTGTTCCTTCAGGCCGCCACCGCTCAGGTCCAATGCCTTGCCGTTACTGCTGTGCAGGATTCCATTCGTGCCATCGCCATAGCCTTTGTCAGGCGAGGACGATCCACCTGGAAGCTTGTTCATCAGCGAGTTCTTGACTGATGAGGCGCTATTGCCGCTGAGGTAGTTGTTCTTGATGCAGAACTCCAGCACTCCAGCGACGTTGCCGGTGCTGCTTGACGTGAGCGACTCTAACGACAATGCGCTCCCCATTCCGCCCAAGTTCCCGAGCCCTCCGGCACCTCCCGTAGCCCCTCCTTGTTTGAGCACATCCCCAAGCTGGGCCTGGGCCACCGAAAAAGGCAACAACATGGCGATCAGCATCCCTGTAAATTGAGTGCGGTAACTGCCTGTATGCATATTGATACCTCTTCTGCGGGCCAAAAGTAATTTTAAGGATTCTCTGAACAACTGGCTATTTTCTGGTGGGCTGTCATAAAACCGATGCAAAAGAGGCGATTTTCGACCGTTGGCCGCAGGAATCCGGGGATATTCCCCGCATTTCCCGCTTCACGGACGCACCTCGCCCACGAGGGGCAACAATCGCTTGCGTGCC